>Ga0080003_1000026_pt1 | contig 103711 bp, 101 predicted proteins | sample JossMetagenome_FD_69206 | JGI IMG/M metagenome (GOLD analysis project Ga0080003, IMG submission 69206) | Hot spring microbial communities from Joseph's Coat, Yellowstone National Park, USA - JC2_E (SPADES assembly) (version 2) | ecosystem: Environmental > Aquatic > Thermal springs > Hot... | reverse complement strand
CAGGAGGGCTTGGAATGGGAGCTACCCCCCCGTCAACGTGATTAAGGCCCCCATGAGTGGCGCCAGCCTTCAGTTAAACGCCGTGGTCATGGTTAAACTGAGTAATGGTGGTGTGCAGGAGTATTGGGTACAGGACGCCCTAATGTTCATAACCGACGCAAAGGTACTCAACGTGGCTGACAACATCTGGAACTTCACGGAACCTAATGCTAATGTTTCAAGTTACTTGATTAAAGGTTTAGGGAGTGTTCATACGTATTCCGCTGGCAGTTACTACGGTTACCTAGGTAAGGGAGCTAGGTATAACTTGCCCTTGGCTGGTTACCTTGAGGTTAACGTGACTGTTATCAACGGGTCCGTGGTGGTTATGTTCGGCTACACCCTAATTAGGAACGGTTCAATATATGGCCCACCGGTCATTAAGTGGTTTGACAACGTCACGCTGGGCGTCAACGCCAGTGGTGCATTCATAGAGACCACACCTTATAGCCTAACCGGCAACGGTGGGTCCTATGATGTTGAGCTTGTCTTTGGTGGATACTACTCAGGTGAACAAACCACCTTTGAGAGCATGTATGCCCAGTTGGCTATAATGTACTGGGATGGGTTTGGCTGGTCGCCCTACCAGGATATATACAACTTCGGCTTAAACACAGGTGAATCGGTCACCGACCTCGTGGCCTCAATAGCACAAAACGGTAATGTGCAACTCACTGTAGGTATACCGTACTACGGCCTGTTAAGTAGTGCCTTTAAACCGACGATACCGACAAGCTTCGTTGAGGTAATTTACCCAAACGGAACCTCGTTAAGCTTCTACATACTCAATGAGACAACGGTAACCCTACCCCCCGTCATAAGGGGTAGTGGGGTGCTTTACCTCTTCAAGGGGCTCCTGGTTAACCAAAATGGCGCCGTTAGGCTGCTGGGCAATAACTCCATCACCATAACACCCACCAGTGGTGAATTCTCGGTTAACGTTATCATTGGTAATTACAGTAGGTACATCCTACTGAGCCTAAGTTCAACATTCCCGATCAACGTAACCCTACCCAACGGCACATTCACCACTACTAAAATGGTTAGTTGGGTTGAGGCTGGTTCGAGGGTGATTATTAAAGTTAGGTACGCCTACCTGTTCAATAATCTAACAAGGTTCATAACCCTGAATTCAACAGCAATTAACCTAACCATAACCAAACCACTTAACTTAACCATAGGCTGGGTTAGGCAGTACATTGTTAACGTAAGTAGTGTAGTGCCGATCAGCATTAACGGTACTTTGATGCTGCACTTCATCGATTGGGTTAACGAAGGCTCCACTATAAGGCTCCTGGTACCTAGGTTCACGTACTTCGACAATGGCACTAGGTTTATGGCCCTTAACGCCTCAACCATTAGCCTAACCGTAACTGGCCCCATTAACGCCATGGTCACGTGGGTTAGGCAGTACTTTGTTAAAATCACTAGCCCAGTGCCTATCACCGTTAATGGGAGTAGCGTGGCCAATGCAACACTGTGGGTTAATGCGGGCGGCATCATCAATGTGACTATCCCAAGGTACTACATGATTAACGGTAATGTTAGGTTACGGCCGCTGAACACGTCAACGTTGGTAACCGTTGATGGGCCACTTAACCTAACCGTGACTTGGGTTAGGCAGTTTCTGGTTAGGGTGCTTAGCCCAGTTCCAGTGCTCGTTAATGGTTCGCTCACGGTTAACTTCACAGGTTGGGTTAATGAGTCAAGCGTATTGTTCATCGAGGCCCCTGGCTACTACTGGCTTAACAATGGGAGTAGGTTAATGCTACTTAACCAAAGCCGAATCAGACTGATCATAAATGGACCCATTAATGTCACTATTGCTTGGGTTAGGCAGTACATGGTTAACCTGGTTAGCGTGGCCCCCGTGACAGTGAATGATACGACCGTTGAGGTACTCAGTGGGTGGTTTAATGAGGGTAGTGTGCTTAACGTTACGCTCAGTGCGGTTAACCTAGGTAATGGGACTAGGCTAATTCCGCTCAACGAGTCAGGGGTAGTTAAGGTGGATAAGCCGCTTAACTTAACTGTGTCGTGGCTTAGGCAGTACCTAGTAACCGTCTCGAGCCCGCTCGCCATTAATGTTAATGGGACTTGGACCAGGAGCTACGTCAATTGGGTTAACGCCGGTGACCTACTTGTCATTAAGGTGACGAGGGCTCGGGTAGGCGCAAACATGACGATAATAGAGCCCATCGGCATTGCCATTAACGGTGTACTCCACCATACGTTAACAGTTAATGCCACCGTTGATATGCCGCTGACCATTACGGTTGAGTGGGGGGTTAGCTACATAGCCTACTATGCCCTGGCGCTACTAGCCGTAACCCTAGTCACAATTGCCCTTCTAATACGTGCCAGAGGTGGTTAATATTTTTGTTAATTGTTAACCTGTACTTACCCCTATTCTCAATTTTTCATTATTAAGTAATTGAATTGTGTATTACATTGCTGGGCGTAGAAAGGCTTAAAAGTGCTTCATGCATGTGGCTTATGTATATGTCTGATGTCGCCTTTGAGTCACTTACACCGGCTGAGTGGTTTAGGCGTAATAAGGAGATTGCCGGATTCTCAAGCCCAAGCAGGGCGATGTACCAGACAGTTAGGGAACTTGTTGAGAATGCCCTAGATGCCACTGAGAACCACGGCATTCTCCCCACCGTTAAGGTTGCGATTAGGTATGTTGATGAGGATAAGGACATCTACTCAATTTATGTTGAGGACAATGGACTCGGCATACCTGAGGAGGAGATACCAAACGTCTTTGGTCAAATATTCTACAGTTCGAAGTACAGGATAAAGCAGCACAGGGGTATCTTCGGGCTTGGGGCTAAGATGGTCGTCCTTTATGCTCAATCCACCACAGGTATGCCCGTTAAGGTAACGAGCTCCATGAGGGGTTCACAGTACGTGTACACCTACGAAATTAGCATAGACACCGTTAGGAATAGGCCAGTTATACACAGCCACACCAGGGTTGAGAATAAGTATGGGTGGCACGGCACGGCTGTTAAGGTAACCCTGGAGGGTAATTGGCAGTACGCTAAGAGTAGGGTGGAGGAGTACCTAGTTAGGACTGCCATGATAACCCCATACGCCGACATAATACTCATTGAGCCAAGCGGCGAGGTGCTTAGGTTTAACAGGACAACTACACTACTGCCCAAGCCACCGGTGGAGGGCCTACCACACCCAAGCAGCATAGACCTAGAGACCTTGAGGCACTTAATAAGTAGGAACAGTGACATACCCTTAGTCGACTTCCTAAAGGAGAACTTCGACGGTGTGGGTGACGAGACCGTTAAGGAGTTTCTGAAGACTGTTGGCATTAGGGCTAGTAAGCACGTTAAGAGACTCAGTGAGGCTGAGTTGAGGATGCTGGCCGAGAAGATGAGGCAGTTCACTGGTTGGAGGAGACCTAGGGCTGATTGGTTATCACCAATCGGGGAAAAGATACTGGCAAGTGGAATACTCAACGTGCTTAAGCCTGAGGCCGTCTTCGTAACCACCAGGAAGCCTGCATCATACTCAGGGCACCCATTCATAGTTGAGGCAGCCATTGCCTGGGGTGGCTCATTGATGCCTATGGATAGGCCACTGCTGTACAGGTATGCCAATAAGGTGCCTTTACTGCAGGATGAGGGTAGTGACGTGATTAGGCATGTGATTGATGAGGTTGATTGGAGCCAGTATAAGGTTAAGTTCCCAGCGCCCATAGCCGTGGTTGTACACGTGTGCTCAACCAAGGTACCCTACGCCTCAGCGGGTAAGGAGGCCATCGCCGATGTACCTGAGGTTGAGAAGGAGGTTAGGTTGGCCGTGAGGGAGGCTGCCAGGAAGCTTAAGGTTTACCTAGCCAGGAAGGAGAAGGAGCAGGAACTCTTGACGAAGTACGCAATACTGAGGCTGTACACCGAGGAGGTTTCAGCAGCCCTATCCTTCGTATCCAATGTTGATAATGGCTTAATTAAGATGAAGCTTGAGGACTTGGTTAAAAGGAAGCTGGGCCTAGACATACGTGCAGGGCCACCGGCTATCGCAAGCACGGCGGATACCACTCAACCTCAAATGACCTGAGCTGCTCATATTTAATGCAGGGTACGTTAAGTTTATGCGCACTCCCCGGCCAGCGGTAATTGTAGAGACCTCATAATTGTTACCGATAAGCAACAGTGGGTTAGTTCTCATCACTGGATCACTTGGCTTCACTGGTGGTTCCTTGGTATGGCTAACTACGCCTCTGCTCCAATTAACTGTAAAGGGTGTTACATGGAATTAAGGCTTAACGCTTGGCACCTGCGTAATTTTACTTAAACAACCATGGACATTGCGACTTGGTGATTGACTAGGTTTCAATCTTCCTAGTCCCCTCAACACCCTTAAGTAGTATGTAGAATAGGGTTACAGCTGTGGCGTAGAGCGCTGAGGTTATGTAGAGTGGTAGATCTAGGTAACCGATGTCGATTAAGTAGCCTCCTAGTTCTGGCCCCACCGTGCGAGGTATTGAAGATAACATGTTCCATATACCAAAGACCCTACCCCTCTCCTCTCTAGGCGTCAACTCGTTGATTAGTGACGTTAATAGTGGGTTAGCCATATTCATCAGTGTGTTCCTAGCTATGAATAGGGCTAATAGTACAGGTAGGTTGTATATGGATGGTATTACAGCCAGTATTGCCGTGGCCAAGCCCTCCAGGCTAACCACAGCCTTGACCCTGCTGCGTAGGAACCTTGATACGGCAGGTGCGGTTAACGTGCCTAGTGCCAGTGTTGCATCTGATATAGCGTACACTATGCTTAAGTTAGCAATGTTGATGTGGAACTTGAGGTAGAACCAAAGGCTGAAGAGCGGTATTATAACACCAGCACCAAGCCCTATTATGGCCTCTGGGAGTAGCCTCTTCAGCAACCACGATGATCGTAACTTACCCAAGTCCCCTAGGCTTAACCTATCAACACCAGCCTTTAGTATGGACTTGTCTATGCGCTTAACAGCCGCCAGAACCATGGGTATCGTTAAGTATATGGATAAGGCCTCTATGGTGAAGACGATGCCATAGCCCAGTCGCCCAAGGTAACTGGGTAATGAGGCTATTAGGGAACCAACCACGCTGAAGGCTACATTAAAGGTTGATGAGAGGCTGAACAACTCATCCGAGGCCCCCCTTCGCTTAGCGTACTCACCTACAATGGCGGTGAGCACAACGTATCTGTTGAACAGGGCTGTGAGTAGGTAGGCTGTGGAAACTATGAATGGTACACCTGTGGCCATTAACAGCACCAGTGACCCACCTATTAGTGAAAGCACTGTGAATAACCTAACCCTATCCATTAGGTCAGCCACGTAACCTATAACCAGTGAACCCAGTGCACTCATAAGCGAGAAGAGCCCGATGACGAGTCCTATGAGTGTTGGCCTCATACCAATGTTAAGCATGTAGATTGACAGTAATACTGAGTTGGCTCCCCAAATTATGCCACTTAGCGAGTTGGCTGCCGCTAATAGGAGCCCCTCACCCCCAATCCTCCTTAGGAAACCCTTACCAACTATCCCATTTAGATTCATCCCCTCTACGCAAAAGCCTATTAAGCATTTCCGCTAGCCGCCAAGCCACTTTAGGGATTGGTAGAGGTTATTTAACCCTAACCCAGTCCTTACCCCTCCTTTCGTACAGTGGCCTAACGCTTGAGTAAATCCCCATCACCTCCCTCCAGAACCCCTCCTCCCTGTAAATGACAACCCCCTCCTCTATCGCCTGCAGGATGAATGGTACACCATCCTTCAGCTTCCTTAGGAATACCTCAGTGTTCATGAAAATTGGGTCGACTGCCCCGCGGAACATCCTCACAACCCACATGTAAAGCTCATCAGAAACCTTCCTTGGGTCTATTGGAACCTCATCCCCGACTATGAGAACGTCGAAATCACTGTTCTCCGTGAAGTCACCTCTAGCCCTGGAGCCGAAGAGGATTATCAACCTCATTTAACCCTCCCCTTAACCCAATTGAGTATCCTTAAGGCGCAGTTTAAGCACTCATCGGCATCCCTCTCAGTGTAATACTCGTAGGGGGCTCCCTCAACATATGCGTCAGGGTACCTAGCCGGGATGTAGTGCTTATCCAGGTAGGCGGCGCATTGTACCACCTCGCCTGGAGCATCCTGAAGTACCTGAAGTAGGTGAAGTACTGAGTGGCTCCTCCTCTCTATGCCTAGGTATTGGAGCAGGGCCTTAGCTGCCTTTTCCGCAGCCTGCTGAGATAAGAAGCACGCCAGCTCATAGTAACCTCCTCTTTTAGCATACTCGGCCTCCTCCAAATCCCTTTCAGCTTGCCTTAACCAGTCGCTAACCCTCTTCACCTCAAAACCCTTACGACTTATGAACTCTAAGTAAAGTATTTTAAAGTTACTACCGGATCTTCACCTTGTAGGTTGCAGGTTAATAATCTCCATAGATTTAACGTTGAATGTATTTAGATGCAGGGAATTACCTTAAATAATGTTAAGATTTAATTCCCCAGTGATTAGATTTGAGTTGTGGATGCTTTACCAAAGCCGTGGTATAACCTTGAGGATTATAGGGCTGTGAGGCTTAGGGAAGCTTCCTACGAGGCTGAGATAGCTGAGAAATTCCTTGAGGAGGGGTTGATTAGGAACGCTGCTGGGAAGGCGTTTCAAGCATGGAAGGCTGTGGTGGCGGCGTACGCGGTGGATAAGGTGGATGATCTTAGGAAGGTCTTTCCGGGTGTTAAGAGGTTGAGGGGTAGTGGTAGGCGTGTAGAGGCAGTCATGTGGATACTGGCCATAATGCCCACCTCTAAGTTAAAGGCTATAGCAAGCATCATAGGCGGTGATATTGATGTCTACACAAACATTGCACTAGACCTTCACGACTACCAGTACAATGGGCCAGACCCTGAGGGGGTGTTTAGCCCATACCCAAGTGATGACGTTGCTGCCCATGATGTGAGGAGGCTTGTTGAGAAGGTTAAGGAGCTTGTGAACAAGCTGGGTTATGTGAAATGAAAAACTACACAGCATGAAATCAAGCATCATTTGGCAGGCTGGAAGCGCTCCTAAGGTTTATTACGGTGAAGCGTGTCTTGTTTAACATTAGTAAAGCGTAAAATACCTAACCCTAGGTGCTGGTTGATGAGGCTGCTTGAGTATAAGGGTAAGGAGATACTGGCTAAGTATGGCGTGAAGGTGCCTAGAGGTGTTGTCATCGGTAAGCCTGAGGATGTGGATAAGGCCAACTTAAACTACCCAGTATTCGTCAAGGCCCAAGTGCCCTTCGCAGGTAGGGCTAAGATGGGGCTTGTTAAGAGGGCTGGTAGTAAGGATGAGGCCAAGAGGATAGCCTCAGAGTACCTGGGCAGGGTGATCCAGGACTTCGAGGTGAAGAAGGTTCTACTGGAGGAGGGTGTTGACGTTGTTAAGGAGTACTACGTCTCAGTGACCATAGATAGATCCAGCAGGACCTTCATACTACTGGCCTCACCTGAGGGTGGGGTTGACATTGAGGAGATAGCTAGGACAAGCCCGGAGAAGATATTCAGGGGTAGAATACATCCGTTTGAGGGTTTAAGGGATTACACTATTAATGCCGTTAACAAGTTCATGGGGTTCACGGGTGATTTAGCCTACAAGTTCGCCTCACTGCTGAGGGTAATGTACAATGTCTTTGAGGCTTACGACGCAGAGTTGGTTGAGATTAACCCACTGGCCTTAACAAGGGGCGGAGACTTCGTTGCCCTGGACGTTAAAATAATGGTAGATGATAATGCCCTGTATAGGCATAGCGACATATCTGTTGAGGAGGAGGGTGACTTGACTAGGGAGGAGATTGAGGCTAGGAAGTACGGCTTCCACTACGTTGAGCTACCAGGCTACGTGGGTGTCATTGGTAATGGGGCTGGCTTAACAATGGCAACCATGGACCTGGTTAGGGAGTTTAGTGGGGAGCCAGCCGACTTCCTCGACGTTGGCGGTGGCGCCAGTAGGGATGTTGTTAAGGCCGCGTTAACGCTACTGCTTAAGGATGAGAGGATAAGGGGCATAGTCCTAAACATATTCGGTGGTATAACGAGGGGTGATGAGGTTGCCTATGGTGTGGTGGATGCGTTTAAGGAGATTGGGGCAGCCAAGCCACTTGCTATAAGGCTGAAGGGCACTAATGAGGAGGAGGGTAGGAGGATACTGGCTCCACTCGGGGTTAAAATTTATGAAACGGCCGAGGAGGCCATAGGTGAGTTAATGAGGAACCTGCAGGGTGGTGGCAGATGACGATACTGGTTGACCAGAACACCAGGGTACTTGTGCAGGGGATAACGGGTAGCGAGGGGTCTAGGCACACGCTGTACATGCTTCAATACGGCACTAAGGTAGTTGCAGGGGTAACGCCTGGTAAGGGTGGTCAGCAGGTCCACGGGATACCGGTTTACGACTCGGTGGAGGAGGCTTTACGTAGACACCCTGATGTAAACGCATCAATAATATTCGTACCGGCTAGGTTCGCCTCAGATGCAGTCTACGAGGCGGTGGATAATGGCATAAGGCTAGTGGTCATAATAACAGAGCACATACCGATACACGACGCGATTAGGTTCGTGAACTACGCCAAGTACAAGGGTACTGTCATAATTGGCCCGAACTGCCCAGGCGTGGTTAGCCCTACGATAAGTAAAGTCGGCATATTGCCTAACAGCGTCTACACGAGGAAGGGGCCAGTGGGCATAATATCACGCAGCGGTACATTAACCTACGAAATATCATACCACCTAACCCAGGCGGGCTTTGGGCAAAGCACGGTGGTTGGTATTGGTGGTGACCCAATAATAGGCACGGACATGGTTGAGGCAGCCTTGATGTTTGAAAATGACCCGGAGACTAAGTACCTAGTGGTGATAGGGGAGATAGGTGGTGACCAGGAGGAGAGGTTAGCAAGCCTAGTTAGGGAGGGTAAGATAACTAAGCCCATTGCCGCCTTCATAGCTGGTAGGACAGCACCCCCTGGGAAGAGGCTTGGGCATGCTGGGGCGATTATATCAATGGGGGTTGGTACATATGAGAGTAAGGTTAAGGCCCTTGAGTCGGCAGGCATAAGAGTTGCAAGGACGCCGCTGGAGGTTGTTAAGATAATCCGTGAAATATCAGGGAAGTGACTTACCTCCTTTTAAAACTAGTCTAAGTCAACAAGCCTTTATTCAGAGTCCTCCGGATTTGAACCACATGCTGAGTTGATTGTTAAAGTGAGTTGGGTACAGTTATAAAGCCCATTAGTGCGTACTGGTTAAATGGCCGGTGAGTCGTGTATTGTAGCCAGGATTAGGAACTATGCGCTGGTGAGTAGTGAGGTTGTTAGTGGCAAAGTCACCGATGTGGTTAGGAGGGTGGCCGCTGAGTTACTTAAGGAGTGGGACCCAGAAAGGGGGGATTTCATGGTGCTTAGGGATGATAGGGTTATTCAAGTCAAGCTACCCTTACCATCCCCGGAGCTCTACGATAGGTTGAAGAACTACAACATTAGGAGGAGTGGTGACTCAGCGGAGGCGACAATACCGGTCTACGAGATAATATACTCAGGGGACTGGGTTAGTGGAGGTTTTAGGGCTGAGGAAGCCGTGTTAGTCTTCCCATTCATATCAAGCGAGTTGAACAACCAGATAATAAGCGACATCATTAACACCTTGAGGACTGAGGAGGTGGGGTTTGAGGAGGAGTAGATGACCTTTTCCCGGAGGGTAGGGTTTTTCACTTCGGGGTTTGGTTATTGCCCTGTCTATTATGGGGGTCAAAGTTCGCAGAGTTGTAATGCTAGCCGCAGCAATGTGGGCTATGTTTTATTGACCAGGCTGGTTAGGAACTCGGCAACACCCTTCCCACTTGGGCTCCTGGTGACTAGTTTAGCCTTCTCCTTAGCCCTCTTGGTTGCGTTTCCAACGGCAACGCCAAGCCCGACGACACCGAAGGCCTCAGCGTCAATATCGCTGTCACCTATGAAGGCCACTGTTGAGCAGTCCACCCCCATGAGCTCGCACATCTTGGCAATAGCCTTAGCCTTACCGCAGTCACGGGGCCTAACGTGCACGGCGTAGCCACTAGTCTCAACGTCATATAGGTCACCTAGCCCCATTCTCCTTAACTCATCCTTAATCCTCCCCACAACCCCGTAATCATCGCCAACAACATCAATGGTAATGTCCAGGTACCTGCATTGGTACTGGTATGTTGGCCTTAACCCAAGCCTCCTAATTAATTCGTCAACCACCTCCCTGGCACTTAAGTTGCTTAACCTTATGATGGTTGACCCAACTTTGACTATGCAGCCGTTTTCGGCTATTATGGGTGAATTATCCCCCAGCCCAATGTACCTAGCTAAGGCTTCAGCCACTATTAGGGCGTTGCCGGTGACTAAACCTATCTTAACCTTATCCTTAACCCTTTGAATAACCCTAATGGCATCTGGGTCAAGGGCTAGGTTACCCCTATCCACGGTTAATGTTCCATCGACGTCCAGTAGGACTAGGTTAATGGCCATGCCGTTGATCATGGCTTAGGGTTAATAAGCCTTTATTGCTCTTTAAATTAAGACCTGAGGTATTTAAAGGGGTATCTATTAGGCTTCACGTGGATGGGCAGGTTAATGCTAGTGTTGTCAACTACAGGGAGTTGAAGAGAATACCGTATATACTGCTGCTTCTGCAAAACGGAGTTAATGACCACGGCTTCACTAGGGTTAATGTAAGCGACTTGTCTAGGCAAATAGGCACCACACCGCAAAACGTCTCCAAGGTCCTTAAGAGGCTTGAGAGGGAGGGTTACGTGATTAGGAGTGGGGCCAAGGGTGAGGTCAGTCTCATGCTCAGCGAGAGGGGTAGTGCGCTGTTGAGGAGCCTAATGGACTTGATGGAGAGTTTACTGGGTAGAAACATAACGATAGTGCTCAGGGGTGTGGTGACGACTGGTCTTGGGGAAGGTGGCTACTACATGAGCCTTGAGGGCTATAGGAGGCAGTTCACCAGTAAACTGGGCTTCGACCCATACCCAGGCACTTTGAACGTTAGGCTACTTGACCAGTACGTCAAGTATAGGCTATACCTGGAGAGGATACCTGGAATCAGAATTGAGGGCTTCAGTAACGGCGCAAGAACCTATGGTGGGGTTAAGGCCTTCAAGTGCGTGATAAGCGGCATACAGTGTGGGGTGCTGCTCGTTGAGAGGACTTCACATGGCCCAGAGGTGATTGAGGTTATAGCGCCCGTTAAGCTTAGGGATAGGTTAAACCTGAGGGATGGGGATGAGGTGACCATTAACATACTCCTCTAGTTCACTCAGTAACGAAAACGGAGGGTTAGCCCGACTCCTTTCCCCACCTTTTTGGCTAGGATGCACTGGGGTCTTGGGGCTACACCCTCCTTACGGGTGTTGCTAAGTTTCTGGGTGTGCGCCTAGTGGTGCAGTGGGCTAGTAGGTCGATGACCCCCTCCCCGCCTTGTTGGGTGGGGTTTGACTGTGGGGGTCTTGGTTGTTACCCCGCCTATTGCGGGGTTATTAAACACCCCAGTAAAGCAGGGGTAGTAAACCTGACGCATAAGACCCCACGCAATGGGACAACCCCGCCCTAAAGGGTGGGGCTTGACCATTTTGTCAAACGGTAATGCTTTAAAATACATGTACAGGGAGGAGAGTTGGTGAGTTGAATGGCAGCTCAACAGGAGGCCACAATACTGGTTGGTAAGAAGCCAACCACAAACTACGTAATAGCCACGGTGATGCAGTTCAACCAGGGTAGCAGGAGGGTTATCCTGAAGGCCAGGGGCTCAGCCATAGCGAGGGCCGTGGCCGCGGCCACAATGGTCCGCGACAGGTTCCTGGCCGGCCAAGTGGATGTAAGGGAGGTTAAGCTACTAAGCGACAAGATAACTGGCCAGGGCGGTAAGGAGAGGGTTGTGGCGGCCATCGAGATAGTAATCGAGAGGAAGTAAGGCCGCCCTAAAAACAAGGCGACTCATCATTGGTAACGCTTTTTTGATTTCACCATTAATGTGAAATAAGCATTATCTTTAAACTATAGGCAAAGTGAATGTGGCACTGTACGTAATAGGCGTTGGGCCCTGGGACCCTGAGCTAGTCACAGTGAAGGCGATTAAGGCTATGGCAAGGGCCCACGTGGTTTACTACAGCTCACTGGTTAACCCAGAGATCCTTAGGCGGTATGCACGCAGAGCTAGGTGGGTTTACATGGGGCACGTTAGGGGTGTTGAACATGAGGCTTACGTTAGGGAAGCTATTGAGTACGTTAAGGGTGGCCTAGAGGTGGCATTCCTCAAGAACGGTGACCCAACCCTCTTCAGCAGGGGCGTGAGGATATGTGAGGAGGCTAAGAGGGAGGGGGTTGAGTGCGTGATAATACCTGGGGTACCCAGCTTCACGGCGGCGGCCGCCGAACACCTACTTGAGTTAGGTGACGTTGTGACACTTGTATCCTATCCAAGCGTGGCTAGGGGTAGGGTTAGGAGGACAACCGTAGTATTCATGGCATCTGGGGTGATTGATAAGATAAAGGAATACGTGGGGAATGGCGACTCAGCCTTAATTGTAAGTAGAGCCACCTACCCAGACAGCAGTTTGACCAGGCTAACCAGGGATAATATAGGTGGGTTAATTGTTAAGGCGCCATCACTAATCTTCATCAGGGGTGGTTGGGATGGAATTAACGACGCCTAGGCTGATCATATCCTCGTATAAGGGGAAGTCAGGCAAAACAATAGCAACCCTGGCCATAGCCAACGCCCTAATTAGGGCAGGCTTCACGGTCTCCATGTTTAAGGTGGGGCCGGATTACATAGACCCAAGCCTACATGGCTTAATCACCGGTTCACCAAGTAGGAACCTGGACTACGTACTAATGGGTAGTGGGGTCCTTGAGAGACTTTACAGGTACTCCATGGGCAGTGACATAGCCCTAATAGAGGGTGTGGCTGGGCTATACGACAGCGTTGATGGTTCTAGCGAACTTGGTAGCACAGCCCAGTTGGCCAAGTTAACCAAGACGCCCGTGCTATTGGTCATTAATGGTGAGAGGATTAACAGGACAGCCAGGGCCATCATCAGGGGATTGAGGCAATTTGACCCAGAGGTCAAGATAATAGGTGCCATATTGACTAACATTGCCTCAAGGCAAGTTGATAAGTTAACGAGAATCGTTGAAGAGGAGGGGTTACCGGTGGTTGGTGCTATACCGAGGAGTGAGGATATTGAGGAGTCATTTAGCTATAGGCACCTTGGCTTAAGGCATGCCAAGGAGGTTGCCAGGCAACAGCTCATTAGTATCGTGGACTCTGCATCAACAGGCATAAACACAGACCTAATTGTGAAGATGGCCAGGGAGTACTCCGAGCCCATAAAGCTTAATGGCCAGCTGGAGGTTGAGGTGCCCATTGTAAGGGGGAGGCCCAGGATAGGTATCATTGCAGGTAAGGCCTTCACCTTCTACTACCCAGAGACCCTTGAGGAGGCCCTAACCTTAGGTGAGGTTAAGTTACTGGACCCTGAGGTGGATGGTGACGTTGGGGATGTGGACATACTCCTAATAGGTGGTGGGTTCCCTGAGGTCTATGCAAGTGGCCTTGAGGGTAATAGGGCCTTTAGGGCATCCGTGAGGAGGTTTGTGGATAAGGGTGGTTACCTCTACGCCGAGTGCGGGGGTTTAATGTACCTAGCAAGTTCAATAATATTCAACAACAGTGAGTATGAGATGGCTGGGATAATAGACGCAGTGGCTGTGATGCTGAATAGGCCCGTGGGCCATGGGTACGTGGTGGCTAGGGTGATTAAGGACACTTTAATTGCACCCAGGGGAACGGTGCTTATGGGTCATGAGTTCCACTACTCAAGGCTAATACTTAAGGGCAGCTACGACCTGGCTTTGAAATATGAAAGGGGCTTTGGGGTTAATGGGATGGATGGATTCACAATCAACAACACCTACGCCCACTTCATGCACCTACACCCACACACCCACGACGTACTGAGGTCAATAATACTTAACCACGTTAAGGGAGCTTAAACCATAGCCCCATAGCCCAATGCTAATCCGCATCCTAATTACCGCTATTAGTTGTTAATGCTATAGTTTATAACCAACCCCTTAGCGGCTTGCTTAACCGGTGATGAGCCTAGGCTGGGTGATTGGTGAACGGGGTTAATAGCGCTGATACTTCATGGCAAGCATCCCTCATTAAAGTAATCCGCCACCTGGTACCTCTACCAAAGCCAGCTCTATAAGGCCTTATGGCACTCTCGGCGTATGGACTTTTTTGATGTGAATTATTTATAAATTAAGGCTTAATGGCTAGTTGATGCAGCCATTTTCAATCTTCGACGCACTCGTGGCGTCTGTGCAACTGTACGCAATAATAGACCCATTGGGGGCCATACCGCTATTGGTTAATGTACCAAACTACGAGAACTTGATGGATAGGTTCCTTAAGCTGGTAGCCCTCACGGTACCCACCCTCCTGCTCCTCTTCGCCTTCGCCGGGCCATTCATATTAAGCATATTCAGCATAAATATAGATGATTTCAGGGTGGCTGGGGGAGTGATACTACTGATAATAGCCGTGGATGTGCTTAGGGAGGGTACACCTAGGACTATGGGAATTAACCCAGAGGAGTACATAATAGTGCCCATAATAACACCCATGCTTGTTGGACCTGGGGCAATAACATCAGTGATGGTCATGGTTACGTACTACAACGAGCTCAGTGTACTCACGGCCATACTAGTGGCATCACTGGCAACGTACCTAACCATGAGGTACTCCATATACCTAGTCAGGTTGATAGGCAATAACACGCTTAGGATATTCGCAAGATTCTTCAGCATAATAATAGCATCATGGGCGGTTCAACTCATAGCCTTAGGAATACTAGGCATCGTTAAGGCCGCCTAGCGTTAAAGAACTTTAAACCAACCAAACCAACGGCCCCTATGATTAGGCGCATCATTAGCACCGGCGGTGATGTGGTGATCGAGTTGAGCAGTGCTGCATCAGTGTTGTCAAGTACGGTCGACGGTGGGTTAAGGTACGGTGTAAGGTTCATCATACACCACCACGTACCAAAAGACTTCAACGCAGACCCAGCCACAGAGGTTAAGGTAACCCACGTTAGGCTCGGGATTAACAGTAGTGAGGTGGTGACCTTCCTAACAGCGGCTGAACTACCCAAAAGCCATGTGATTCACAATGAGCAGCACGGTGACATAGATATCACTGTATCCGTAACCATGGGGCTAAGTAACCCATATAGGATCGATGGACCTAGGGTCATTGAGATGTGGAGGGGGCCATCAACAGTGAACATTGCCATCATCGTGAATAGGCCACTGGCGGTTACCGCTATGGTTGACGCCATCGCCTTATCGGCTGAGGCCAAGCATGAGACGCTTAGCAGTTTAAGTGGTGGTAGGTTGCATGGAACCACAAGCGATGCATTAGCCATAGTCTCACTAGGTGAAGGTGAACCCGAGCCCTACGCTGGCCCAGCCACCAGGGTGGGTAAGGCAATAGTCAGCTCAATCAACAATGCGCTAACCAAAGCCTACACCATTGTTGAGTCAGGTTAATCAGTTTAATGGTTGGAAAAATTTAAAAGTTAAGATGTGAAGCGCATTGAGGCCGCCGTAGCTCAGCCTGGTGGAGCGGCGGGCTGTTAACCCGTAGGTCCCGGGTTCAAGTCCCGGCGGCGGCGCCAGAGAATGACACTCCCCCACATTCCTCTCATTCAATTCTAATCCACCATTCATACTGACATGTGTGGTCATTAATATGCATCATGCTATGCAATTTATGGATTTGCTTATTGTGGATCATTCAGCCAAGTACTGAGGCATTGTTGTAATTGGTCATGCTGGGTGGACTCTCTACGACCCCTATGGCTACACGTTAGTGATGTGGGTAATGTAACAAGGGGCCTTCTACATTGCCGGCTAAACGGATACCCTAAGTTAATCTGCATTTAATGGATGAATCAATGTTTAGGGAGGGTGAGGTAGGGTTTAGTAAGATTGTTGAGTACGCGATTAAGCGCTGATGTCTGCATAGCCCATGATCCTAGGTCTTCTAGGCTTTGCATTCACATTAATCACTAAAGCCCTACCGTTAACCAATGGTAACTCCCTACTAAGCTTTACCTCGCCATTCTCAAGCCTCCCCATAACCTTTATACCATTGAAAACCACGTGAACCTCCCTTGCATCATCACTCCACTTAAACTTAGTGAAATTGTTTATTGAATTCGTAAACCTAGTATCAGGCTTAACAAGCGCCTGTACGTCTTCCATGTCCTCGAGCCTAATGTTCCTAAGTGCCAACCCGACACGTGTACCTGGCATTACCTCCTCCTGGTCATCATCGAGTACCTGTATGCTCCTTATCTCGACCTCCCTATTCACTGGATATACAATGAATTTATCATGAACGGCTACCCTAGTTAATGCGTAACCCAGCACTACAACGCCAACACCCTTAACATTGAAGGCCCTATCGATAAAAACTAAACCCCTATCCGCCGCGTCACCATCAAGTTCTCTGAATTCGGTAGAAACTAGCTTGGATATGTTAAGTTCCTTAAAGAGCTTCATAAACATCTCGACATCGCTTGTAAGCACAACGCCAGGTATGTTCGCAGACTCGGCAAGTAACGCCAACTCACCCTCAATCCAAGTAAACCTGGGCATGCTTAGATAGAAGGAGCTGGATATTGAGATGGCTCTCGCTACCTCAAGAATGCTATCGGTACTGGGTATTAATACGCTTCGAACCAATTCGCCAATCCTCCTGTAGTAAACCCTTTCCTCCATCTTATCCCTTTTACCTAACATTGACGCTATGTTAATAGCATCCTTCTCCTCCGATGAAAGCACGGTGATTATGCTTCCTCGAAGCATGAGGCATGGGGTAGGGATGATTTATTTTTAAAACTATCGTAGTATGTAAGTAAAGTACCATGATAGTGGTCTTCCTCCTTAGGTAAACCATGGCTTATACAGGTCTTGTTTAGGTGCTTCGTGATGTTCGTGAATTAGGGAGGGAGAGTGGGAGGTAATTCCACAATGATCAACCAGCGCGCATGTTATATACGTCTTCATGGGTAGTAGGGCTGGTATGCATGGATACCCATGAGAATATGCATGGTTAAGGGAATTGAATGTTAGGAGGCTTGTTCCTTATGGTGCGGGGGGTGGGATTTGAACCCACGCAGGCCTACGCCAACGGGACCTAAACCCGCCCCCTTTGACCAAGCTCGGGCACCCCCGCTATGTTGGTTTAGGCCTAGGCCCCTTTAAAGCTTTTACCTTACTCCTTACTGGTTAACTGTTGTTTGCAACCTCTATTTGAGCCGCCCTGTACAACGCCTGTAGGTAGCCTATTGCATGTAGCCTACCCAGTGCTGAGTAACCTGGCACGGATAATTGGGCTATGTCACCGCTTAGGGTTGGGGTGTGGTCCACTCTGAAGGGTCCGTTGAAGCCGTGCTTAACGAACTCTTTCATTACTAGGTAGAATTGGTCGGGGGCCTCGTCTATGAAGACCTCCTCGAAGGCCCTTGCATTGCCCCTGACAGCCCTGAAGTGGACGAAGAAGACCCTACCCGTCTCGAGGAAGTGCCTAACGGTGGCCGGTAGGTCGTTTGTCATTAGTGAGAAGTTGCCTAGGCATAGGGTTATTCCATTGTACTCACTTTTAACCAGGCTTAGCAACCTATCGAAGGCATCAACGGTATTCATTATCCTAGCCACGCCCGGCGGTGCCTCAGGTATTGGTGGGTCATCTGGGTGTAGGGCTAGTTTGACGTTTGCCGACTCGGCTATTGGCACAATGTACTCCAGGAAGTCCTTAAGCGTCCTCCATAGGGTGGAGGCGTCGACCTTACCAAGCCTTGGTGGTGGAGAGTCCTTAAGGTCCTCCTCGTAGAAGCCCGACGTATAGGCCCCACCCCTACCCCTTAAGGTTGCCCTGGTCCTAAGCCAACCCGTGGGCATCCAGTTGTAGACCCAGATCTGAATCCCAAGCTTACCCATGTTCTCTATCAACTTAGCCACGTTGTTAAGCTGCTCCTCCCTGCCTGGTAAACCGTAGATTAACCTATCCATTGGTGGGTTATCCTCAATGATGGTTAACTTGAACCCGGCCCCCTCAACCATCCTCTTGTAGTTGGCCAGTGGCGCATAGTCCCATGGTTCATAGGCCCTCCACTGTCTCCAATCAGGGTAATTCCTAGGCAGTATACCAGTGGCCTCCTCGACGCCAACCTGCCTAAGCATGTCCCAGAAGACAGTTGGGCTACCCTCCAGGAGTATTTCAGCAATCCTAGGCCTACCACCCGCCACTGCGTTACCCATATCCACCACACCACCTAGCCTATTTTAACCGTGTCGGTGTGCTGGGCAGTAGTGTTTTAAGAGAGACGTGGAGTCGCTTAAGGGAGGGCCTTGGTGATTTAGGTGGATGTTCAGGGTGGTGAGTCTAAGGTTGGGGAGTTGCGTAGGATTAGTGAGGAGGTTGAAGCTTGTTCAAAATGCCCCCTACACCTTACCAGGAAGAGGGCTGTGCCCGGTGAAGGCAACCCAAACGCCGAGGTAATGCTGATTGGTGAGGCTCCAGGTGAGGTTGAGGATGAGACGGGTAGACCGTTTGTGGGTGCTGCAGGTAAGCTGCTTAACAGCCTGCTCCAGGATATTGGGGTTGATAGGTCAAGCCTATACATAACCAACGTCGTCAAGTGTAGGCCACCCAATAATAGGGACCCCACTGACGAGGAGATTAACGCATGTAAACCGTATTTAATAAGGCAAATAGCCGTGGTGAGACCCAGGAGGATAGTGACCCTGGGTAGGCACAGTACCAGGGTTATACTTGGCCTCGGTGGCTTGAGGGTAAGCGAGATCTCTAGGGTTAGGGGTAGGGTGTTTAGGGTCACCATAGCTGGTGTTGAGGTTGAGGTTTACCCAACGTACCACCCAGCAGCCGCATTATACAATCCATCACTCAAGGGAGTGCTTAAGGAGGATTTGGCCAGAGCCATTAGAGCTGGCGGATCTGGCCCAGCAAGCATCTTGGATTACCTCAATGGTGGTTAATTGTTTAAGCGGAGGCGCCTTGAGTAAGAGTTATAAATAGGAATACTGTGGTATTACAAGTGGATTTAGACGAGTTGGCATTATCATTAACTGGACCGTTGGTTAACTGGTACGTTAAGAGGCATGGACAGGGCCTTGAGAGGTTTCTTAAAAATGCTAAGGTGTATATGTCACCCGAGAGGTTCATGGCAAGGGTCTTCTTTGCAACAGTCATGACGGCCATCTTCTCCGTACCCATTGGCCTATACTTAACATACATGGCCATTGAATCACTCCTCAACACCCTAAGCCCCTCCGTTGGGCCTATGATTATGCTGGTGTTCGGTGTGGTAATGCTAATCCTCCCCCTCATGGTCTACTCAATAATGATGGCGTTGCCTAGGATGCAGTCATCTGACTTTCAATTCAAGGTTGACTCGGAGCTCCCCTTCTTCGCAGCGTACCTAGCCATGATTTCACAGTCTGGGTTAAGCGTCACCTCAGCCATAGAAAGGATTGCCGGGATTAAGCTCCTAGAGGCCATTGGTAAGGTGGCTAGGGAGATTGTTGTTAAGAATAAGGCATTTGGTATGGACCCCTTAACGGCATTAACCGAGACGGCCTTAAGCACCCCAAGCCACCTATTCCAAAGCTTAATAATGGGTTACGTGACCAACGTCAGGACGGGTGGGGACATATTGCATTACCTTGAGATTAGGCTTAATGAGATAGTCAGTGACACAATTGATAGGGTTAGGAGGGGTGCTGAGTTCCTATCAACACTGATGGAATCGTACATAGGGGCTGGAGTTATACTGCTAATTGGGCTTAACGTCCTCTACCTAGCCCAGGCAATAACACCCACTGGCAACCCAATTGGTGCCCTTCAACAGGCCGTGAACAACAACCTACTCTTCGGGTTACTCGTGGTGCCGGCGATATCAGTAGCCTTCATATACCTAGGTGAGGTTTCGATATACAGGGTTCCTTACACGGATACCAGGCCATACATAGCCTTCGGAATATCCACAACGGCGGCCATGGTTGCCATACTGGCTGGTTATACCTCAATGTTTCACAGCGACTTGGGCTACGTCATTAAAGTGGGGCCCATTAGCATAGACTTCGCCATATACATGGCCACAGTCATGGTCATAGCCTACATCCCAGCAGCCATATACGCAGGTAAGGTTATAGCCGAGAGGCGCAGCCTGGAGAGGGCCTTCTCAGACTTCCTGAGGGACTTCACGGAGCTGCGTAAGAGCGGCTTCACACCCGAGAAGATAATAAGCACGTTGGCTGATACAAGGGATTACGGTGCCCTTTCAAGGTACCTTAAGGACATTAGTAAGCAGATTAAGTACGGCGTACCTATTAGGGTTGTCCTATCGGAGTTCATGAGTAAGACTAAGTCCTACTACGCCAGGGTCTTCGCATGGCTACTCCTGGAGTCCATTGAGTACGGTGGTGCAACCCCAGAGACCCTTGAGTCCTTAGCCTCATTCTCATCACTGATGATTAGGATTAATGATGACTTGTTGGCCAGGCTTAAGCCCCTTAGGTTCGTGCCGTACATAGGGGCCATGATACTCACCCTAACCTTAGTCATAATGGTGTTCACGGTTGTTAGCCTGTCCAGTGTCCTACTCCACGTATCCGGCTACTACGTTAACTACGTCACAGGCAGCTTCGCCCTAACGACCGTAGTCGACTCTTTTATAATGGGGCTCGTGGCAGGTAAGCTAGGTGAGGGTGAGTTATCCGCCGGCTTTAAGCATGCAGTGGCTATCACGGCCCTGGTGCTTTTAATCTACCTTGCCTCACCGTTCATATCAAAGCTGTTCGTTGTATAACTCACCACTTATGTGGCTCAGCCTCACCGCTCATTATCACCCTAAGCCTCTCAACCCCCTTAACCTCATCTATTATCCTAGCCACTGAGGCTGGTACTAGCCCCCTCCAGGACTGGTCACCCTTAATCATCATCTCCCTTATCCTGGTTGAAACATACCTATCCCTATCGTACATAGGCTGCTGCCTAACCTCAACCCCACCCTCCCTGAGGAGCATGGCCACGAATGGATTGCCCGTGTAGGCAACTTGGAATGGGGGTAGGTAGGACTTTATGTAACTCAGCCAAGCTGCGTTATTCTCAATGTTAGGTATGGGCACTATTATGACCCTGCTTAGGTCAACCCCACCTTCCTTAAGCCCCTCCCTAAGCATCCATATCCTCTCCCCCACGGTAAATGGATCCTTCTCTATGTAGTTGAATTGCGCGGACCCAATCACCACTATTAATTCATCCACCTCGCTCAGTATAGCCTTAATCGCCCAAACATGCCCCCAGTGGGGTGGTTGGAACCTACCTATGAATAGCCCCCTGATCACGCATCAACATCAGCCATGGCGTATTTAACGCTTTCCCAACAAAGCTATTTAGATTAGCCGTAGGGTATTGGGTTAAAGTAAACCCACCCCCTGTATTTAAGCTCCCTTGAACCCACGTAAACCCCCACACCCTCCTCCACCCTAGCGAAGTCCATGAACCCCAAATCCCTGAATAGCCCTAGGCAGGTTGGCCTTATGGAGAAGACTGGTAGGTACTCCTCACCACCATTAAACACAACCTCCTCTGGGTCAATGTTAAGTGCACTACAGGCTCGCTTAACATCAGGGTTTATTGGCAGTGAGTAAACCGTGACCCTAGCCGCCTTACCCATCTCACTCAGCACCCTCCCTAACCCATCACTGGAGTCCATTGATGCGCTTATGCAGTCGATATTACTCGTTAACTCATCACTGGGGCTCCAGGGCCTTGGCCTCCTGGTCAACTCAATCCCCCTAGCCACAACTGGGTCGTTAGAGTGCATTTCAAGTAGGCCGCTGTACCATAGCTTAAAGGTGAGCCCAGTGAACCCGAATTGTGGTATTGTGACTAAGACATCGCCTGGCTTAGGTGACCTACCTATTGGCCTTTTAGCCACCCCAAGCATAGCCACGTCCAGGACATCATCATTGCCCTCGTTTAAGTCCCCGCCAATGTAACTTGCCCCAATGGCCACGGCGGCATCCCTAATCCCCTTAACCAGGTCCTCGAACTCGCTCCTCGTGTGGTCACCCTTAAGGGTTAATGATGCTACTAGGGCTATTGGCTTAGCCAACTTAACCAATAGGTCAGATGCAGTGCCCACGGTTACCCTCCAGCCAACGTCGTAGTAACTCATGAAACCTGTTTTAATCCTAGATAGGGAGCCTCCATCAATCTTAAGGGCAAGTAAACCAACCCCTGGGAGCTCCACGTAGGATACGTCATTATCTACGTTGGGTGGTGTCAAGCCTATTATACCCTGCATAATGCTCACCAACTTATCCTCACCAAGCTCACTAAGCATCATGAACCTCATGCGTGATTATCTTTATAAACGCTTAGGTTACTAGGCACCTCGTGTCTAGTGAAGTTACACAGGGTGAGCAGGCTGCGCAGCAGGGCCAGGTAACCACCGGGGAGGTTACACCTGCTGCGGCACCGCAGTTGAGGAAGCTTAGGTGGGGTATAGCCTACATTTACGCAAGCACCAACAACACCATGATAATAATAACGGACTTAACAGGCGCCGAGACTGTGGCCAGGGTTAGTGGGGGGCAGGTTGTTAAGGCTGATAGGGATAAGCCAAGTCCATACGCGGCCATGATGGCTGCCTATAAGGCGGCGCAGATAGCCATGGCAAGGGGGATTAACGCAGTTCATGTTAAGGTTAGGGGGCCCGGTGGCTATGGGCTTAAGGTTCCTGGGCCCGGTGCTGTTGCGGCGATTAGGGCATTAGCCAGGGCCGGTATGATAATAGGTAGGATTGAGGATGTTACACCAATACCCCACGACACCATTAGACCACCTGGAGGTAGAAGGGGTAGGAGGGTCTAATCCAGTATTGTTGAAAAATCTTTATATACCTACTGTTGCCTAAGCTTTAAAAATATGAATATGAATGATTTGATATGGATGGTTGACATAGTACTAGTGGTGGTTCAGACATTCATAGTGGCCCTAATACTCAGGGAATACTTGGATGCGGGCTTCACACCGGTGGGTAGGCTGCTCATCACGGCTGCATTCCTATTCCTAGTTCAAAGCATAGTTCTGTTATCCTCCTACTACTACTGGTGGGCTATACGCAACACTGATTACCACGTGGCCGTACCCTTATTAGCATCAACCCTGCTGAGCCTAATAGGGCTATACATGCTTTACAGAATAAGCAAACTATGAGACGCCAGCGTGCTTAACCATACCCACCTACACCGGCATGTACGCTTAAATTACCCAACTACCTTAGGGTGGGTATTACCTCTATGTCCATCCCTAATCCTATGGATATGCGCATTGCACGGCCTTACACCTTCCATGGGGGATGGCAGGTCTTGAGGATTTATGGTTTAATTATTGCCATTGGGAAAATAAACAAAAATCCGACGCAGAGAGTTTGGATTAATGGATACTGGTAAGCCACGGTTACTAACCAGGAGGGTCCTCTTATACTACCTCCTAACATTCATACTACTGGCCCTGGGCGAGGTCTTAGGTTACTTGTTATCGGTAAACGGGATTAGGGTTATACCTAACAGTGAGTTGCATGAATTGGAGCAGCTGGCCCAGCATCCATCATTCATCACCATATTTAGGCATAACCTAACGCTAAACCTACTAATGAACATACCATTCGTAGGGCCGGCTATATACGTCTTCCTAATTGGGTTTACGGGAGTGGCGCTTGGGTACATAGTGGTAGCCAGGATAGGTTTAAGTATCCTATACCTGATCGTGGGTTACGTGGCCTCGGCGTTATTTCCACACGGCCTACTTGAACTATTCGCATACTCACTCTCAGCCTATAACTCCGTTAGTGTATCCATGGATCTGGTTAGGCGTAGGTATATAGCAACATCACTGGCCTACTGGGTGATTAGAATAGTAATCTCAGTGATTATACTCTTCATAGCCGCCTACGTGGAGTACCTTGAGTTAGCCGTGGTGAAGCCCCTTGCCCACGTTTAACGCTGTACTTAGGCTTAAGGCCACGTGGATTAGCCTAAGGGTTTTCGCTACGAGGTACCTGCTATTCTCGGCGGCGTCATCAATAGCCCTGGTGTCCATTGTATTGGCTGGCCATATTGCGTTGCTTAACCAGCAGTACACAGGTGGCCTACTTAAGGTGCCCGTGGATTACGGCTTAGTTAAACTCGGCAACATGTCCATACCCTTCTACGTCACTAATGCAGCCTACGCAAGCCTATACGGCATCAGTGTTAGGGGTAACGAGTGCATTGTTCTTGGGGAACTACCCCAACCAGTAGTTGGTGAATTAACTGAGGTTTTGGGATGTAGCTCGCTGGTCACCTACCCTGCGTATGGCTACTTAATGGTGGTTAAGCTAGGTGAACTGGGCAATGGCTCCAACGGAACCTTGATCATACCTAAGGACCCGGTCTCCTACTTCTCAACCGTACTAATGGGTAATGTGTCAGGCTTCACTTCACTAATGTACGTGGTGTTTTTGACAATAGTTGGTTTATCATCCACGTACCTATCCCTAAGCCACCTAGGCTACTTAACCGAGTCCTTCAGGAGACTTAGATTCATCACGGGTGGTGGGTTAGTTGAGGCAGCCTCCCACTTAACGATGTTGGTGGCTTCATCTTACCTACTGGTGGCTACGCTTGAGGACTTGGCCCTTGGGTTGCTTTTAAGTAGGCAGAGCCTGGTTAGGTTTAGTTACGGAGCTCCACCATTAATGGTAATTGGGCAGTTAATCACCCTAATCACTCCAATGCTGATTGTGGTGGTTGTGTCGTGGAGGTTAAGCTCACGTTAATGATGCTTAGGAGGACCTTGGTTCATGCATTACTTGCCTCGATACTCATAGGGCTCTTAACCTACGGCATAGCCCTACTTGCCTCACTGGCCTACGCTGGGTTAACCATGGTTAAGGCGCCCTTCGGCATGCACGCAATAACAAGTAACGGCTCATTAATGCCCTTCACAGGCATGGTACCCATGAGCCTCTCTTACGCCTTAAGCCAACTTGGGATTAGGAACACGCCCATTGTGATGGCCCTAGCCCTAGTCGATTACAGGTACGTGGTGATGGTGATGGGGTTAAATAACATCACTGGGCCGGTCTGCATAGCCGGCTCCATTGTGGGTGTTAAACCTGGGTTACACTTACTCACGAGTTACGTTAGGCAAGTGACCGTGCCCATTTCAGTGGTGGTTAGGGGCAGTGAGCCATTCCTCATGTGTAGCATCAACTACACCATGCCCCTCTCCAATGTCGGCTACGGCGCGGCGACAATGATACTTATCCCCAATGAATACTGGGGGAGGGTTGAGGGGTTGGTGAGGCGTGGGATCAACATAACAATAGTCAATACCCTTAATGAAACCGTAGACCTAAAGTATGGTTACTTGGGCTTAGGCTACCTCGTAAATTATGGCCCAGTTAAGCCGGGGGTTAATATAGTGAACTTACCGCTGAACTACTACGTCATCTATGCCGTATTAAATGGGACACCGATACCCATTGGCGAGGCTCCCAGGGAACTAACAATGACCATCAATCCCCTCTCAAAGCCTTCAAAGTTCACTAGGCAATGCACGTTAACTGTGAATTCACCCAGTGATGCCGAGGTCTCCGTGGTTAACGGTAGCGGCGTGGTCCTCATTATTAGGCCTGGGGGTAACTTTAACGTCACATTGCCGTGCGGTTCATATGTAGTAACCGCCTATAGGGGTGGTGAGTTCTTCACAACCAGGGTTAACATAACGGGAAGCACCGTTGTTAACGCATCGCTGGTGTCCTTTACCGGTGAGTTGGCCGGCATTGAGGGTAGTTACTCCGAGTACGCTAGATCTTACTTCAGGGGCCTTGAGATGCTTTACGCCAGTTTCGTAGTACTCCTTGCAGTGGCGGTTGGGCTTACCTCAGCTGGCCTATTAGGACTAGTCTCAATGATCAGGGTGATTGCCTGGGCCATTGGGCCTATAGCTAAGCCACTGCAGTACGTGGCTACCCTCGAATACGCTAGGCGGGTTGTATCAACATTCACGCTAATCCTAGCCTCAGTGATGTGCGTGGTCTCCTGGCTCATATACGGCATGTTGCTTAACATCCACACAATTCTAATAATCAGGCAACCTATGGAACTAAGCCCAGTGATAACGTTACCCACCGCCGTTGCGGCATCACTTAGCGTATGGTTAACCCTAGTTACCTCATTGAGATCTTGACCCCATTACCCAGCGGTATGGGGTAGGCTGATAACTAGTTCATTGGCGCAATACTATAATACACCCCAACACCTGCTACTACATATGAGTTCGGGGGCAATATCTGTCCTGGAGATGAGGGTGCTGGACGCCAATACGGCGTACCTTGGCATAGACAGTAGGATACTTATGGAGAACGCCGGTAGGGGTGTTGCTCAAGTTGTTCTGTCGAAGTGGCCTGAGGCCAAGAGGATCCTGGTGGTGGCTGGTTTAGGCAACAATGGTGGTGATGGTATTGTGGCCAGTAGGTACCTGTACAATTCAGGTAGGGAGGTTGTGGTTATACTTTTAGGCAAGGTGAGTGACCTAACCGAGGAGCCGGCTGCCACGAACCTTAAAATATGCCTAAACCTACTGGGCTGCAGGATACTTGAGGCTAGGGATGAGATTGAGCTGCTGGCTTACCAGGACTACTTCGTTAAGTGGGCTGACGTCATCATTGACGCCGTCTTCGGCATTGGGATTAGGGGTAGGATTAGGCAACCGGCCTCAGCGGCCATAGACCTAATGAACATGTCCAAGGCGCCTAAGGTGGCCGTCGACGTGCCATCAGGCATGGATCCGGATACTGGTGAGGTCACTGATAAGGCGGTTAAGGCTGATGTAACGGTCACCATGCATAGGGCCAAGAGGGGCCTGGTGACTGAGGGTGCTAAGCAGTACGTGGGTGAGTTAGTGGTCGTGGACATTGGGATACCTAGGGAGGCTGAGTTGATAGTGGGCCCAGGCGACCTACTTCATCTAAACTACGCCAGGAGACCTGACTCGAAGAAGGGTGACTTCGGTAGGATAGCAATAATAGGGGGCTCCAGGGAGTATACGGGTGCAATAGCCTTAACAGCCCTGGCTTCACTGGTTACTGGGGCGGATTTACCAATAGTCTACGCTCCCCATGAGGTTGCCCACGACATTAGGTCCCAGACGCCCAACCTAATAGCCGTACCCCTTGAGGGTGAGGTGCTTAGCAGGGATAACGTGGGGCCTGTGCTTAAGGGTATTGAGAGGGCTAATGTGGTTGCCATTGGGCCTGGGCTTGGGCTTGAGAGGGAGACGATGGAGGCGGTCTACATTATACTTGAGGCAGCGGGTAAACTGGGTAAGAGGGTTGTTATTGATGCGGATGCCATAAAGGCGATTGGGGCTGGTAAGAGACTTAACCTACTTAGGCAGGGCATGGTGCTAACCCCACATGCAGGCGAGTTGAGGGAGTTAATTGGGGTTGAGGTGCCTAAGGCGACACCACTGGAGCTTGGTCAATGGCTAACTGAGCAGGTCTCAAGGTGCTGCCAGGGGAGCGTGGTGCTACTTAAGGGTAACGTGGACGTCATTAGCGATGGTTCGAGGTTCAAGCTTAACATGACGGGTAACCCAGGTATGACAGTCGGGGGTACGGGTGACGTGTTAACTGGGGTGCTGGCGACAATGCTGCATAGGGTTAATGACCCATTTGAGGCGGCCGCCATAGCGGCATTCGTAACTGGTGCGGCAGGCGACTTAGCCGCCTTGGAGTTGGGCTACCACATAACTCCACTCGATGTGGTCAACAAGATACCCAAGGTCTTCTCTATATTCAAAAACTCCAAGGAGGTGGTTAAGGAGGCCATACATAAACCCCTAAGGGAATACCTAAGTAGACGTGGACTACTTAACGGATAATAGCAACTTAAACATGGCCTTAAAGGGGGTCATTTAATTTTTAATCTAAGGTCTACTACAGACTAGGTAGGAATCTTTATCATTCCTATTGCCAGTAGTATATGCCTTTTAACCTAATACACCTAGCCACTTAACAGCGTCCTCAATGTGCACCTCAGGTCTAGGTGGGTTATTCATGGAAAGACCGTGAAGTACTTAGGATCCCCTTGTTAATAGGTCTAATAGTGCCTTCCTTAGGCTTTCATTGTTTAGGTATGCGCTTGTTAAGGCTTCGTCGTACTTACCCTCAACGTACACTGAATCATTCTCCACAGTTACGTTAAACCACTTCACCTCGAAGGGTTCATCAGGCATGGTGCTTAGTAACTTCTCGTAAATCCTCTTAGTGACCCTCAGGGTAACAATGTCAATCAGGTTCATGTTGATTTTAGCCATGTATTGGCCGGGGTTGTACATGGGTATGAGTACGTAATCCCTGAAGCGCATCTTGAATCCACCTTCAAGGTCACTTATGGCCTTGTTAATCCACTCAATATCATAGCTTATTATCCTCTTAATGTCCTGGTATGGTATAGGCTTTAAACTACCATTCCCGGATCCCCCACCCTTAAACGACTTGATTAAGCTAACCTTAGCTAAGGCATCAACTCTACCTATCAAATAAGCCTCAATCCAAAGATCCCCCCTAATCCTGTAGAATGGTATCAGCATTAATTAGGGGGTTTAAGCCGGCTTAAATTGATTATTCAAATCGACGGGCAATAAATGCATATATACCGGTATCCAATTGGGTATTTAATGGACGTGAGTGGTAGGGAACTTAACAGTGGCATGCCACTAGGCGGTATAGGTGCAGGCGCAATTGAGTTCTTCCCAGATTTAACCATAGGCAACGTGACCATAATGAACAACTGGCTCAACCCAATTAAAGTTGTTAGGGGTTTCCACGTAGTCCTACTTGAGGATGAGCCACTGTTCCTCCAGCTAAACCCAGGTAAGCACGTGGAGGTTAAACCCAGGTATAGGCATGTTGACAGGATTAACGTCGAGGCGCAGTACCCTAGGATAAGGTACGTGTTCACTGGCCTACCCATCAGTGAGGTGGAGTTCTACACACCCATCGTTAAGGGTAATGTAAAGGATTCGTCACTACCCCTAATAGTGGCGAGGGTTAGGGGTAGTGGGACAGTGGCATTCTCCTTCCCAAACATAGTGGGGAGTAGGAGGTGGGGTAGGGTTAACTACTCCGTTAAGGGTAAGGTCAATGGGGTCCTCTTCAGGAACCTAAGGTCACTCCAAAGTGACCCAGCCTACGGCGAGGTCTTCATAGGGTGTGAGGGCTGCAGCACATATTCAGGCTACCCATACTGGATACCTACCGTGGGGGGCATGACGGAGGATATATCAGTGTTCAGTAGGTTAAGTAAGTTGAGTGATGAGGGTAGGTACACCATTAAGCCCTACGCAAGGGAGGAGATTGCCGGTATAGTGTGGAAGAGGGTTGATGGGGAAGCCTTGTTCTTCATAACCTGGTTCTTCAACTCAAGGCCGCATCACTACCCCTACGGGCATTATTACGAGAACTTCTTCAACTCAGCCGTTGAGGTAGCTGAGTACGCCCTGGAGAACTCTGAACACCTAAGGCCACTTGACATTGACATAGACGGCTGGTTAAGGGATGCTGTGTTGAACAGCCTATACATCCTCTCATCATCAACCTGGTTGACTAAGGATGGTAGGTTGGCTGTCTACGAGTCCTTATCCATAGCACCGCTCATGAACACCATAGGCTCAATGACATGGGATGGCTTATCCTTCGCCCTCCTAGACCTATACCCAGAATTGGTTATCAAAATGGATGAGCTCTTCGGTTTCTATATACGCAATGGCGAGGTTCCGCATGACCTAGGTGAGGAGAGCATAGAGGATCCAATATACGGCGCATCCTTCATGTACCCATGGAATGACTTGGGGAGTACCTGGGTCCTCATGATCTATAGGGATTACGTGTTCACGGGGTCCATTGAACTGCTTAGGAGGAACTTCAAGAGGATGAGGGAGGTTATTGATTGGTTAATGGGAAAGGATCACGATGGGGACTGCATCCCAGACTCAAGGGGTGGGTTCGACAACTCCTACGATGGTACCAACATGTACGGCGCCTCATCTTACGTGGCCTCACTGTTCCTGTGCGCAATCCAAGCCCTATTGAAGTCCGCTGAGGTGCTTGGCGTCAAGCTGCCTGGTAAGTATGTGGAGTGCCTCAGGAGAGGTAGGGATGTCCTCAACTCCCTATGGAATGGGAGGTACTTCATAGCCTGGAGGTCAAGGGATGGTTCAGCCAATGAATCATGCATGAACAGTCAGGTCCTTGGGCAATTCTGGTGCGACATGCTTAAGCTACCCCCAATTGTTGATGATGATAAGCTTAAGTCGGCTTTAAGGTCAATATACGAGCTTAACCACAAGCCCTCCCCATACTGCCTAGCCAACTCCGTTAAGCCTGATGGGACCGTGGACTTATCCTCAGGTCAAATGAGGTCCTGTTGGCCTAGGGTAAGCTTCACGGTAGCCGCCCACATGGTGCTTAGGGGTATGGTTAACGAGGGGCTTGAGGTGGCTAAGAAGGAATGGGAGACAATAGCCAGGCTGGATCCGTGGAACCAAAGCTCAAGGATAGACGCAGTGGAGGGTAGGAATGTAGGCCTCGATCACTACATAGGGAGCGCCTCACCCTACCTACTCTACATGGCTATGAAATACGTAAACAAGGCCCAATGAATTATGTTCCTTAAAAGTAGTAGGGTAATACGTTGTTCTTAACGTACTCCAGCACGTTTTGCTCGTGGGTGAGCATTTTAATGAAGGCGGCGTCGGCATTTCTGGCTGCTATGGTCTCGTAGACTTCTCCATGCTCCTTAGTCTCCTCAAGTCTCCTACTGTAGCTTGTAAATATGTTAACCCTGACTATCTTTAACTTAAGCCTAATCTGCTTAAGCACACTTGATATGACTTTATTGCCGCTGGCCTCGGCCACTAGTTCATGGAATTCGCCGTTTAGGTCAGCTAGCTTAATGGGGTTTGGGTTAGGTTGCATGACCTCAACCTTTATGGCCTCAATTATGCTGTTCATCCTGGCTAGCTGCTCGTCAGTGGCTCTTTGAGCTGCTAACCTGGCCGCCATGGCCTCAAGGGGTATCCTGGCCTCGTACAGCTGGATAACATCCTCCTTGGTTATCGGGGTAACCACGTAACTCCTCCTATCCTTAATAACAAACCCCTCCTTCTCAAGCCTAGCCAAGGCCTCCCTAACAGGGGTTCTACTTGCACCTATCATTGATGCTACCTTATCTTCCCTAAGTACCTGCCCTGGCTTAAATTTCCCCTGGATTATTGCGTTTAACAGCTCCTCATATACCTTATCCACCAGTAGCCTAGTCTCCATAACCACCTAGGTATACCTCTCAGTGTATTTATAAGTTTATTTTTCGTTAAAGGGTCCTGGACTTTAACTTAGGCATTAAGGCCGCTGCGGATTTTAGGGAAAGCTTTTTAAAGGTTTCCGATATCGGTGGCGCTATGACTGGCAGGGCGTTCACTTTACTGTTAGTAACGGCTACGCTACTCATCACGGTGCATGTGGTAAGTGCCCTAGTGATTACTGGGTATGTTAACGTGTTGGCTGCCCCCGGGCAGGATGCAGTGCCATTGGTGATAAGGGTGGTTAACAACGGTAACCAGGCGTTATTCAACGTAACCATTAAACCACTATTCACCTTCCCCTTCGGCCCATATAACTACGTAAATGGGTCATACAAGGTCACAATACCTGTATTACCACCTGGATCAAGCATCAACATTACTGAGCTTATTGATGTTAACCCAGGGGCTGTTAACGGCATTTACCAGCTTAGGGTTAATGTGACGTACGTGGAGTTAAGTGAGGTCATCTTAAACAAAAGCATACTGCTAATTCCTAAAAACATGAGCAGTGAGTTCAACATCACAATACCCATACTCGGCTACGTGAAGTTCAGCGGTGGATTACCTGTGTGGGGTTCTTTAAGTAACCCCATTGAGGCGACACCCGGCATAGGCATCCTACCCCTGGTGGTGCCCATCCTCAACCTCGGCAACGTTGTGGCGAATAATGCATCCGTAACGCTGATAGTGAACAATGGACTAGTGCCAATAATTAACAAAACCTACGTGGGCTACGTGCCACCTGGAACACCGGTTTACGCAATTTTCCTCATTAACGTGACTAGTAATGCGCCGATTGGGGTAGTTAACGGTAGGGTGGTCATTCACTACTTCTCTAACGCCACCCAAAACATAACCATAGGCATACCCATTGTGGGTGAGCCAAGGCTAACCGTGGAGGGCACTGGCTGGGGTTCGCCAAGCAGTCCAATTGCGGTTGGGCCAGGTTACGGCGTTGTACCACTATTCGTAACCATAGTTAATTCGGGCACCGCCAACGCCGTTAATGTAAATGCAACGATAATCCTACCAAGAGGCTTCAAGGCACTTATTAACTCAGTAACCATAGGCGGCGCACCCATTGGGGTCCCAGTTTACGCAGTTTTCATGGTTAACGTGACTGATGTAAGCCCAGGTACCTATTATGCAAACTTAACTTTAACTTACAACAATGGCTTAACCGCAACTGTAAAGGTCCCACTCGTTGTCTCAGGGGAACCTAGGCTGGTTGTGGAGGGTACGGTGTGGGGTTCGCAAAGTAGCCCAGTCACCGTTGGGCCAGGTTATGGGGTAGTACCATTAACCTTCATAGTGGTGAACTCAGGCACGTCACCAGCCTTCAACGTTAAGGCTAATGTATCATTACCAAATGGCCTAATACCGTTAACCAGGAACGTAACCATAGGTAATGTACCTGTTGGCGTACCAATATACGTGACCTTCATGGTTAACGTAACCAACGTGGGGGCTGGGACTTACTACGCTAACTTAACGTTAACGTACAGCGGTGGCTCATTAACTGTGAGGGGGATTCCGGTGGTCATTTCAGGTGTACCTAATGTGGTGGTTGTGTCGTACTATACTAACCCACCCAACCTATTCCCAGGTTACCCTCAGTCCCTACTAACAGTCTACATAGGTAACTCAGGGACGGCAGTGGCTAGGGATGTTAAGGTTAGGTTGATTGGGGATAATTACGTTACCGTGGTTAACCCATCCAACGGCGTAGTTGACATAGGCAACCTACCTGTTGGTGAACCAGTGCCCGTGAACTTCGTGATATCCACGGTTAACAACCTGTACACCACTGTTCACGCCAACCTAACGCTCATAGTTAATGGGGTAGGCTTCAACAAGACCTACATCATACCACTGGTCATTAAGCCTAAGGCAAACCTAGTGGTGGTTAACGTGACCAGCGATTTAAGCGTTGGTGATAGCAATGTCCCGATTTACATAACGATAGCCAATGAGGGTAATGTAACGGCTAATAACATTGAAGTCATTTTAAATGGACAAGGCGTCATTGAGCCCCATGTCAGTAGTAGCAACCCGCTAAGCGCCCTAACGGCAGGCACACTATTCATAGGTGATTTGAAGCCTGGTGAGGAGAAGAAGATAATATTCATGGTTGACGCGCAGAATGGCATAAACCCAGGCGACTACAGGGTCACGTTGACCCTGCTATGGAACCAGACAGGTTCGTTAATACCCATGGTTCAGAACGACGCATTCACCATACACGTTAACCCATCGTTATCCCAGCAGTTCGTGAGTTTATTAATACCTAACAAGCCATCATCAATACTGTTTTACATAGTGCTAATACTAGTGATAATCCTCATAGCTCTACTAGCCAGAAGCCGTGCATCACTACGTTAAGTTGAGTGGTAATATTAGTGGGATGCATGTTTTTTAAACGGTAAGTTATTATTACTCTGAATCATTAACCAGAGTGTATAGGCATGGTTAAGTTAACTAAGACTGAGCTTGCGGTTGGGGACCTTTACTACAGGCAGGGTTTAAGGCCTAGGGAGATAGCCCAAAGGCTAGGCATCTCAATAAACACTGTCTATAAGGCATTATCGAAATACCGCTCCCAGCTAAGGGGTGACCTGAACATTAGCGAGCAGGCTGAATCACCAACAGGCGGTAAGGAAGATTATGTACAGCCCCAGGGTGGGCAAGCAGGCATTACCCTAGTCAACTTAAGCTTCACAGTGAACGCTACTCAGCCGATCCAACCCAGTGTTGTTAACCTCGGAGAGGTTAACGAGTTACTGGCGTCGTTAAGTAGGGATATTAAGCTCCTTAAGGATGATTACTCACGGATCATTGATGCTTTAATGGAGTTGAAAAAGTTGGTAAGCTCCATGGCGGTGGTGAATTGCGGTGGTTATGTGGATTCGAGGGTTAGCGGCGATGGCAGGGACTTAAATCTGCCGAGTTTTGTTAGGGATAATGTTTGGGTTGATATAATTAGGAGTAAGGAGGGTGGCAGGTCAATGCTTACCTCTGCGAAAAGTTCATAAGTTAAGTCCGCATTAGTTTAACTGAAGTGTTTATGGGGCAAAGAAGCCCAATAATGCCCCTGGACTCCAGGTTAACAGATGTAATAGGGTTGATAGACACCATACTAAACGACTTTGGGGGTAGGGCTGACATATACGCCGTCGCTCAACACATGGATGCTGACCTAGATGACATAATACCCAACCTAAACGCTGCAATATACCTAGGTTTCATCAAGGTGGATAATGGTGACGTAGCGGTCACTGAGCTAGGCATCAAATTCCTCAACTCCAAGATACCTGAACGCAGGAGGATGCTTAGGGACCTGATATCCAGCATCGAGCCCTTTAAAACCGCCATTGAAATAGGGCGAAGTGAACCATTCCCATTGGATAAGCTAATAACGGCACTGGTTAACAAGGGGTATAGTGAATTTAAGGCACCGGGCATAAGGGACCTGTTAACAGTGCTGTTGTCTGAGTGGGGTGCATACGCTGGTTTAATAAAGAAGAGGGGTGATGAGTACATCATAGTCTAGCCGGCGTCCCCAACTAACGGTGGTGGCCACTAATCTGTGTTTCATGTATACCGTTTAGGTAATAGGTGTGCCTCAACTCCATGCTACTTAATTGTCCATAGCTGTAATTGTTAAGGTGAGGGCAACTTAATCCTCCTTAACAGGGCCTGAACCTTATTATCCCATGGCGTCAACCCAAGCCACGTCAAGAGCTCGTAAACGTCACTGGGACTGGTGGGTTTAGTTAGGTTCAATTCCCTGTTGAGCCTAACCAGCTTATCGGCCTTGGACTGGTTAACTATGATTGCATCGTTAATGCCGTAACCGCTGAACCTAACCATTAGTAGTATTGAAACCACCTTATTTATCCTCTCCGGTACCCCAGTCAACACACCTCTGAGCGTTATCCTAACCCTGGGCACGTTATACTCACCCAGTTTAATCAGCCTATACAATTCGTATGTTTCACCCCTCCTAACGACCTCACTGTCACTTATCCCACCTATTATGAAGGTTTCAGTGGTCTTAACCATGGTTTCCGTTAACTCGACCTCGCCGTAGGGGTCTAGCATTATAGCCGACTTCAAGTAATCAACAGGTATGCCGCCTGTGAACTTCACCATGGTTCTCATGTTGCCTGCGGCTGCCTTGAAGAGGCTTATGAATTCTGGGTCAGCGCCACTTATGGTTATGTTCCCATCCCACAGGTACCTCCTCACCTCCCTGATGGTTTGCGTCAACTGAACCATTAGGCTGCTTAACTCACCCTTGGTGTGCCTCCTCCAAAGGGAAACATCGATAATGAACCGCGGGTGCTCGGGCATTGCTGCATTGCAGCTAACCTGGTCACTGCACTTATGGTCTATTAGGCAGTCCGCCTCATGGCCACCTACCCCGCTTAGGATTGGGAAGTCGCCAACCATTGCCACAACATCCCCGATCCCACGCCTCCTGCACACCCTAAGCCTACCAAGTAACACCTGCACTGCGACTTCATTAAACCCACCGTACCTGTTAAGTAGCCTACCGTTGATGTAGAGGCCGCTGCACATCCCCCTCAATGCTGATGATAGTGAGAGTAGTGCCTGCATTCTTAGCCTGCTACTTAACTGGGGCGTTGAAGCTTAATTACGTTACTCTTGACGTTACCCCTATCGGCGTTCCTAAGTAGCGCCTCCAGGAGTTCGTTATCCTGGGTGGCTAGTATAACCTGCCTAATAACCCCCTCCTCAACGGCCTTGGTTATTGTTGCTGAGAAGGTTTCCTTGGCGTTAACGTCAACGTACGGTATGGGTTCATCCATCAGTATGAACCCTGCGTTATGCTGCATTAGCCTATACACAGCCAGTACGAAGGATTGGGCTAGGGTTAACCTTTGGCCATCGCTAAGCCTAGAGATAGGTACATCCCTACCGCCCCTAGTGGCGTAGAGCACGTAGTCACTTCCCCCACCCCTCCTCTCCTTAAGCCTAACTGTAATGCCCTCCAGGTCACTGTAGGGGTAAAGCTGCCTAAACAGGTTTGCAACATTGGACTGTATCATCTCCACAACCCTCCCCCTAACCTTCCCCTGAACCTCTCTAAGCCTACCCAGTATGCGCTGGAACCTGGCGTTAATATCCTCAAGCTCCTTAACCTCGCTGAGCAGCTTCTCAACGTCAACCTCCCCCTGGCTTACCCTCGATAGGACGGTGTCCAATTGCATGTACTCAGCCGTGGCCTCCTCAAGCCTCTTCCTAAGCTCATCCATCCTCCTCTCCATGTCCCTCATCGCCTCATCCACACTGACAGCCTCCTCAAGGTTCACACCACTCCCCTTAAGTTCATTAAGTAGCCTATCCTCCTCAGCCCTAAGCGAGTCCCTCTCCTTAAGCTTCCTGTGGATTAGGTACCTCTTCTCAGTCTCCTCAAGTCTCTTACTGGCTAGTTCAACCACGCTCTTATACTCCCTTATCCTCCTCTCCAGGTCCGCTATGGACCTTTCAACCCTCTGCAACTTATCCAGGTACTGGCTTAACTGCGCCTTATATTCCCCAGCCCTGTTGGTTAACTCCTGGTACTGGAGGTACTGGTTGTAGAGGTTCTCCATCTCCACGGCAACACCCTCAAGTTCACTGATACGGTTCTTAACGTCAATGACCCTTAACTCGCTTAACTCCCTCTGCAGGCCACTGGCCCTCTCCTTAAGTTCACCCAGTTTATCCTGGGTCACCTTAAACCCGTACACTGGGCATGTCGCCTCACCATGTAGTTCAATTTCCCTTATCAGGTAGTTAAGCACCTCGAGGGCTGATGCCTTAACCCTGGCCGTTGCCTCAAGTTCACTGTACCGCGCCCTCGCCTCCTCAAGGTCGGCCTTAACCTTGCTTAGGTCCCCATACCTCTTGGCGTACTCAGAGTATTGCCTAGCCGCCTTCTCAAGGTTGTTAAGCCTCTCGGTTATTGAGGCTAACTCTCCCCTAGCCCTCTCTATTAACCTATTCAACTCCTCCCTACTCCTCCTCATCTCCTCAAGCTCCTCCTCAAGCTCCCTCACCTTGCCGTTAAGCGCATTAACGCCGCTGTAGCTTAACTCAAGTAGTTCATCTATCGTTGTTGCCTTCTCGAGCCTCTCGGCTAGGTCCTGTAGCATGGCTGTTTCGAGTCTTGGCATAAGCATGTGCCTAATGACCTCTAGGCTCCCTTTAATCAGGGTTTCCCCGTAATCCTCCTCCCTAACGCCCCTAAGCTCCTCCTCAAGCTGCCTGAGCCTCTCCCTAACGTAAAGGTACCTGGTATACTGCTCCTCAACCTTCCTAATAGCCTCAAGGTACCTAGACCTCCTGTTGGCTAACTCAACGTAGGCCGATGATATCGACTTAATCTGGTCCCTAATACCCTCCACCTCGGCGGCTAACCTACTCCTCCTATCCACTGCAGCCTTGATTGAGCCATACCTGCGTAGCAAGTCCTCCACCTCCCTTATGCTGGCTAGCCTCTGCTTCCTGGCCTCAATGGCCTCATTAACCTGCCTAATGGGTAATACGTTGCCCAGTATTTCCAGGAATTCCAGGCCGAAGAGCCTATCTATGGCTATTGTCCTCCTTTTAACAGGCCCGTAAACCAACTCCTCAAGTGTCTTGTGGCTGACCAGTATGAACCTCTCAAAGTCGTCGTTGTCAATGCCCAGCAGGGCGACGACCTCTTCATCAGGCACCCTGTTGCCGTTCAGGGTCAGGCTTTGATAAGTTGAATCACCCCTGCGGGTTAGCCTCCTAACTATCATGTTATTCCCCAGTCTAAGCGTTACGGATGCCTCACTACTCTCCTCGTTTATCAAGTCGCTTAACTTAGCCACCCTCTCCCTGGCCTCGAGTTGGTTGCCGTATAGTGCGAACTCAATGGCTTGTATTATGCTTGACTTGCCTGAGCCTATTGGGCCGTGGATTATGTTTATCCCATCAATGAAGTTGAAGCCTACCCTACCCTTGAAAACCCTAAACCCCTCCAACTCCAGAGAAGTGATTGTTAGGCGGTTGCTCATACCTTAACCCCATACTTACCAAGCATGCTGCTTAACTCCTCCCTAACCCCCCTAACACCCCTCTCCCTATAAGCCTTATAAAGGCTAAGCACAAGGTCTGAGTCCTCACCGAACTCACTCCTTATCAATTCAGCCACGTCATCAGGCCTACTGCTCATCCAGTCCTTAGAATGTTGAGAGTGATTATTAAGGTTTCGCTCCAGGTCTAACACAGGCCCTGGGTTTTTAGCCCCTCTCGTGTGCAGGTGATTACCGCCTTGAGGGTGATGGCTTATTGAGAGGTTTGTTTAAGTATCTTTGGCGCTATGTCTGGGGCTAACTCCCTGATCCTATCCTTGTACTTCTCGAGGAACTCCTCATCATCCTTCTTATTCCTCAACTCATCGGGCAGTAGTATGGGTATCTCGTCCTTTATCGGGTACCACCTACCGCATGTTGGGCAGTAGAGTATACCGTTAACCACCTCATGCTTTATGCACTCACCGCATGGAGCCTCTTGGGTTGGGTTCTTCATATCCTTGATGTTCATCTTCTTGAATGCGCAGTACAATTCACAGAACGGCACCTTACCCGTATACGTCCTCTCCGGGTACTGCTTCTCCTCAAACACCACTAGCGTTAGTGGGAATGTTTTATCGTACGGGCACGCTAAAATGTCCATTAGCCTATATTTCATCAACAGGTCTTGACACATGTACTTAAAAATATTACTCCAGAGCCCTAGCATCAAGTAGCTGAGCAATGAGCCTGGTGCAATGGACCTGCCTAGGCTTGCCTGCGTGTGATGTGTAGAATCATATCTATTTGTACTGTGGAAACTTTTTTAAGGGATTATTGACGTCGGTGGTAGTAATAATGCGTAGTGATGATGCGCTTAACATGCTTCACCCATTGATTAGGGAATTGGTGGTTAAGAGGGGGTTTAGGGAGCTTACAGAACCCCAGGTTAGGGCGATACCAGTTATTTTAAGCGGCAAAAACACGCTCCTAATGGCCCCAACGGGGAGTGGTAAGACTGAGGCAGCTCTCCTACCCGTCTTATCCATGTACCTCAACCTGCCCCAGGATAAGCCCAGGGGAGTTTACATACTCTACATAACCCCCCTAAGGGCTCTTAACAGGGATTTGTTGAGGAGGATTGAGTGGTGGGCTAGTAATGCCGGTTTAAACGTGGCGGTTAGGCATGGGGATACTGATAAGAATGAGAGGGCTAGGCAGAGCAGGAACCCACCTGAATTACTCATAACTACACCTGAGACACTTCAAATACTCTTCATTGGGAGTAGGCTTAGGGAGCACATATCCAAGGTTAAGTGGGTCATAGTCGATGAGGTCCATGAGTTGGTTGAGGATAAGAGGGGTAGTCAATTGGCCATAGGGCTCCAGAAGCTTAAGATGCTCGCCGGCAGGTTCCAGGTGATTGGGTTATCAGCATCCGTGGGTTCACCCAGTGAGGTGGCTAAGTTCCTGGTCGGTAATGATGAGGACTGCGAGATCATTAACCTATCCTTTGTGAGGGACTACAAATTCGACGTTATTAATCCAGCTGTGACGTTGAGTGGTGGCGAAATAGAGGAGCTTAAGGGTAGGTACGTTAAGGCCGAGGGTATTAACGTCGATGAACTCTTCCACAGGGATGCCCTAGCCAGGCTACTGTACATAATGAACCTGATTGATAATGAGGGTAAGTCGTCGATAGTCTTCGTTAACACGAGGTCCATGGCTGAACTGCTAACCTCAAGAATACTGATGGTTAACCCAACCTACCCAGTGTCGATACACCACAGTTCACTATCCAGGGTTAGTAGGCTTAACACTGAGGAGATGCTTAGGGGTGGTAGGCTTAAGGCTGTTGTGGCCACCTCAAGCCTGGAGTTGGGCATAGACATAGGGCACGTGGATCAAGTCATCCAATACGTATCCCCACACCAAGTCACTAGGCTGGTTCAGAGGGTTGGTAGGAGTGGGCACAGGTTAGATAAGGTGCCAAGGGGTGTTGTGGTGACTGAGGACATTAACGATACATTGGAGGCCATAGCCATTGTTAACAGGGCTAGGGCGGGTTGGCTTGAACCCACTAAAACACCCGAGAAGCCCTACGACGTCCTATTCAACCAGATAGCCTCCCTGGTGTTGATGAGGCCTAGGTGGACTGTCGACGAGATAATGAACATTGTTAAGGGTTCCTACCCCTACAGAAACCTTTCTAGAGATGAGTTGGTGGCTGTCCTGAGGTTCATGAGTGAGGGCATTAGGCCTAGGTTAGTGTACTTCATTGAGGATGAGGGGGTAGTGCTTAAGCCAAGGAACCCCAGGTCCAGGGCTGAGTTGAGGATGTACTTCTTCAACAACCTATCCATGATACCAGAGGAGAAGCAGTACCTAGTCACCAGGATAGACACCAATGAAGCCGTGGGTGTACTGGACGAGGCCTTCATGGCTGAGTACGGTGAGCCTGGGGTTAAGTTCGTCTTCAGGGGTAACGTCTGGGTGTTAAGGTCCATCAAGGATGATGTCGTCTACGTTGAGCCAGCTAAGGATCCAGTGGGGGCGATACCATCGTGGATTGGGGAAGAGATACCGGTGCCCTTCGAGATAGCCCAGGACGTTGGGAGGATTAAGAGGATGATTGCTGACGAGTTAATGGTTGGGAAGGGTTACGAGGCAGTGGTCGACGAGCTCACGGAGAAGTTAGGCGTATCAAGGCGTACCATTGAGTATGTGGTCTCGGCTGTTAGAGAGCAATTGAGACACGGCTTTGTCCCAACAGACGACACAGTGGTTATTGAGAGGGTTGGTGAATTAGTGGTGGTGCACGCCAGCTTCGGTACACTGGTTAACAGGACCCTCTCTAGGTTGCTGGCCAGTTACATGACAAATGAGCTTGGCTTACCCGTTAGGGTTCAGCAGGACCCATACGCAATAATACTTCAATTACCCAGCAACGTTAACACCAGCATTATCATAGATGCTCTTAATTCACTGGCCAGGTTAAGCATGGATGAGCTACTGCAGTACATAAGGAGGATTGCCCTTGAGACAGGGCTATTCAAGAGGAAGGTGATTCACATAGCCAGGAGGTTCAACGTGATTAAGGGTGACAAGTCCCTCTCAGACATAAGCATAACAAACCTAATCCAGGCGCTTGAGGGGACACCCGTCTACGTGGAGGCCCTTAGGGAGTTCATAACAAGCGACCTTGACGTGGATAGGGCAGTGGCCGTGCTTAGGGCAATTAGCCAGGGTTCAATTAAGGTTCAGGTTTTTGAGAGGAGTGAGTTCAGCCCAATGGCTAGGGAGATACTGAGCAAGGCTAGTAGTAGGCTTGAGGTAATAGCCCCGGAGCGCCTAGATAAGTTGATAATGGAGAGTGTTAAGGCTAGACTAATGAATGAGTCATTGACCATGGCTTGCCTCAACTGTGGCAACGTATATGTTGGTAAGGTTAAGGAGTTGATTAAGGATTTAAGGTGCCCAAGGTGCGGTTCGGTTAAGCTGGCGGCTTCTAAAATGGAGCCTGACAAGGTGGCTATACTGCTTAGGAGGGGTGATGGTGATGATTATGAGAGGTTGGTTAAGGCTGGTGAGTTGATAACCAAGTACGGTTGGAGGGGCCTACTGGCCGTGGCCAGTAGGATTAGTCTGCGTAGGGCTGAGGAGTTGCTGTCATCGGATGGGTCAACGGAGGAGCTGGGTGACCTCGTGGCTAGGCTGTATAATGCTGAGAGGGAGGAGATGAGGCAGAGGTTCTTCTCATAACCCGCTACTTCTCAACAATAATAACGGCCTCACTTTCGGCAACTGTGGCACTACTCCAGGTGCAACTCGGAACTGGGGTTGGTGCTGTTGACCAACTACCGCTGACTAGGGTCACTGGCGACTGCTCGTTAAGGCAGTTTAAGGCTACCACCGTGAATGGCTCAGATGATGAGTAAACGGGTAAGTTAACCCTGCTCACCTTAACGTAAAGCTGCCCTAGGCTAACGGTAACCGTGACGTTGGCGTAGAGGCCAACCCCACCCCCAGGTAGGTTACTGGGGTATAGGGTTACCGTGTAGTAGAGTGCCATGCCCTGGCTAGGGGCTGTTGAGCTTGGTAGGGTTAACTGGTACGTGAAACTGCCAATTACGTTACCCAACGACGCCAGTGCAGCGGCACTCTGGAACTCATGGACCACGGCATTGTAGACTAGGGATTCCAGGTAATTGGCAGTGTTAAGCATGTTGTACGTTAGGTAGTAGTTGACGTAGTAGTAGATCGCCATGGCAAGGGCCACGAGGACTACCGTTATTATTACGTAACCCACCAAGTCCATTCAAGTCACCTGAAGGTTACTGTCATGTTAATGAAGACCAAGGTAACCACCCCACCACCTGGTATAGTATAACTGTTGTTGAATGGGCCACAGGAGTCACTAATCGTGAAGCTGCTCTTGGTGGGTAGAGTCATTGTGTAGACGTTAGTGACGTTGATGTTTAACCCAGTCCTAAATGACGACGGCTTAACGTTAATCATGGGGATGTAGATGTAAGTGTTTGAGCCGCTGCTGATAGCCATTAACCTCGGGAACATGGCTATGTAGGTGCCGTAGGTTACGCCGTTCAACTGGCCGTAGCCGAACTGGACTATTGATATTAACGGTGCAGCTGGGTTAAGCACAATTGTACTTTCATTGGTGGAGCTTGGTAGGCCATTAGCACCCCCACCCCTAATCACGTCTATGAAACCACCTTGGTATGATACCAGCCTTGGTGGTACCCCATACACCACGGCGCCACTACCATAGGTGGTTCCGTTTATTGATATTGTGCAGAAGCCGCTGACTAGGTTAAAGACGCCGTACCCAGTGGTTGGTAAGGCGTAGACTAGCACAGTACCAGGCACGTACATTGATGCCTCGACATCATCAGCTACGTTAGTCATGAACGCCTCCGCCTGGGCAAGTGAGGCTAAGGCAGCTGACCTATTGAAGTTACCCATGGCGTATATCATGAAGGCTGCCGCCATGGCGAGGACCACCGCTATTAATATAACAACCCCCACAAGGGTTGATTCACCAAGCCCAGCCATGTTAACCACCACTAAGGCTTTGTAGTTCAAGGGCTATTAAGTAGTATGTCCCATTGGGTAGCACAATAACCGTGTATGCCCCCGTCGTTGGGGTGAATCTTAAGCCGCCTATACCATAGGCGTACTGGCTTGGTACAACGTTGTAGAGAATTGCGTAGTTAACGTAGGCGCTTGCAATTAGTGTTGAGTATGCCGGTGAGGTGAACAGTAGGTCATAAATAACTTCAGTGGTGTTGTAATAGTAGTAATTGGGGTAGCTGGGTGGTGGGGAGGTTAGGCTCAACGCAGCGCCGTTAATGTTCATTGACGTTGAGGCTGATGGATTATACTGGAGGCTAGCTAAGCTACAAGGTAACTGATACGACCCAATCATAGCCCTATCGACCCCCGAAACGTAATCATGAATATTAACACTTACGGTTACGTTAAAACCCACTAAATTGCCAGGGCACTCTATCGCATACGAGTAAGCGCTTATGGTTAAGCCGTACAGGTAAATGTAGTTAATGTTACTTAGTGCTGCTGTTTCCTGCCCATTAATATAGAGAATCATGTTCATGGTTGATGAACCGTACTGGAAGGCTAATGTGACTGGGACTTGGAATTGCTGGTAGGCGTTGCCGCTGTATAGGGTGACTTGGTAATTTAGGTTCAGGTTGAATTGAGCGCCTGGTATCGCCTTAATCAACTGCCCAACCATGTACACCAATGAACCACTGGGCCCTGGGTTAATGATACTGCAGGTCTCCGTTGAACCCTGAGGAACATTGAGAGTCAGTGAGTAACCCCCTATACTGTAGTAGCCATTACCACCACAGTTTATGTTGCCTGTCGTAAAGCCGAGGTATGTTGAGTAACCCTGCTGTGTATTGAAAACTGCCGCACCGTTATTGTAGGTCAGTGGTTGAAGGCTCGTTGAATCGGCCATGAACGTGCTGGCCCCACCATATGGTGGGCAGTAGGCCAGTTTGCAGTAGGAGCTGCTCAATGGGTTATAGGGTATGTCTGAGTTCGTGGAGACGTAGAATGTTAACCTACCTGAACCACTAGGCACATATAGCCAAACCTCAGCCTCCTCGGTTACGTAATCGTAGCTTTGAAGCCACCAGTAAACTGGCCCACCGTTGGACGTGGTTATGAAGACATTGGCCATCGGCACGGTGGTGTTTACCCTGTACCTCAACGGCAAGCCCTGGTTAAGGATATAGATGGGTACGGTGACTAGGGCATAACCACCGTTAATACCTGGGCTTGGGGCTATCGATACGTTGAAAGCCACGTAACTACCCGTAACCCTGTATGAACCAATCATGTAAGCCCTGTAGAGTGGTTCAATGCCTATGAACCAGTTGAACTGGGGCCCAACTATGAGTGAGGCCAGTGAGTGTAGTTCACTCCAGTTACCATTTTGAATAGAGGCTATGAAGGCCGGGTTGGTGACTAATGCGTACAGGGAGTTGTAGGCGTACTGGCTCACATCAACCTGGACCTGGCTTCTAAGGGGTGTTAGTGGTGTCTTAAAGAGCATGGGTATCATTGAGAAGATGACCACAAGCACCGTCACAGCGGCCACCGCCTCAATCAACCTAGCTTGACCAGCCCTCAACACGGCTGACCACCGCTACCTGGTTCATAGTAGGTTAATAATACGCCGTTCTGGGTATTACTAGGAGTGATGAATATTAAGGCATAGTTAGAGTAGCTAACCCCCGAGTACTGCCCAATGCCCGTGCAGTCCATTATAGTGTAGCTGAAGTACACGTACGGCAAGGTCTGGTTAGGGAAGTGCTGGAACTCCCATATGTAATTAGTGGATGTAACTGGGTTGGGGGCCGAAGGTGGCAACCTGGTGACTTCGCTCACCATTACGTACCCAGTGGGTTCATGGGTTAGCAGCACGCTATACGTGTACGCCGTGTAATTGGCGTAGAGTTGACCCATTACATTAAGGAAGCCTGGTAGCTTAACGGGACCCGTGTAGTAGTAGGCTATGCCGCTTATGTATGCTGTTACATAGAACCCTTGGTAAATCTCCAGCAATGTGGGTGATCCACCATTCCAAAGTGGGAATACGTAGAGCAGGGTATTCGACGTTGTGTTGTATATGATTAACCAGTAGGGGCCCATGGAGGTGGCTGAGTAACCCCCTGGAATATTGTTAATACTCCATAGACCATAGTACTTAAGCGACCCAGCTGCCCATGGGTTGAGCAGTAGGTTAACGCCGTTGTAGCTAACGTTAAGTAGGTACTGGTAGTATGGGTAACCCCTCAATTGGCTTGTCAAGTTATTGAGATTTGGCATGGTTACACTGAATATTACGGCATTACTGGTTATGTTGCATACCGTGTAGTTGAAGCCGAGGTAACCTGGCTTCACCACTGTAACCCCCCCACCAGGCTTAACAATACTTAGGCTTAACCCTGACCCAACAGCTGGAGCATTGTTTAGGCTAACGGCCATGTAAACTGATGTGGGTAATTGATAGGTTGAATATAGTTTAAACGACGCCGCATTAAGGACGGCATTACTAAGCAGCACCACTACCCAGGAACCCAACATCACTGAAGGATTTAAGTTGGACTGACCACTAAATATGTAAGCGTAGTTATTGAAGGCGGATGAGTAGACGTAGTGCCATGCCGGTAGGTTAATCGTGGTACTGTACACCTGGCTCCCGTTTAGGTATAGGTAAAGTGTCGCGGTGGGTGTTGAGCTGAATACGCCGTAGGGCGCGTTGGGAACAATGTAGACTGTCAGGTTTTCAAGGTCACCGACAGCGGGGCTTTTACTATAAATATTATTACCGTTGAAGTAAACACCACTTGGCGTAACGTAGTACGTGTAGCCAGTCGTCGATGGTACACTGCTTGATGGGTATTGAGCCAGGAAGTTTAAACCGATTAGGAAGTTACTTGAGTTAACCCTGAATAGTGCGCTTATTTTAAATCCACTTGGCCCATTAAGTTCATCAATTGGGTAGACTAGCATGAGCGTATTCACACCACTGCCAGCTACCCAACCTGTACTGGGGATGTAACTTAGGCTACTGCCGTATTGTGGCGCCCAGGGTTTGTTTGCGACCCCAGTTTTGCTGAATCCTGGGCCAGTGCAGGTATAGGTGTTGCTAGTGAAGTTGAATAGGCACCTGTAGGTTGCGGTGTAGGTTATTGTGTTTAGGCTTCCCATGCATGTAGCCGTGGATGGTTTAACTAGGCTTACGGTAAGGTTGAATACCGAGTTTAAGGTTAGGTTATAGACGCCTAGTGTGGGCATGTTGTAGCTCCCAGTCACATTGATGAATATGGCTGAGCTGTAGCCCCCGGAGTAGATGTACCTTAGGCCAGTGCCCAAAGCCCCATAGTAGTTCGTTATGTAGCTGAACTGGACGTTGCTAGGCGACGTGGGTATGGCTAGGCCAGTGGGAGTGTAGACTGTGTTAACTATCATCCCGTAAACCTCCTTTAGCAGTTCAGTCAAGCTCATGTAGACTGGGGTTACGCCGGCTATGGAGTAGAGATATAGGTTAAAACCATCGTAGACCATGTATTGGCTGAAGTTCCTAGCAAAGCCCAGTAGGGCAGTGTTCATGTCGAGTACTAGGCCCTGGGCAACGAGGGTTGGGTTGTACTTAAACACGTAGTATATGCTCCTCTGGTAAACGTAGGCCGGTGTCATGGCGAAGACCCTGTAGACCACAGCCAGGGTTAGGACGGCTAGGGCTATTACTAGGGCTATCAGCAGTACAGCCTGCCCACGCCTAACCAACACCGAGACCACCGTAGGCGTTACCCCTGTAGTAGAGGTACAGCTTAACCAAGTAGGCCGCGTTGCCTACGTAGACGAGGCCCTGAGCAACACCAGTTGGCGCATACTTAACGGCCCTACCGAATATGATGGTTCTACCGGTTAAGTAGTACTCTGGGTTGTAGCCGTACGGTATGATTAGTAGCTGGCTAGTGGGTACGCTATTCCTTTGGCCCTGGCTATTCCTCTGAATCCACACCAGAAGCAGCATTGGCGTACTTGGTAGGTTCCAGTAGCAGGCGGCGTAGTTGGGGGTGTTAATGCTGCTTAGGTAGCTGCAGGGCACCGGGTAGCTATTACTCCCCCTGCCTGGGTTTATAGTGAAGTTAATTGACCTGAAGGTGTAGCCATACTCAGACTTAAACACGGCTATTATCCTCAAACCCAATGCCGACTGTCCAGGGTTCGTAATCAAACCCTGGTTGAGTAGGCAGTTTGTGAATAGATGCGGGTCAGCGAAGACTATGCTGTTGCCTGTACCATTTAATACCGGTAATAGCCCAGCCACAAGCAGTGGCGCCTGGCCAGTGGATGGGTATTGGTAGTAGCTGTAATCGCCCAAGCCAGACACGGAGACGTATGTTACGAAGTAGTAGTAGTTATCACCATCGTAGGCAATGGGTAGCGTTAACCTGGCAACCCCAGAGGCGTTGGTTACCCCAGTGGATGTGCCTTGAATAACTAAGCCAGGGTTGTACTGGATGATGGTGAATGATGAGGGTGGCGGCAGTGGTGTTCCATGGGGTGCTGGGGTGCATGGTGGTGGGGGACCACCCACTGACTGAAGCATGTTGGTGTAGTTGCACGCTAAGTCATTGCCATTCTCATCAATTGCGAAGTAATTCAACGTAACCGAGGCGTTGACCACCGGCTGGGCGTTAGCGTAGTTAGTCACCTTTATGTAAACGTAGAATGAGCCTGGGTTAAAGGATAATGGGTTAACTGTTACGTTAAGTAATGGTGTAATTATTATTAAGAAGTCATAGCTGTTGCCTAAGCCTAGGAGCTGCTTAACGTGACTGTAGCTTATTATCCATGGAGCCTTAGTGGGCTTGGCAATGGTGAATAACCAGCCTGAGGTTAATGAAATGTAACTCACGTTGTATTGGCTTAGGTACTGCTGGAAGCCAGTACTACTAATCTGGCTTAAGCTGCAATAGCCCTGAAGGTTACTGGGCGATAGTGCACCACTAACATTGTTAGCGTAGTCCCAGTAGACCAGTTGAAGCACCTTAAAGGGATCCAGGTCATAGAGCTGCCCCTCCTCAGCTAACCCGAAGGATAGTAGGCCAGTGGCATTAAGCCCCCAGTTGGGTGGGTTACCTGGATTAGTCACTATGTATGTTAATAGGCTCTGCGCCATGGCATTGAGCTGCAGGTTATTAACCTCACCCCCAGTCGTCCTAATGTAGCCTGGGAGTAGCCTAAGTACGAGCACCAGGGCTAGGATAAACACTACCACCACTATAATGGCCTCAACAGCGCTTGCCTGCCCACCCCTATTATGCATAAAGATAATACCAGTGTGACTTACTAATAAATATTTCACCATATCCCAATGCCGGCTAACTGGGCGTTTAGGTTTAATTTTTTAAAGGGGGGTGGTGCACCGGAGTCCGTGGTAATTCATGGCTGTGAGTGGGTATAAGGTGCTTAACAAGGGTGAGTTACCGGAGGAGGGTGAGGTGGTTATAGATGCATCCAACCACATAGCGGGTAGGTTAGCCACAGTGGTGGCTAAACTAGCTCTGCAGGGTAAGGCTATCGTAATTGTGAATGCTGAGAAGGCTGTGATAACGGGGGACAGGAACATGGTCATTAATTGGGTTAAGAGGAGGATGAGTGAGATAAGGACCCACTACAACCCGGAGAAGGTTGGCCCCAAGTGGCCTAGGAGGCCTGATAGGATACTTAGGAGGATAATTAGAGGCATGTTACCGCACAAGCAGCATAGGGGTAGAGCCGCCTTAAGGAGAATTAAGGTGTACGTTGGTGTGCCTGACAGGTACGCCAATAGGCAACGTTACGTTGTGCCTGGCTCAATGCTCAAGCCAAGGCCTGGGTTAAGATACGTCACCCTGGAGGAGGTTTGGGCGAGCATTGAGCCTGAGGATTACAGTAACTGGAGGAGTTCATTGGTGGAGAGGGTAACCAAGGGTAAGCATTAGTTGTGTCAGGTATTTCACGTGTATTGGGTGTACTAAGGCATGTTTTTATATACATGCACATAAGCCGTGCCTCATGGGCCTAATACTGGTGTATACTGGGGATGGGAAGGGTAAGACTACCGCCGCCCTTGGGCTTGTGGTTAGGGCTTATGGACATGGCTTAAGGTCAATAGTGGCCCACGTTATGAAGACACTGATTTACAGGGGTCAGTGGGTTGGGGAGTACCTTGCATTATCCAAGATGAGTGATCTGGTTGAGGTCTACTACATGAGTGATATTGCCCTAAGAACACCGAGAGAGGTGTTCAATAGGGCTATTGAACGCAGCGTTGAGGTTAAGCCATTCCTGTTAATCCTAGATGAGGTCAACAATGCAGTAGATAATGGGTTAATGAGTGCCAGTGAGGTTATTGAGGGTATAAGGAAACTGCCCAGTGAGGTTAACGTTGTTTTAACCGGGCGGGGTGCCCCAAGGGAATTTCTTGAAATCGCGGACTTGGTTACCGAGTTTAGGGCTGTTAAGCACTATTATGATAGAGGAGTTGTGGGCGTCATGGGGCTTGAGTGGTAATGTTGAGAATGGTTTAAAAGGGGACCCGAGGTAAAAGTTAAAAAGGCTAAGGTGACCATAGGGGTAGGGCCCGTAGCTCAGCATGGTAGAGCGTCCGGCTCATAACCGGAAGGTCCCGGGTTCGAATCCCGGCGGGCCCACTAGTGAACGTAAGGCTAATGCTTAGTGCTTAGGTAATGTTTCTTAGTGATCCCGAATTGATGGTGGACTAAAGGGTATAAATGGCGATTATTGTTATTGCTTGCCGCCCTCCATCATTAACTTGATGCGTAGGCACGACTCCTCCAACCCTTGGTCCTGAACCCTTCCATTAAACGGCTCAGCGAAGCCCTCCAGGTAGCTTAATATTACCCTTGAGAAGTTGTCTGTTAGGTTCTCACGGCAAACCCTAACCAGCACTGAGCCATCCATAATCTGAACCTGAACCCTACCTAAGCCCCTTAATTGAGCTACGTATAGTTCATTGGGCTTGAAGGTGCTGTACATGCCTAACATTAACTCACCATCCTTCCTCCCCATGGCTCTTACCATGCTTAAAACCTGCTCGCCCATTTGCCTCTCAAGTACGTCATGGTCCACTGCCAATACGTAACTATTGTTGAAGGTTGGTATTGATAACGTGGCCAGGACGTAAACGTCGTTATTAAGTACCTTCTCCATTACATCGTAGATGAAGGAGAGTTTCCTAAGCATCCCCTCAACATCACTTATCGACGACACTGAATTTGTGAAGTCGGCAACGACGTGAATCATCTTCTGGAGCCTATTGAAGGACACATTAAGAATATTGACGCCGTTCTCAGCCAGCACATCAGATATGGCCGCTAATATACCTGGCCTATCCTCACTAAGCCTAATGATGAGCTCCACTATGGTCCTATTACCAGCCTCATACATCATTGAAAGCTCCCTATGAAACATCATCAAAACCCTTAATACACCCCCCTATTTAAACATGATACTAAGTTTAACCTAACCACAGAGCTATAATTTATGACTCACCCCTAAGGGTGCGAAGCCGCCGTATATTACGGCATGAGGTAATATGAAATCTAATCCATATGGAGGGCATCTGCACTTATTAAATATTTGCAAGACCAGATGAACATAACTAATGAGGGATTTAGGTAAAGCTTAATAAACCGTGGATTAATGACCCATGGGGCCCGTAGTCTAGCCTGGTTAGGATAGCGGTCCAACCGCCCTAAAGTCCGCCTTACGTGGAGGTTAGCCTAAGAAAGCGGGAGATCCCGGGTTCAAGTCCCGGCGGGCCCACCAGGCGGCATTAATACGCCGTAACTGGTTCATTGTGGAAATGTGCAGGGTTTAGGTAACCCTAACCCTTAGCACATGGGGCTGTTGCCTAAGCAATATGCGGTGGTTGATGGCGCCTACTAATAAACCTTATTAATCCCCGTTAACTTAGGGGTTCGTGTCATCGAGGAGGTTTATTGAGGCTGTGGAGCCGGTGCTGACGCTAATGCCCACTGTGCCAAGACCCAATAGACCTGTGAGCCTGGGTAGTAGGCTAATCTGGACCTTCCTAGCCGCAACAGTCTATCTACTATTGTCAGTAACACCACTGTACGGTATTGTCGCATCATCTAGCAGTCCGCTCTTTAACCCACTGGTGGCTATAATATTCGCGTCGACCAATGGGACACTGGCCCAGTTGGGCATAGGCCCGATAATAATAGCAGGCATTATAATGGAATTGGTGGCCTTCTCGGAGTTAATGGACGTAGACTTAAATGACCCCAAGGATCAGGCTAGGTTCACGGCCTTAACTAAGCTGGTCGCCATAGTGATAGCCATGTTTGAGGGTGCCTTCATACTATCAACCCACCAGGTTGTGGCTGCTTCCCCAACCCTAGCCTTCGTGGTTTGGCTTCAGATGCTGTTTGGTGCAATAATAGTGATCCTGCTGGATGACATGGTATCCAAGGGTTGGGGTATTGGGAGCGGCATATCCCTCTTCATACTCATAAGCATAGTTAGGTCAATATTCCAGTCAACCTTCCTACCCGTAACCGTGGGTGCCGGGGAGCTACTGGGTATTATACCCGCGTTAATTGCAGCCATCTACAACGCTGCCACTACTCACGCCCTCGCCCCACTCCTATCAGTGGTTTACAGGTTTAACCTACCGGGCCTGGTGGGCTTGGTATCAACAATAGTCCTCGGGGGTTTCATAGCCTACGTCGAGTTGATGGAGGTTAGGATACCGTTCTCCCTAGTCCAGTACGGTGGGTATAAGGTTTCCTACCCCTTCAAGGTCATGTACGTGTCGGTGCTGCCGATAATATTCACGGCCTACACAGTTGCCTTGATATACAATGGATTGTACTTCATCTGGGCAACCTACAACCCCCATAACGCCAACGCCCTCCTGAACGCAATAGCCTGCATAAGGACTGTGAGTACTGCTAAGTTCGGGACCATTAATGAACCATGCACGTCATCATTGATATACTACTTCACAGTGGTCCCCTTCAACATGACGCCTCAGTACGTGGTAGTCCACATACTGATGTACATTGCCTTGTCAATAGTTTTCGCATACCTATGGGTTAACCTAGCCGGCTTAAGCGCCGAGGATCAGGCCAGGACGATGGTTACCAGTGGCTTATCCATACCGGGCTTTAGGACCTCGGCTAGGTCACTTGCAATGCACCTGAGGAGGTACGTTAACTCGCTCACGTTCACCAGTGGGCTTCTTGCCGGTTTAATAGCAGCGTTAGGTGATGTGCTTGGTGTTTACGGTACGGGAATAGGGCTGATACTGCTCGTTGAGATAATAATACAGTACTACACCATAGCGATGCAGGAGCAGCTGTTTGAGGCTTACCCAGGACTTAAGAGGATTCTTGGCGTTGAGTAGCGTTAAGGCAATGGGGCCTGCTCCACACCCCTCTTAACGTCATCAACAGTGAACACCTTACCCCTCCAGTTTATCCTCCTAGTCAAAGCCGTGGCCAGTATTGCAGCCCAGGAGAAGTAGACGTTGATTATTGAGGCGAGGGCTAGGGCATAGGTATACCTACCCTTAATGATGGTGGCGTAGAAGGGCCCTAAGCCCCTAATCCTACTAACCCTGTAATAGTCCTTAAACACACCCACCACGTAGGGTACTAGGCCCAGCGCCAGGGCCCAGTGGATTAATGCTGAAATGGCCACTGCTATGGGTAGTGTTAGGGCGTAGAGTGTGTATGATGCCGCATATAGGGCGAACCCACTGAAGCCGTAGACCTTAACGTACCATAGTTGCCTAACGGCCCACCTAAACGCCTCGCTCACGTTAGTGTCTTCCAGGGTGATGACCATTGACCTCGGTGTGAAGCTTATCTCTAAGCCATCCCTATGAGCCATGTGCGTTATCACGTAGTCGTCACTGAGGTAGTGGGGGAGGTACTTGGTTACGTTCCACTTCAGGAGTAGGCTCCTCCACACTGCCGTTGACCCACCCCAGGCGAACCTAGCGGTCTTATTCTGCATGGCTGTTATCCCAATCATGTTGAAACTAGCCTTAAGCAAAGTACCGAGGCTAAGTCTACCCAGGGGTGAGTAAAACCTATACGTGGTCGCTGCCCCAGCACCAGCCTTAAGATGCTTGACTAGGTTCAGGAGCCAGGTGTCGTGGACGTAGGCGTCGCTGTCGACAAAGACCACCACATCCCCCTTAGCCTCACCAATACCCCTAGCCAACGCGGAACCCTTGCTTAACCCTCCCTCGTTGAGTATAATCCTGGCATTGCCGTAACCCTTAATCACATTACCCACAATCCTGTAGGCTGGGTCATCTAGGTTGTCGATGATGAATAGGTACTCCACCGAGGCTGGGTACCTTTGCTCAAGGACGCTTCTAACGTTACCCTCAAGGTTCTGGTCCATACCCCTAACGGGCATTATGACGGTTACCGTGGGCCATCCACCATCACCATCAGGTTCCCTTAACCCACCCCAGTACTTAAACTCGAAGTAAAGTGATAGGATTGATGACAACGAGGCCACTATTAACATTAAAAGTGCAAGCACCAGTAAAATAACCATACCCGGTTAATGGGGACGCGCTTTTAAGCATTAATGCGTCTCCTAACAGGTTGTACTTAACGGAACTTTACTATGATGATTACTCCAGCGGTAAAGCTCACCCACATCTCGAGGGTGGGGAGATTACGTCAATGCATTGCAACCTTGGGTCAGTTTTATAAAGGTAACCGTTATCGGTTGGTTAATGGACGATAAGGGTGACATTACCCTCATAATGTTGTCTAGGGTTTTTAGGAGCATTGCAACCGGTGCCCTTGGGGTCACCACCGGGCTGTACCTCTATAATGTGTTTCACTTGTCGTTCACGCTAATAGGCGTATTCTTCGGTGTTGGTGCATTCTCAACACCACTAATGAGCCTCTACTTCGGTAGGTTGGGTGACTGCTACGGTAGGAAGAGGCTACTCCTAGTTACCCTACTCTTCCTACCATTATCAATACTAATCCTCCTCCTAACCTCAAATTACCCCCTATTACTGCTAGCCGCCGCCCTGGGTGGCTTTGGCACGGCTGGTGCATTGGCCAGTGGTAGTGTGGGTGCAGTGGCGGCCCCAATGATGACTGCCCTACTGGCAGATAAGACAAACGAGGAGAACAGGACTATGGTTTACTCCCTACTTAACCTAGCCTCAGGCCTGGCTGGGGCAGTTGGGGCGTTGTTATCTCACTTAAGCTACAGGGAGGGGTTTATAATAGCCCTAGCCCTATCATCAGCTTCATTAATTGTAATACTACCGGTTAGGGATAGGTATGGTGAGGGTGTTGGTAGGGCTAGGGATTGCGGCTCCTTTAATTCAGCTAACCTGAGTGAGTCAGATAGGAGAGTCATCAGGAGGTTCATGGCCACGGGGGCGTTGAATGGCATTGGACAGGGCCTGGTAACCCCATTCCTACCCTTAATCTTCGAGGTGCTGCTCAAGGTGCCTAAGGGTGAGATAGGTAACATATTCTTCCTCGGCGGCATAGCAGCTGCACTCATATCACTCCTAACCCCCGTGATAACCGGTAGGCTTGGTTTCGTTAGGACCGTTGTGTTAACCAGATCCATATCCACTGCAGCCCTGGTGCTACTGCCATTCGTGAACAGGTTCTCGCAAATCCTAAGCTACGACCTGGTGGTGGCATTAGTGCTGTACCTAGTCTACGTTATGTTTAGAATTGTTTCATTACCAGCCCAATCGGCGTTAATGATGAGCCTGGTTAGCCAAGGCTCAAGATCCACCGTGGCGGGTACTAATCAAGCAGCTAGGTTACTACCCTCAGCCGCTGCGACTCTGTCAAGTGGGGCTATGATAGATTACCTGGCGCTACCAGTACCATTCCTAGTAGCCCTCATAGTTAACGCTGTTAACATATACCTGTACACCAGGTTCTTCAGGGATGTTAAGACAAGCCGTGGCGTGAGGAGTGTTTTAATTGAATGAAGGCCGTGGGTGTTTTTAAGCCCTATAGGGTGGGTGTAGTATGGAGCTGCTAATCGGCCATAGTCCAGACCCGGATGATGCGTACATGTTCTACGCCCTAAAGGCTGGTAAGGTGAACTTCCCCTTTAAGATAAGGGAGTTCCTAGTGGACATAGAGACGCTTAACAAATTAGCCATCTACGGTAGGCTAGATGTAACAGCCATAAGCACCCATGCACTAGCCTATGTGGCTGACAAGTACTACGTGCTTAAGGTTGGGGCCTCCATGGGCCTTAGGTATGGCCCTGTGGTGGTAGGTGGTGGAGAGAGTGAGGTGGAACTTGTAGCCGTGCCAGGGACGTACGCAACGGCCACCCTACTGCTTAGGCTTGCCATGCCTAAGGTTAAGACCGTGGAGGTACCCTTTGATAGGATTATGGATGCTGTACTGAGTGGAGCAGTTGATGCGGGTGTGCTTATTCATGAGGGGCAGATAACCTATGAGAGGTATGGCTTAAGGAGGATAATGGACCTTGGCGAGTGGTGGTATGAACAGACGAAGCTACCCACACCACTAGGCCTAGACGTAGTTAAAGCATCATTGGGCTTGGATAATGCAAGGGTTATTAGGGATGCACTTCTTGAGTCCCTTAAGTACGCCATGCAGCACAGGGATGAGGCCCTTGGGTACGCCATGAGGTTCTCAAGGGGCTTAAACATGAGTGACACGGGTAAGTTCGTTGACATGTACGTTAACAACTACACAATGGACATGGGTAGTGACGGCGAGAGGGCGATTAAGACATTATTACAGTGGGCTCATGACAGTGGGCTAACACCCGAGGTCAACTTCACAATAGTTTAACGCTAATGCATCTCAAGTAGGTAAATGGCAATGTAACCTTTAATGGCCAGGTTTAGGTTGTCTTTGGTTCATTAATAATTCTCAACATTTTAGCTGCCTATAGTTACTTCATAATATTCCACTCTGTTAAGCTACCTCTTAGTGACGATACGCATTAACACTGTTTTGTCCGATATGTGTTGGCTGTGGCGTACTCTACGACGAGTCATGAACCATGCATAAAGTCAATCGAATCAATAACGGCAACCAACCCACCCAGTTAACCGACACCATGGAAGATGTACAAGAATAGGCTAAGCGCTCCATCACTTAATCATTGACGTAACCCTCTTAATCAGCTTACCATAGACCTTGCTTGGCGGATATTCGACCTTGGGCATTAGGGGGCTTAGCCTGCTCACTAATTCATCGAAGTCTATGTTTAAGTTGTAGTTACTGTTGAAGTACCTCGTTATGTTCCTCAGGTCCCTAAGTAGAATTGCCCTAGACCCCTTTGCATTCAGGTACATCCACTGGGGCCAATCTATTATCCTTATCTCCTCATTACTTGGGTTAACTAAAATATTGTACTCATTTAGGTCACCGTGAACCATGTTGATTTTCACCAAGTCTTCGACTGCGGATACCACCTGCTCAAAGACATTCCTTGGGTCACTTAGCCTAAACCTGTAAAGCTCAACACCGTTGATAAACTCAATTGCGATTAGGTGCCTAGTCACTGCCTTCGGCCTTGGCACTGGGATACCGGCCCTATACGCCTTAACTAGGGCTAGGTACTCCATGTGCGCCGATATCTTGGCTTCGTAAAGCCAGGTTATGTGCCTCCTCTCACCAATCCAAACCCTATACTTCCTAACGTTCCTGAAACTAACCCTACCAAGCCTATGAAACTTCAAGGCATACTTAACCCCACCTGGTGAGTCCGCCGCATACACGTCGGATTCCTTACCAACCCCCAGTGGCGTTGGGGAGATGGCGTTGATAACCCCTCTCTTGGCCATTGTGTGCATGGCCAGTATGTCATAGGCTGGGAACGTTAACCTAACGTTATCGGGTCCCCTTCTGACGATCAGTTTAAGCTTATTCATTTTCGAGATCGACTTTACCACCACCCCCTCCTCAAGGCCCATGTAGTTGGCTATACGCCTCACGGGGACGTATTCATGGTCTCTGTGCAGGACCTCAATAACCCTGAGGACCCTTAGGTCTAGTTTACTTAATTCATTGTACGACGCCACCAGCCTACTTATGCTCATGCTCCCCACTCATCAGCCTCCAAACCTCATCATCAATGTGATGTATGTTCTTAAGCACCTTACCCCTACTCATCTTCATCAACTCCTCGCTTTCAAATAGGCTAACGGCAATGGCAATAATCCTCCCACTGGGGCTTTTAATAAGCACGACGTCACCCACCTTGAAGGGCCTGCTCAGCCCCCTTATCCCAGGCCTCATTACATCGGCGCCTGTGGCTATTGGCTTAACAGCCCCCTCATCAACCTGCGCCACTGGGTAGTAATTAAGGATCACTGGGTACTTGTTGGCGGCTAGTAGGGTTGGATAGGTTAAATCCCTGTTGGCTTCATTAACCTTAATGGTGGCCTTAACCACAGCCACCTCGTCCCCAACCTTATACAACCTTAAGTCGTCCCTAACCTCAATAACCTCAACCTCATCTAGGTTATTGTAAGCCTCACTTAACCATGGCACTTCACCAACAAGCTCCTTAACATCCCTCTTACTGAGCATGTGTCTCTTGGTTACCATAGCCCCTCCCCTAGGTGCATACTGAGTCCGTGAAGCGTTTAGCAACCTCCCTGGCCTCATCAAGGTTACCCACGACTTCAACGCAAGCCCTCTCCTCATCAACCATGTAAACCAGGTAATTGTCCCCCAGCCTAAACACCTTAGCCTGGGCGAAACAATTCTCCTCAATCATGGTCCTGTAGGTTTCAATAGGTTCATTCTCCTCTGCATCAACCTCCCTCAGTAATTCACTAACCTTACCTTTATCACACTCCACGCACAACCCACCTGGATTAGTTTATAAAGCATTATAGGCATCCACCACGCCGTTTAAATGGGGACCAGTAGGTAGAGTAGTATTATCACTATTGGTACGGCTAGGCCTATGAGAATGGTTACGGTGGGCGGTATTTTAACCTTCTCAACCTCCTTAACATCCCTGAACATAAGTAGCCCAGCGCTCATGAGGGGCTGCATACCACTACTCCTCCTACGCCTACTAGACATAGGCTTAGTATCTTGAGACCAGTTTATTTACCTTTCCACATGAGCAGTGGCTAACCCGATACTACATAGCTCCCAGAACTATCAACAGACGTTTGTGGCTGGTAACCTGCAGCAAACCCCCAGGTAAGGTTCCACCACCTCAAGTCTGTAGGAGCGTTTATTACCTTGTTGTTAATTAACACAGCCTTGCCGTAACTGGCGCTTCGATGCAACTCTATGACGTTAAGTACGTGCATGGCGTATCTCCTTATTAACCCTTAAATCTACTTCATCGGGTAGCTAACTGTGGTTAAGTAAGAAGGTGCTTTAAGCCTTAAGATTAATGTTAATGAGTATGTTAAGGCCAGGCTACTGGAGGTCATTGATGAACTTTACTTAACATGTAGTAATGATAGAGGCAGGGGCCAGTGAAGGGTAATGGCCAGGACTCAAGTAGCGTAGTAAGCATTTAAAAAGGACGTGGGTACATGTCAAGTGGCGGTGGTTATGGTTAACTTACCCATGCCCCCTAGGGAGGTTTACGACTTGATAAGGGAGGGCACGGCTATTGTGGCTCATCCACTGGCCTTAACCGAGGATAGGAGGATTGATGAGGCTAGGCAGAGGGCGTTAACCATGTACTACCTCGCCTCCGGGGCTGGTGGTGTAGCTATCGGTGTCCACACTACGCAGTTTGAGGTTCATGATAACGGTATGTATGAGCCATTGTTGAGGATGACGAGCGAGGTTATTGATGAGTGCGGCAGGAAGGTTGGTAAGGTGGTTAAGGTCGCCGGTATAGTGGGTGGCACTAGGCAGGCTGTTGAGGAGGCTAAATTAGCCTATAAGTTAGGCTACCATGCCGGCCTAGTCAGTCTCCATAGGTTCATCGGTGAGCCCCAGGATAAGATCGTTGAGCACGTTAAGGCCGTGGCCAGGGAGATACCTGTCTTCGGCTTCTACCTCCAACCAGCTGTGGGTGGGTTAAGGCTTGGCTACGGCTTCTGGAGGAGACTTGTGGAGGAGGTTGAGAACCTAGTCGCCATTAAGATTGCCCCCTTCAACAGGTACGCCACTATAGACGTCGCCAGGGCGGTTGCTGATGCAGGTAGGGCAGGTGAGGTGGCCTTGTACACGGGCAACGACGACAACATAATCATAGATCTGTTAACCAGGTTCAGCTTCACGGCAAGTAATGGGGAGGTTAGGGAGGTTAGGATAGTGGGTGGGTTACTGGGCCACTGGGCCTTCTGGACTAAGAGATCGATGGAGATCTTCAGGCTGGTTAAGTCAATAGCGGACTCTAGGCGCCAAATACCACCCGAGCTACTAACCCTAAGTGCCCAGGTCACTGACGCAAATGGGGCTGTGTTCGATGCGGTGAATAACTTCAGGGGGGTTATACCGGGGATTAACGAGGTTCTTAGGAGGAGTGGTCTCCTTAGGGGTAGGTGGACTCTTAACCCTGGGGAGGACCTATCCCCAGGTCAATTGGAAGAGATAAACAGGGTTTATGCATCGTACCCACATCTGAGGGATGATGAATTCACCTCCAAGTACGTTGATGAGTGGGTTAGGGGGGAGTGTGTGGGGTTTGGGGAATTAGGGGAATTGACTATAGATGACGTTAAGCTAATGGTGAGCGGTGGATATGGCCATTGAGGCATCGTACACTAAGGTCAAGGTAACGCCACCCCTCGGGCTTAGGCTGGGGGGTTATGCGCATAGGCTTGGTAAGCCAGCCAGGGAGATTCACGATGACCTATACGCCAGGTTACTCATGTTAACCACGGCCGATGCCGAGGTGGTTATAGTTCAACTCGACCTACTTGGGTTATACAGGCAGGACGCATTAATGATAAGGGAAGCCGTGAGTAAGGCGACAGGCGTTGAAAGGGGCAATGTAATCGTCGCCTCAACGCACACGCACTCGGCACCGGAGACGATCATACCCATGTGGCCCAACACACTCCCCTACAGCGAGGGGGAGAGGAGACTATATGATGAGTGGTTCAGTGGTGTTGTGGGTAAGGTCAGTGAAGCTGCACGCGAACTCAACGGCACCGGGAAGGCTGAGGTGGCCGTAGGTATTGGTGAAGCTGGGGGTTTATGCTTCAACAGGTCTTTTAAGGGGGGTTTGGTTGATGAGGAGTTACCAATACTGGTGGTTAAAATAGGGAACCGTAGAATTGCACTACTCAACTACGCATGCCACCCAGTCTGCAACACGGACCTGGGCTTCTCGGCGGATTACCCAGGCGTCGTGTATGAATCACTACTAGGGCGTGGGGTTGAGTCAATTTTCATAACCGGGGCCACCGGTGACATAGACCCGGTTAGGAAGGGGAGGGGTTACATGGGTTACCTGGGTGAATCCTTAGCATCAGTGGTGGTTAATGTGCTTGGTTCACTTAGGCCAATTGGGCACACCATGGACGTGGTTAACATTGGGCTTAGGCTACCTGCCAGGGTTGTTGATGGGGAGTTGGCTAGGGCTAGGTATGAGGAGGCGCTTAAGAGGGTCATGGATAAGGGTGGGTTGCCCAACGAACCCACGGAGTCCATATGGGCCGATGAAGACTACTTAAGGTTAATGTACAGTGATGAGGAATATGCTGTGTCTAAGGTAAGTGAAGCAAACATTGATACTGAGGTCACGCTGCTAAGGCTTGGTGACCTACTGTTGGTGGCGATACCAGGCGAACCCTTCGTTGAAACTGGCCTAGCCATTAAGAGTAGGGCGGTTGAACTAGGGTTTAGGGTAACCATGGTGGCTGGTTACGTCAACGACTACGTGGGTTATATACCAACCAAGGCCTCCTTCATCATGAACACCTATGAGGCTAGGTTAGCCAGGTGGAGTAGGGTAACCGAGGAGGCTGAGGGGTTGGTGAGGGGTGAGGTGTTTAACGCTATTAAGAACATAAAGTAAAACACGTAGGTTATACCATCCCCCAATCCCTAACCCTAACTCCCCCTTATGCTGTGTTTAACTGATCGCGGCTAATTACCTTAACCTTAACGCTCCTGTTGGTTATCGCGCTCAATAGCTTAGCCATGTCGGTTGGCTTAAGCTTAAGCCTCCTGGCATCCCTCTTCATTATCCTAACCTCGGTTTCATTGGTTCCATCAGGTAGCCAGGTTGTGGCCACCGTGGGCTTGGCTGGGTAGGCTATTTGCGTGACCAGTTCGTTAATGTTAGCCGTGTACTCAATTATCTTAACCCTCCTGTTGAGGATCTCGGTTAACTTATCCTCAAGCGACCTAACTATGTTTATCGGCACTCGCCTAATGCCCTTAAGCGCTATGAAGTAGGTGTTACCCACGTCATAGGATTTATAATACTCAACGTCACTCAGCATACTCTTCAGCTTCTGATCCTCGTCAGTTAGCTTAAGTATAGCATCTATGACGTCAACGTCATACATTTCATACTGACCACTGTTGAGCAGCGACTGGCACTTGCTGCAAAACAGCCGCGTCTTCACGCAAAACTCGCAGAACGGTATCCGCATCACCCCCCTCATTCAGTTAGGATATATAAAACTTTCCTTCCTAGGAACTCCACGAGGAGTTTAACCTAGTTAAGGGGAGGCGCGGCGGCTTGATTACGGTTGGTCGTTGATGAAAATGGGTTAAATTACTGTTCCTAGGAAGTGCCCCGTTTCCCCTCATCCCGGTGACCCTAATAATCCTTCATCTTTGTCGGGACTGGCCCCCATTCTTGGGGCATCACTGGTCAGTTTGCCCACGGGGCTGGGCGTCCGCACCTTCCTCGGGTTAACTCATCTACCAGGCGGAATCATGATTTGTGAAAACTGCGGATTCAAAGCACCTAGGGATAAGGTACCCATGTACTGGGTACTAAAATTAAGATGAAAGATGATTGAACCTGAGGATGAGGATTACCCACACCGATAATGTTACCCAGGCCAACTGCGGTGACTTCCCAGAGGGTCAACTTATCCTTACCCATTGGCGTTGGTTAAGCCTCAGCATTTTTAGAGCCTTCCGCTTCTAACACATTTACGTACTATTCATTTGCCACTTTAATCACCTATAATCCCCTTAATGCAACCAAGTAAGCCGATGCGCACGCTCCTGACCTGGCATTGACCCTTTTATGGGGTTACTACAGCTGGTTAAACAGGTAGGGCATAGTTAGTACATAAACCCACATAGTGAGGTAACCCAACCTTAAAGGACGAGACTTACCCTCGTTACTAGCACCCACAGATAAACTTAAAGCTTCGTTAAGTTTAAGTATTATTAATGGAAAGCGTATCATATCCGGGTATTACGTCTTACTCCATCGGGAACATAAGTGGTACGTCGGTGTCTGGGCTTGTGCCAGGGTTTGGTTTTAACATCATCATTGAGGTTGATCATGAGTTCGGTAACATACTTATAAGGGCTGGTGATAGAATGCCCAAGAGGTCTGAGGAGGGCATGGCATTCGTGACCGTTGGTGTTGATGAAAATGATAAGGTAGCCTATATAAGTATTGAACCTGAGGATGAGGATTTAGCGAAGTTTATACGAAAAATTAAGGTGTAGCGTGAATGCACGACTACGTTGATGTTGACTACGAGGTGGTTTCATGGAACCCATTGGTAATGAGGGTTGTTACTGACGATGAGGAATTAACCATAACAGGTTACCCAGTGATCCTCAAGGTAATGAAGGTAAATAATAAGTATTCGGTATGGGTTAACGTCATTGTATCAACAAGAACTAATAAACCAAGACCTGGGCCCCTCTGTACACCCACAATGTTTAACGCTAGACCCGCGGGTATTAAGGAAGTTAATGTAGTTAAGGATGGGTCATTAACATTGAGACTCAGCACTGAAGGCACTATGAGCATAATCATAAAGCCTACTAATATTTCGGTGTATCCGGACTATAGGGATCAATTCGGTTCCCATGTATAATGCTTAATTGGACAGCATTTTGGTGATACGTATATAACCTGCGAGTTTACTCACCACGCAATTGAGAGGTTAAGACTTCGGATATACGAATTACGAAATAGCGGTATTTGTCAATACGATTTCGAGTATGAAATTCTAGAAATTATAAATGTAAAATTATAAATGTATGCATGCAATGGTATATATGATAGGAAAAATAATGATAAGCTATATTTATGTAAACCATTACAGAAAGGCATAAATATAATTGTAATTATAATATTCATTATTAGAAATAATAACTATAAAATCATTACAGTAATACCAACGGCAAATATGAAAACAGTTGAGCGTAAATGCCAGTCTCATGGTGCATGAACTTCATGTAATTAAGTTAGTATTGCAAGGCCTATTATTAATACCAGGGATGTTGTTATGTTCTTAGTGATATTCAATACGGTGAATTACCAGTGAGACTAATAATCAGCAGCAAGACTTAGTTTAGTAGAAGAAAGTAATCCTCGACTGAGGTCCAAGAACCACGCTAATGCCAATGAAGCTGTGAAGAAGACCCATCCCAACCAGTGATAATTATAAATCTCAATAAGTGATTGATAAACATAACTAGTGGGGAAACGCTTAGCCTTAGCTTGGGTAAGGTTTAAGAATTCCCCATTTAATTTTACGTTGAATGGTTGTTCTGCTGACTACGTCTAGGGATGCGTCGATTAGGCTTAGGCAGTTCATTAATGAGCTTGAGTTGGCCATACCAGGTGCGATTAAGGTTAATAGGGGTAGGAGTAGTTTAACTAGTTTAGCCACCTTGGCACTTAGCCTTGGTGCAGGCTACATCGTGCTTTTCAAGACCTTCCATGGTAACCCATCATCAATGGATATTTATAAGGTTAAGGTGGACTCCTTGGTTAAGCTACCCTACGTAATTAGTTTAAGTGGAGTTAAGCTGCTCAGCGACATGCTCATATCGAGACCCATCTTAGGTAAGCCGTCAAGCATGGTTATAGTGTCTAAACCCAATATTCAACTATCCCTAGTCCTATCTGAGGTTTTCAATGTACAGCTCTTCTATGGTGATATAAGCGATTATAGGGGGTTTGAATGCATAATGTACGTGAGGCCAATCAAGGATGGCTGTTGCGAGGTCAGCTTCATAGATGGTTTAACCTATGCGCCTAGGGGCCCCATTATTAGGGTTAAGGGGTTTAGGGAGGTTAAGGCCCCTGGCCTAGTGGTTAAGAGGTTTAGGGGTCATTTGACTAATGGTTAAATCATCCTCATTATTAGGTCGTTTATGGCGGAGCCCCTGTAGCCTAATTCACCATCGGCGTTGTATGGCTTCTTTATGCTGCCCTTAAAGCCGCCCTTAGGTGGGTGAAGCCTGAAGTACGGCTTTAAGCCCGGTATGCAACTTGCCTTACCGTTAACCATGCCTGGCTTCTCCCCCTTCCTACACCATAGGCTCTTAACCTCACCCCTAATGTACGCGTCCACAAGCTCCTCCACGTTACCCCAGCCATACTTCTTCACGTAGTCGTCGGTCAACGGTAAGTCACCCACCAGCCTACCCCTCCTTCTGAGTAGTTGAATCAAGGTTTCCCTACTAACCTCACCCCACGTTAACCAGCCCTCAGCCGCCTTAAGCATACCCTTGATGGAGTCGGTCAACGGGTATACACTGCATGTGAACTTCCTCCTCAACCTAAGTAGATCTAAAGTATGCTCCACATCAGGGCTTACGTCAACCAGCCCCCTAATCCTAACCGCAGCCACAATCACCCTACCAACCTCGCCACTTGGCTTAACCTCCTGGGTACTCTGCATAGTACCGTCTCTCCGGAGGTGGTGGTTTATATTTCTTTACTTCCGGTGGAGGCTTGGTGCCTCCGCCGTCTCTTTCTTGGTGGTCTTCCTGGGCCTCCTCACAGTAGTGGCTCCCCAACGGTCGCTGACCTAATGACTGAGGCCTCAAACCTCTCCATGGGTGAAACCTCTTATTTTACGAAATGGCGGTTAACATGATGTCTTTAATGTGGTGCAAGCGAGGTTTAGTAATCCACTAAGGCTTAATAAGTAGGTTATTGACGGGTTAAGGTGGCTGAGGTTAAACCTGGCCTTGTGGTATTGCCAGGTAGGTTAGCGGCGAGTATTGAGGAGGGTTCATACGTTGTGATGAGTGAAAGGAGCTTCAATGTAGTGTTCGATGACATAAATCTAAGGGTAATTTCATCAGTGGCTAGGGGTGTTAATAGGTTTAGTGAACTATTGAAGGAAACCCAGGCGCCGAGGGGTCAATTATCAAGACACCTAAGGGCGCTTGTTAAGAATGGCTGGTTAACCAAGGGCCCCAGCGGCTACTCATTCTCGGCTTCAATATACGTGGTGGCTGAGGTTGAGGAGTCGAACGACACCCTATTGATAAGGCTAGAACCAACTAAGGGCGCCTTCATAGACCCAATACACGGCCTAGTCATCTTCAGTGGTACTGAGACCAGGGACTACTGCTCAACATGCCCATTGAGGACGCTATGCACTAGGAATGTTAAGGAGATGGCGAGTAAGTACGGCTTAAAGCTTCACTATGCTGAACCAGCCGAGGCTTACATGGAGGTTTTCAGGGGTTTAGTACTGATGAACCTTGTTAAGAGGCTTAGGTCAAGCTACCTTAACCTGAAGGTAGCTAATGAGGGATAGTGGGTTATTTAAGGGCAGTAACAGGTGGAAACGGGTTATTAAGCCGGGGCAGCGGCCTGGTTATGGTTAGTTTCGTGGTTAGGAGGGAGGTGAGGGTACCCAGGGGCCTACTCCTAAGCATAATACGCAGGATTGAGGATTACCCCAAGTACTGGCATGGGCATAGGGAGGTTAGGATAATCGATAGCAGCGGTGATGTGTTTCACGTACAGGTTAAGTTCGCCTTCAATGGGCCGTTGAACCATGGTGAGGCGTACGTTAGGCTCACCGATGATGGCGTGGCATTTAACTTTGTGAAGGGGCCATTTAAGGGCCTTCACAGGGTTCGGGTTGGCGATGGTGAGTTGGTCAGTGAGTGGGACATTAAACTGCACCCGCTGCTAACCCCGGTTAAGGGTTGGGTTATTAACCACTTCAGGGAGGGCGCTGAGCACGCCTTAGATAGGATAGTTAAGGAGGCTGAGGCCCATTTAAGCGGTGCCTAGTTAGTTTAACTAAACCCTACGGAGTTTGATGGAGTAGGCGTTCATCGTTACTGTTAGGCTACTTAGGGCCATGGCTAAGCCGGCTAGTTCAGGCCTTAGGGTTAGGCCCGGTATTAGGCCAACCGCCACGGGTACTAGGATTAGGTTGTAGGCGAAGGCGTAGGCTATGTTAAACTTAATATTATTAACCACCAGTTTCGATAACCTCAGTAGGGTTAGGATAGACCTAAGCCTCCCAGACACGAGAATCACGTCACCGGCCTCCTTAGCTATATCACTGCCAGTACCCATGGCTACCCCCACGTCAGCTTCGTTAAGGGCCACGGCATCGTTAATGCCATCGCCGACCATGGCCACTGCCCCGTACTTGGCCTTAAGCTCCCTAACCACCCTAGCCTTGTCATCGGGCATTAGGTTGGCGTGGACTTCACCGATACCGAGTGCCTTGGCCGCACCTAAGGCTGAACCCTCGGAGTCGCCGGTTAGCAATGAGATGTGCAACCCAAGCCTCCTAACCTCATTAACCACCTCGGCGGCTTCCGCCCTTGGTGGGTCGCCTATGGCTAATACCCCCTTAACCTCCCCATCTATGACCACGAATATTGGTGTATAACCCTCCGCCTCAATATCTCTGGCCAACTGCTCCTCCCTAGGGCTGAGTTTAGCCTCCATGCCCTCAACCAGCTTCGCATTGCCCACACCCACGTTCCTCCCGTTAACCACCGCCACTACCCCCATTCCCTCTAGTTGATTAAACTCCTCAACCTTGGTGGCCTTAACCTTTAGAGATTCAGCGTACTGCACCACAGCCCTGGCTATGGGGTGGTTCGATGGGTATTCGGCGGATGCCGCAAGGGCTAGGGCATCGTCACTAATGAAGGCCTTAACAACCCTGGGGTTACCCTCAGTTAACGTCCCAGTTTTATCAAAGGCCATAACCCTAATCTTGCTCAGCTTCTCAAGGGCCTCACCATTCCTCACCAGTACCCCCTCCTGTGTGGCCCTATCCACGCCAACCATTATTGACATTGGTGTGGCTAAGCCAAGGGCGCAGGGGCAGGCTACGACCAGTACCGAGGCCATGTGAAGCACAGCCACGTATAGGGGTGCCTTGAGGCTTAGCCATGCGGCTAATGTGGCTACGGCTACGCCTATTATAACCCAGGTGAAGTAGGCAGACACCTTATCCACCATGGACTGTATGGGTAACCTAGCCGCCTGGGCCTCCTTGGCAAGCCTGGCAACCTGGGCTATTAGGCTGAATTCACCTACCCTAGTAGCCCTAATGACAAGGTAACCGTTGAGTAGCCTGGTGCCCGCCAGCACCACATCACCGGGTTTCCTTAGCCTTGGTGCTGGTTCACCTGTCATGGCTGATTCATCAACGTACCCGCTGCCCTCATCAACAATACCATCGACGGGTATGCCTTCCCCAGCCTTAACCATGACCCTGTGGCCGGGCTTAACTTCGCCAATACCCATAATCACCTCACCGCCATCTGCAATAACCCTGGCCCTACTTGGCACTAACTTTGCTAATTCCCTAACCCCGGAGGATGCCCTCAACCTAACCTTAGCCTCAAGCCACCTGCCAAGCAGTATTAGGGTTATCACGGCTGGCCCTGAGTCTAGGAATGGTTCGCCACCTACTAGGTGAAGGGCGTAGAGTAGGCTATAGGCGTATGCCGTTAATGTGCCTAGGGCCACCAGGGTATCCATGTTTGCCGTGGAGTTCCTGAAAGCCCTAACAGCCCCCTTTATGAACCTCCACCCTGGGTAAAATTGAACCACTGTGGCTAGGGCTAGGCCAAGCCAGAGAGTTACGTTAAGGGGTAGTAGGCCCCTTGGCTGGAGGAGCCAAACAATGATCATTATGGCTGCGGTTAATGGTGCAGAGGTGAGGAGCCTATCCCTAAGGTCCCTCAGATCCGCCTCCGCTGCCCTCCTATCAACATCAAGGTCACTGGGTCCAACCTTGACATCGCATGGCAAGCCTTGCCCTTTAGGGCGGGGTTGTTCTGCTGTGTGGGTTTCATTGCGGTAGGTTTATAAGTCTCAGTTTTGCTGGGGTTTTGGTGCTTGGGGTGGTGCCCCCGGAAGGGGTTTCCCTCATCTCAGATGAGCCGGTGGGGCGATACCCCACCCTTACCACCACCCCAAGAACGAAACCATTAACCCCGCAACAGACGGGGCAACGGACGAGACCCCCACAGTGAAACCCCGCCCTTTTGGGCGGGAAGGGGGTCATACCTAGCGTAGCCTCCTCCCTATATATGTCATAGCCGGCCCTCTCAACAGCCTTAACCAGGTCAATGTACCTCACCCTGCCTGGGTCAACCACAACCACGGCCTCATCAGCGGCCAGGCTGACGTCAGCTGCCAGTACCCCTGGTACTGATAGAAGAGCCCTTTGAACCGTTAAGCTGCAGGTGGCGCAATGCATACCAATTATCTTAAATGTAATCCTCCTAACCCCTCCCCCGAAGCTTAGGTTCACTTTAACATCCGGCAAATTCATCATTCAGCCACCTAGTGGTGCGGCATACCCCTAGGCCCTCCCTTAAGGTACCTCTCAGGGTCCTTATCGAAGGCCTCCTTACATTGGCGTGAACAGAAGTAGTAAACCTTACCCTTGTACAATGTCTTAAACGCAGTATCCTCGCCAACCTCCATACCGCATACTGGGTCAATGTGAGTGGCCATACTTTAAACTGACACGGCAGCTGGGTAAAAGTTATTTAGAGAGATTGTTTAGTAGGGGTTGTGAATAGTGAAACGAATTTTCAGAAATTCACGGATCTAGAGAGAAGAGCTTTAACACTGCTCAGTGAGGATTCTAGAATTAGTGTTTCAGAGCTGGCCAGTGGACTTGGGGTTAGTAAGGCCACCGCCTCGAGGCTTGTGAAGTCCCTGAGGGCTAAGGGAGTTAGGTTCACTGTTGAGGTGCCTGGGGGTTACCCAATAGCCTTCGTGGTCACTAGGAGGCCGCATCAGGGTGAGTGCCATAGATTAGTCGACGGCAGGTTCATGGTTGTGGTTAAGGCGCGGGACTTCAATGAGTTAGTTGAGGCTATTAGTGGAATTAGGGATAGGGAGGCGGTTTACATTACCCTAGGCCCTGGGTATAGCAATAAGCTAGTCATCCCAAGGCTAATCTGCGACTACTGCGGTGGACCCATAAATGGGCAGCCCATAATCTACAGGAGGGGGAGGAGGGTATACTACTTATGTTGCAGAACGTGTCTAAGGGAATTGAAGAAGAGGATTAAGCAATTAAAAACTACTAAAGACGGTGATGAAGCCCATAAGGCAGGATCAAAGTGAAGTAGTTAAGCCTTACCTCTTATAGTGGGTTGCTTTGCTACGTGGGGTTAACTAAAGTGTGGATTCGCTGAAACTTAATATTAATACCTTAGTTGAAAACATTGAAGGTGGCTCCTTTCCTCACAGCCCTAGGTTCCTCCTGATTTCCCTAGCCACCTCCTCAGGCTTTTCAGCGGCGGTTATGGCCCTCCCCACAACCACCACGTCAACTCCCCTACCCCTCAGTTTGGCTGAGGACTTAACGTCAATGCCGCCCGCCAACGTGACCCCAACCCCATACCTACTCCTTATTGACTCGGCCTCGTCAATGAGCACCTCAGCCGTAACCCTTCTGGCGTCTTGTACATCAATACCCACGTGGAGTCCCACGTAATCCACCTTAACCGTGTTGAGTACTTCCTTAACCCTGTCCTCAACGTTAACAACACCTATGAAGTCAACCACTGTGCTTAAACCAAGCCTCCTAGCCTCCTCACTAAACTCCCTAATAGTGTCCAGTGGTGCGGCAGCCAGCACGCTTACCATGTTTGCCCCATGCTCGGCGGCCAGCTTAACCTCGATCCTGCCCGCGTCCATGGTCTTCAGGTCGGCGAATATTGGGGCCGTGGGGCAGCATACCCTCATCCTGGATACTGAGTACATGCCGTAGGCCTTAATTAACGGTGTACCAACCTCAATTATATCCACAAGCCCATTGCCAAATAGCCTCTTGGCCAGTTCAACGGCCGAGTCTAGGTTAGTTAGATCCAACGCCACCTGGAGTTTCATCTACTCACACCTATAAGTACTTTAACCGGTACGCCAGCCCTCATCTGAACCAGCACTGGTACGTCTAGCTTAGCTGTCGTAACCAGTACCCTGATTAACTCCCTAACCTTCCTCAGTACCGTCAACTTATCCTTCATCGCATCCAAGGATTCCTTTAACGTATCGTACTCGTCAATTGGATTAGGGTCTATCACTATCTTCAGGCCTGTTATCTCTATCGCCGGCGTTAGCAGTATGTTCTCCCTACCCACCAGCTTCTTGATAACACCCAGTAGTGATTGGAAGCCCGCAAGCCTTGGCTCTAATTGGGCTATGTTCTTCTCAATCAAGTTGACATTATCCTCAAGGGTCTTCACTTGGTTATCTAGGTAGTTCATGAATTCGCTGAGTGACGTGAAGTACATCACCTCTAACTCGCCTTCACCCACAGCACCCGGTGACTCCATATTACGCCTTCCCGCGTTTAGGTTATTAAGCTTTAATGTTTAATCTGAGGATGAGTCTCAGGTTTGGAAATTTGTGAAATAATAAGATTTATTAAGAATCACCCAGGTTACTGGTTTATGGTTGAGGTGCTTAAGTACGATGTAGTTATACTTGGCTCTGGGTTAGCGGGCCTGAGGGCCGCGTTTGAGGCTGGAAGGGTCAGTGGCGGTAAGATTAGGATTGCCGTTATCTCCAAGGTTCAAGCCATGAGGAGCCACTCAGTATCCGCAGAGGGTGGTGCCAGCGCTGTGCTTTACCCTAAGGAGAATGGCGATAGCCTTGACCTACACGCCTACGATACGGTTAAGGGGAGTGACTTCCTGGCTGATCAGGATGCAGTGGAGGTGTTGGTTAGGGAGGCCCCTAAGGAGATAATATTCATGGATCACCTGGGTGTACCATGGTCGAGGGATGCGCAGGGTAGGATCCTCCAGAGGCCCTTCGGTGGGATGACTATACCCAGGACTACCTTCGCCCAGGATAAGAGTGGCTTCTTTCTAATGAGCACGCTGTACGACAATGTGCTTAGGTTTGGCAACATCGACATGTACCACGAACACTTCGCAACATCCATGATAATGCAGAATGGGGTCTTCAAGGGCTTCACCGTTATTGACCTTAAGACTGGGGAGTTTAAGGTGTTTCTAGCTAAGGCCGGTATAATAGCCACGGGTGGTAACGGTAGGGTTTACGGGTTCACAACCATGGCCCACTCCTCAACGGGCGACGGCTACTCCATAGCCTACAGGGCGGGCATACCACTCAAGGACTTTGAATTCCCTCAATTCCACCCAACGGCATTGGTCCCAAATGGCATACTGATAACCGAGGGGGCTAGGGGGGAGGGTGGTTACTTGGTTAATAAGGAGGGGGAGAGGTTCATGAAGAGGTATGCGCCGAGCAGGATGGAGCTGGCCCCAAGGGACATTGTAAGTAGGTCCATAGTAACCGAGTGCATGGAGGGTAGGGGATTCATTGATGAGGAGTCAGGTTTATGCTACGTGCTACTTGACCTTAGGCATCTCGGCGAGGAGAGGATTGAGACCAGGTTACCGATGATTAGGGAGATAGTCATGAAGACCTTAGGCATTGACCCAGTGGATGAGCCAATCCCCGTTAGGCCAGCCATGCACTACATGATGGGTGGGGTGCACGTTGACATTAATGGACAGGTGATGCTTGATGAGACCACTACCAGGGTGCCTAACCTATGGGCAGCGGGTGAGGCGGCCAACGTCAGTGTTCACGGGGCCAATAGACTCGGCAGTAACTCGCTCTCAGAATGCCTTGTTTGGGGTAGGATAACGGGTTCACTGGCGGCTCAGTACGCCATGAACGCCCCTGAGCCTGAGTATGATGGTTCAATTAAGGATGCTGTGTCCAGGGAGGAGAGTAGGGTGTTTGATAGGTTGATTCATAAGGAGGTTGGTGGTGAGAATCCATATGAAATCAAGAACGATATGAACAGGACCATGGACAATAACGTGTATGTATTTAGGGATAAGAGTATGCTTGAGGAGGCTTACACAACCATTAAGAGGCTTAGGGAGAGGTTCGCTAACGTCAGGCTTGAGGATGATGGCAGGGTGTACAACCAGAACCTTAAGGATATACTTGAACTCGACTTCCTGCTCGAACAGGCAGAGTTAATAACAATAGCTGCATTGAACAGGACTGAGTCAAGGGGAGCCCACTATAGGCTGGACTACCCGAAGAGGGATGATGACAATTGGCTTAAGCACACACTACTCTTCTACACGGCCGGTGATAAACCAAGGATAAGCTATGCACCGGTAAGGATAACACGCTGGAAGCCTGAGGAGAGGAAGTATTAAACTCACCCGTTACTCATCTTAGTTAACCTACTCCTAACCTCAATAGCCCTCTTAAGCACTATACTCTTCAACTCCTCCGGGCTTAGGTTAAGGTCACCGTAGGCCACTATGGCCACTTGGTATGTTTCAAGCTGCTGCCAAGTCTCCTCGGCAAACACCTTAACATCTTTAATGCCGTCGCTAATCAACAGTTCCCTTAGTGTATTCTCAAAGTCATCTATCGGCACCTTGGTTGGTAGATCAAGCCTAACCCTGACCATACGCCTCACGGTATTCGTCCTACTAATGACCATTGAGTCCTTTAGGACTGCGTTAGGCACCTTAGCCACCTCACCGGTGTCCAAGAGGATCGTGGTGTACATTAACCCTACGTCTATCACTGTGCCTGTGAAGCCGTTCGGAGTGCCCTCGGTTGGATACATTGCCCTAAGCAACCCGTAACGCCAAGTCAGGAAGGTTATCCTCTCCCCCGGTTTAAAGGGCTTGGATATGAGTAGGACAAGGCCCGATATCACGTCATTGAGGGTTTGCTGGAAGGCAAGGCCAAGTATTAGCCCTATCACAGTGCCGCTGAGGGCAGCCGCTGCAGGGCTATATTGAACAACACTAGCCACGATGAAGATCATCACCGCTAGTGCTATTAGGAATTGAAATATGAATTTTAATGCTGTGGCTGTATGTGGATCGTATGGGTAAAGCGCCTTATTAATATCTCTACTCGTCACGTATATCAGCAGGGAGCCTATTACTAAGGCTAGGGCTAACCTAACCAGGTACTCGTAGTTGCCTAAGTAATGCGGGAGGATGTTGTAAACGTGGACTGTTAAGTAATACACTATGTAGACCACAATGCCAGCTATTATTATCGGCACCCACGACCTAACTATGCTACTGATTACCGTTGATAATGGCACCACTTGCTTAGTCTGACCATTACTAGTCTCCCTCATACTTGTTTTCAATGGGTAACCGCTTTATTTACCTTCCGATAATTAATTAATGTTGAGGTGGCCAGTGATGGTAACTAGGGTTGACTTGCATAGCCATGTTAAAGCTTTACCACATCCATGATGCCTCTACTTGAATCTATTATGAGTATCTTACCGGCTAATGCAGGTTCTAACCCAGCAAGAATCCTGATCACCTCCAATGCTTGCCACGATGCGACTATGCCAGCCACTGGGCCAATTATGGCGTTGCACAAGCCCTCAACGCATGATACCGGGTTCATACCCCTTATGTTTAAGATTTCGGATAACCGGGGGGTCTTATTGGGTATCACCGTTGTGACTAGGCCGAACCAGCCGTCAACGCCGCCGTTGACTATGGCTTTGCCATGCCTTGAGGCTAACTCATCAACGACGTACCTAGTCTTCATGTTGTCAACAGCTAGTGCTATTACGTCCACCGAGGACACTATCTCATCAAACTCGCCGTTTAAGTCCGCAACCAACCTATACCCCTCAACCTCAACCTCAGGGTTAATCTCCCTAAGCCTCTTCTCGGCAACCTCAACCTTAGGCCTACCCACATCGTTAGTTGTATAGAGTAGTTGCCTATGCAAGTCGCTTATGCTTACTGTGTCAAAGTCAACCAGTACTAGTTTACCCACACCCGCACCAGCCAGGTACATTGATATTATTGAACCCAATCCCCCCAGCCCAACCACGAGGACACTACTGCCCCTTAGCCTCCTCTGTCCATCAACACCTATCAACGGTAACTGCCTAATGTACCTATCAGCGTTAAGCATGCTTGAATTGTCTCAGTCTTGAAATTAAACTTACCGTTTGTACCTAGGACCCTTCCCTAATCAACAGCGCCCTAGCCTCCTCAGCCAGCTTAATGGGATTACCCGGCTGAACCCTGCCCGTGAGGGCTACGTAATCACCCTCAACCTTAACAAGGGATCCCTCCTTAAGCCTGTTAAGTATATATGATGCGTAATCTTCACCTCCCCACTCCAGTATTGCCCTATACGTCTTGAGGTACCTTAACTTAGCCCTACCACCCCTGTAGGCTAACTCCCTAAGCAGTAGCATGGCTAGTCTCGCACTGGTCTGGGATGAGTACCGTTGACTCATTGAACCTCACCTCAACTGGGCATCCCCCATAGTTAAGTATTTCCCCCGGTAAATTAACCATCAGCGGTATATTAGCCATCACCGCACCTATTAGCATTAAGGTGTCTGGCTTCGTAGATAGTATTGCCAGGGGTGCCTTACCATACTTGGATAACTGATACATGACGTAGGGTCCTACCGTGGAGCCCGTGGAGTACGGTATTGCCAGCACCTTACCGGCTATGTTAACTTCACTATTGCCAAACTTAACCACACCCTTAACCCCATCCACGTCACCCAGGAATGATATCGGTGTTTTAATGGCTACCAACTCTCCCGACACAGTGCCCGTACCGTTGACTGTGAGCCCCCTTAGGATACGCATTGAGGATGGTTAACATTTTACGTTAATAAGGATTCCCTAACCCTTAACCACACCTATGGGTCTCATCCTAACTACCTTCTTGGCTAAACCCAATGCATCAGATACCTCAGCCACTATGTCCACGTTCTTGTAGGCCTCCGGGGCCTCCTCACTTATAATCTCAGACTCGGCGCTCCTAATTACGATGCCCCTTGACTCCAATGCAGCCTTAACCTTACTGGGCGGTAGGCTCCTCACTGCGGCAGACCTACTCATCTGCCTACCCGCCCCATGGGGGGCTGTGCCGAAGGCCACCTGCATTGCCTTCTCGTAGCCTACCAGTATGTAGGAGCCTGTGCCCATACTGCCCGGTATGAGGACAGGTTGACCTATGCCCCTATACACCCTCGGTATCTCCTCCCTACCAGCTGGGAAGGCCCTAGTGGCACCCTTCCTATGTACCCAAACCTTGGCCCTATGCCCCTCATCATCTATCACGTGCTCCTCAAACTTAGCTATATTGTGGGCCACATCGTAAACAACCCTCATGCCTAGCTTATCAGGGTCCCTACCGAAAACCCTCCTGAAGGATTCCCTAACCCAGTGCATGAGTAGGTGCCTATTGGTCCATGCGTAATTGGCTGCAGCAGCCATGGCATGGAGGTAGTCCTGTGCCTCCCTAGCCGTTAAAGGTAGTGCAGCCAACTCCCTGTCGGGAAGGTAAAGCCCCCACTGCCTCATTTTACTCTCAGCAACCCTAATGTAGTCCGTGGCCACCTGGTGACCGAGTCCCCTTGAACCTGAGTGTATCATAACCATGACCTGCCCCTCCCTCTCAATACCGAAGGCCTTAGCCACCTCAGGGTTGAATATCTTGTCAACCACCTGAATCTCAATGAAGTGATTGCCTGAACCTATCGTCCCAATCTCATCCTTGCCTCTCTCCTTAGCCCTCTGGCTAACCTTACTTGAATCAGCGAAGTCCCAGCTACCATTCTGCTCAAGGTACTCCTTATCATCAGCCCAACCGTAGCCATTCCTAATAGCCCAATCAACCCCCTCATCAAGAACCCTGTTTAGCTCTGAAATGGGCAGGTGAAGCTTACCGGTCTCCCCGACACCAGCCGGGGCCAGTTCAAATATCGTATTCACAAGCTCCCTAAGCCTAGGCCTAACCTCATCCTCAGTTAGGTCAGTCCTAAGCACCCTAACACCGCAGTTAGAGACCACAAATCCATCGGCAATAAAATCATGTGGATCACCATCAAGTGTGACATCATAAACAAATCCGTTAAATGGCTCAACCTTGACATCCTCAACCTCGTCCCATACGATATCACCGTAAACGTGCTCCTTCAACCAATCCTCAAACTTCGGGAAGTTCTTAGGAACCCTGGGCTTAGTCTTCCTACCCTCGTAAATACTACGTTCAACGAATCTCTCATTAGCAAATTCCGAAGTAAGCGTAAGGATGATGGAGGTTTTCGTAGCACCGGCCTCGGCAAGAACCTTAGCTGCCCTCTCGACACTAGCCCTTTCCTCAAGGATTCTCTCCTTAAGCTTAAGCCACGCAATGGCAGCCAAAGCTAACCTCCTTAATGGGTTATACTCATAATTGATCCTGCCCCAAAGCCTAACCAGGTTCTCGGGCTCATTGGGTATGTAGAGTCTTAACCAAACCCTACCGTTACCAGTCTCAATCCTATGTATACCAAGCACCCTAACGCCGAATTCGCCGAGGAGCTTGGCTATGTCCTCCAAGAACTCAACGCCATTATCCTCTAATTCCCTTATTTTAGATACCGTAACGTAGGGCTGTTCGAAATTATAACCATTAATGGTCATTGGCTTGTTCATCTCGGCGCCGAAGTACGCCGCTAGGAACAATCTCTTTATCCACAAAGGCATATTCCTTAACCACCCAGGTACTCTGAATCGGGCATGCGTTTTCTTACCTGCAGGTGCTCCAAGGGCTATTAATAATTCCTTAAAGCTTCTGGAATTAACGTGCACTACGCACTCATGGTTTATGGTCTCCTTGTCCTTGATTTTCAATTCACTCTCCCTGCAGTACACGTTAGATGGTGTGAATCCAAGTGCAATTATATCCTGCCTCAACTCCTCAAGTCCCTCCCTAGAGCCATAGAATGCCGTTATCTTACTCCTCTCGCCATTAAACGCTCCATCACCAATGAAGTATCCAAGCAACTTTACTAAGTATGGGAGTTTGGGATTCCTGGCGTTAAGCGGTAATAATCCCCTCCTCTTAAGCTCCCTTCTAACGCTTGGTCTAAACTCATCACCACTGAGTATCGTTACGTTGGGCGGCTCCTCATAAGGCACACCTTCGAATGGAAATACGGCAACCCTCTGTCCAACCCTAATTTCGCCGGCGTTAACCATACCATTAGGCGTCAATATTGGGTGGTCAGCACTTGCCCTAATTTCGAAACCCGCCCTAGTCTTAATTCTAATTAATGACCTCTCCCACCTCCACAGGAATAACTTGATCTTCGTCCACGTAATACCACCATTGTCTCTATCGATAGATACCAACTCACCACCCTTAAACAACTTCTCTATAGGTACGGTATATCCAAACTTCGTTAACACCTTAGTGCCTGCGGGGAGGCAATTAATATCATACCCAATCCCCCCTGGGCTTATTGTGCCCTGGTTAGCGTCCACGGCGGCTACCCCACCCACTGGGAATCCGTATCCCTGGTGTGCGTCTGGTAGGGCTATGCTGTACCTGTATATGCCGGGTAGGCAGGCTACGTTGGCTGCCTGCTCCAGTGTTGAATCTGCTTTCATCTTCTCTATGAGGGTCTCATCAGCGAATATCCTAGCTGGGACCTTCATGCATGGCTTATACGTCTTTGGTATCTCCCAGACGTACTTATCCAGCTTCCTTAAGGGTGGAACCATACTACGTACTTAATATTCTTAAGTTCTTAAGGATTTAAAACTTTTCCACGGGTTCACTTAAGGTATTGTGTTTAGTTGAGTTGATCGTTGATTAGTGAAGGGTCATTATTTATAATGATGGTTAATATAGCAATAGTAAAACTATGTTATATGTACTTTTACATTATTTCCATCGTAATTAATCATATAAAATACATATTTATTGTAAATTGAAATGCGGTTATGTAATGAGGAGACGGCATATTGAAAATAATGATTCTTTTAACTTAGGAAAGATTAATAAGGCATACCCGGTGGGCAATTCCATGGAGAAGCTTAACCGCGTGGATGTAACGTTCTACGGTAGGGGAGGCCAAGGCGCCGTCACCGCTGCGCAGGTGCTGGCTGAGGCTGCGATACACAGTGGCTTGTTTGCGTCAGCATTTCCTGAGTATGGGGCTGAGCGTAGGGGTGCCCCGGTTAGGGCCTACGTAAGGATAGCCAACCAGTACCTCGGCATTAGGGAACCAATAGAGAAACCAGACATATCTGTGGTCTTTGACACTAGGCTGGTTGAAATATTTAACATAATTAACATAACTAATCCAAATGGTGTAATAGTCATAAATTCCGGTGAAGACTACGCAAGGCAGTTGATGAGCAGGTTTAAGGGTAAGGTTGTGTATGTGGATGCCTACGGTATATCAATGAAGTACCTGGGTAGGGCAATAGTTAACACACCCATGCTGGGGGCGCTATTAAGGGTTATCAACATGGTTAATATTGAGGTTGTGAAGGATCTCATTAAAAGCACCTTCAGGGGGAGGGTTGGGCAGTTAAACGCTGATGCAATAGATGAGGCCTATAAGGCAGCTAGGGTGATTCCATGAGCGAGCTTAAGTCTTGGACCCAGATACCCATAGGCGGTTACATAACGGAGCCGCAGAATTCGGTTAAGAACAAGACCGGTTCATGGAGGACTCAAAGGCCTGTCATAGACCAGGATGCGTGCACCAGGTGCCGCATGTGCTGGCTGTACTGCCCTGAACCAGCCATACTTGAACTCAACAAGCCCTACGTAACTAAGAGTGGTAGGAAGTACAACCTAACCTTCGAAATTAACTACGACTACTGCAAGGGCTGTGGGATATGTGCAAACGAATGCCCAGTTAAGGCTATAAAGATGGTTCCTGAGGTGGTTCAACAATGACGCAGGTGATTGAGAAGGAGAGGGAGAGGAGTGTTGTGGTTGGGAAGGTTGGCTTAACTACTAACTACGCCATAGCCCATGCCGTGAAGGACGTTGACGTTGACGTTGTTGCAGCGTACCCAATAACACCACAAACCACCATAATAGAGAAGCTGGCTGAGTACGTAGCCAATGGTGAGCTTGACGCCGAGTTCATACCTGTTGAGTCGGAGCACAGCGCATTATCGGCCGCGGTGGGTGCCTCGGCGGCCGGGGCCAGGGTCTTCACCGCAACGTCGGCGCAAGGCCTTGAGCTAATGCACGAGATCCTCCACATCACCTCAGGCCTGAGACTACCTATAGTGATGGCGGTGCCGGGTAGGGCATTGTCAGCGCCAATAAGCATACATGGTGATTACCAGGACTTGATGAATGTCAGGGACACGGGTTGGGTAATTTACATAGCCTCCACGGCGCAGGAGGCCTACGATACGGTTATTGAGGCATTTAGGGTGGCTGAGGACCCAAGGGTACTTCTGCCCGTTATAGTCTCCTATGATGGGTTCTTAATGAGCCATACAACGGAGCCTGTTGAAGTTTACGATACTAAGGCTGTCCGTGAATTCACGCCTAGGAGGCATAACACTAGGCCACTTCTCAACCCTGAGAGGCCGGTAACCATGGGCGCCCTAGCAACCCCCGACTGGTACTACGAGATTAAGTACCAGGCCATTAATGCCCTTAGAGTCTCCAGGGGTGTTATTGATGAGGTTGATTCTGAGTTTAACAGGAGGTTTGGTAGGGCTTACGGCGCAGTTGAGGGCTTCATGCTTGACGATGCTGACTACATCCTCGTCACCTACGGTGGCGCGGCCACTTGGAATGCTCTTGAGGCTGCTAAGGAGGCTAGGGGTAGGGGCCTTAGGGCTGGTGTGCTTAGGATCAGGTTGTTTAGGCCATTCCCATCCAACGACTTAGTTAAGAGACTGGCCGACGCTAAGGCAGTGGCGGTGGTGGATAGGGCAATTGCCCCTGGCTCGCCGGTGGAGGGGCCTGTCTTTAAGGACGTTTACATTGCGCTTAGGGAGGCTGGTGTGGATAAGCCCATAGTCTCGGTTATACACGGCATATCACAGCGCACCATGTATATAAGGGACTTCTATGAGTTATACTACAAGCTTAGGGACATAGCCAGCACGGGGAATGTGCCCCGTGAATCATTGTACATGGGGTTGAGGTGATGGGTATGGCCAGTGGGCAGATTAAGATTGGTATAAGGACCATTTGGGATATACCCAAGGAGGAGTATTTCGGGCCAGGTCAGTTAACGTGCGCTGGCTGTGGCCCATCACTGGCCGTTAGGCACATCCTCAAGGCCGCTGGGCCTGACGTAATAGTGGTTAACGCCACTGGGTGCATTGAAGTAACCTCAACTCAATACCCCTACACTGCCTGGGGTGTGCCGTACATTCACGTGGCCTTTGAGAATGCTGCAGCGGTGGCGTCGGGTATTGAGGCTGCTATTAAGGCACTTAACAGGAAGGGCATAGCCAACGCCAAGGCTAAGGTCATAGCCCTGGCAGGTGATGGCGGCACCTACGACATTGGTATGCAGGCGTTGAGCGGTATGCTGGAGAGGGGGCATGGGGTCTTATACGTGCTGTACGACAATGAGGCGTACATGAACACCGGCATCCAACGTTCAGGGGGCACGCCACGCTTCGCTTGGACAACCACATCACCCGTGGGTAGTAGGATTAGGGGTAAGGTTCAGAGTAAGAAGGACATAATGAGCATAGTCATAGCCCACCACATACCCTACGCAGCCACAGCAAGCATAGCCTATCCAATAGATTTGATGAATAAGGTTAGGAAGGCCCTCGATGCATTAAACGAGGGGCCGGCCTTCCTGCACGTGTTTGCACCATGCCCACCTGGCTGGAGGATTGATGACAGTAAGACTGTTGAGATAGCTAGGTTAGCCGTGGAGACTGGGGTATTCCCGCTCTTCGAGTGGGATCACGGTAAGTTTAGGCTTAACCCACCGAGCAACATGCATGTGGACAAGTCTAAGAGGAAGCCGCTGATAAACTACCTGAAGCCACAGGGTAGGTTCGCTCACCTGAAGGAGGAGGAGATCAAGGCCATGGAGGCTGAGGTGGACGGCTACTGGGACTACTTAACAAGGCTCCTTAAGGCCTTCGGCTAAGTGAATTTAAAACAACTTAACCCGAAAATTTAAGCCAACCACTCTATTTCATTAACCCAGAGTTCAAGTTCATCTAGGCTTAACCTCCTCCTCTCATTACCCCTCTCCACGAAGGCCTCCGTGAACTCAACCACGTCACCCCTCCTCACGCCAATGATCCTAACCACGGTTTCACCATAATCCCTCTCAAAATCCGAGGTTGATGATGCCGAGTCCTCGGTGGGTGGGTAAAACAACACCTCAACCCTATCACCCTCCTCAATAAGCCTATAGGCTGGGTGGCTTGAGGCAATCCTCCTAAGTTTGTCATAACTGACTGAGACCACTAGCAACCGCCCTATGTTAGGCCTAAGCTATTAGCTTATATAGCTTATCCAGTATCCACTTAACGAAGAGGTTAATTAATCCTATACCTAAGTAACGCTGCCAATCCACCTAAGCCATTAAGCACCTTACCCGCCTCACTGTCCTCAGGGACTATTATCAACCTAGCCCTAGTTCTCATGCACATGTCAACGATTTCCCTAGCCTCCTCAGCTTTCTCCATCAGGAGCCTACTTAGCATGACCACTGATTCAGCGGCCCCCATGCTTAAGGCCTCATGAACCTCATCACCCAGGGCCACTAGGCCATTGCCCCTACCCAACTCCTCCATTATCTTGTTAACGGTCTCGTAACCTAGTCTCAAGCCGAGTTTATCCAAGTACCCTCTCCTCTCAACCTCATAAACCCCAACTAAGCCACCTTCGGATACGGTAACCCTCTCAACGGGTATCCCCCTAACATCAGGATTTGGTATGCTGTTGATGAGCATGCTCTGGGCCGCCAGGACTATTGCATCGGGTTTATGTAGTTCAGCCAATTGCCTAATGGACTTAAACACATCGTCAATGTACCTTTGGTTAAGTAGGGAACCCCCAGACTCCTTATCTTGAATATAGTTATTATTGATAGTGGCTATTATGTTGACCCCAAGTCTACTTGCTAATGCCACTGTGGTCTCTTCAATGGACATGGATACTATGAGTAACCTGACGCTGGAGCCTAATGCATCAATCAACTGCTCCACGTAGCCCCTACTCACACTCCTCATGACCTTAATCGTGGATCCAATCCCAACATCAAGGCTGTGGTAACTCCCCCCAGCACCCTCAAGCCAGTTTGGGTAATCCTCAATAACACCCCTAATCCTCAACACACCCCTGGGTTCGTGAAACTCAAGGCTCTTAACCCTAACCCCCAGGTAAACCCTCTCCCTACCAAGTCTCTCACCACCTCTCCCCCTAACATCCCTAACTGTCCATGAGTAAACCAGGTCGTTTGGCTTAATAACTAGGTAAAGTATGAACAAATCCTCAATCCTCTCCACGGTGAACTCTACGTAATTCTTACCCTCGCTGATCTTCATCAAGTCTGGCTTCAGTGGCAACCTTTTAAATGAACCCTTAGCCTAGTTACAAACCGTGGAGTACGTGACATATGGCGGAGTCTCAATAATCAATGCTATCCCAGCCCTGAGGGGTGGTGTAATGGCAATTGACCTACCTGTTAGGGTTGAGTTGACTAATGGCAGGTGTGTAATGGATGAGTTCACTTCATTCATACTCAACTATGCCTCCAGGAGACTCAACGTTAATGGTGAATACTGTGCTAGGGTCAATAGTAGTGTACCAGTGTCCAGTGGCCTTAAGAGTAATAGCGCCGTTGCGGCGGGTATAGTTTACGCACTAGCCATGCTTAGCGGTGTTGGGTTAAGTGAGGTTGATGCAGCTAGGATAGCGGCTGAGGCGACCAGGGCACATGGATCCTCTATAACAGGGGCCTTTGACGATGCCTCGGCTTCACTGTTAAGGGGTATAGTGCTTACTGATAACAGGCTTATGAAGGTGGTTAGGCACCTTAAGCCACCGGGCGACGTGACAGTGGTGGTGACAGGCTTTAAGGAGAGGAAGAGGCCAATCAACGTTAATGAGCTTAGGAGACTAGCTAGCATCTACATAGACCTATTCCACTGGGCCCTCAACGGGGAGATTTGGCATGCAGCCACGGTTAACGGTATTATGGTTGCTAGGGCCCTTGGCTATGATGGGCAATTGAAGGCGATAGGGGAGGCGTTAAGTAACGGCGCCCTAGCGGCTGGGGTCAGTGGTAATGGTCCATCAGTCTTTGCAGTGTTTAAGGATGGTGAGGAGGGGCCGTACGTTGAGTATGTTGATAGGCAGTGGGGGTACTTAATACTGGCAAGGCCAGTGGCCTGATTAATCTTAATAGTATTGCCCCTTAAGCAGATTATTTTACAGGTCTAGTGGATTGGCGAGGGGAATGAAGAACATAGGTTTTTAAAGCCCTAAGCCTAATAAAGTTGCTATGTCCTGGTTCGAGGACTTTGATGAGTGGTTTAAGAAGTGGAGGAAGTTTGTCGAGGAGTTTGAGAGGGAGGTGGAGAAGGAATTCGAGGAGGCTTTTAAGCCATTCAGCGAGGAGCAGTCAAGGGGCAGTAGGAGGGGTAAGAGCAATGTTTACTACTATGGCTTTGAAATAACAATGGGGCCTGACGGTAAGCCTAAGATTAGGGAATTTGGTAATGTTAAACCCTGGGGTAGGCCTCTTGTCAGTGAGGATACTGAGCCGTTAACTGACGTTTACGATGAGGGCGATGTCATTAAGGTTATAATGGACATGCCTGGGGTGGATAAGGACGATATAAATATAAACATTGAACCAGATGGAAAGACCCTAATCGTTGAGGCTAAGGGGAGTGATAGAAGTTATAGGAAGGAGTTAACGCTACCAGCCGAGGTTGATCCAAGCAAGGCTAAGGCGATGTATAAGAACGGTGTATTAACCATCGAACTACCCAAGAGGAATAGGGGGAATAAGGGAACTAAGATCAAGGTTGAGTAGCCATGCCCAGGGGGAGCACGGGTAAGGGTAGGCGTAAGACTAAGGCTGAGGAGGTTTTAGAAAGGGTAGTTAACCATGAGTTGATGCCTAAGGCAGTTGTGCTGTCTAAGGATGAGGCAAGGGAATTGTTAAAGAGGCTTAACGCAGCACCTTGGCAATTACCCTGGATTAGGAGCACAGATCCATTAGTTAGGAGTCTGGGGGCTAAGCCAGGTAACATAATTAAGATAATTAGGAAGTCCCAGACGGCGGGTGAGATTGAGGTTTACAGGTTCGTCGTGCCCAGTTAACCTTATTTAAAGCGGCTGCAATCATTAAGTTTAAACTCTTACGCCTTCTGCTTCTTCGGCTTAACTTCACCAAGTACTTCACTGTATTCATTGACTGGGAACTCCTTGCCGCACTTAGGGCACGCCACCGACATACCCATGCTGTACCATGACTCAGCCAGCTCAAGGTCAAACGTGTGGCCGCAGTATGGGCACTTCACCTTAAGCTTTAGTATTCTTTCAGGTACACCGCCTGAGTACTCCCAATCCTCGGGTAGTTGCCATCCCTCCTCCGACATGTGGCGAGCAGCCTTCACCTATTTTATAAACTTTTCACTTACGCCGCGTCTTTCGGCATTTAACGGTAATATATTCGTCAATTATCCTAATCAATCCATTTGAGTAGGCCGAAAGGATTTTTAAACTGGATGAGCATGTTTGGCGTAATGTTTAGGCATAATGATGGTTATCTAATAGTCCTAACGAGTGAAATAGCCACGGCGAGTGATACCTTCGGTGCATCGGTGGTTGGCTTCGCAAGCGCCATACCTGAGAACTACTTTAGAAGGAGGATAGCCCACATGTTCTTTAGGGTGTCCAGCGATAGGGAGGGTAGGGTTAAGAGGGCTCCCTATGGTTTGGCTAAGGTTGAGGCTGCTCTACTGCATTACGGATTCAGCAGGAGTGACGTCGTGATAGCAAGTCCATATAAGCTTGATAGGGTTATTGGCCCAAGGACTAGGATAGTTGGGATATACACCATGGATGCCCTAGGTCTCAGCTACGGTTCAGGCATATTATACTGGATTCTAAAGCTGGCTGATCTACCGTACAGGGGATTACCGTATATTGCCAGGTCTTTCATGGAGGTTGTTGAGCACCCTGCCATAAAGGCGCATAAGGATCACATAAAGGTTGTTGTGGGTGGGCCAGCAACATGGCAGCTTGTGGACACCGGGGCTTGGCAGAAGCTGGGGGTAGACGTGGTTTACGAGGGCAGCTTCGAGAATTATGGCCCCGTGCTCTTTGAGAGGATACTTAAGGGTGAGGATGTTAGAGGTAGGGTTGTTAACAGTAAGCCACCCTCAGTGGAGGAGGTACCCACCATAGTGACACCGTCAATAGGGGGCATGGTTGAGGTTACCAGGGGTTGTGGCAGGGGTTGCGCATTCTGCACGCCAACGCTAAGTGGCATGATTTCATCATTCCCCTTCGAGGGGCATATAGATAAGGAGATCATAACTAACATTGAGAAGGGTGGGTTCAAAAGCATAACACTGCACAGTGAGGAGTTCTTCAGGTATGGGGCTAAGGGTATTGACCCAAACCCCGATAAGGTTAAGGAGCTTGTGGTTAAGGCTTATAAATTGATTAAACGCTACGGTGAGGATTACAGGCTTCACACAGACTTCACGACAGCTGCCGTGGTTGTCCAGGCCCCTGAGCTTGTTAAGTTCGTTGGTGAGTACATGAATGAGGGTGGTGACTGGAGTTTCATAGAAATGGGTATTGAGACCGGGTCCCCTAGGCTACTAAACATGTTGATGGCAGGTAAGGCGAAGCCCTTCACACCGAGGCAGTACCCCGACATTGTTGAGCAGGCCGTGGGTATACTAAATGACAATAGGTGGGTTGTGGTAGGGACAATGATACTTAACCTACCTGGTGAGAGGGATGAGGATGTTGCAGCCAGCCTTGAGTTACTGGATAGGTTAAGGAAGTATAGGATATTGACATTCCCACTACCCTTCATACCCATGGGTGCGCTTAGGAGGAGGGACTTCACAGTCCTTGATAAGATGATTGAGGATCCATTAAGGAGGGAGTTCATACTTAAGGCATTGATTAAGTCCATGGAGGAGGCTGTGAGGTCCGTGGAGCTCATAGTGGGTAACATGGAGAACATGGTGGCCAAGTTAATAATAAAGCGCATAAGCCTATTCGCCTTCAACCTAGTGCTGAGTAGGTATAAGGCTAAGCTGGGTCAATTGGGTGAACACAGCGCTGAGTTCATACGCAAACTAGCCTCAGCGGCGTGGGACATTAGCAAGTCACCCGTGAGGATACCCATTGATGAGGCTAACCAGTGATCAACCCCATCTCCCTAAGGACACCAATTATTGAGCTTCCCCTTAACTTAACTGGGTTAAGGTGGATGATAACCTTGACGACGTCGTCACCGCTGCTCAGCATTAGTTCGTTTAGGTAGAGTCTTTGTTTATCGAACCTGAGGTAAAGCTTATTCCCACTAACCCTTGAATCTAGGGAAAGTTCAATCAGCCTCTTATCCTCATCGGAAAGCCTAGCGGCAATACCCCTAACCACATCATCATTACCGCAACCCTTAAGCCTCAACTCAACCCTAAAGACCTTAATTGGGTTATTGTAATGCCCCCTGAGCGAACTAGTCTCAATCAGCTTAGCCACCCCTAGGCCAAGTAGGTTAATTAACGTTGACATAACCTTATCGTAATCCTCAGTGGCGTGCGCATGGGTCTCTGCATCTATCCTGTCAACCAGGCACATGGGTTAGTGCTTATTAATACGGGGTTTATTTTTAAAATTATGTTCAGCAAAATACTCGTAGCCACCGATGGATCCCAATACTCGGATAAGGCCATTGACGTGGCCATAGGGTTAGCTAAGGTCTTCAATTCAAGCCTATACATAATACACGTCGTTGAGGAGGATAAGGTTGCCATGGCTACCTCAACCATGCCCATAATGGTTAATATAATAGATGACATGGTTAAGGCGGGCAATGAGATACTAAGTAAGGCTAAGGCCAAGGCTGCCAGCATGGGTGTTAACGCCGAGACTATACTGGCTAGGGGCAATGCGGCTGATAAGATACTTGAAAACGCGGAGAAGCTTAACGTGGACCTTATAGTGGTTGGTTCAAGGGGTTTAAGGGGCTTAGCAAGGTTCCTACTGGGTTCAGTGTCAGAGAAGGTAGCTAGGCACTCAAACAAGCCTGTGCTTATTGTTAAGTGACCATGATGCCACGTTTAAAGTTCCCACCCCCTACTTCTTCATGTGCGAGAGCCTACCCCTAATGAAATCGACGATTAGTGAAATATCCCTCCTAACGAATTCCTCCCTACTATACCGTGAAACCTCCACATCCCTATCGAAGCCGTTATACTGAAACTCATGCAGATTTATAGCTACCTCAGCGACTAACCTGAGATCTCTATCCCCAATTATTGCAGCAACTTCCCTTAACCTACCTGAAGGCATGACGGCTATTACCCAGTCAACCCTCTCCACAGTCTTCGTTGGCGTAATCTTCCTCCTCCCAGGGAAGTACTGTGAAAGCAAGTCCCTATAGTCCACGGATAGGCCTGCTACATACGCCTTCAAGGCTTGGTAAGCCTTACCTGCTGCATTCCTTAAAAGGCCATCTTTCATGAACCTCTCGGCTAACTCAGCCTCGTAAAGCGCCTCCATGAACCTATCCTCCTGATACCTCCTCTCATCCACCCACGGCTTCGTTACCTCATTAACCACCGGAAATCAACCTGGTTACATTGCGATCCGAAGGACTAATCTTAAACCTTACCGTAAGTGTTAAACCTCAATATCTATAAGCGTAGGCATTTGCCCTGCCGTTAATTGATTTAACCCTCCTGTAAATTAATCCCCAACCTACTTAAGTCCCTCCAAAACAACCTGTTACTCTTGTTAACGCACTCGGCATTATCAATGGTGGTTTCACCCTCTGAGCCAGCACCAATAACCCCGCTCATCATGGCTATCCTGTGGTCGCTTGGACACTTGATTACTGCACCATGGGTCCTGGAACCCAGTATCCTTATTTCATCCTCGCCGTACTGCACATGCACACCAAAGGCCCTTAGGGTGCTTGACATGGTCACTAACCTATTGCTCTCCTTAAAGGCCAAGTGCCTAACACCAGTTATCACAGTTTCCCCAACTGCAAATGGAGCAACCGACGCCATAACTGGGGCTAGGTCTGGTGAGTCCCTAAGGTTAACCGACACCCCGCTCAACCCACCTTCACCCTCAATGGTCCAATTGCCGTTGCTGAATGTACTTACAGCCCCCATCTCTCTAAACAGGTTAACCACAGAATCATCACCATGGCCCATGGGTTCAGGTAACCTGGTCACGGTGACACTACCCCCTGTGGTTAAGGCTAATGCGGCGTAGAAGCCTGAGAGGGCATAATCCCCTGGGACATTAATGGTACCTAGCCTTGGGGTACATTGATTAATGGTTATTGCGTCACCGGTGGCGTGGACGCTGCAACCGGATTCTTCAATAACCCTCCTGGTTAAGTCAATGTACTGCCTGGACACTGGCTCACCAATCACCCGTATCGTTAAGCCGACAACCAGGCCAGTTAGCATTAACCCTGAGATGTATTGGCTGGTTAAATCACCCCTAACCTCGACGAAGCCACCCTTAATTGGCCCAGTTACGGTAACTGGCAGTGAATACCCTGAGACGCGTGCCCCCAGTTCCTCCAGTGATTCAAGCAACTCCCGTATTGGCCTACCCCTAAGTGTCTCATCACCATCAATGGTGATTGAACCCCTGCAGGTTGCAGCCAGGGCTGTGCCAATCCTTAGAGTTGTCCCTGAACCACCAACATCAACGTACCCACCGCATGGTTTTGAGTTTGGCGTAACCACAATACATTCTCCACTTTGCTTAACCTCAGCCCCCAGGACCTTTGCCATTCTAATAGCAGCCTCCACATCGTCAGATTGGGGTAAGCCGCATATTGTGGATTCACCATTACTTATTGTCGACAGTAATATGAGCCTAATGGCCCAACTCTTTGACCTAGGTGCCTCAACCAGCCCAAGGGCCTTAGACCTAGTAATCCTGACAATCATTGCTGTAAGATCACCTAAGCCGCCTTTTTAAGCATGTAGGAAATACTTATACAGCCGGCTTAGGTATGTTAACCCAATGAATATTGACGGCTTACTCTCGGAAAGGGCCAATTACATGAAGGCCAGTGATATAAGGGAACTGCTTAAGTGGGTCACGGCAGATGTAATATCCTTTGGTGGCGGCTTACCTGACCTATCCCAATTACCGCTGGGTGAATATTCTGATGTAGCCAAGTATGTCATTAGTAATTATGGCTTAAAGGCCCTTCAATACGGCAAGACTGAGGGGGTTGATGAGCTCAAGGATGAGCTCGTAAAGTTCATGTCGAGGTACGGCATTAGGGCTGATTCAACACAAATACTCCCAACGGTTGGTAGCCAGGAGGCCATAGAGCTGGTGGCGAGGGTTTTCATAGATCCCGGTGACGTCATAATAACGGAAAAGCCAACATACCTAGCTGCACTGCAAGCCTTCAGGGTCTATAGGGCCAGGATAATCGGGGTTGATATGGATAATGATGGGTTAATGATTGATAAACTTGAGGACACTGTTAAGAGACTTAAGAGTGAGGGGGCTAGGGTTAAGTTCCTCTACACCATTCCGGTATGCCAAAACCCAACAGGCATAACCATGAGCCTAGATAGGAGGAAGGCTCTGCTTGAATTAGCCAGTAGGTACGACCTAATGGTTATTGAGGATAACCCCTACAGTTACTTCACATTTGAACCAGTGGACACAACCCCCCTAAAGGCATTGGATAGGGAGGGTAGGGTTGTCTACATGTCGACGTTCAGTAAGATAATTGCGCCAGGTATTAGGCTTGGTTGGGTTGTTGCTGATCAGGAGGTGGTTAATTGGTTGGCCATAGCCAAGCAGGCCATAGACCTACACACGCCAACGCTAAGCCAGTACATAGCGTATGAACTATTGAGGAGGGGGATTGTGGACAAGTACATATCGGTCATTAGGGAGACTTACAAGGTTAAGAGGGATGCAATGCTGGATGCATTATCAAGGTACATGCCCAGGGGTGTTTCATGGACAAGACCTAGCGGAGGCATGTTCATATGGGTAACCGTGCCCAGTGGCATAAGGACTGAGGATATGCTTGCCTTAGCCATAAGGAAGTATAAGGTAGCCTACGTACCAGGTAAGTCCTTCTACCCAGATGAGGATGTGCACAACAACATGAGGCTAAACTTCACCTACCCAACCATCGACCAGATATATGATGGAGTCAGGAGGTTAGCCAATGCCATAAGCGAATACCTCAATCAATAGGTTGTTCCCCAGCTTAATGGTTCTTCTCTGCTTAGGTTAAGTCTTGTATTACCTCCTTGCCAGCGCATGAGTCCTCCTAAGGAATTGCGGCTCCAAGGGTAGAAGGGAACCACCTTAGATAATGTTGAGTTACGTTTTTGAACTAAACGCAGTGAAGCCTACTGTTGATGAGGCATTGCAGTACTGATCAGTGAAGAGACTGACCTGCCCTGAATAACCGAACCCGGTTATTAGTCATTGGGAAAAACCTTATTACCCCATGGTCTTTCTCAGGCTCATGAGGCGCTCAAGCCTCATCATATCAGTACTGGTATTAATCCTTGCGGCATTGGTGGGGTTAGACGTATTCATGCATGCATTGAGGCAATTGCCTAGTATAAGCCAAGCCATTAATGCCACCAGCACCACGACGATGATTAATACCACGTCACCTAAGCTAGAGGTTACATGCCGCGTGTGGAACCTAGTAAACGTAACGTTAAGCAACGGTTCATACATATTCATTAGTGTGCCCAGAGAAACCCCAGTTTACCTGCTGAGTAAGGCGCAGTTTAAGGAGTGGGGAGTTTCCTCAATGCCCCCGGTTAACTACACTTGGTTTGACGATTCACCAGGCGTGTTCGTGGTGGCCCTACCGCAGGGCGACTATGAGGTTGCCTTCTGTGGTTCGGTTAACGTCACACTAAGGGTTTTTAAATACATGGCCATGGGTGTTGCCGCCTATTATGGTCCCAACTACGGTAACTTAACCACAGACGCGGTAATGGGCATTTTCAACATAACCAACGCCAATGTTGAGTGGTCAACTGGGACACAGACACTGGGTTTCTCACTTCAGTTAAACGCTTACCTGGTGGTTAAGTACAGTGGCGGTGTAGTGGTTCACTGGGTCCAGGATGCTTTGCTTGTTTCCAGTGGGCAGTACTGGTTTCAGGCTGAGATGGATGTAACCAACTACATTGGTTCATCGCAAAGCCTAATGTATGAGAACGGGGTGTGTGTTTCGGGGTGCTTTAAAACCCCAATGTCAGGCATGTTAATAATCACGGTTAACACCACGAAGTATGGGGTAGTTGTCAACTATGGTTACGCATTATTTAGGTTAGGTAACATTAGGTTGAACCCGGTGGTGCATTGGGTGGCGCACCAGGTTATACCAATACCCAACGCCACGGCATACTTAATCACAAGCCTTAACCCAGGTCCATACTACATGCCCATGGACACTGAACTAGTAATTGGTGGACCAGGAAACAGTGGTGGCGTAATGTTTAGGAGCCTAAGCGCCCAACTGGCCTTATACTACTGGAACGGTACGTCATGGGCCCCATACCCAGTTGCCTACACCTTTGGGGCTAGTACAGGTGAATACGCTGTTAACGTAAGTGTCGAACCCATTGGACCTGCAAGCGTTGAATTGAGCACAGGCCCTAATAATTACCAGGTGTTAAGTTAACACTATGAAATTTGCTGCCTCTAAGGTTGCAGCAAATTACCTAAACCGTTTTTAGCAATCAATGTGACGTTAAGGATTATTAGCCTGGTGGGCCCGCCGGGACTTGAACCCGGGATCTCCCGCGTTCCAATGCCTAGGCGTTCAGCCTAGGTATCGTGAGGCGGGCATCCTACCAAGCTAGACTACGGGCCCCGGCTCACCTTTAGGCGTGTTTGCTTTAAAATTTTTCCATGGTTAATGGCGATGGGAATTATCATGATGCATTTATTGATGATTAAGCCTGTATCCTCATATAAATCGTGAGTAAGGAACTTGCGGTAAGCCTTACTGCGGAATACTGGCCGTGGTGCTTTCCCCCAATGATGGGCATCATTATTAACCATAACTACTCATCGAGCCGTTAAGGTTTTTAACCACCTTACCCTAACTTTACGCTATGCCCCGTGGTATTTTTTCGAGGTTATTGAACCCGTTCGTTAAGGGCGAGTTGGAGTTGTTTAATGGCCTTAGTGAGCACGCCAGGTTAACCTTAAAGTCACTTAACATAATTGAGGATGCCTTAAGGAGTGGTGACTTGGTTAGGATTAAGGAGGCCGAGGTTGAGGTTGGGGTTATTGAGAATCAGGGTGATGAGATAAGTAGGGTTTTGTCCCAGGAGGTTTCCACCGGTGCAATTGCAACACCCATAATGGGTGATGTTGAGATACTCATAGGTAAGGTTGATGACATACTGGATAAGGTTCACATACTCTCTAGGGAGATAAGGAGGGCTATGAGCATATGCGCAAGTCCTGAGGTTAAGAGGGTCCTAGCTGAGGACGTGATCGAGTTAATAATGGTTGATAAGAGGGGCGTGGAGGAGTTCATTGAGTTAGCATCAGCCATAGCCAGGGGGGATGATTGGGGTAAGGTCAGGAGCCATGTGTTAGTCATCAGTAAACTTGAGGATGAGGTTGATGAAGCTAAGGATAGGTTAATCGATAAGCTGTATGAGTTGGCTAAGGAGATCACATACGTTGAGTTCATGAGCCTACTACACATAGTTTTCACACTAGATGACGTAATAGATATAACCAAGGACGCCGCCTACTTAACGTCCACAATACTCATGAGCCTGGGTGCCTAGGTAATGATTATTGGTGACGTAGCCCTGGTATTGATGTTGACGCTGGCGTACCTAGTCTCATCCAATAACTTATCCCTAGTTGCTGGCGTGGCGGTTGGCAGTAGGCTTCTTAAACCTGGGTTAGCCATGATGATTGCCCTAGCCGGTTACTTAACAGGCCTACTACTTCAGGGAACTGAGATGAAGGGTTATGGTGTAGGCCCCAGTGAACTCCTGGTACTCTCAGCCATAGGAGTGTTGATATTCATAATTGGTGAGGTGGGTAAAGTACCCATGTCAATAACGAACTCTCTCTACATGTCCTGGTCAGCCCTAGTACTTTACATGGATGGTTCACTGCCGCTTAACTTCCCTGTGGTTTTAGCGTCATGGTTCGTGACGCCGCTTCTACTTGCCTTAATAGCATACTTCACATACCCGATCCTAGCCAAGACCTCCACGTCGTCTAACCCGATTAAGAGGTTATCAATCTTCAGGTTCATGGTTATACTCACCGTTTTCCTAGTGGGCTACTCCTTCGGCGCCAATAACCTTGGTTTAATGTGGAGTATGCTTGGCTTCAGGAGAATTGGGTTAATCGGCATAGTCTTCGCCTCAACACTAGGCGTAGTTGCAACGGGTAGGAGGACCCTTGGCCAATTCAGCAGGGGCATATACATACCTCCACCTGTATCAGGCGGAGTAATTCAACTACTGTCCTTCGCTGCACTTGAGTTAAGTACAGTGTTAGCAATACCAATATCCCTCACCCTGTGCACCATTGGTTCACTGCTTGGGATATCCATGGCCAGGGGTATGAGGATGCTTAACACACAGTACCTGAGGTTAGTTTTAATAGGTTACGTTGCCACCATGCTGATAGCCTTCACTGGTGCGTTACTGGTAGTTAAACTGGTTTAACCTGGGCAGCTGAGGTTCCTTATCCTATCCTTAAGCGTGTTTATCGGATCTGTCCTAACGGGGTCTATACCGTAGAGCTCAGCCAGTTTGAGGCTAACTAGGCCAAGTAGCATTGAACCGTAAACCTCCTGGGTTAGCCTACTGGAGCCTTTAAGCTCAACAACCTCAACATCGCTGGAGTAGTTTCTCACAACCTCCTCCACGGCATTCATCAGGTAGTCGTGGGTGTCATCTGTCCTACCCTTGATTATGATGTACCTGACCGGGTGCTTAAGCATAATGGCGACTATGTCGTTGTGGTCAGCCTCAGGTACTATAGCAACCACGGCCGGTGTCTTGGCATTCTCGTTTAAATCGTTCTTAAACCTGTAGGCCACTGCCTGAAGCCCAATGGGCGCGAATATCATCGGTACATACCCCTTAATGAAGTTAGCCAACTTGATTGGTAACTGGCTCTTAAGCACCTCACCCTGAACCTCAATGCTCTCATTCACGTCGGGTACGGTTACGTAGTGGCTTAGGACCCCCAGGACAGCGTAGAGTAGGTTCGGTAAGCCAAACCTGGGGGCTATTGACCTAGGCACCTTAACCACGGGGGCACCCTTAGCCTCAAGTTCATGGGCAAGCCTACCCCCTGTTGTAACGCCTATAACCGGTATCCCCCTCCTCAAAGCCTCCAATGCACCGCATATCGTCTCTAGGGTTTCCCCAGAGTAACTAACCGCAACCACCAGGGAGTCCCGGCTAACCCATGGGGGTATGTTGAAGTCCTTGTGGACGATTACATTCACACCTTGGAGTGAGTCCCTCACAACGTCACCCACTATCCCAGACCCACCCATACCAGTGATCACGATGCTGGTTGGGTTGAAGTCGTAGCTTATTGACCCTACCTTAAAGGACCTTACATTAAGCCCCCTGCCAAGCCTAAGGGACTCCAGCGACAACCTTGGCCAATCCTCATACCCGTATGGCATTAAAGCTCTCATTTTACTTGAGTTTAAACGCTTTATGCATTTAGCCGGCTAAGGGCCTGTGTCCTGGGGTTGGTTAATGCGTGATGTGGCCTGTACTCTATTCCACGTTATCACCTCAATGGAGAAGTTGGCTAAGATGCCAATAAATACCACCATTAATGCCGATATCACGGCGCCCAGCTGGAAGGCGAAGAGTGATGGCACTGACATTAGCAGTGGAACCTTACCACCAGGTAATATCCCCATTAGGACTAGTGATGTGAAGGTTGATTCAAGCGACCCAGCTACAGCTGGGCCTAATGTACCACCTAGGTTCCTGAAGACTGAATTCATGGCTGTTGACACACCCATTACCTGAGGCTCAACTGAGAACACGAGGATGTTTATCAGCGATACGTTCATGGCGGCCACGCCAACCATGGCCATTGTGGTTGCTGTTATCAGTGCCGGTAGGCCCAGTGGGGCAACTAAGGCTGTCGCCAGGCTGAATAGTGCAGCTATGCCAGCACCAGTCATTAGGATCCTCTTAGCCCCAACCCTCGTTATAAGGGCCCCAGCCACTGGGGCGGTTATCAACTGAGCCACGGCCATTGGTATTGCGTAGAGCCCAGTGTCGAATATGGATAGGTTGAAGCCCACTGGCTTAGGCTCCTCAAGCAGTATTATTAGGCTCTGCTCAAATAGAAATAACCCAAACCCAGCCACTAGGGCTGCTAGGTTGGCTATCAACACGTTTCTCCTGGCCAGCAGGGTTAGGTTAATGAGTGGTTGATCCCTCCCCCTCTCCACCTCTATGAAGATTCCAAGGAATAGTAGGGCAACTAGGAAGGTTAATATAGTGTTGAAGCTGGTCCAGCCCCATACCGGTGCCTCGGTTAACCCATAGACCAGTAGGCCTAGGCTAATGCCGAGGACCGTGGCGCCCGGTAGGTCAACCTTGGCGCCTGGGTTCCTATACCTGGACTCCCTTATCCTGGTTAGGATTAGGTATGCTATCAACACGACGAAGGGTATTGCCGTGTGGTAAGTGGTCCTCCAACCGAAGTACTGGCTTATGTATGCGCCCAGCGGCAGGGCCACCGCTGCCCCAATACCGAAGGCGGCGCTAACCAGCCCCTGCGCCCTGGGTATTAGCTCCCTTGGGAACTCCTCCCTAATGAGGCTGAAGGCTAGGGCGAACATTGTTACCCCAATCCCTTGAATACTCCTGAATACTATTAGGTAGGTGAAGCTTGGTGACGTGCTTGTTAGCGTCACCGCTATTGTATAGATGATCACCACTATTGACAACACCCTCTTCTTACCGTAGATGTCGCCAAGCTTCCCCACTATGGGTAGTAGTACCGTGCCGGAGAGTAGGTATGATGATAAAACCCAACTGACCTGGCTTGAGGTAACCCCAAACTCCCTCTCTATCTCCGTTAATGATGGTATTAACATGCCTTCTATGTACATTACGATAACCGCCAGCGAAGCTAATATGGCCATGGCCCTGTAGGCGTACTTAAGGTCATACTCAGCTTCTGTAATCGACACAGAGTGGCGATATCGGCGAACCTTTTATAAACCATTCCACAAGGTTCAGTGGTAAATGAGGAAGGCTATTGTGTTCGATCCGCTGGAGGCCATGATGACTAGGGCAATATACACTAATGCATTAAGTGGACTGGGGCTGAACTTCAACGATGACTTTTACGCGGCTAAAGTAGCCAGTAGCTACTGCAACGTTGACCCAAGTGAACTTTGGTCGCTGGACTGGGATACGGTGACGATATACATGCCCCCCTACTCCGGTGAACCCGACCCAAGGGGACTTGTCATAGCCGTTGAGGGGTTCACGTTACGTAGGCTGATTAATGATGGTGTAGTGCCTGACTTGGTCGTGACTGACTTCGATTATGACCCAGATAGCCTAATTGGGTTCAGGGGGATTGTGATTGGGCATGCGCACGGCGACAACGTGGGTACATACGTTAAATACGCTGGTTTAATGAATAGATTAATACCAAGCGTACAGGTTTGGCCAGTGGGTTGCTCAGTATTAATACCTGGCTTTACTGATGGGGATAGGGCAGTTTACCTAGCGGCCTACATGGGTTCAAGGCGCATTGTGGTTAGGGGGTTTAACCCAAGCGTCCCAATTAAGAGGGATGACGCAGTGAAGAGGGTTAAGCTTAAGGTTGCAGGTTACTTAATTGAAAGGGCCGCCAGGTTAACCAGCATTGACGTTAAGACCTATTAAGGATTAATCCTTATAAATTCTGGGCAATTACTGAACAGGTGAATATGAGTGATAATGCGCCCAATTGCGTTACAGTGATTATTCCTGTTAAGAATGAGGAGGCTGGACTTGATTATACGCTTAAGGCATTAAAGGATCTGGGGTTCAGCGACATAATAGTTGTGGATGGGCACTCGACTGATGGGACGGTTAACATTGCAAGGAGGCACGGGGTCTTTGTTGTTGAGCAGCCTGGTGATGGAAAGGCTGATGCAGTCTTCTATGGGTTAAGGCTCGTTAAGAAGCCGTACGCAGTGGTCATGGATGGTGATGGGACCTATGACCCAAGGTACATAGGTCAACTACTGGAGAAGGCACTTAACGAGGATCTTGACGAGGTCCTTGGTGCTAGGGTTAAGGGTAGGGAGAACATACCCTTGTTGAACAGGTTCGGCAACAGGATCTTAACATCAATCTTCAACCTAATGTTTGGCACAAACCTATCTGACGTGTTAACGGGAATGTACCTTGTCAGGACTAGCATGGCGAGGGCCATTATACCAACCACCAGGGGTTTCAGCGTTGAGGTTGATGTAGCATCTCAAGTGGCGTCCATGGGTAAGGTTGGTGAGGTTCCCATCGAGTACAAGAGGAGGATAGGTAAATCCAAGTTGAACTGGAGGCATGGGGTGAATATAGGCGTGGACATAATTAGACTGATGGTTAGGTACAACCCGCTGCTCATATTAGCCCTCCTGGTGAGCCTACTTATAATACCGGGTGCGGTGGTCACAGTCTACGTTGCATCGCAGTTAATAGTCAACCACGTTAACCACTACGTATGGGGCATAATAGCTTTTCAACTTGACACCACAGGGTTGCTCGGCATCTTAATATCAATGATCATGCTCATGATTAAGAGGATGGAATACAGGGTGGTTAGGTTAATGGCCAGGAGGGAGGCTGAGTGCCTACTTAACGCTGGTTAGGGGCCTACCAACGGCCAGGTAGATCACACCTGGGGGTGGGCTTTTCCAATCCTTGATCATGTGCCTTGCGTCAACAACAGCAACCCTGCCCAGGCCCGTTAACTCGGCGATCTTACCCAAGGTTAACTTACCGTATTCACTGTGGTCAGTGGCTATGACAACAACGCTAGCCTCCCTCAACGCCTCCTCGATACTGTTGGTTAACCTAATCCCCCACTCCTCAAGGGTCTTATCGTGGGTTACGTATGGGTCGTGGACAACCACATCCATGCTACCCCTTATGTAATTCACTATGTCGTATGATGGGCTTAACCTCGTGTCATCCACATCACCTCTGAAGGCTAAGCCCAGGACAGCCACCTTAGGCCTCGCCACGCCAAGTTCATTGGCGGCTGTTTTAACTAATTCAACTACGTACGCTGGGGCATACTCATTTATCCCCCTGGCAGTTTGGGTAAGCCTCATGTTAAAGCCCACCCTCTCGGCGGCGTACATTAGGAAGTACGGGTAGACAGGTATACATGACCCACCAACCCCAGGTCCAGGCTTATGTATATTTGAGTATGGTTGACTATTGGCGGCCTCCCTGACCTCATCGAAGTCTAGCCCAAGTAACCTAGCTAATTGGGCTAGTTCATTGGCTAGGGCTATGTTAACGTCCCTGTAAACCCCCTCAGCGAGCTTCTCAAACTCAGCGGCTGTTGGGTTGGACAATACCATGACACCCTTCTTGGCTATGGAGCCGTATAGGGCAGCCGCCACCCTACTGCTAACCGGCCCAACACCACCAATCACCTTGGGGTAGCGCTCCTCGATATCTGCTATAGCCCTGCCTACATATATTCGTTCAGGCGAGTATGCCAGCGCGAAGTCCCTCTCAACCCTAAGTCCACTAACCCCCTCGAGTATGGGTAGTGCAACATCCATGGTGGTTCCGGGGGGAACTGAGGACTCTATTATGACCAGGTCACCTGCCTTAAGCCCCCTGGCAATGCCCTCTAGGGCTGATTTGAAGGCGTCGAAAACCGGTCTCTTATCTTTGCCTAGGTAAATGGGCACTGTAACTATCTTCACGTTACTTAGCCTTGAAGCCTCCACACCATCAGTGGTGTACCTTATCATATCCTTAAGTCTCTTCAACTCACCCTCCACCTGCCTATCGCTCAACTTGAATTCACAAGCCTCAAACCTCCTAACCTTATCGACATCAACATCCACACCAATAACCCTAGCCCCAGCCCTAAGCCAAACAGCCGCAATGGCAGTGCCCACGTACCCCATTCCGTAGACGGCCACGGTTAAGTTACCACTTCTTAACGCACTCCTCAACTCATCGTCACTCATGTTCAGGAGGTTAAGGTTCACCACAACCAACCCCACCGTGTGCCTGTATAATAACTTTAACTTTATTAATGCATATTCCCACATGAATGGGCGGATTGCGGATTCTCGCCTAAGGAGTACTAAGAAAAGCATAAAAATGTGAAGAGGATGAGGCAAGGAGGCCCCGGTAGCTCAGCCCGGTAGAGCGCCCGCCTCGTAGTGGTAATCCACGGGTGAGCGGAAGGTCCCGGGTTCGAATCCCGGCCGGGGCTCCAGGGTGAGTTTTAACCCATACTTCAATTATTTAAGGGAGGTAATTAGGGTGCCTAACTCTACAGGTAATAGTAATCCCATGGCTCTTCACTTGAATTAAAGGTTAAACACCCGTAGTTATCACATTGAATCGATGCATATGGGTTCCCAGCTGTCCCCTCCCTAACCCTACTTACCGTAGGTAGCCTAATTCCTATGGCTGCCCCAACCTCACCTGCTACTTCGTCCACATTCCCCTCACCTATGCCTCCACCCGCTATCCTAAGTTCATGCAGCCTTAGGAGTAGTTTTGAAAGTCCTCCATTAATCAACTTGGCGAGTTCAAGATCCCTCAACGTTGGTGAGTCAATGACCCTTAGGATTATGGTTAGCTTCACGGCGTGGTAGGCATTATTCAACGCCCACGATGAGTTGTCCAGTATCACGTTTTCATACATTAATGCCATGTTGTTGAGTATTAATTGCTTAATGGAGTCGATGGTCCATGTCGTGACTATGAATTTAAGCTCGGGTAATGATCCGCACAGGACTTTAGAATCCTTAACTAACCATATGCACAATGGGTCACCGTAGTAGCACCTATTAACCAAGGCATCAGGGTCCATTTGAACAAGTGAAATACGCCCATTAACACTACTAACCCTCCCACCCCCCAGTGTGAGGACATTAACGTCGCTGAAGTACCTTGAGAAATCCTCTGGCCTATTAGCTGACCCGAACAGTACAACTGGGCCATTGCGGCATAGTTCCCTAAGTGTGTCTATCATTTAATCGACCGTGGCGTGGGGATACTGATAACTTTATTAAAAGTTGCTGAAAAACACACTTCTGAAATGGGTGGGATTTTTCGTGTCTTTATAGGGTATGCTTTAATGGAATTTAGGGGTGGTATATTTAGTGTGGGGGATGTAGGTGATGCTTGAGGTTACTAATGTTAAAGTTAAGTATAGGATTGGGGGAGGTGTTGTTGAGGCCCTTAGGGGTGTGTCATTAAGGGTTAATGAACCCCTCTTGGTGACGGTGAGTGGCCCAAGTGGGAGTGGCAAGACGACGCTGCTTAAGGCAATTGCCGGTAGAGTTAATTATGATGGGTCAATCAAGGTTATGAACCTTGAGGTTAAGTATAACATGGATGCGGTCAGGAAGCTGGTCCTATACCTACCTGTAGGTGAGGTGCTCATCGACGAGTTAACGATTGATGAAACAATGCGGCTGGCATCGATGAGCAGTAACGTTAACGATGCCCATGTGGATGATATTCTGGAGTGGCTTGGCTTGAGTAGGCTACGCAACAGGAGGGTATTCGAGTTAAGTACAGGTGAGAGGAGGAGGGTTGAGTTGGCGATTGCACTAGCTAAGGCGCCTAGGTTAATGCTTATTGATGAACCAACAATAGGCCTTGATGAGGGGAATGCACGCATTATCGGTGAGGTGCTTAGATCAATGTCTAGGCAAGGTAGGTTAATCCTAGCCGCCACCCACGACCCAGTGCTCATGGAGTACTCAGACTTAAACTTCAAAATGAGGGATGGCTTAATATTAACACGCTAAATACTGACCAAACACCTGCGTTAGTGTACATCAATTAGACCAGATAATCACGATGCAGTCAACCTAATAGGCAATATATTTGATGTTAGTTTTAGTTAAATCGTCAGTAAAGGTTTATAAGGGGTATTCCGCTTAGCGCCGTGCCACAAGGGTCTATAAAGGAAACCCTAAGTAGGGTGGATCCCCTGGACGTATGGAGGATACTAAAATCGGCGGGTGTGAAGTACGTAAAACCAATAATAATAGACATACATGGGAGACCTAGGGCTGAGTTAATGCCAATAGACGCCGCCAAGGACATACTGACGGATGGCATGCCCTTTGACGGTTCATCAATACAATCCTATGCCACAGTCAATAAGAGTGACTTCGTGGCACTACCTGACTTCAGGTCCATGTTCATTGAGAGCTGGAACAGTTCGAAGATAGTTGACGTATTCCTTAGCGTTCTTGATGACTCAGGTAAGCCGAACATGCTTGACCCACGCAACGTACTGATGCAGACGCTGGATGAATTAGCGGCTAGGAACCTCTACGCCAAGGTTGGTGTGGAGATAGAGTTCTTCATAGTTAAGCTGAATGGTGGGAAACCCGAACTGGCCGATGATGGCTTATACTTTGAGGGTAGGAACGCTGCAATGCTTGTAAACCCAATAACCAAGATACTGGAGAACCTGGAGGCGCTGGGCATAGGCTGGAGTAAAACCCACCATGAGGTAGCTCCATCTCAGTACGAAATAAACATACCAGCCAATGACCCATTGAAGGTCGCCGACATGATAGTGGTTTACAAGTTAATGGCGAAGGATGTTGCGAATGAGTTCGGCTTAGTCTCAACCTTCATGCCTAAGCCATTCTGGGGGATAAACGGCAGTGGTGCGCACACTCACTTCAGCCTATGGAGGGATGGGGTTAATCTGTTCGAATCTAAGACAGATGAAGTTACTGAGGAGTGTAGGTACTCCATTGGGGGTATTTTGAAGTTCGCAAAGGCTATAAGCGTGGTAGTTGCGCCAACAGTCAACTCCTATAAGAGATTGGTTCCACACCATGAGGCGCCAACCAGGATAGTTTGGGGTTATGCAAACAGGTCGGCTATGGTAAGGGTTCCTTACTACGGTAAGAGGGTTAATAGGATTGAGTATAGGCACCCAGACCCAAGCATGAACCCATACCTAGCCTTCACGGTTATGGTAAAGGCAGCCGTATACGGCATGGATAATAAGGTTGAGCCACCGGCCCCAGTATCAGACGTAGCCTATGAACTTAAGGGTGTACCTGAGACACCTGCAACATTAGGTGAAGCGGTGGAGGAGTTCACAAGAAGTGAGGCATTCAAGTTCTTACCTGGTGAAATGGCTAAGGCCTACGCTGAGGTTAAGAGCCAGGAGTGGAGCGAGTACTCATCTGTATACAACTGGAAGGAGACTTGGAATGTAATAACACCGTGGGAAATTGAGAGATACCTAAGGGA
>Ga0080003_1000024_pt1 | contig 104333 bp, 115 predicted proteins | sample JossMetagenome_FD_69206 | JGI IMG/M metagenome (GOLD analysis project Ga0080003, IMG submission 69206) | Hot spring microbial communities from Joseph's Coat, Yellowstone National Park, USA - JC2_E (SPADES assembly) (version 2) | ecosystem: Environmental > Aquatic > Thermal springs > Hot... | reverse complement strand
TAAAGTTTCGCAAATCTCCTGCTTTCATATCTCCAGGAGGGAAAATATTTGAAAAACAAAAGAATTTATAGCCATATTTATTATGAATATAATCCTGATTACTATTTTTAATTAGTTTATAAACAACCCCTTGAAGTTTGTGATAATCTTTTGAAACGTCGATTTGATCATTTTTAGCATATAGTTTTAAGATTAAAAGTATGAAAATATATTAATAAATTACTAATATAAATATATTCCTTATTAGAATAGTCAAGTATAAATCGATAGTTGGAAATGTTTTTCTATTTAAAGAAAAAGCATTTCAAACCATTCCTTATAAAATGATGGAAAAAATTAATTACGTAAGCTACATTTAAAACCAATGATTGGAGAAAACTTAGAATTGATATTTAAAGACGGTTTGAGATTGTATAATGATAAAAATTACCTATCTTCAAGGGAATGCTTTGAGAGGGCTATCAAAGGAGATAGCACAAATCCTGAATACCATCTCTACATGGGAAAGGTCCTCCAAAAGATGAAGGAAATAAACATGGCAGTCAAAGAATGGATAATCTCCGTTGAATTGTACGACAAGAAGATAGGAGAGCACTATGAAGATCCTTATTACCACAACGGTAAGGGGGAGGCTCTATTAGACCTTGCATTGTTTCTAGATGTGTATGATGATATCACAGTACTTTCTCTTAACATATATTTTCTATTAGGCACAAACATAGTGAGGGAGATGAGTGATTATTTTGAGAAGAAATGGGAACTATTTAATAATGCAATTGAGGAATTCAACACAGCGATACGATTAGACCCAGGCAATCCATCATTCCACAGGAATAAAGCTTTACTCCTGAAACTACTCGGAGAACTATTTGACAGGAAAATGAATTGCGTGGATGAATTTTATTTCGGTGATTCACTTTCAATGAGCAGAAAGATGTATGGAGACGCCCTTAACGAATACAGGACTCTGGTTAGTATGGATTCTGAAGATATGGATTCCTATGAAAACATTTGCAACATACTTTACAATTTAGAGCAGTATGATGAAGCAATCAAACTGTGCTCAGATGTACTGAAGACACATCAAGATGATCCGAATATGCATTTTATGCTCGGCAGGGTTATGAGAAAGCTGGGGAAATATGAGAAGGCTATAGAGGAATATGACAGGGCTCTCCAATCAGACCCTCATGGACCTAATATTCACAACAACAAAGGAGTTGCGTTAAATGAAATGGGAGACCTGAATGGAGCGATGAAGGAATACGAGAAAGCAATAGCAATTGACCCAGATCATTCACTGGCGCACTTTAACAGGGGAAATATTCTCATGAAGCTTGGACGCTATGAGGAGGCTGTTACAGAATTTGATATTTCCATTCAGATAGATCCATCTTACTCATCGCCCCACCTCAATAAAGGTATATCACTCAGAAAACTGGGAAAAAAAGAAGAGGCCAACCGGGAGATAAGCATAGCCCTCAATATTGACCCCTGCATTGTTATGAAACGATCAGATTCAAATTCATCACAAACTCAGGAGATTTAATATAAAGAACTTGAGAAATAGGTACATATCCATATACATAGCGGAGCTGATGAAATAGTGTAAGTTAAGATAATATTATGAAAATATGATTAAAACTGAGTAAATAAGTAGAGATAATTTTCGTACACAAAATACCCTGAGGATTGATTCAAGAGATCTGAATGGTATGGAATGGATGGACCTGATCTTTGAAAGGAGATTTATCAGAACATCAGGCACCTTGAAAGGTCTTCCTCTCTTGCATTTATATTTTCTTCCTCCAGGGAATACTTCCATTTGGAGAGAGAATTGATGTCCAATAAACTGTGCATCAATCCACAAGAGACTTGTTGTATTTGCTCCAATTCCTTACAGAGGATCGATATCCTAATGTCCCTTCTCTTAATTTATCATAGATTTGTGGCGGTTCATAAATTCCTAATCAATTCATAATATTTCAATGCCTGTTATATGTAGGACATTATGCAACACACTTATAAAAAATGAAAATAATAAGTATAAAAAACAAACGACAAAAATAGGACATTAGTCAGATTTATTCAACATAGCACACAAAAGAAAGCTTTTATCTGAAGATAAAAAAATAAATTTTTTCAATTTTTTAACCATTTTTCAGATCTTTTTACTGCATTTTTCCATAATTTGTAAGATTTTTCTCTATCACTTTCAGAATTTTTTGGCTGAAATATTTCATCAATTGAATAATATTTCCGCAAATCTGAAGAAAAGAAATCTATAGCTAGGCCAGCAGAAAATGCAGCACCTAATGAAGTTGTATCAGATATTCCTGAACGAATTACTTTAATACCAAGGATATTTGATTGAATTTGCATTAAATAATTATTTTTTGATGCTCCACCATCCACCCTTAGTTCAGTAATTTTTATATTCAGATCTTTTTGCATTGCTTCTAGGACATCCCTTGTTTGGAAGCCAATACTTTCTAATGCAGCATGAATAATGTGTTCTTTTTTTGTAAAGGATGTTAAACCAATTATAAGGCCTCTAGCATTCATGTCCCAGTATGGTGCATAAAGTCCACTGAATGAAGGTACAAAATAAACACCATCAGAACTTCCTGCAGAAAGTGCAATTTTTTCACACTCATTTACATTCTTAAGAATTCTTAAATTATTTTTTAGCCAATCTATTACCGATCCTGTATATGCAATAGATCCTTCTAATGCATATAAAACATTTTTTCCATCGCCGAAGGCTACGGTTGTTATAAGTCCATGTTTCGAATATTTTATTTCTTTCCCTGTATTAAGAAGAATGAATGAACCAGTGCCATAGGTATTTTTTACCATTCCTTCATCATAGCATGCTTGACCTAAAAGTGAAGCCTGTTGGTCTCCTATGATCCCCGATATTGGAATATTTTCCATAAAAGGGCTATCTTCTGTACTAAATCCAAAATATCCTTTATTGGATGAAGGATAAATTTCAGGCAGAATGCTATCATTTATACCGAATAAATTTAATAGATCATCATCCCACCTTAAATTTTTTAAATCCATTAACATGGTTCTAGATGCATTTGTATAATCTGTAGCAAATATACCTCCAGTAAGATTCCATAATATCCAGGAATCTAAAGTTCCTACATATGCTTCATTTTTTTTAACACTTTCATTAAATTTTTCTATGTTATTTAAAAGCCATTTTATTTTAGGAGCTGAAAAATATGTATTTATTGATAAGCCTGTTCTATTTTTAATTAATTTTGTATAATCATCCCTTATTAGGTCATTGCATATTTCTTTGGTTCTTGTATCCTGCCATGAAATTATATTGTAAAATGGTATGCCTGTTTTTTTATTCCAGGCTATCACTGATTCCCTTTGATTAGTTATTCCTATTGCTTTAATATATCCTTTTTCAACCTTAGCTTTTTTTATAGCATCTTTTATAACAATTTTAACATTTTCAATTATTTCCAATGGATATTGCTCTACCCATCCTGGATGTGGATATATTAGGTTATTTTTTTTATAACTTTTTGATACCAACCTTCCATTAATATCAAAAATTATGCATTTAGTACCTGTAGTACCTATATCTATAGATGCAATGTAATTTCTTTCCATGCATTTAATATTGTAAATCTTAATAATAAAATTTGTTCAAAATATTTATCTTAAGATTAATATTACATGAATTATGGAAATTATAGGACATAGGGGATTAGCAATATCCCATATGGAAAATACTATTGGATCATTTGAGGATGCCTTCAAAAACGGTGCAAATGCAATTGAACTTGATGTACATCTTTCAGAAGACCATGTTCCAGTTGTTTTTCACGATTTCGATATGAACAGGCTTGCACATATACCTTCAAGGATCTATGAACTTTCTCTTTCAGAAATTAAAAATATATCTTTAGGAGAAAAAAAAGATAGGATCCCCACCCTTGATGAAGTGATTAATAAATTCTATAACAAAAAAATATACATTGAATTAAAAACAATAGATGATAATGGTAAAAGGTACAATGAATCCCTGCCTGAAATACTTTTTAAAAAATATGGTAAATCATCTAATCTTGTTTTTATTTCATTTGATCCAAAATCATTGGAAGAATTAAGGTCCTATTCTAGCGATATCCCCCTAGGTCTGGACTTTGAAGAAAACTCAGAAAAAATTTTACCATTAAATTTTTTAAAAAAATTTATGTTAAATAATAAAATTGAATATTTTATTCCAGACATAAAATCATTTTCAAGGTACATTAGAATTCTGGATAATGAATTTAAGAATGTCCCTTGGGTTGTAAACGATATAAGCATTGTTAAAGAATATTTAAATAATATTTCGGGTATTATTACCGATAGGTGCGATATTATTTCTAAACAGATTAAATAAACTATTTGCTAACGGTATAAACTACATTAAGTATCAGTTCCGAAATATCTCTATCCGTGTCAAGAAGATCATCCAGCTTGTGAATGATTTCTACCAGATGTATAAAAACGAGATAATGCAATGAACCAGATTCTGAATAAACAGTATCAAGAAGGTTGTCTTTAATATCATCTATACTTTCTTCATAGTTTATTATTTCGGACCAAGATTTAATTATTTCCTCCTCAGAATTTGCATTAAGCATTAAGTCAATGGCATCCAAGGCCTTTAAATGCACATTTATTATATCAACAAACTTTTTATAAAAATTGCAAATAACCTTTTCACTTCCATTCCTATCTTTCTGAAGGAAAAGATGAAATCTTGCTATTTCCCTGCTAATAAAATAGAGAAGATCAAGGATATTGTCAAATTTTTCAATCAGATTAAGAAATGTATCCAGAAATGTTGGACTAATAGCTCCTTCAAGAATATTGCTTTTAAGGTCAAACGTTATATTATCCCCATCCTTCTCGTAATTTTTTACCCTTTCTTTTAAATTTGTGAAATTTTCACCATTGCATAGAAACATCTCTGAAGTAACTTTTGAAGCATCTTTTTCAAGACCAATGTATCCAGTAAGTGATTCAAAAACCTTCCTTTCACCTATGATGAACATAGATTTGAATGTCCTAATTTTCATAAATATTCAAAATATAAATGATATAATGATAATAAATTTTTCCATATCTTTTTTTATTAAACTAAAAAAAATTAAATCTTATTACTTATTATGATATTTAATGAGAATTGGATTAACAACCACAGTACCCATAGAACCCATATTGGCAGGTGACCATATACCAAAGGATCTAAACAATATCTTTATTACATCTGACAATCCAGAAAAATATGTAGTTGAAGCTGAAATTGACGGTTTTCCATATAATACCTGTTCTTGGATCAAAGGTTTATATTCTGTGGCTATAAGCGAAAAAATGGATGCAGTAATAGGTGTTGTAAGGGGCGATTGCAGCAACACAGAATCACTTCTTGACTTTCTAGAATTTAAAGGCATCCAAGTAATACCATTCTCATTTCCATATGATAGAAAAAGGTCAAAGCTTGAGGATGAAATAGAAAACATGATGGAAATTTTAGGATCTGACAAAAATAAATTAAATGATGTAATAAGAAATGTACAGACGGCTAGGGAACTTGCCTGGAAGGTAGATGAACTAACAGTTGAAGACAAGGTAACAGGTCTTGAGAACCATTATTTCCTCGTTAATACTAGTGACTTTTTAGGGGATTTAAAAAAGTACATTTCAGAAATAAAAAATTTAATAAATGCTTCTAGGGACAGAAAAAGAATTGATTATAATCTAAGAATAGGATACATTGGTGTTCCACCAATTTTCACAGACATTTATCAATTTTTGGCTGAAAATAGCGTGCACGTTGTTTTCAACGAAGTACAGAGACAATTTTCCATGCCATTTCCTGATTCTGACTGGATTGAAAAATACTTGAAATACACATATCCATATTCTGTAAAGGAAAGAATAATGGATATAAATAATGAGATAAAGAAAAGAAAAATTGATGGAATTATACATTATGTACAGAGTTTTTGTCATAGGCAAATAATTGATTACATTATAAAGGACAGCATTGATGTTCCCGTATTGACAATTGAGGGTAACAGGCCAGGAAAACTTGATGAAAGGACAAAAATAAGGATTGAGAGCTTTATCGATATGCTTCTCTAATAATCCTATATTGATCCATACCCAATCTTAAGGCCTTCATGTTTGATTCCCATGTAAACGCTGGAAAGATTGATTTTATTGCATTTTCTATGTCCTCCTCATCCACGGGTAAAATGTTTGTGGCAATCGCTGCACCTATCATAACCATGTTAATTGATTGATAGTTGCCTGCTTCTTTTGCAAGTGAAACAGCATCAATGCCTATAACATTTTTAATGGTCAGATCTTTTATAACGCTTTCAACATCAGGATATTTTCCCTCACCAAAGCTCACAGTAATTGGTATTATTTTTTCAGTGTTCATAATCACAGTTGTATTTTTTCCAGCCTTGCCGAGGGCCCTGATTGTTTCTAGTGCTTCAAATCCTATTAGCAAGTCAATTTTTCCCTGAGGCACAATAGGGCCATAAGCATTTCCAATTCTTAAGTCAACGGAAACAACACCACCCCTTTGAGCCATACCATGGATCTCTGACATGACCGTATTAATGTTTCTTTTTGTTGTTGCAGTACCAATGATCATTCCAGCAGAAACAACACCCTGGCCACCAACACCAACAATCGTTACGTTTATTGTATTCATGGTTCATCCCTCTCTATCGCATGAAAGCCACAAACCTGAGTCTGGGAACAGACGCCGCAGCCATCACACAATACTGGATCAATAAGGACAGCACCATCCTTGCCAATGTAAAATGCGGGGCAGGAGAAGTTAAGTACACAGTTCATGCATTTTGTGCATTTTTCCTGGTTGATGTGGTACCTTACCCACTTCTTATTTTTTATCATTTCTGCATCTCTTAACAATGCGCATTCCCTTTTTGAAATCACAACAGCCATACCATCAAAGTTCACAGCCTCCCTTATGGCTATAATTGTACTCTTTAAATCATATGGATCAACAGTTTTTACGTACTTGACGCCTATTGCCTTAACAATTTCCTCAATGGAAATTTCAGGTGCTGGTTCCATCATTCCATTTATTGGCAGACCAGGGTTTGATTGATGTCCAGTCATAGCTGTTGTTCTGTTGTCAAGAATTATCAGCACAAACTTATGATTATTATGAACGGCATTTATCAATCCTGGAATTCCAGCATGGAAGAACGTTGAATCCCCAATAAATGAAATAACTTTCTGGTCAGTTACTTCTGAAAATCCACAACCTGTGCCAACTGATGATCCCATACATAGGAGATAATCTGCCTCTTCATATGGCTTCTGGATACCGAGCGTATAACAGCCTATGTCATTCGGAAATATGGGATCTTTAAGCCTTAGTTGTTTTGAGACTAGTTTTACAGCATAAAAAGTAGCCCTGTGCGGACAGCCTGGGCAAAGAACCGGATACCTGGGTGGCAGATCCAAATTAGCATGTGTCTTTTCTTCTTTTACATCCAGATTAAAAATCTTGGAAAAAACATTAATAATCCTATCAGGATTGAATTCATAGCTCCAAGGAACAATATTATCAAGCTTGCCATGGATTTTCACATTTAAACCATTCATCTGTGCAATTATCCTTACCTTGCTCTCTATAAACGGGTCGAGCTCTTCTATAACAATAATTTCCCTATGTTTTTTCAAAAATTCTATAATCTTCTTTTCAGGCATAGGATTTGAAAAACCAAGCTTAAGAACATCGATCTTTAAATTAAGCATATTTATTGCATCCATTGCAGAATTATATGCTGCACCAGCTGTGATTATACCATATTCACTTCCATTATCGTAGATGACGTTTAAAGGTGAATTTTCGGAAAATTCCTTTAGTTTTTCAAATCTTTCAAGCACTCTGCTCTTTGCAACATAAGCATTTGCAGGAACAAGAACCAATTTACTCTGATCCCTGATAAAATGCGATTTATTTATAATTTCTTTCCTTTTTCCAAATGTAACAGGAGCTCTCTGGTGGCTTACCCTTGTTGTTGTCCTGAAAAGAACAGCAGATCCTGTTTTTTCTGAAATATCGAATGCATAAACAAGGAAATCCTTTGCCTCCTGTGGATTGGATGGTTCTATAAGGGGTAAGAATGCAAATTCAGCATAATGCCTGTTATCCTGCTCGTTCTGAGAAGAAAACATAGATGGATCATCACCTGTCATTATAACGAGACCAGCCCTTGTACCGGAATATCCAATGCTCATAAGAGCGTCTGAAGCAACATTAAGGCCAACGTGCTTCATAAATGTAAAAGCCCTGATTCCTGAAACAGCTGCAGATGCAACAACCTCAAGTGCAACTATTTCATTCGTTGAATATTCAAAATATATGCCTGCCTTTTTTGCAATTCTTGATAGAACATCACCCACCTCACTTGAGGGTGTTCCTGGGTATGTTGCAGTAACACCTACTCCAGCTTCTATAGCACCCCTGACGATAGCTTCATTGCCTAGAAGGAAATGTTTTTCATTATCATCATTAAGGAGCTCATCGTAACCACTCATTTTTACTGCACCTTTTGAAGTGACTTGCTCCATTTCTCCTTTTCAAGCAAAATGTTCCAATCTCTTTTCACATCATTCTGTATATCCTCAATCTCTTCATCTGTAAGGTGCCTGAACCTTCCCTGCTGAAGCATATAATCCCTAACACTAACTTCCTTTTTTGGCATATAGGTTATGTTATAAACACCATGATCTACCTCATATAGAGGAAAAACCTTTGACTCAACAGCAAGTCTAGCAATCTCCACAGTTTTTGCTGGGGATATTCTCCAGCCCGTAGGGCATGTTGCAAAAACATGATAAAACTTAGGACCTTTTATGCTTTTTCCCCTTTCAAGCTTTTTTATGAAATCTTCAGGAAATGCAATAGACGCAGTTGCCGCATAAGGAATGTTATGTGCAACCATTATTTCAACCATGTTCTTTTTCTTTTCCTTTTTCCAGTCTCTTATTTTTCCAACCTGCGTTGTTGTTGTCCATGCACCCTTTGGTGTTGATGATGATCTCTGTACGCCCGTATTCATATAAGCTTCGTTATCATACATTATGTAAAAAACATCCTCTCCCCTCTCAACAGCACCGCTAAGGCTTTGTATACCAATATCAGCAGTACCGCCATCCCCTGCAAAGCCAAGTACATTCACATCATCTATGCCCTGGGCAAGAAGTGCGTTTTTTACTCCTGATATTGCAGCGCCTGTTACCTCAAATGCTGTATAAAGAAGAGGTACATCTAATGTCTTAGCGGGGTACACACCAGGTATCACTGCCCAGCAACATGCTGGTATGGTGACTATCGTATTTTTTCCAAGTGCTTTAAGTGCATACCTCATCGCTAACGTTGCACCGCATCCAAGGCATGCGGTATGTCCTGGAAGCATGTATTCATCTTCAGGTATGGTTAAATTTTTCATCATGCCCACCTACCATCGCCAATAAGACCTACCCATTCATAGTCCATTTCCTGTCCCTTTTCAGACATATTTATCACATCTAGGAATATTTTTTCAATTAGGTTCATTGTAACATCCCTGCCCCCCAGGCCACCTATATATCCCTTTACAGGTATCTTTAACCCATATAGGCTGCTCCTTACCTCAGTGAAAACTGCACCACCATAGCCGAATGTATAACTTCTATCAAATACACCTGCACCCTTTACATTTTTTAAATATTCCCTAATCTTTTCATGTGGGAATGGTCTGAAAGATCTGATTCTTAAAAGACCGACATCGTAACCATCATCTCTCATTTTATCCACAACCTCTTTTCCTGTTGAAGCCGTACTCCCCATCATTATAAGAGCAAACTTTGCATCATCCATCCTGTACGGTTCCACAGTTCCACCATATCCCCTACCAAATTTTTTATTAAATAGTGCATCAGTTTCATCAATAATCTTTAGTGCATTTTTCATTGCATTATGGCCCTTATATTTAAATTCCATAAATGGTCCCTCTGGCATGATCAAAGAACCAAAACCCATAGGTTTAGAAACGTCAAGCTTGTATTCTGGATTGTAATCAGGCAGGAAATCGTCAACATCATCCTGATCTGGTATATTTACAGGTTCCATCGTATGTGAAAGTATGAATGCATCTTCAATCACCATGGCTGGGAGCAATACTTCAGGATTTTCTGCAATCCTGTACGCCATTATGATTGAATCAAGAACCTCTTGATTGTTTTCACTATATATTTGTATCCAACCTGTATCCCTTTGAGAGATAGTATCCTGTTGATCGCTCCATATGGACCATGGTGGACCAAGTGACCTGTTTACAACACTCATGACGATGGGCAATCTTGCACCTGATGCCCAGTGGAGCATCTCATGCATCAGCGCAAGACCGTGCGATGATGTGGCTGTAAATGTTCTCACTCCAGTATTTTCTGCAGCAATACATGATGCCATGGCAGAATGCTCACTCTCTACCCTTATATATTTTCCATCAAATTCACCATTTGCAATGAATTCTGCTATTTTTTCAACTATGGTTGTCTGTGGTGTAATTGGATATGCAGAAACAACCTTTGCCCTTGCAAGCTTTGCACCATAAGCGGATGCATAATTACCTGTTAACATCTTCATCATTTTTTATCACTCCTCTAGGGATTCTTCAAAAACCATGTCAATTGCTTTTGTCGGGCATTCATTTGCACATATTCCGCAACCCTTACAGAAATCATAATTAATCTCTGGTGCATCAAGCTTTTTTATAGCCTCATTCTTCGCAGCATATTTTTTTGAATCAACAATAATTATTGCAGGTTCAGGGCAAAATTTCCAACAAATCATGCACCTGATGCAATTTTCATACTTTATAACGGGCCTGAACGTTCTCCAGGTACCTGTTTTATTGCTTGTGCTCGGCTCAGTGGTAATCGGTGTAGGGAAATCTTCTTTCATTTTAAAATCACCTTCACGTTTTTAAAAGCATCATCTGCGGATGCTATATTTTCATCAACCATTCCTGAAACATTTTCCTCAATCGCTTTTTTTAATGATTCAAGTTTTACAGTTCCACTCACTTTTGCATATGCACCTAGAATTGCAGTGTTAACTATCGGGGCAGAATGTGATCCAAGACTATGGTTCAATGCTATCTCAGATGCATTGACCGTTGCAAGAACTTTTGCATTTATGTTTAGTTCTTTAGGGTCTTTAATGGTATTAACAAGCACCAGACCACCATCCTTAAGTCCTTTTGTCACATTAACAAGCTTTAATAGGGAATGATCAAGAACAACTACATGGTCAGGATTGTATATCTGTGTTTTTACCCTGATCGGTTTATTATCTATCCTTGTAAATGCTGTAACAGGTGCGCCCCTTCTCTCAACACCAAAATAAGGAAACGAAGACACATACTTTCCTTCATAGAATGCTGCAGTAGCCAATATTTCAGAAGCTATTACCGCCCCCTGTCCTCCTCGTCCATGAAATCTTATCTCAAGCATCTATAAGCACCAAAACCTAATTAGAAGAATGTATTTAAAAATTTGCTATTCCCTTTAAATAAACCTAGAAAATATTAATTTTGTAATAAATGAGGGTATATATCTAACCGATCTATACCAACTATTTTCATGATTAATAAATAAATCATTAACAAAATTATCAATATTTTTTATATCCTCATCAGAAATATTTATTCTAGAAGCTAGCGCATTATTTCTGGCCTGATCTATATTCTTTGCACCTGGAATAGGTATACCACCCTTTTTTATGATATATGCAAGAGAAATCTGTGAAACGGTGCAATTATATTTTATTGATATATTTTTTAAGAATTCATTCAATTTCTCTAGCTTTTCAATGTTCTTTTCCTTAAATATTTCAGCTGTTTTTCTAACATATCCATTAGGTCTTTTATTTTTTCCATATTTGCCTGTCAATGCACCCATTTCAAGCGGCGAATATGCAATTAAATCAATGTTATTTTCCCTCATATATGGTATAAGGTCCTTTTCTGCAGATCTTTGTATTATGTTATATTTTATCTGGTTAGAAACAATATGGTAATCTTTAATTGTTTTTAGCAATCCAACATCAAAATTGCTAACACCTATGTACCTTACTTTTTCACTTTTAACAAGGTTGAACATGTTTTTCATAGATTTTTCTAAATTTGAGTAAACACTAGGTGGCCAGTGAATTTGGTATAAATCCACATACTTAGAATTCAGCCTTTCTATGCTTTTATTTAGAGATTTTTCAGCTTTGTTTAAATTAAATGGGGCAATCTTTGTTGCAATTATATATTCATCTCTTTTATAAATAGAGAGTGCTTCACCAAGAATCTTTTCAGATAATCCATCCCCATAAATCTCAGCCGTGTCAAAAAAATTTATGCCATTCTCAAACGCTTCCCTTATTGCAGAGATTATTGATTCCTTAGAATAATCCTTTCCCCATCCCCTTAAGGATCCCTGCCATGTGCCGAAACCGACAACAGAAACTTTCATATCTGTATTACCAAGCTTTCTGTATTCCATAGTCAAAGTTAAAATACAATAGAATATTAAGATTTTTAAAATGATCATTGAAAAATATGATTACTATTTGCCAAAGCAATTAATTGCACAAAGGCCTGTGGAACCAAGGGACAGTTCAAGGTTAATGGTAGTTGGAAATACTATAGAACACAGGCATTTTTATGACATTGTTGAATATTTGAATGAAAATGATTTGCTTGTTTTTAATAACTCAAGAGTAATAAGGGCAAGGGTGAAGGGAAACAAGGAGACTGGTGGAAAAGTAGAACTACTTTTTCTTTCTAATGAAAAGGATCCGGATATACTCGTGAAGGGAAAAAATGTAAGACCGGGCACAAGGATTTACATTGGTGAAATAAAAGGTACCGTTAGGGAAAAAAAGGAAGGTATATGCAAAATAGACTTCAACGATGATGTTTCAAACATTATTGATAGATATGGTGAAGTACCATTGCCACCATACATTAAAGAACACTTGGAAAATAGTGAAAGATACCAGACAATTTATTCAAAGGTACAGGGATCCGTGGCAGCACCAACAGCCGGTTTGCATTTTACAGAAAATCTTCTTAATTCTATTCAAAGAAAGGGGGTTAAAATATCTTTTATTACGCTCCATATATCCTATTCAACATTCAAACCACTAAATGAAAGTGAAATAGTTGAGGGCAAGCTCCATGAGGAATATTACCATATAGATGATGAAACTGCAATGACTATTAATAACAGGCAGGGCCGACTTTTTGCGGTTGGAACGACTGTTGTTCGTGCCCTAGAATCATCTTCCAAGAATGGAAAAATAATACCGGGTGCCTTTAAAACGGACTTGTTCATAAGGGAAGGTTATAATTTTCAATCTGGCATAGATGCTTTAATAACAAATTTCCATATACCACGCTCATCATTGTTGATGCTTGTTACAGCATTTGGAGGATATGAAAGAATAATGAATGCTTATAAAATTGCAGTAGAAAATAATTATAGATTCTACAGCTTTGGGGATGCAATGTTAATTTTCAAAAAATAATTGTACCAAAAGGTTTAAATTTTAAATAAAATTTCTATAAAATATGAAAAAATTAATTGTTATATCCATGGTTCTTGTATTGATGGCATTGCTGATGTTTCCAGCAGCCTATGGCAGTACATTAAAGATAACTCTTATTCCGGACAAGAAATTAGCAAATGTTAATCTTAATTCTGAAAGCGAACTTCTTTTCACATATCCCAATGGCAGTTTCGTTTCAAAGTTGCTTAACGGTACATCAACAAACATAAGCTTTTCAGAAACATTTAATCATCCATCCGATCAGGCAATTGCATTCATGGAGGGTTATCTTAAATCCAGGTACCACAATGTAACAGTGGATAATATGACGGTCGTTTTTAATTTAACTGAAAAAGCAAATAACACCGTTTTGAAAATAACAAAAAATGTATCCATAGATCTCTGGCTCACTGGTATCTTCAACAAAACAAAAAGTGAAACAAAAGCAAATCTCTCCTGGAGAGCATTTGAAATAAGGGGAGATTTTGAAATCGACGGTCATGATATCAACGATTTCGGTAGCTATCTTGGTTCAATTGAAATGTTCTCTAACTTTATGGACAGGATAAACAATAAATCGACTATAAACTTTACAGCACTATCAACGCCTTTGGACAAATGGAACAGGACATATGATGCTTCAACAAATACAACAACATTTTATTACAACTCATCAATGAACGTTTTGTTATCTATGAGCATTAATGGGACAGAAAACAACAATTATTATAACTATACTTTAAAAATACTTTATGACCCATCAAGCACCATAACAGTTCCAGGATATGCAACGGCTACAAACAATTCCATTGAAATTATGCCAACAGCCCCATCAACAACGAATATGCTCCTTATTGGAGTTGTGGCGGTGGTTGCAGTTGTCGTTGTAGTTGGCGGTATAGCACTCGTGTTGAGAAAGAAATAAATATTCTTACCATTTTTTTCCTGTTATTTTTTCATACAACTCTTTATAAAGAATACTTGTTTTTCTTATCATATCCTCTGGAAGCGGCGGTATGTCTGGTTCCTTAAAACCCTTTTCTCTTGCCTCCATAAGTCTATCATAATAGCCTATGTCTCTGTAATATTTTCTCACGAACTCTTTGCTGAGTTCCACAAAATTCCCCTTCTCATATTCTTTTAAATCCCAGAACCTGTCCTCATCAGCTGTGCCAAATGTATCAACAAGAACAGGATTCCTGTGCGCATCAAGTGCCCATTCCTTTTTACCGTCAACATGAATAAGACCCCTAGTCAATACATCGCTGTTTATCCTAGCATCGATTTTAAGTATCAGTTCCTTTATCTGTTCAAGCTCACTTTTTTCCAGACCACCTATTTCCATTGCTTCTTTAAAATCTAAATTCCTATCATGATCTTCAAATTTAGTTGTAACCTCAAAATATGGGTCAGGAAGCTTTTCGCCATACATTATATTTTTTATTCCAAGCTCTTCCTTCTTTATCTTTTCAGATTTGAGCCTGTCAAAAATTGAGCCGGCTATATAGTACCTGGTGATAAATTCAAGTGGAATAAGGTATGAATTTTTGTTCAAATCACCCTTCATTGTTATTGAAAATCTTTTCACCCTCATTTTATTGTTTTCCTCAAGTTTTAAAAAATGAGTATTTATACCCATTGATTCAGATATTTCAAACCAATGGGTAGAAGTTCTAGCAAGTGATGCACCTTTGTCAGGAATTTTAGATGGAATGACCTTGTCAAAAACAGAAATGTTGTCAGTGAATAAGAATAAAAGTTCATTTTCATTCAGAGCATAGACTTCTTTTACTTTTCCCTTTCTTATTAGTTCCATGATGTTGATTATGAATTCACCCTTTAAAAATTTTATTCTTTTATTATTCTCATTGAAAGGGAAATGGCCTGAAGAAGATCATCAACCGTTCTGATGAAACTGTTAATATTATCAGATTCTATCTCACAAATTAATCTATTTTTTTCTATCCTTGCCTTAACATAATGTTCATTTTCTATTTCTATTGCTTTTAAGATTTCTTTTGCATTCTTGTCCTCAATTTCAATCAAGCAATGAAACATATGGTATAATAAGCTCAAAATATATATTTAACCTTTGCATATAGGTTTGAGATTATTATGAGTAAAATAAAAGGTATTAATGATGTAAGCGATATGATTGGTATTTTCCATACATCTGATACAGAAATAAAAAAGAATGTTTTCCTTGATCTCATAAAGGGCTGGATGACAGAGGAGGATATAGAAAAAAAATATGGCGAGGAGGGGAAAAAGGCATTGTTTTACCTTGAAAAAATCAAGCTTGTGGAAAGTCAGTGGATCACTTTTGAAAATGGGTTAAGAACAAAATCATACAAGGCTTATTACGATACAGTTCAGATTAATATCACAATACCTATAGTTGAATTACCCGATATAATATACATTGCTACCATGAATGATGAGGAAATTAAAAAATATGAGGAAAGCATATTGAAGATCATGGGTAACCAAAAATCCATATTCATTGGAGATGTTCAGACGGCTTTGAATGTTTCACTTACGTTCCTTAAAGGAATAATTAAGAGGAGTTCAATGTTCGACATAAAGGGGCATAATATAGAAAGGGTTGAAGTCTGATGTTCAACAAGCTTGATAAACATGGCAGTTCTACCCTTGGCCTTATTTCAGGTTTAATGATAGGAGTAGTTGTTGTATCATTATATTTTATTTATACCTATGATCTTGGTTTATTTCAGTTTCTGCCACCAATAATCCTTGCCATTCTTGCAGCTATATTGATGTTCATTCATATAATATATAAATTTCCAAGTACAGCATCAAATTTTTTATCAGGAATAATAATTGTTCTTTCTGCACTTTTCATATTCATTGATTTCAGGAATCAATTAAACAGTACCACAGGTCAATCAATAACACTATTATCAATAATTCTGACAATAGTTTCATTCTTTTCAATAATTTTTTTAATGAAGGCTATAGAAATAAAAATGCTTACAGAACCTCAAAAGGAAATGCTTCCACATAATGAAATGCCTTTAAGTGTTGAAAAGAAACAGAAAGAACATCCAAAGCCACCCATGGATCGATTATGATTACAGTCTTGAGGCTCGGACATAGGCCTGAACGGGATAAGAGGGTAACAACACACGTTTCACTTGTTGCCAGGGCTCTAGGAGCTGATAGGGTTGTTATTTCCAGAAAGGATCCGAGTATTGAAAAAACAGTAAACGATGTTGTATCCAGGTTTGGAAACAGTTTTAAGATAGATAGTGGCGTAAACTGGAAAAAATACATTCAGAATTTTGAAGGTGTGAAGGTTCATCTAACCATGTATGGTATTCCATTGCAAGAAATTGATGAAAAAATACCCAGGGATAGGGATATCCTAATTATAGTTGGAGCGGAGAAGGTACCTTCAGATGTTTACAAGATGGTTGATTTCAACGTCGCTATAACTAACCAGCCTCATAGTGAGGTTGCAGCACTTTCAATATTTCTTGATAGATATTTCAAAGGTGAAGAGCTGAAAAAGAAATTCAGGGGCATTATGCGTGTAGTCCCTGCTCAGAATGGAAAAAATTTGAAGGTCTTTACTAGGGAAGAATGTCTTCGCGTTCTTAAATCCATTGGAATGGATGAAAAACTTATTGCGCATAGCATTGCAGTTGCGAATTTATCCATTGAAATTGGAAAAAGGTGCAATGCAGATATTCCATTGCTTGAATGCGGTGCACTTTTCCATGATATGGGCAGGGTTAAAGAAAATGGCATTGCACATGGTATCATAGGAGCAAAGATGGTTCTTGATCTTGGTTATCCCCAGGAAGTAGCCAATATAGTGAAAAGGCATGTGGGTGGTGGTTTAACACCTGAAGAGGCCAAAAATCTAGGTTTAACCGAGACGGATCTAATGCCTGAAACACTTGAAGAAAAGATTGTATGCCATGCGGATAATTTAATTAAAAAGGATAAAAAAATAAAACTTGAAAAGGTGCTTGAAGAATATAGAAAGATGAATCTACATAACCAGGTTGAACGTATCAGGTCTATTCATAGGTACCTCTCCGACCTGATCGGTATGGATATAGATGAACTGGAGTGATTAAAATGCCAGGAAATATTTATGAAAGGGAATTAAGGCGCATATTTTCAGGTGATATGGATTTTATAATAAAATTCACAAAATCATTCTTAGAAAGGGAAAGGATGTCATATGCAACAGTTGTAGAAAATCCATTTGTAGTGGTGAGGGCAGCCGGGTCTCTTGGTGTGGATTTAATAGCATTAAGGTATGATTTTTCATTTCCCATTGAAGTAAAAAGTTCAAAGTTTAAAACACTCAGGTTTGCTGAATCCAATGGCAGAGCTCAAGAACAGGCTGAAAATTATATAAGGATTACGAGCAAGGCAGGCATATTCCCAATATATGCATTCAGGCTAAAAAGGGCGCAATCAGATCCTTGGCGTCTTTTCACATTGCCAGGCCTGGAAACACATGGCCGTTTGTCCCTTTTATATAATTTACTTCCAAAGATAGAGAAGAGCAAAGATGGAAATTTTATAATAAGATGGGATGATGGCCTACCATTATCCGAATTCTTAAAGTACATTAATAGATCTATACAATCTTGATCTATGGTAGAGTATTTATACTGGTTATTAATTTAAGAATTCACAAATCTTAAGATGGTGATAAAAATTGGCAAATGGTCTTTATACTGCTAAAAAATTAGAACGTGAAAGGCAGAACCTTAGATGGAGTGATAGGTATTATAAAAAGAGGGTATTAAAGCTCAAGGAAAAGAGCGATCCTCTTGAAGGATCACCTCAGGCTAAGGGTATAGTTCTTGAAAAGATAGGTATTGAAGCAAAGCAGCCGAACTCTGCTATAAGGAAAGCTGTAAAGGTTCAGCTAATAAAGAACGGGAAGGTTGTAACAGCATTTGCACCCGGTGATGGTGCAATAAACTACATAGATGAGCATGATGAGGTAGTTATTGAAGGAATTGGCGGAAGGCTCGGCAGATCAAAGGGGGACATTCCAGGTGTTAGGTATAAGGTGATTAAAGTAAATGGCATTTCCCTCAAAGAGCTTGTCAAAGGAAGAAAGGAGAAACCTGTGAGGTGAAAAGTATGGATAAGATTCTCATATTCGGCAAGTATGATCCAGATGAAGTTTCAATTAAGGATCCCAGCCTTATTAAATATATGAACCTCAGATCAAGGTTCGTATTTCATACACATGGATTTTACGGCAGGAAGCACTTTGGTAAAAGAGAAATGAACGTTGTTGAAAGGCTAATTAACAATCTTATGAGAACAGAAAAGTATACGGGCAAGAAATTGAGCTCATACAGGGTAGTTATGAAGGCATTTGAAATAATAAATGAAAGAACAAAGAAAAATCCATTACAGGTACTTGTTAATGCTATTGAAAATTCAGCTCCAAGGGAAGAGGTAACAAGGTTGAAAATGGGTGGTGTAGCTGTTCCTAAGGCGGTGGATGTTTCGGCATCAAGGAGGCTCGATGTTGCGATCAGGAATATTGCACTTGGTGCAATGCAGTGTTCGTTTAAAAGTCCAAAGCCCATATTCGAATGCCTCGCAGATGAAATTATAAAGGCATCAAACTATGATATGTCAAGCTTTGCTATATCGAAGAAGGAAGAGGTAGAAAGGATAGCTGCCTCTGCTAGATAAGGGTGATTTCTGTGGGAAGGAAAGAAGACAATATTAAAAAAGCTTCAAAAATAATGGATGACATTACAAAAATAAGGAATATTGGAACAATTGCGCACATTGATCATGGTAAAACAACGCTTAGTGACAATCTCATTGCTGGTGCTGGCATGATGAGCGAAGAGCTTGCAGGAAAGCAGCTCGTCCTTGATTATGATGAGCAGGAGCAGGCTAGAGGTATAACTATAAATGCAGCTGCAGCATCAATGGTGCATGAAGTCGAAGGTGTTGAATATTTAATAAATTTAATAGATACGCCAGGGCATGTTGATTTTGGCGGTGATGTGACGAGGGCTCTCAGGGCCCTTGATGGCGCGATACTTGTTGTTGATTCTGTAGAAGGTGTTATGCCCCAAACAGAAACTGTTTTAAGGCAGGCAATGAGGGAAAAGGTAAAGCCTGTTCTTTTTATAAACAAGGTAGACAGGCTGATAAACGAACTCAAGCTTGATGCTGATCAGATGCAGAAGAGGTTTGCAAAGATCATTACAGATGTGAACAGGCTTATTAAGATGTACGCGCCTCAGGACAAAAAAGATGAATGGACTGTGAAGGTTGAAAAAGGAACGGTTGCATTTGGCTCAGCATTCAACAAATGGGCACTGAGTCTTTCATCCATGCAGAAGAATGGTATTACATTCAAGGATGTTTATGATTATCTCAAGAACGGTGATCAGAAGACACTTTCAAAGAAATCACCTCTTCATCAGGTTGTTCTAGACATGGTTGTTCACCATATACCTAACCCTTCAGAAGCACAAAAGTACAGAATACCACAGATATGGAAGGGAAATCTTGAATCTGATGTGGGTAAATCCCTTCTCAATGCCGATCCGAACGGTCCTACAGTAATAATGGTAACAAAGATCATTGTTGATCAGCATGCGGGTGAAGTAGCCGTTGGAAGGGTCTATTCTGGTACAATAAAAAAAGGTGATGAGCTTTACATTTCAGATATGGGCGAAAAATCATACAGGGTTCAGCAACTTGCAATGATGGTAGGCCCTGACAGAATACCTATTGATGAAATCAAAGCAGGGAATATAGCAGCGATCGTAGGTCTTAAGGATGCGATAGCAGGATCAACAGTTTCATCCTTGAAAAACATTGATCCGTTTGAACCTATGAAGCATTATTCTGATCCTGTTGTAACTATGGCAATAGAAGCAAAATACACAAAAGACTTACCCAAGCTAATAGAAGTTCTAAGGCTAATTGCAAAAGCCGATCCTTCAATACAGGTCGAAATAAACCAAGAAACGGGTGAACATTTAATTTCTGGTATGGGTGAGTTACACCTTGAAGTTACCATTTACAGGATTGTTAACGATTACAAGGTAGAGATTGAAACATCTGAGCCACTCGTGGTTTATAGGGAAACAGTTGATCACAAAGGTGGCCCATTTGAAGGTAAGTCTCCAAACAAGCACAATAAATTCTACATAGAAGTGGAACCTTTGCAGGAAGAAGTTGTAAAGGCAATTCTTTCTGGTGAAATACCACAAGGTGACAGGTTCAAGGATAAAAAGTCCATTACAAAAAAGCTTGAAGACCTTGGCATGGATCATGATGAGGCAAGGAAGTTCGAGGTAATAAAAGGGCCGAACATGCTTCTGGATATGACATGGGGTATACAATATCTTAATGAAACAATGGAACTTGTAAAACAGGCTTTTAATGAGGCTATTGATAAAGGTCCTCTTGCCAATGAAAAACTCTTTGGTGTGAAGGTAAGGCTCGTGGATGCAAAGCTTCATGAAGATAGCATACACAGGGGTCCTGCACAAGTTATACCTGCGGTAAGGAATGCAATATACGGTGCCATATGCCAGGCTGAAAGAATACTGCTTGAACCTATCCAGCACGTTTACATAAACGTTCCTACAGAGGAAGTTGGAAATGTTACAAGGGAATTACAGCAGAGAAGAGGTGTAATTCTCAGCATTGAACAGGAGGATTATCAAACATCAATAGTTGCAAAGGCTCCAGTGGCTGAATTATTCGGTTTTGCTTCGGCAATCAGATCTGCAACTAGTGGAAGAGTTCTCTGGTCCACAGAGAATGCTGGATACGAAAGGGTACCTAGGGAATTGCAGCCAGAAGTAGTAAGGAAGATCAGGGAAAGGAAAGGGTTAAAGCCAGAACCGTACGATGAGAATTACTACGCAGGTCTTTAAACATTTTACATTTTTCTATATTTTTTAAACTAAAAAGGATTATATATAAGCTTGTTATAGGGATTTTGAAGCATTTAAATGAATAAACTGGAGGGAAAAAAATGGTAAATAAACCTCATTTGAACGTGGTGTTCATAGGTCACGTTGACCATGGCAAGTCTACCACAGTAGGTAGGTTGCTGTTGGATACGGGAGCAATAGATGCAAGAATAATTGAACAGTATAGGAAAGAGGCAACGGAAAAAGGAAAGGCAACGTTTGAATTTGCCTGGGTAATGGACAGGCTTAAGGAAGAGAGGGAAAGAGGCGTTACAATTGATGTTGCACACAAGGAATTTGAGTCATCAAAGTATTACATAACGATCATTGATGCACCCGGTCACAGGGACTTTGTAAAAAATATGATTACAGGTACTTCACAGGCAGATGCTGCGGTGCTTATAGTTTCTGCCAAAGAAGGTGTGCAGGAACAGACAAGAGAGCACATATTCCTTTCTAGGGCATTGGGTGTTCCACAGATGATTGTTGCTATAAACAAAATGGATGCTACAACACCCCCATTCAGTCAGCAGGCTTTCAATGCTGTAAAATCTGATGTGGAGAATCTTCTTAAACCATTAGGTTACAAAGATATTCCTTTTGTACCAATAAGCGGATATCTAGGGGATAATGTTGTAAAACCAAGTAATAACATGCCCTGGTATAACGGTCCAACACTTGTTCAGGCATTTGATTCGTTGAAATTGCCAGATAAGCCAGTTGATAAGCCACTCAGGATACCCATACAGGATGTTTATTCAATTACAGGTATTGGAACAGTTCCAGTGGGAAGGGTAGAAACGGGTGTACTCAACGTAAACGATCAGGTCATTTTTATGCCAGCAAACAAGGCAGGGGAAGTAAAAAGTATTGAAATGCACCATCAGCCACTTTCAAAGGCAGAACCAGGCGATAATATAGGTTTCAATGTCAGAGGCATATCAAAGAATGATATTAAGAGAGGGGATGTTTGTGGAAAACCCGATAATCCTCCAACGGTGGTTCAGGAATTCACAGCACAAGTGGTTATACTTAATCACCCATCAGTGATAAGCCCGGGTTACACGCCAGTTTTCCATGCGCATACTGCTCAGGTAGCATGCACAATTACTGAAATAGTCAAAACGCTTGATCCCAGGACTGGTGGAACAAAGCAGGAAAAGCCAGATTTCATTAAAACAGGCGATGTTGCAATAGTAAAGGTTACGCCAACAAGGCCTATGGTGATTGAGAAATCATCTGAGATCCCGCAGCTTGGAAGGTTTGCTGTAAGGGACATGGGCATTACAGTTGCAGCGGGCCTTTGTCTGGATGTTGTTAAGAAAACATCCTAAATTTTTTATTTTTGGTGATTAAATGGTATATAAAGCAAGAATATTGCTCTCAGGGAATGACTACAGAAAGGTTGAGGATGTTTGTACTGAGATTAGGAATATTGCTCAGAGAACTGGTGTTGAACTTCATGGGCCAGTGCCCTTACCAACAAAGAGACTCGTTGTACCTGTAAGGAAATCACCCTGTGGTGATGGTTCCGCTACCTGGGAAAGGTGGGAAATGAGAATACACAAAAGGCTCATAGACATTGAGGCCGATGAAAGGGCTCTGAGGCAATTGATGAGGATTCAGATACCCGATGGCATCCACATAGAAATTGAATTAAAATCCTGATAATTTTAGAAAATCTTTTATATTTACTTTTGTTTTAAGTTCCAAAAATTATTGGAAGTTTGATTATGATAGATACTATTAGACTAAGAAATCTGATAGTTATGCTCGGGTATGATAACTCATGCAGTAAAGTCCTTATTTCATTGCTGGAAGAGCATAGGTATGTGGATGTAAATTATATGGTAAAAAAAACAGGGTATAGCAGGTCCATGATATCATATATAATGAAAAAGCTGAACGAGAATGGTATTCTCCTGAAAAAGAGAATGGGTCATAAGTACATTTATAATCTTAATGAAAAATTTTTATTAAATATTTATAGTTCATTCATAAGAAGATTGGAAAGGGAATTGAAATATATAAGTGATGAAAGATCAAAAATATCGGATGAAATTTACAATCAAATAAATATTATAAAAGAAAACATAAAAAATTTAAAAGGTGAAATTAAATGGCAGAGGTTGTAATCACCACAGATAGAACAATGATGAGCAACCACCATGGTAAGGAATTCCTTGGATTTGGTGCTACAGGAGTTCCAATAATATTTCCTGAAAAATTCTGGATGTGGATGTTTGCTCCGAAGATGAAGAACAAGAATGGAATTCCATGGGAAGCATCCTATGGTATAAGGAAGATAGAGGCGAAGCTTATAGATTCTGGGATTGATGCTATTGTTGTTGATCCAGATTATCTAGACAGGTATCTACCTGATGCAAAGATTTTGCTTCTTTCCCATCATGATTATTTTGGTTTTGGACCACCATCATCAACTTTTGCATCAATATTTAAAACAGAGCCTTTGAATGCAAAGTCATTTGCAAGGATGATGGAATCTGAGCCTGTAAGGAGAGCAAAGGCAAATGGTATAAAGATAATCGCAGGCGGTCCTTCAGCATGGCAATGGAATTACAGGAAGGAATTGAAGTATAAGTGGGGTGTGGACACGGTTGTAGATGGAGAGGGTGAAAGAATAGTTGTTGAGCTTGTAAAAAAGGCACTTAACAATGAGCCATTGCCAGAATTCGTAGTTATGAATAACAAAGATGCACCAACAATTGATGAAATACCTGAAATCAAGCACGCAAGTGTTAATGGTCTTGTTGAGATCATGCGAGGATGTATAAGGGGATGCAAGTTCTGTTCTGTAACGCTCAGGTCACTGCGCTTTTATCCATATGAAAAGATTGAAAAGGAGCTGGAGGTAAATTACAGGGAGGGTGTTAGGGCCGGAATATTGCATGCTGAGGATGTACCTCTTTATGGTTCAACTGACTATATACCAAAAACAGAAAAGCTACTCAAGGTCCATGAAATAGCCAAAAAGTATTACAAGACCATGGCATGGAGTCATGCAAGCCTTGCTGCAATACTTGCTGGGGAGAAAAATGATAAAATGCTAACAAGGGTTGGGGAAATAATAAAAAGAGATCAGGACTGGTGGGGTGCAGAAATAGGTATAGAGACAGGTTCTCCGAGGCTGGCAGAAATAATAATGCCAAACAAGGCAAAGCCCTTCGATACAAAGAATTGGCCTGATGTTGTTGTAGAAGCAGCAGGCATAATGCAGGATACTGGCCTCATACCAGCAATGACGCTCATCGTTGGTCTGCCTGAGGAAACAGAAGATGATGTAATAAAGACAATTGAACTTGTTGAAAGGCTTTGGGACTTTAAGGCAATAATCATGCCAATGTTTTTTGTACCTATGGGCGTTCTTAAGAACAAGGACTGGTACAAGGCATATGAGCTTACAGAAAGCCAGGAAGAACTGCTGAAATTGTGTCTCAGCCATGGCGTGAGGCAGGGTAAAAAGATACTCAAAAATTATTTCAGGGAACATATATACCTTTACACGCTTTATCCATTCTATTATATTTTCATTGAAACAATAGAAAGAATGGCAAAGAGAAAGGGATACCTCATTGATGATTTTTCACAATTAAAGATCAGTAATAATAAATCTCAGACTGTTTCATGAATTCCCTCAGTAATGCTGTTGCATATGATCCTCTGAAAAGAGCAAAGGAAAAATTTGCCCTCCCCTTCATTACGTAGTAATCAAGGTTCAAAAACGGTGTTGAAAGTGCTCTCCTGCTGCCCTTGCTTGCTATTTCCCTTATTTCTCTTATCCTGAACATTGACTCATTTATATTTTCCTTTTCTATAACAGATTTTTCTATTTCGCCCATTTCTCCTTCGGACATTGTGCTTTCTGAACCAAATAGCACTCCGGAAATGTAAGCTTTTCTTTCTTCTATTCTTTTTTTTATTGTTTCAAAATTTTCACCTGTGACCTTTATAAACCTCTCATTTATTGGTAAGCCAAATCTATCCACTGGAAGCACAACATCACCTATCATAGGTTCAAAAATTGAAAAATTTTTTAATCTTTCGCTCAGTATTTTATTGAAAAGATAGCTTTGGTACCCGTGCACAAACATCATCTTAAGTGTTCTAGGTAATCTTTCAATTGCACCCTTGTAATCATTAGGTTTTTCAATCAAGTGCTTTAGCATTATATACTCATAATCCATCTTCCCCTGCATCAATTTCAATGTTCCCTCAGGGTCAAGCGTATCAAAAAAATATTTTCTTGCATCCCTGTCCCTGTCAAATGAGAATACGAGACCAATATAGTTTCTCACAGCTTCTTCAAAATTCCTTTCAATTATAAATTTCCCCACAATATGCGTTACAGGTCTTGAACTCCCAAACCTCTGAACACCAAAAAAGTTTGGAAATTGTCCTTTATCCATTTCTGATAGCACATTTTTAATGATTTCTTCAGAATCATCGATAATATCACTTATTTTTATCTGAAAATTATTACCGTAGAGGTCACCCAGATCAAGGCATTTGTCGCTCCTGAATGTATCCAGAACCTCAACATCTTTGAGATTTATATTAATGTTACCACTAAAATTGCTAATGCAAAAATACTGTGTTGTAATTGCTCTTTTATCCTTAGTTCCTGCAAAAGTAATCGCATTTTTGCTAATACCAAGGACCTTGCTTAAAGCCATAACAAACCTGTTTGTTTCCCAGTTTTTTAACCTTATTTTCAGGATTAAATTTTTACCGTTAGATTTTCTATCGAGATCCATGGGTATTTCCTCAACAACAAAATCTTCAACTTCCTTTTTCAATTTTCCACCTATGCCACTTGACTTGGTAAGGTATGCTTCAAGACCAATGAATCTTTCATTAACCACATTCGAAGGAATATATTGTGGGATAAAAAAGTTCCCTGGGGAAAAAATAAATAGTCATATTAATCTAGGAAAATTGTGAGAGAATATTTATCAATGGCAAAAAAGATTGCAGAAAGGATCTTGAGAGAAAAGGATGTTCTTGTTGTTTCTCATATTGATGCCGATGGTATAACATCTGCAGGCATAGCATCTAAAGCCCTAGAAAATGCGAATATTAAACACGAAATAATGTTTCTGAAACAGCTGGATACCGGATCACTCAAAATAATCAGGGATAAAAATCCTTCACTTGTATGGTTCACAGACCTAGGTAGTGGAATGGCCCATGAGATGCACGGGTTGAGTTCTGTGATCACTGACCATCACTCACCCAGTAACATGATCTTGAATGTTCCAAAGGAAATGAGGAAAACATTGACGGAATTCTTTGATGAATTAAATAAGAATGAGATACTGCAGCTAAACCCACATTTTTATGGGAAAGATGGTGGTGTAGATATAAGCGGCGCAGGTCTAACATATCTGGTCGCAAGGGAAATGGGCCAGAAAAATGTTTATTTAAGCCAGTATGCAATTGTAGGTGCAATAGGTGATATGCAGGATTATTCATTCCTAAAGTTGACAGGAACCAATAGATACATTTTAAAAGAAGCTGAGGAATTCGGTTTGATCAATACCCTTGTGGATGCAAGATTTTTTGGTCGGGAAACACGTCCAATACATAAGATGCTTGAATATGCATCAGATCCAATAATACCGGGCATTACGGGCGATGAATCAGGTGCATTGAATTTTTTAAACTCTTTAAATATTAGTTTAAAGGAAGGGGAAAAATGGAGAAGGTGGGTGGATCTTACCAAGGAAGAGAAGAGAAAAATATTGAGCCAGATAGCTATTAATTTGCTCAAGATGGGCTATGGTTCCACATTGGTTTCAAGGCTAATTGGTGAAGTTTACATTTTACCAAATGAAATGGAAGGATCATATCTCAGGGATGCGAAGGAATTTGCAACACTTCTTAATGCCTGTGGTAGGTACGGCAATGCAAATGTTGGGCTTGAAATAGTAAGGGGTGACAGGGGTGAAAATCTAAAAAAGGCTGTGAATCTTCTCTTAAGGCACAGGAAGGTACTTGTGGATGGAATTGATTATCTCAGGGACATAGGAATAATAAAGCTGGATGATATTCAATATTTCAATGCAGGGTCGCATATACCTGATACAGTTGTTGGGACAATTGCAGCAATGGCTCTTTCCTCTGAGATTGCGGATGCAAATCTACCCATTATTGGCTTTGTTGAAAATGAAAATGGGATGATAAAGGTATCAGGAAGGGCTTCAAGGAACCTTGTGAACAGTGGCCTAGATCTCTCAAAATTAATATCAAAGGCCGCAGTTTCAGTTGGTGGTTATGGTGGTGGGCATAATATTGCTGCGGGTGCATCCATACCAAGGGGTACAGAAGAAAAGTTTCTTGAAATTATGATCCAGCAGTTAAGGGAATTGAAAAAGACTGGAAAAAATTAAATTGTAATTGTTCTTTTTCATACTTATGAGAAAAAGTTCAAGGATTATACTTTCGCTCGATGTTGAGAATAGGGAAAGGGCCTTAGATATTGTTCAAATGCTCAAGGATCTTGTTGATGCTGTTAAGGTTGGCTATCCAATAGTGCTTGAAAATGGTATGGGAATAGTGGATGAAATTTCAAGAATAATTCCTGTAATATGTGATTTTAAGGTTGCAGACATACCAAATACGAACATCCTCATTGCCAACATTGTTAAAAGGCATGGTGCTGAGGGCCTCATAGCCCACGGCTTTACAGGTTCAGATGCTCTCGAAGCGGTGGTGAAAGCCTTCAAACCAGGTTCCGTTTTTGCTGTTGTGGAAATGACACATCCTGGAGCAACTGAATTTATGCAAGGAAAGTCAATCCAGATTGCAAAAATGGCAATTTCAAAAGGTGTATCGGGTTTTATTGTACCAGGAACAAGGCCAGATAGAATAAAAATCTATAGGGAAATGTCAAAAGATATATTGCTTCTTGCACCTGGCATAGGAGCTCAGGGAGGAGAAGCAAAAAGGGCTTTTGAAAATGGTGCAGATTATGTCATTATAGGTAGGGCAATTTACCATGCAAATGATCCTGTATCTGCAACAATGGAAATAATAAAATCCATCTCATAATATTTTTCTAACATAGGGACCAAATTTTTCATAGCCAAGTTTTCTATAATATTCTATTGCACCTACTCCACTATTCACAAGAATGTATTTCTTATCATAATCCTCCACGGAAATTCTTTCAGCTTCCTGCATGAGAAGTTTGCCGTAACCCTTGTGCTGGAATGCATTGATGTAAGTTCTGTTTACCGGAACTTCGGGTCCGAGGACCTTAAGTTCCCTCACCATTGAACTTTTAAAAACTTCATGTCTATGCGCATTTTCTGATGGTATCCTTAGCCTGAGATAACCTATGATTGCATCATTATTAATATCATCAAATGAAAGAAATATTTCCACACCACCAGATGCATTATAAATTTCCCTTTTCATCTTTATTTCAGGCTCTTTTGTTATTTCACCTTTTTCATATTTTCTTCCAATCTCCCTGCACCTTATGCAGTTGCAATGCAAGCCCATGGATTTTAATTTTTTATATGCAAGATCCCTTATATCAGATCTTTTTATACCATCAACTATTAATGGAACTGGTATGTCCCTTTCTACTCTTTGAATGCGCACCCATCTTGGTACAATTTTCTTTATCTCAACAAGGAGGTTAAGAAAATCATCGTCATGGTATGGAACGTACTTACCCTCTTTCCACCATCTGTAAAGTTCACTATTTTCAACAACAAGCGTCGGATAAATCTTAAGCATATCAGGCTTGTAATTATCGTCATCGAATATTTTCCTAAAGCTTTCAAGATCTTTTTCAGGGGTGCTTCCAGGCAAGCCAGGCATCATATGATAGCATACCTTCAAACCTGCATCCCTTGCAAGCTGCGTTGACCTTATTACCTCCTTCTGCCCATGACCCCTGTGTACAAGATTCAAGATATCATCAAAAACAGATTGAACGCCAAGCTCTACCCTTGTTACACCTAGTGAAAGTGAAATGTCAATTTCCCTTTCATAAAACCAATCTGGCCTCGTCTCAAATGTAAGACCTATCATCCTGTTTTCAGCAACTTCATTGTTAAGCATGGATTCTTCTACATTTTTTGATAGGAAGCCATTCATTGCATCATACATTCCTTTGACAAAGTATTTCTGATATTCCTCTGATCTTGCCGTAACTGTTCCACCCATTACAATTCCATCTATTTTGGATGTTGAATGCCCTATTGCCTGGAGCTGTTCTATTCTTGATCTCACTTGCTTATATGGGTCGTATTCATTCATTATCGCCCTCAATGCTGCAGGTTCTTTACCCGTGTAGGATTGAGCAGTATTGTATTCAACACCTCCTGGACAATAAATGCATTTTCCATGGGGACAGGGGAATGGTGATGTCATGGCTGCTATAATTGCAACACCGGATAGAGTTCTTGAAGGCTTTCTCATCAAAAGAGGTATATATTTTTCCCTCAGATTTTCAGGAATATTTTTTATTACCTCGCTGTTCTTCGGAGGTGAAACATGATACCTCTTAGAAACTAGCATTTTCAATTTTTCATATTCATCATGGTCTTTTATATTATTTTCAACAACGATTTCAGCCAGAACCTTACCAGCATCAATCATAGCATATCTGCCTTTATTATTGTGTTTGTTTGTACATCCCCGACACTTACAAATTCCTCAATAAATTTTAGTGCCTTTACCTCATCTGGCGCTTCGTAAATTATCATTGCATCCGGCTTGCCCAGAAGCACATATGTACCAATGATATTTATATAATCTGGCTTGTGCATTTTCTTCAATACGTTTGAAAGGTTAGGATACCTTTCATGGCTAGCGGTAATGAAAGTAACGAACATCATGCTTGCTAATAAAAATAAACAATTTATTAAATTTAACCCTTAAAAGATGATATGATCTTAAATCATCGAAAACTATATAATTAAAAAAGAATTCTCTTCTTTCAAATGTATTTGATTATTGAAAATGAGGATGTATTACGTATACCCCCTGATATGCTTGGTGAAGATCTGGACAAGGTGATCAGGGAATTGGCTTACAACAAAATGGAGGGACATGTTAAATCATTCGAAAAAAAGGATGTGCCAGATCCACAGGAAAGAAAGTTCATTATTATTGCCATCCTTGATGTAAAGAGGGATGGTTATGGTAGAATAATACCTGGTGACGGTGGTGTTTACCAGAAAATCATTTATAAGGCTCTTGTTTTTCATCCTGAAATGCAGGAGGTTTTGGAAGGGAACATTGTTGATATTGTGAACTTTGGAGCATTTGTTAGGTTCAGTGTTCTTGAAGGACTTCTTCATATAAGCCAGGTAATGGATGATAGATTTGACATAGATCTTGATGGAAAGAGGCTAATTGGGAAGGATAGTAAAAAGGAGCTCAGGGTAAATGACAAGGTAAGGGTAAGGATAGTATCACTATCCATTAATGATGAGAACTTGAGGGATAGCAGAATAGGCCTAACAATGAGGCAGCCTGGCCTAGGAAAGCTGGAGGACATTGATAAAAATGAAAGAACTTAGAGCATGCAGGAAATGTGGCAGGATTACCAAAGATTTAAAATGCCCTGACCCAGAATGCGGTGGAGAAACAACGCTTGAATGGGATGGGTATATTTATGTTATAAATCCTTCATCATCAACACTTGCAAAAAACATAGGTAAAAATAAAGATGGGGAATATGCAATTAAAACCAGGTGAGTATTTAAGACTCCCTGATGAATTGAGGGAAGAGCTTTCTAGACCGGTTGGGTCTGTTTATAAGGAAAATGAATTGAAACCTATTTTAACCGGCAAGAAAGTAATTTCAATAGGTGACGAGACGACGCTCACTCTATTAAGAGTGGGAATAATCCCAGATTTATCAATATTCGATTTAAAAACAAAAAGGAAGATAATAAATGAAGATATATTGAAAAATTTTAAGCACAGGATCATAGTAACAAATCCACAGGGTTATTTAACCTATTATTTATTAAGTGCAATAAAAATTGCTATGGAAAAAAATATACCTGCCATTCAGGTAATTGGTGAAGAGGATCTTGCATCATTATTATGCATATCCATGGCAAATAATGGCGTTATCATTATATACGGGATTCCAAATATGGGTCTAAACATAATTGAGGTTAACGATGAAATTAAAAATAGGACCAATAATGTGCTGGAAAAGATGGTGGTAGAAAATGGAACTTGAAATAATAGAAAAAAAAGAAAATCCGCTGTTACATAGGACTGAAATAAATTTCAGGATAAGGTTTCAGAGGGAGAGGACACCCTCAAGAGCTGATGTTAGAAATATGATGGCAAAAAATTTTTCATCAGAGCAGGAAAGGGTGATCATAGACCATATGAGAACTTCATTCGGCCTTCATATGGTTACGGGTTATTGCAAGATCTATGAGAATGTTGATTATGCAAAGAAAATCGAGCCAGATTACATACTAATTAGGCACGGACTAAAGGAAAAGAAGGGTGAATAAGATGCAGAAAAGGGAACTGTATGAAATAAAGGATGGAAAATTAATAAGGAAAAGGAAATCATGCCCAAAGTGTGGCCCTGGCGTATTTTTAGCTGAGCATGAAAACAGGTACACCTGCGGCAAGTGCGGTTATACGGAATTCAAAAAAAGTTAAAATTATTATTTTAATAAAGGCGGGTCCGTAGTGTAGTTGGGATAGCATAGGGGCTTCCGGAGCCTCAGGCTCGGGTTCAACTCCCGACGGGCCCGTTATTATTTATGAGCGAACTTTTTAAATAAAAACAAATGTTACTTTTTATCATGACATTTGAGCCAAAACACAAGGTGTTGCTAAATAATGATTATGTGAGAATATAGTATGAAAATGTAGGTGCAGGTTCAAATATCACGTTGATGTTTATTTAAGAATTTTAGGGTTATTTTGTGAATTAAATAATACGGATTCTGAATAAAATGTAGCGTTCTTTTCAATCTTTTCCCTTAAGGAATTTTCTCACATTACAGGTACAAGTATGGTAATAGATGGTGGTGGCACAGCAGGTAAATTTATTAAGGGCCTGAAAATATAATTCAGAGGTGAAAAGGATATGGAAGAAAGGAAGAAAAAAGTCTATCCATACATACCCAACTCACATGAAGATGTACAGGAAGAAATGCTGAAGGAAATAGGTGTGAAGAGCTTTGAGGAGCTCTTGGACAAAATAATACCAAGAGAATTGCAGTATCAAGGATCTTTGAATCTGCCAAAATCGCTCGATTCTGAATACGAATTGAAAAGGTTTTTGGAAGGTGTGCTCTCAAAAAATAAAACATGTGAGGAATATATATGCTTTCTTGGAGGTGGCATATGGCCTCACTACGTACCAGCTATATGTGATGAAATCGCATCTCGAGGGGAATTCTTGACCGCCTATGCGGGAGAACCTTATGAGGACCATGGTCGCTGGCAAGCATTATTTGAATATGAAAGCCTTATGGCAGAGCTATTAGATATGGATGTAGTAAGTATCCCTATATACAGCTGGGGCCATGCAGCAGGGACATCCCTAAGAATGTCAAACAGAATAACTGGAAAAAAAGAAGTTCTTGTGGTGGATACCATCTCTCCTGAAAGGAGAAAGATAATAGATAATTATATGGAACCATACATAAAAATAAGATGGATTAAACATGATGCTGAAAGCGGTCAGATGGATTTGGAGGAATTAAAAAAAGAACTTAGCGATAAGGTGGCTGCCGTTTACTTTGAAAATCCATCATATTTAGGATTAATAGAAACTCAGGGTAAAGAAATATCTGAAATGGCACATGAGAAAGGTGCCTTGGTTATTGTTGGCATTGACCCAAGCTCCTTAGGGATTCTTGAGCCCCCTAGTCATTACGGTGCAGATATAGTTTGCGGCGAGTTGCAGCCTCTAGGCAATCATATGAATTTTGGTGGAAGTCTTGCTGGTTTTGTGGCAACCCGAGATGATGAGAAATTTGTGAAGGAAATCCCCTACCGAATATTTGGTATTGCCCATACCACAATGCCGGAAGAATATGGATTTGGAGATGTAGCATTCGAGCGAACCTCATTTATGGTAAGAGAAGCACCAAGTGAAGCAAAAGAATTTGTTGGTACTGCATCTGCACTCTTGGGTGTGGTGGCCGGAGTTTATTTATCTCTTATGGGTCCAAAAGGAATGCGTGAACTAGGAGAAGGGATTGTAAAAAGGGTGAACTATGCAATCAAAAAGCTCTCACAGATTTCTGGGTTAAAAGTGCCGAGATTCAATTCATTTCATTTCAAAGAATTTGTGGTGGATTTCAACTCTTTCACTCTGAGCGTTGAGGAGATCAATAGGCGTCTTCTGGACTATGGTATTATTGGAGGAATTGACCTGTCTAAGCATTTCCCAGAGCTTGGAAATTCTGCCCTTTATTGTGTAACGGAGATACACACAAAAGAGGATATTGATAAACTATATAATGCCCTTAGTGAAATCTTGGGGGTGAATTAAATGGGGATAGTGAAATTGAGGAAGAATTTTCATCAGTCAAAATGGGATGAACCCATAATTTTTGAGTTAAGCACAGAAAATGAGAGAGGAATTCACGTACCACCTGTTGAGATGGATATAGAAGAATCATCTGGAAATTTGGAAGCTTTAATTCCTGAAAGTATCAGGAGAAAGCAACTGCCATCCCTTCCTGAAGTTGCACAATTGAGGGTTCTGAGGCATTATATCCGCCTTTCTCAAGAGGTACTGGGTGTAGATGTAAACATAGACATCGGTCAGGGCACTTGCACAATGAAATACAGCCCAAAAATAAACGAAGTGTTTGTTCGATCACGAAAGGTAACTGAAATTCATCCTTTACAACCAGAGGATACTGTTCAGGGTGCTCTGGAAATAATATACAATCTTGATCATATCCTTCGAGAACTCTCCGGGTTTTCAAGATTTGTTTTCCAGCCTGGAGGTGGTTCTCAGGCTCTTTACACTATGGCATCAATAGTTTACAGGTATCACCAGGTAAAGGGTAATACGCATAAGGATGAGATCATTACAACTCTCCTATCACATCCATCTGATGCCGCCACTGCAAAAGTTAAAGGCTTTAAGGTTATAGATATTCCACCTGATCCAGAAACAGGTTTGCCAGATATGGATGCTTTTAGAGAGGCTATTTCTGAGAGAACTGCAGGAATGATAATATGCAATCCTGAAGACACGGAAATCTTCAATCCCCATATAAAAGAGATGACATCGATTATCCATGAAGTGGGCGGCATATGTGCTTATGATCAGGCAAATGCCAATGGATTGCTAGGGATTGTGAGAAGCATTGATTTAGGTTTCGATCTCGGATTTTACAATCTCCATAAAACATTCTCCTCACCCCACGGATGCGGTGGTCCTGGGTTAGGCGCTGTGGGTGTTATCAAAGAGCTTGAATCTTTTCTTCCTATACCAGTAGTTGATTATGATGAGAGTGGTAAGAAATACTATCTTAATTATGATTTGCCTAACACCATAGGAAAAGTCAGAGAATTTTACGGTTCTTTCCCTGTTATTCTCAGAGCCTATGCATGGGTAAGGGTTCTTGGAGAAGAAGGTCTTAGAGAGGTTGCAAAGGTCTCTATTATTAACAATAATTATGTGATGAAGAAGATCCTTAATGAAGTAAAAGGTGCATCCATTTCCTTCCCAAAAACAGAGTACAGGGTAAGTCAGGTGAGATATTCCTTCAAGAAACTTGCCGATGAAACTGGAGTAACTGTGGAAGATGTAATAAGGAGAATTACTGATTTTGGATTTCATCTCTGGACGAGCCACCATCCATGGATAGTTCCGGAGCCATTCACAATCGAGCCCACGGAATCCTATTCAAAGGATGATCTAGACGAATACGTGGAAGGATTGAAAACCATAACTCAGGAAGCATACGAAAATCCGGAAAGAGTGAAAAATGCTCCATATAATAGCGTGATTCACAAAATTCAGGATATGAGCTTCTTTGAAGATCCTGAGAAATGGGCGCCCACATGGAGAGTTTATTTGAGAAAGCATCGCAATCAGGAGGTGCGAAAATAAAGAAAATAGGATTAATAGTGAATCCCATCGCTGGAATGGGTGGCAGGGTAGGCTTAAAGGGCACTGACGGTTGGGATATTGTGGAAAAGGCAATGAAATTGGGAGCTAAACCATGGTCTGAAGAGAGAGCGGAGAGAATGCTCAGAACACTCTTACCTCTTTTGAAAGAGATAAAAATATTCACATATCCAGGAGAAATGGGAGAAAATATTGCAAAAAAATTGGGATATGATGTAGAGGTCATAGGGAAGATTGAAGGCGAGAGATTTAGTGCGGAAGATACCAGAAAAGCAGCTAGGGAAATGACGAGAAAAGGATGTGAATTAATACTCTTTGTGGGTGGTGATGGAACCACGAGAGATATTTACGATGCTGTGGGATTAAGTGTTCCGGTGATCGGAGTACCTGCAGGAGTAAAGATGTATTCTGCAGTTTTTACCACAAGCCCAGAAAAAGGCGGTGAACTCGCAGTTAAGTACTTGAGGGGAATGATAAAAGAACTCCAGGAAAGAGAAGTTATGGATATCGATGAAGAGAAGTATAGAAATGGAATTTTTGCAGTTCGCCTTTACGGATATCTCATGGTCCCCTACGATAAGAGATACGTTATTGGAGGAAAATCCCCAACAGGCATTAGTGAAAAAGCAAATCAGGAAGCAATAGCCGTTGATATTATTGAAAATATGGATGATGAAACATACTATATTCTTGGCCCTGGGACTACAACAAAAATGATTCTTAAGAAAATGGATGTTAGATATTCACTATTGGGTGTGGATATTCTCTATAGAAGAAAGGTGGTAGGTTTAGACCTTAATGAAAAAGATATACTTAGGATAATCTCTGGCAAGAAATCAAAAATAATAATAAGTCCCCTAGGTGGTCAAGGATATCTTTTAGGACGTGGAAATCAACAGATTAGCCCTAGTGTTATAATGAGCGCTGGTGGAAAGAAAAGCATAATAATTGTAGCTACTCAGCAGAAAATATTAAATTTGGAAGGCAAACCTTTTCTTGTTGATACAAATGATCCACTACTTGACAGGCAACTTTCAGGGTGGTATAAAATTATAACAGGCTACAGAGAACGGTGGATGTATCGAGTAGAATATGGGTAAAAAGAGTTTATTATTTTTAGGATATGTATTATGAAGCCACACCTAGCATTTCCCGAATAATTCTAGCAGCTGGAAATCCTGTAATATTAGAGAAATAGCCAATAAATGCTCAAGCACATTTCCCAAGGATATGTTTCCATCTATATTCGTTACCTCATTATAAATCAGCGTAAGAAACAGATATGGCAGGAAAATATTTACTCTTATCTTTTAAAAGGGAATTAATAAATAGAAGATAATTTTATCCAATCTTCAATGACAATCTATATGGAAAATGGTTATTTAAATAAAAACATATTAATGTTAGATGCGAATGGATGGAAAAATGAAAAAACCACATCATCATTCGTTATTATTGGAAAAGACATAGTTATTTTAGATCCTGCAGGTAGTGAATCTGCTGAAATCATTTTAAAATTACTCGAAGATTTTAAAATTGAAAAAAATAAAGTAAAATATATATTTGTAACACATCGACACAATGACCATTCTGGTGGTGCATCCGTTCTTGTAAAGAAATTAAAAAATGCGAAAATTTATGCACACCCAATAACGATTGAAAATATAAAGAACCCTGAAAAAATAAATGAAGCAACAAAAGCCATGTACGGCTCTCTGGGTGAGCCCATAGATCCTGTTAAAGATTTAGAAAAGCTCGTAAAAATCAATGATGGGGATATATTTGATATTGGAAACGGTTTGAAGATCAGGGCGATGCTCATGCCAGGGCATACATCTGACCATTTTATGTTTTATGAAGAAAAAAATGGTTTTGTTTTCACAGGTGATGGCGCAGGTCTTTTTTCAGGTAAATATATGAAATCATTACCAAATTCTTTTCCTCCAAGCTTTAAATTTGAAGAGTATAGGCGATCACTGCTCAGGCTAATAGATTTGAAACCTAAGATCATTGGTTTTTCACATTTCGGTGCAATTTCAGGCGATGATGTTTCTAATGTTCTAAAAGATGCTTTGCAAATACTTGATGAATGGAAAGATATCATTGAAAATAATGAAAATTATGAAAATGTAATATTTAATAAGTACAAGGATCAATTTGATCTTTTTTCTGAGGAATTCAGAAATGATGTTTTAAAAATCATAATTAATGGTTTTAAGAAGAATCTATGATTTTTTCAACGGATAAAGATCAAAATCTGTATTAAGACTCATTAAAATGCTACTAGCAAGTTTTATGTTAGTTATAACAGGAATATTTTTTTCCAATGCTTCCCTTCTAATATAAAACCCATCGCCTATGGATCCATAAGATTTGCTTGGTGTATTTACAACAATACCTATTTCCATGTTTTTGATCACATCCAAAACATTCGGTCTTCTTCCATCACTTATTTTGTAAACCTGTATGGATTCTATGCCCATTCTTTTAAGGTAATTGTGTGTGCCGGGTGTTGCATAAATTTTCCAGTCAGAAATAAAATTTATAAAATCAAATTTTTTCTTATTTTCATCATTCAAGCTCAATAAAATTGATTTTTTTCTTATACTGTAAACAGATGTAAATGCTTTGTACAAAGCCTCTTTATAATTTTTTCCAATGCCCATCACTTCTCCTGTTGATTTCATTTCCGGACCAAGTACTGGGTCTGAACCTTTTAATCTGTTGAATGGAAATACTGAAAATTTAACGTAAAAATTGTTTGCATTATTTATTTTTATTTCATTTAACTTCTCTCCTAGCATTACAGAAGTACCTATCTTTGCATATTGTACATTGTTTGCCTTGGAAATGAATGGTACTGTTCTGCTTGCTCTTGGATTTGCCTCAATAAAAATTATTTCTCCATCCTTTACCATTAATTGATAGTTTACAAAACCAACTATATTTGCCTTAATTGTGAGTTCTATAACATCATCATTTATTTTCTTTAACATATCCCTATTTAAATTCATTGAGGGATAAACCATTGTACTGTCTCCTGAATGTATTCCAGCCTCCTCAATGTGTTCAAGAATACCCATTATATGTGCTTTTTCACCATCAGAAATGACATCAACATCAATTTCAATTGCATCTTCTATGTATTTTTCAATAAGTATGGGGAATTCTGAACTTATTTTGACATTTCTTAAATAATTTATGAAATCATCATCACTGTAAATGATGCTCATTCCAGCTCCCCCTATGATATAAGATGGCCTTATTAGCAGTGGATATCCTATTTCAGATGCAAAATTCCTAAAATTTTTTAGATCCTTTATAGTTATACTTGGGGCTCTCTTTTTATTATTCTCTTCTAAGAATAAAGCAAACTTTTCCCTGTCCTCTAGAAGATCTATGCTTGATGGTTCCGTGCCCAAAATAATATCCTTACCAAATTCTTTGACAAGACCGTTCACGATGTTAATCGCTGTCTGCCCGCCGAATTGAACAATCACACCATATGGCTCTTCTAGATCAATTATATTTGATACGTGCTCGAATGTAATCGGTTCAAAGTATAGTTTATCAGAAAGGTCAAAGTCCGTTGAAACTGTTTCTGGATTGTTATTGACCACTATACTCTTAAAATTTGTTTGCCTTAGGTATAGCACAGCTTCAACTGTTGAATAATCGAACTCAATGCCTTGTCCTATCCTTATTGGACCAGAACCTAAAACTATTACACCATTTTTAAGCTTAAAAGATTCATTTTCATTTCCATTGTATGTGCTATAAAAATAAGGTGTTATAGCATCAAATTCTCCTGCACAGGTGTCAATTGCCTTAAACACTGGGAATATGCCATAATTTTTTCTCAGCCTCCTGAAATCATTTTCATCCATGCCCATTTCCCTTGAAATATATTTATCACTTATGCCAAGTTTCTTGCAAATTTTTATTGTTTCTGCATCTTGTGAAATTTTCAATCTTTCTTGCGCTTCAACAATATTTTTAATTTTTTCAATGAAAAATTTATTCCAGCCAGTTAGATTTGAAATAAGATCTAAATCCCATCTCCTTCTTATTGCTTCTGCTATAGCAAAAATTCTAATATCAGTGGGATTTTCGAGTATATTTTTTATTTCGTTATCAGAATAATTTAAATTAAAAAGTTCATAGTAATTTTTGTCTAGGGAAAGAATTGCTTTCATCAAGGCCTCTTCAAATTTTCTACCAATGCCCATAACCTCTCCTGTTGATTTCATTGACATACCAATCCTTCTTTCAGCATCATTAAATTTTTCAAAGTGCCATCTTGGTATCTTAACAGCCACATAATCTATGCTTGGTTCAAATGCTGCAAATGTGTTCCCTGTTACGGGGTTTTTAATTTCATCCAACGTATACCCAAGGGCTATTTTTGCAGCTATTCTTGCTATTGGATAACCTGTTGCTTTTGATGCAAGGGCACTGGACCTAGATGTTCTAGGATTTACCTCTACTACAAAATATTCATACGTTTCAGGATTTAGGGCAAATTGAATGTTGCATGCACCAAGAATTTTTAATTCTTCTATGATTTTGAATGCTGAGTCTCTAAGCCTCTGGTAATTAGCATCACTGAGAGTTAATGATGGTGTAACAACAATACTTTCACCCGTATGTATTCCCATGGGATCAATATTTTCCATTGAGCAAACTGCTATTTTATTTCCTTTTGAGTCTCTTATAAGTTCTATTTCAAACTCCTGTAAATTCAGCAATGATTGTTCAACAATAATTTCATGAACGGGTGAAAGCATTAAACCTTCAGAACTGATATCTATTAATTCTTTCTCATTTTTTGCAATGCCTGTTCCTGCACCGCCTAGTGTGAATGAAGATCTCACAATTATTGGAAACTTTCCTATAATCTTCATTGCATTTATAACATCCTCTACATTTTTGCATTTGATCCCAAGGGCGGTTGGTTCATTTATTTTAATTAGCATGTTCCTGAACTTTTCTCTGTCCTCGGCAATATCAATGGCTTCTTTTCCTGTTCCTATTACCTTAACATTGTATTTTTCTAAGATACCATTTTCAGCTAGGTCATGAATGGCATTTAAAGCTACCTGACCGCCAAAGCTTGAAGCAATACTATCTATTTTTTCATTTTTTATTATTTTTTCAATGGTGTTAATATTTATAGGTTCAAGATATACAGAATCAGCAAATTCCAGCTCTGTCTGAATCGTTGCAGGATTCGGATTCAATACTACTACCTTGCACCCTTCCTCCTTAAAAACCTTGCAGGCCTGCGTTCCAGAATAATCAAACTCTGCTGCCTGACCAATTATTATTGGTCCTGAACCTATCACTAGAACATTTCTTATATTATTATTCCTTGGCAAATTTTATCACCATCTCTTTAAAATTTTCAAAAATAAACCTTGTATCAGATGTTCCTGGTCTTGATTCAGGATGATATTGTACGCCAGTGATAGGCAAATATCTATGCCTGAAACCCTCCACTGTATTATCATTAAGATCAATCTGGTCTATAATTATTTCATCGTTTTCATCTGCCTTTACTGCAAATCCGTGGTTATGTGTTGTTATGTAAACATTACCATTATAAATCACTGGATGGTTAATACCCCTATGCCCAAATTTCATTTTATATGTTTTAAGTTTAAAGCTTCTGGCTATTAATTGATGCCCTAGGCATATTCCTAGCACAGGTTTTTTAAAGTTATTTATTGAATTCACAAGAGAATCGAGTTCATTATGGCTCGGGTTTCCAGGACCATTAGAAATTACAATACCATCATATTCGTCAGGATTGAATTTTTCATAGTATGGTATAAGTGTGACGTTTGAAATCCTAATTAAATTTTTCAAAATACCGTTCTTCACACCAAGGTCAATCAGGGCAATGTTCAATTCATCATTCCCCTTATAAAATATTTTCTTCTTCGATGCTGTTTCCCTGAACAATGGTAAATCATTTGGATTTTTTGTATTTAGCAAAATATTTTCTGCATCCTTTAGCTCATTTTCTGCTTTGCCTGGATAAATTATTCCAATCAATGATCCCGTATGTGTAATTTCTCTAATTAGTGCTCTTGTATCTATTCCAGTAAGTACTGGAACATTGTTCATTTTAAGGAAATTTAAAAAGTTGTTGTTCTCGTAGAGTTCAAGGGCAATTACACCATTTACCCAAACATTTGAAGATTCCATGTGTTCCGGATAAAAACCATAATTCCCTATCAAGGGAAATGAAAAGATTAAAATTTGGCCGGCATAAGAAGGATCTGTAACACTTTCAGTATATCCCTGCATTGACGTTGTGAAAACGAGTTCACCTGTACGGGGAAAATGAGATCCTAAAAGCTTTCCTTCAAACACTTTTCCATTTTCAGTTAGCAAAAAGCCATCCATTAAGGATTATCAAGAAGCTTATCATATTATTAAACTTTGTTTTTTTATAAAGAAAAGATTTAAATTCAAATTAAAATTAATTGAATGAAAATGATTGAAGTAATTAACATGGAGAAAAAATTTGGTGAAAATACTGTTCTAACAAACATTAATTTCAAGATTGGCAAAGGCGAAATATTCGGTTATTTGGGGCCAAATGGTGCTGGAAAAACGACCACCATAAGAATCCTTACTGGAATAATAGAACCAACATCAGGTGAAATTTATATCGATGAGCATGACTTAAAAAACGATAAAAAATATATAAGGAGCATTAGTGGCCTTTTAACTGAAAATCCTGGGTTTTATGAAAGATTTAACGCTGTTGAAAACATATCATTCTTTTCAAAACTTTATGGCATAGATGAAAATGAACTCAATTCAAGAATTTCCTTCTATTTCAAAATGTTTGGTTTATGGGATCAAAGGCTTCAACCTGTTGGAACATTTTCTAAAGGAATGAAGCAAAAGCTTGCATTAATAAGATCCATAATTCACGATCCTGATTATATCTATCTGGATGAGCCCACAGCATCACTCGATCCTGAAACATCTAATGTTGTCAGGTCATTTATAAAAAATTTGAAGAGTCAAGGCAAAACAATTTTCCTGAGCACGCACAATTTAAATGAAGCAGAAGAAGTATGTGACAGGGTAGCAATTCTTAACAGAAAAATTATTGATATAGGCACAGCAGATGAACTTAAGAGCAGAATATATGGAAGGAAAATAATAATTGAATTTGAAGGGGAAGAAAGCAAAGTTAGAAGTATTTTATCCAGGCTTAACCTGAATTTTAGAATTGATGGAAATAAAATTTATTTGATAAATGTGGAAAAGAGTCCTTCCATTATCAAAGCCCTTGTAAATTCAGGCATTGATGTCTTATACGTTTACAGGGAAAACCATAGTCTTGAAGAAATATATATGGAGATGGTAAAATAATGGATATCAAGAATGTTTTAATCATGTATAGAAAGGATCTTAGGGAAATTATGACATTAAGAACTGTCAAATATTCAATCATAATTTTCCCAGTAATTTTTCTTGCAATACTTCTTTTTATTCTTTATTTTTCATATATTAATCTTGGATCTGTGAATGGTGTTCCAAATATTTTAAACAGTACCTTGAATTCAATACCATATAGCTCTAAGGGAAAAATATTCTATTACCTTTCTATGAACTATTTAATTTTTCTTTCAATAGTTCCTTTATCTCTTGCTTCAACCATATCGTCATACAGTATTGTTGGTGAAAAGCAGCAGAAAACTATAGAACCAATACTTGCAACACCTATAGATGATAGAGAGTTTTTCCTAGGTAAGTTGCTTGCACCTCTCGTACCAACCCTGGGTATTACATATGCTGTCATTGCAATATATTCTATATTTTCCGATTTTATAACTTATAATTACGGTTACATAATTTATCCAAACATTCCATGGTTCATTGTTGTAATACTTTTCATTCCTTTTTCAACAGTGCTAATGATTCTTTTTACGCTTTTATTTTCATCAAGAGCCATAGATCCAAGGTCAAGCCAGCAATTTTCAGCAATAATACTTATTCCTGTTCTTGTTATTTTCTTTTTAAGCATGCTTATTTATTCACTTGAATCAATATTGCTTATTATTTTAACAGCAATGGTGATAATTTTTGATTTTATACTGTTTAAAATAACGATTAAAATATTTAACAGGGAAAATATAGTAACGAGGTGGAAATAAATGTTTTTATCAGTATTGGGCCATTTGAATATCGATTTTATAATTTCTGTTCCAAGGATACCTGAGGAGGGCTCCATATTCACCAGAAGCGCATTTGCAAGGGCAGGTGGAACTGCCCGGAATATTACACTTGTTGCAGGCAAACTCGGCATTGATGTTGAAATATTTGCAAAGGTGGGGATTAATTTTCCAAAGGAATATATTGAAGAACTTGAAAAAAACAATGTAAGTACAAAAAATATATTAAAAGATCATAGGTTCGGATTTTCACCTGTGTGTTTTATTGTCAGTGATTCAAATAAGCAGGTTGCGTTCATTGATCAAGGTCCAATGGGCGATAATGGCATTTTTTATGATGATCTGCCGAGTGGTGAATGGGTTCATTTCAGTACAGGTGATCCAAAAGAATATTTAAAAATAAAGGAAAAAGAAGATAGAAATTTTGTTTTTGATCCGGGGCAAGAAATAGATTATAGGTATTCTAAGGAAATTTTCACTTCTATGGTTGAAGGATCAAAAATATTATTTTTTAATAGGAATGAATTTGAAAAGGCAAAGAGTTTTATGGGCACAGAAAAAATGTTGGAATCTGCAGAAAATATTATAGTTACACTTGGAAAGGATGGCTGTACATTAATGAACAAGAATGAAAAATTATCCTTAAATGCTTATCCCATTAAAGCAAAAGAAACAATAGGTGCTGGTGATTCTTTCAGAGCTGGTTTTTACCTTGGAATAAAAAATAATTTTGGTATTAAAAAATCATGTTATATGGGCATGAAGATTGCTTCAATTGTTGTTGAAGAAGGAAAAATACCATCTCGTTTCCCATCATTAGAAGAACTGATCAAATCTCTTTAGATATTGACTCAACAATAATCTTATATTTGTTGAAAATCCTTTCAGCATCATTTTTCTCATCTGATTCTGAATAAATCCTTATTATTGGTTCTGTTCCGGATGGTCTTACAAGTACCCATGAACTTCCCTCATATATTTTAATACCATCAATGTCAATGATTTTATCCCCCTTTGCCTGTGATTTTAAAATTTCCATTATTCTTTTCATTTTATCTTTATCCACAGTTACAGATCCTTTTTTAACATAATATTCTGGCAATTCTTTTAACAGTTCTGATATTTTTTTTCCTCCTTTTGAAATTATTTCTAGGATTTTTGCCATTCCCATAGCGCCATCCCTGCAGAACTGCATTTCTGGAAATATAAGACCACCATTATCTTCACCACCGAATATTGCGTTCAGTTCTATCATTTTCCTAGCTATTATGGGGGCTCCCACCCTTGTATAAACAACCTTTGAACCATATTTGTTAGCTATGTATTCAATAGACTGTGATGCACTAACAGGCAAAACTATAATGCCTTTTTTATACATTACAATATGTTTTGTAATTAATGCAAGGATCTTATCACCTGGTATAAAATATCCATTCTCATCCACAAATACAACCCTATCTGCATCACCATCATGGGCAATGCCAAGGTCAAAATTTCCCTTTGTAAATGTAATAAGATCCTTTAAATTTTCTTCCTTTGGTTCCGGATTATGGGAAATGAAATATCCATCTGGATTGCAGTTCAGAGTTGAGAATTTAACATTAAGCTTTTTGAGTATTTCAGGAGATGTTAAGTATGATGGTCCATTGGAGCAATCAAGTAAAATTTTCAATCCAGAATTTCTTATAGATGAAGAATCTACAAGTGATAAAACTCTGTTGATATAATTATCATTTATAGAATCAAGTCTAATATATTTTCCAATATTTTGCCATGGTAAGCTCTTAAATCTATTTTGATAAAACAAATACTCAATTTCATTCTCTTTTGACTCATCAAGTTCTGTTCCATCATTATCAATGCATTTTATACCATTGTATTCAGGTGGGTTATGGCTTGCAGTAATCATTATACCAAAATAACCGTATTTTTTACATGCCAACTGCAAAGATGGTGTAGGTAAAATGCCTGCATCATAAACATTTATACCCGAAGATAATAAAACAGAAATAACATTCATCTTCACCATTTCACCCGAAATTCTTGTATCACGGCCTATAATCACATTTTTTTCAGTATTTAAATAAGATGCTATTGCTTTTGAAACCCTGGTTATAAATTCATTATTAAAATCTTCGTTTACTATGCCCCTTATTCCATTTGTACCAAAGAGTCCTTTTTTAGAAGCCATTGGTAAAGCAATTGATTGCTATAATAAATTTTTTTTCTTTTGAAGATATTTCAAAATATTTTTAAAAAAATTAAAAATATTATAATTTCTAGACTTTTTAATAAATTTATTTTAAATAAAAAAAAGTTTTTTAATGTTTTTTTCTTATCTCTATCATGAACAACTTATTTTCTGAACTCAAAAAAAAATATGATTTGGACCAAGTAAAAAAGATTGAAGATATAAATAACCAGGAACTTTGGAAATTCATTGAAACATATATAGGAATCCTAAACCCTAGAAAAATTTTTGTTGTATCTGATAATAATACTGATAGGGAACAAATTCGGAAAATAGCTCTAGAGACAAATGAGGAAAGGAAACTTGCCAAACCTTTTAACACATTTCACTTTGACAATTATTACGATCAGGCCAGGGATAAGGAAAATACAAAAATATTGATGAAGGAAAATGTTAAATTGCCATTTTTAAATGTAATGCAAAGGAATGAAGGCATTAAGGAAATACATGCTTTGATGAAGGACCAGATGAAAGATAGAACTATGTTTATTGGCTTTTTTTCACTGGGGCCAAAAGGTTCAAAGTTTTCTGAATTTGCTGTACAATTAACTGATTCAGCTTATGTGATGCATAGTGAATTAATACTATATAGGAACGCCTATGAAATATTTAAGAAGGAAGAAAATTTAAAATTTCTTAAATTTGTACATGCCCAAGGCGAGCTTGATGAGAGAAAAACAAGCAAGAACATTAAAAACAGGAGGATTTATTTTGATCTAGAAAATGAAACAGGATATGCTATTAATACACAGTATGCAGGTAATTCAGTGGGTTTAAAGAAGCCAGGTTTCAGAATAACTATAAACAAAGCTGTGGAAGAGGGTTGGCTTTCAGAGCACATGTTCCTTATGGGTGTAAATGGCCCGAATGGTAGGATAACATATTTTACCGGTGCATTTCCATCCATGTGCGGTAAAACATCTACATGCATGGTTCCTGGTGAAAGGCTTATTGGTGATGATCTAGTATTTATAAAAGTAATTGATGGAATACCAAGAGCAATAAACATAGAGAATGGTGTGTTCGGGATAATAGATGGCATTAATCAGAAGGATGATCCAATTATATGGGATGTTTTGCATAGCGATTCAGAAATTATATTTTCAAATGTTCTTGTTTCAGGAGGCAAACCATACTGGAATGGGATGGGTGAGCCTATCCCTGACTCGGGTGAAAATCATAGTGGGGAGTGGTGGAAAGGTAAAAAAGATGCAGAGGGTAAGGAGATACCACCATCACATAAAAATGCGAGATTTACTGTAAGTCTAAAAAATTTTCCAAACCTTGATTTGAATGCCTTAGAAAGTCCCAGTGGTGTTATCGTGGGTGGAATTATTTATGGTGGAAGGGATAGCGATACCTGGCCTCCTCTTTGCGAGGCATTTTCATGGAATCATGGTGTTTTGAAGGGTGCATCAATAGAGTCTGAATCCACTGCTGCTACCATAGGAAAAGAGGGAGTAAGAACGTTCAATGCAATGTCAATCATGGAATTCTTATCCGTTGATCTAGGAAAGTATTTACAAAATTATATACAATTCCAGAAAAAATTGGAGAAGGTACCAAAAATATTTGCAGTTAACTATTTCTTAAGGGGAAGGGATGGTAATTTTCTCAATGATAAAACGGATAAAGCTGTCTGGTTAAAATGGATGGAACGCAGGGCTAATAATGAACTTGATGCTGTTGAAACACCCATAGGTTTCATACCAAGATATGAAGACCTAGTACCGATATTCAAAGATATTCTCAAAAAGGATTATAAAAGTGAAGATTATGAGAGTCAGTTCACAATAAGAATTCCTGAATTGTTGGCGAAGAATGAAAGGATCAGAAAGATATATGAAGGCATCAATACAACACCAGAAGAAATATTCACAGAACTTGATATGGAAAGGAAAAGGCTTATGGATTCAAAATTAAAATACGGTGACTATATCTCCCCTTTTAAATTTTATAAATAATTTTTTTTAAAAACAAAATCTATTAATGCCGTGGGCCGGGATTGAACCGGCGGCCTCCAGATCTTCAGTCTGGCGCTCTCCCTGCTGAGCTACCACGGCCCAATGGGGTAATTCATATAACAATAAATAAATCTTTTGATTTTTCTTTGTTATATCATTAATAAAGGAAAATATTTTAAAAACATAAGAATTAAACCATTCAAAATGATCGTATTAGGAATTGAAGGCACTGCACATACGCTGGGTATAGGCATACTTGACGATACAAAAATATTAGCCAATGTAATGAAGATGTTTATTCCAAAGGAGGGAGGAATACACCCAAGAGAAGCTGCAATTCATCATTCTGAAGAATTCATTCCCACCCTAAATGAAGCTCTACAAAAAGCAAAAATTAATTTAAAAGACATCGAACTTGTTTCATTTTCAAAGGGACCTGGCTTAGGTCCATGTTTAAGAACAGTTGCAACGGCTGCCAGAACAATATCCATGAAATTAAAAATTCCCATTATGGGTGTTAACCACAGCATAGCACACCTTGAAATAGGAAAGTTAACCACTGGTGCAGAAGACCCGATTATGACATATTTATCCGGTGGAAATACACAAATAATTTCATATTCCAATGGCAGATACAGGGTATTTGGAGAAACGCTGGACATAGGCATTGGGAATTTGCTAGATAAATTTGCAAGGGAGATTGGAATACCATTTCCTGGTGGTCCGAGAATAGAGGAACTTGCAAAAAGAGGATCAAAGTATTATCGACTTCCATATTCAATAAAGGGAATGGATGTATCATTTTCTGGAATATTAACAGCTGTTTTAGCTCACAAAAAAAATGGTGCAAGCATTGAAGATTTGTCATATTCCCTTCAGGAGACTGTTTTTGCTATGATGGCTGAGGTGAGTGAGAGGGCTCTTGCACACCTGAACAAGGATGAGATACTTCTAACAGGTGGTGTAGCAAGAAATAAAAGGCTCAGGGAAATGTTTGAACTAATGGGCAGGGAAAGAGGAACAAGTATTTTTGTACCACCACCTGATCTTTGTGTAGACAACGGCGTTATGATAGGATATCTTGGAAAAATAATGTATGAAAGTGGTATAAGGATGGAAATTAAAGACACATTTGTAGACCAAAAATTCAGGGCTGATTCAATTGATGCCACTTGGGTGAATGAGAAAACGCATTATAGGGATTATATTGAATTCCCAGGTGCTGAGGCAAAAATAGAAAAATCTAGTTACCTGGGTTTTGATACAATTAAAAAAATAAGGGTGCCAAAACATTACAGGATTGATGAACTAGACCTTTTTTTGAGGAAGGAAAGGACAAAAAAGGAATCAAGAATATTAAATGAGGTGAAGAAAATTGGAATAAGGGCACCATATATACTTGATATAGATCTCTCATCATTTTCTATAGAAATGGAAATGATAAAAGGTATTGATTTAAGAAAAATATACAACTCATTGGATGAAAATATGAGAAAAAAAATATGCAATGATCTTGGCAAAATTGTAGGCATTCTTCATAAAAATGGTATATCACATGGGGATTTAACAACAAGCAATATTATTTTAAGCGACGATGAAATATATTTAATAGATTTTTCAATGGGCGAGATCGATGCTGGCATAGAAGACCTTGGAACAGATCTTCACCTTTTGAAAGAATCTTTTAAAAGTGCACACAGTGAATATATTAATGATTTTAACATCATCATGAAAAGCTATTCTAATGAAAATAGAAATGCAAAAGAAATAGTTGAAAGGTTGTCAGAAATAGAAAAAAGGAGGAGATATTCATGAAAATAGTGACACATAACAAAAATAAATATCTTGAATATAATGAAAAATTTAAAGAATATTCCATTGATCTTGAATGGGTGAATTTGGAATATTTTGAATTACAGGCGGACAATTTAGAAGATATTGTTAAATTTTCCATTGGATTTGTTAAAAAAACTGTAGCACCACCATTTTTTATTGAAGACGCAGGCCTTTTCATAAAGTCATTAAAAGGTTTTCCAGGACCTTATTCATCCTATGTTCAAGAAAAAATAGGTAATAAAGGAATTTTGAAACTAATGGATGGCATTGAAGAAAGGAAAGCAGATTTCTATGCTATTATAGGATATTATGATGGTAGTAATATAAATATTTTTAAGGGTCAGGCAAAGGGTGAAATAACCCTTGAGGAAAGGGGAAAAAATGGTTTTGGATATGACCCCATCTTTATGCCATTAAATTCAAATAAAACATTTGCAGAAATGGATATATTTGAAAAAAATATGTTTTCTCATAGATCTGATGCTTTTAATAAATTCATATCTTTTTTGAAAAAAATTCAGTAAAAAAGATAAAATATACGAATTCATTTTCTTAAAAACATGAACTTGAAAATATGGAGAGAATACATTATTTACATTTCAATTGTTCTTTTAGTTTTGGGTTTGGTATTTTTTATTTTCTCAATTTATGGTATTTTTGCCACAAATATGGCACCTAACTATGTTTTATCATTCAATAGATATGTGGGTGATTGGATTTACTGGATTTTTGTCATTTCTCTAGCTATGACCATTGCAGGGCTGTACTATACATATGATTCAATAAAGAAGAGCAGAGAATTTTTTAAGTATTTGAATTCTGACAGTAAATCCAAATTCATATCAAAATTGAAGGATCTTGAGGTTCTTGCCTATAAACTTGGGCCAAAGCACGAAGAAATGCTTGAAGAAAAGAAAAAGGAATGGAAGGTTCATTGACTAATTAATTGATTTACGAATGCTGGGACGCATTTGCAGTCGTGTATTTCTTTTGTATAATATTTAGTAGGTATATTAACATCCCTTTTCCTTGAAATTTTTCTTTCAGATGCAAATGTAAAGCTCCAGATAGCACCCGGATATGTTGGTATAGTTGCCGTATATACATCAACAAATTTAAAAACATTTTTCATATTGAAGTATGCCTTTTTTAGATGCTCAGGATATAAAAAGGGCGATCCAGATTGTGTTCCAATGATACCATACTCATTCAAAATGTTCTTTACATTTTTATAAAATTCTTTTTCAAAAAGGACACTAGCAGGTCCAACAGGATCGGTTGAATCAACAAGAACAACATCAAATTTTTCATCAGTGTTTTTAATAAATTCTGAACCATCATCTATAAACAATTTTAGCCTTTTATCTTGAAATGAAGAACTTATACCTGGTAAATATTCTTTTGAAATATTTACAACATCTTCATCTATTTCAACAAGGTAAATTTTTTTAATATTGTGCCTTAAGCATTCCCTTGCAAGACCACCATCACCTCCACCAATAATCAATACTTTTTCTGGATTCTCATGCGAGAATAATGGTATATGCGCAAGCATTTCATGGTAAATGAATTCATCTTTTTCAGTAAGCTGGAATGTTTTATCTATGAATAGAACCTTCCCATAAGTGCTATTCTCTATGATGTCTATTTCCTGGAATTTTGACTTTTTATGTAAAATGTTTTTAGTATATTTCATTGAAAGCATAACATCCTCAGTTTGAAATTCACCAAACCAACCTTTCATAAAATGAAAAAGCATTCTTTGAATAAAAAATTTTTTAAAGAAATCATATTATATATTATATTGAATTATAAATAAAAAATTAAGAAAGATTTTTATAAAGAAAAACTATCAAAGTTTTGTGAAAGAATCTTTGGAAGAAAAAAATGCAGAACCAGTGATTATCCCGAGTTTCATTTATAAAATCTGGAAAACAAGGATAAAGGAAAACTTTAATCTGGACATTGAAAATGATATTCTAGAGGTCTTGATAAAAACTTATTACGTAAGAAGTACATGGAAATGGCAAAGAGCTTACAAGAATATTGTGGATATAATGGTTAGTAAAGGATTTTCACAAAAGGAGTCTATTAATTATGCAAGATCCATCATAAATATTTTTGATACTTATGGTATAAAGGAATCAAGGTGAAAGCAATAAGTAAAAAGGAACTTTCGCTAATCCTTTCAAAGTTAGATTTGATAAGAGAGCCAAAAGTACTTTTAGAACAGTATTCAACACCACCAGAAATTGCCGCTGATATCCTCTTTATTGCAAAAGAAGATATTAAAAATAGGGTTGTGGCTGATTTTGGGTGTGGAAACGGTATTTTTGCAATAGGTGCAAAGATCCTTGGTGCTGAATATGTATATTGCCTTGAAATAGATCAAGATGCTATTGAAATTGCAAAAATGAACTGTGAGAAACTTGGTATTGATATAAAATTTTTTAACATGGATGTTGATAAATTCAATTACAATGTTGATACTGTTATAGAAAACCCTCCATTCGGTTTTCAAAGAAGGGGTGCAGATTTGCCTTTTATTATGAAATCACTTGAAAGATCTAAAACATTTTATTTGCTCCAAAGCTCAGAAGCAAGAAGCCATATAATAAAGGTTATTGAAGGTAAAGGAAAATTGATTATGGAAAAAAATTATAAGTTTAATTTACCTTACACCTTTAAATTCCACAAAAGTGAAATAAGAAAAATGGATGTAACACTGTTTGTGGTGAAGGTGATACAATAGTATGGAAAGGGTAGTGGTTCCAGGTGAATTTTTAGGTACGATTGAGGAGTACGTCCCAGGTCAAAACGTTAATGAGGTTGATGGTAAGATATATGCAAGTCTGTATGGATTGCTTCATATTGATGAAAAACATATGACCGTTAATATAAAACCAATATCAAGCCTTCCAACGTTAAAGGTAGGCGAAATTGTTTACGGTGTTGTTCAGGAACTTTACAATGATTTTGCTTTAGTAACAGTAGTTGCAATTGAAGGTGTTGAGAGGGAAATTTTGGGTGGAAAGCAGGATGCAATCATACATGTTTCAAAGATATCAGACAGATATGTTGAAGAAGTTGGAAAAATGTTCAGAATAGGGGATATTGTTAGAGCAAAAGTGATTAAATCTAAACCATCATTGCAGCTTACAACAGCCGAACCACAGCTCGGTGTTGTCAAAGGATTATGCATGAAATGCCGTGGTCCACTTGTTAAAATGGAAAATTATCTATATTGTGAAAGGTGTGGAAGAAAGGAAACAAGGAAAATTTCATCAGATTACGGAAACATTAAAATAAAGGTAAAAAATATTCCATAATGGTGGATGTGTTTAAATGAAAAAGAACAATGATGTAGAAAAGCTTAATGTGGAAGTTGAAAGGCTTAGGAAAGAGGTTGAAGAGTTAAAATCATTGATGAGAGATCTTGTACAGATTGTTTTCAACGATGATGATTCTGACCCTGATGAGAGGGGGCCTTATCCAAATAATTGAGGTGAAAAAGATGACAATGCCCATAAAAGTAATAGATGAATTCATGAACAAGCGTATTTCAATGCTTATGAAGGATAGCAGAATTCTTGAAGGTGTTTTAATAGGCTATGATGAATATATGAATTTAATAATTAATGATACAGAAGAAAGAATGAATGAATCAGTAAGAAAATTAGGTGTTGTAATAGTCAGAGGAAATAATATTTTAAGAATTGCATCCAAGTAAAATGGTAAATTGTTCAGAGTGCGGGGGAGAAATAGACGAATTAACGCTTGTTTGTAAAAAATGTGGTAAAAAATACACAAGGGAAGAATATGATAAGTTACTTGCAAATGTAATATTGAATGTTTTTGATGAGGATATTAATGCCAGATATAATTCTCTTTCAAAAGAGATAGAAGAAATGGAAAAATGGATAAAGGGAGAAAAGGAAGAAATAAGTAAAATAGGTGAGAATTTAAATGGTTCAATAGAATTCTCATTAGAAAAAGTTTCAAATATGGAGCAAATAAAGAAAAAGCTTGATGAACAAACATCGCTTCTTGAAGAAAGGACAAGGGAATTAAGCGAAAGGTTAAGTGAAACTGAAAAAATAAAAAAGAAATTGGATGAATTATACGCAAAGGTTCTCCAGGAAATTAATGTTATTGGTGATATAAAGAGATCAAAAAACATAATTGAAAAGATATCTGAATATTCTGAAAGAATTACTGAACTTTTACTTGAAATGAACAAATTGAAAATTGAAACGGCAGAGATTAAAAATAGGTTAAAAGAAATTTCAAAGATCCTAGGTGTTGAAAACATCGATGACCTGTTTTTAAGGTTAAGGGAAATAATTGAAGAGAACGGCCAGCTTAAGCTTGAGCTTGAAAGTGCTGAAAACAGGTTAAAGATGCAAAAGGAGATATGGCAGGACTGGATATCCACACAGAATGAAAAAGTAAAAAATCTTGCTGAATATGAACTTAAGTTAAAGGAGCAAGAACTTTTGCTTGAAAAGCAGTTGAAGGAATTGTCTATAAGGGAAGATAATATTAAAAATTTAAATGTAGATAAAGTAAAGGTAGATGAATCAAAGTATCAAACTCTTATTGAAGAAAACAATGAATTGAAAGAAGAAATAAAAAGGCTTAACAATTTAATAGAGATTTTGGTAGCCGGGAAAGAGGTTCTTAAAAAAGACATTGATACTACAAAAGAACTTGAAAGGCTAAGGTCAGAGAATCAGCAGTTGAAAACACAGATGGAAACCCTGGATAAGGCACTAAGTGATTTAAAGCAAACAATGAAATTTAAGGATGAAGAATATGCAAGAAGGGAGCAGGATATTCTTTTCAGGGAAAAGAAATTACAGGAGCAGATTAAGGAGATGGAAAATCAGAGAATTGAAATTGAAGAGCTAAAAAAACTTGAACAAGAGCATAAAATAGAAGATCTCAATGAACTGGTCAAAAGAAAGGAAGTGCAGTTGAGGCAAAGGGAGAAATATCTACAGGAAATGGAAAGGGAAATAGAAGCAAAAGAAAAGGGAATCATTGACAAGGAAATAGCAATGGCTCAGGAAGAAATTATAAAGGAAATAAGTGAGGAAAAGGTAAGAACCGGTACAAGAAGGCTGGATGACCTAACATTTGGAGGATTCCCCATAGGTTCGAATATTATAGTTTACGGCCCATCTTACAGCGGTAAGGAAGTTCTTGTTTATTCATTTTTAGCCGAGGGTGTAAAAAAAGGTATACCGGCATTGGTGATTCTCGTTGATAAAACAGTAGACCTTTTTGAGGAGGAGATGAATTACGTTCTCCCAACATGGAAATCCTATGTTGAAAAAGGGCTAGTTAAATATGTGGATGCATATTCTAGAACAATAGGTGAAAAATCTGCAGTACCAGGTGTAATATATCTTGAGTCACAGACAGATTTGAACGGTATTATGAATGCAGTTGAAACAATGGTTTCACAGATAAAGGATATGGCAAGATATTATAGATTAGCATTTTTCACACTTTCAACAATACTTACATTTGCTGATGCACAGCTAGTCCTAAAGTTTCTTCAACCATTTACAACAAAGAGAAAGAAGGAAAATGCTGTTTCACTTTATCTTCTTGAAAAGGGTCTCCATGAAGAAAATACAATACAGATGGTTTCATATCTCATGGATGGTGCAATAGAATTTAAGACCGAAGCAGGGAAGGTATATCTTCAGGTAAAGGGCATAACTGAAGTTCAGAGCAGGTCCTGGATTGAAATAACGCCATCAAAGAGTGGAATAATAATGGGATCATTTACACTTGGCCATATTAGATAAACATGTATGTTAAAATATTTTATTTTAAGAACAGAAACGAATTACACAAAAAAGTGAATGAACTAAAGAATTATTTTTTAAAAGAAAAGGGACAATTCATTTATAAGGATCAGGATAACAAATTACTTATTTTTTCAGATTCATATATTGATGGTCCTGAAGCATATATTTTTCATAAATACAATGATATGGTAGGAATCTTACAAGGTATAGAGTTTAAAACATTCGCTGTAAGATCAAAGAGAAAAGGTTCTATGAATGAAAACAGAAAAATTGGTGATTTATTATTAAATAATTTAAATGAAAAAAGGGTTGATCTTGAAAATCCAGATATAACAATTTATGTTGATCAAGTCAGGGATCTTACATTTTTTTATATAAAATTTTAAGCCAAAGTTTCAAAGAATTTTTAGTTTTCTTAAAATAAAAAATCAGGTGGTGATGAGAGATCATTTTCTGATTATTTTAGGACTGCGTTTAAAATTCTTGAGCGTGAGCTTTTCAAGCGACAATATGTAAAATGGATATATTTCTTCAACACTGCGTATGGAGTTCCCAACTATTGATTGAATTTCATTTCTTTTTTCAGTATCACATATTACACCATTTGAAATTAGAATCTTTTCCATGGAACTTAAAAGATTGTTCCCCTTTTTATCCCAATCAAAAAGCAGAATGACTTTTTTATAATTTCGAATTATAAATTCACAAAAGCCCGTCATTGACATACCAAGGTTAAATCTTAAAATTTCACCCTTTAATCCAATCTTTCTAAGTGCAATTTCATCCTTTTTTCCTTCAACTATTACAGGCATTATTTCATTATCCTCTATTAGTGAATTTATGACCTCAATGATTCTTTCCTCTTTCATTTATTTCAGCCCTATCATGAGTATCAATCTTTCACTACTTTCAGGATGATAATTTTCCATGTTATAATTCCCAAAAACCTGATTAATAGAAAGCCCAGCTTCCTTTACTATTATTCTCATATCTTCCATGTTTTCAAGATATAGAGTAAGAATAGCCGAATCCCTTCTAAACGAACTTTTTTCAAATATGTCATAAAAATATGTTAAATTAAGTATCTTCATATCTTCTGAATAGTTAGGAACAAAAAATCTCCAAATTTCTGTATCACCATTTACTTTATGATCGCCCAGGTAAACAACTGATTCTTCAAGGTCTACAGGCGGTATCATATCAACTATTATTTTTCCATCTTCCTTTAAATGCATAGCAGCTGTTGATAATATATATTTCTTTTCATTTGTGGGAAAGAGCAAAATAGAATTCAGTGGTAGAATAATATAATCAAATTTTTTTGCAAGATAAAAATTTCTTACATCTGAAACAATACAATTTAATTCTGAATTTTTTCTGGATGCTATTTCAATCATTCTTTCATCTATATCCAGGCACCAAACATTTGTAATCTTAGATAATTCGTTAGCTATCCTTCCAGTCCCACACATTAGTTCAAGTACATCGCCATTTTTAATTATTTTTTTATAAAATTCTATATCTTCTGTAAAATTCCCATATAACAAATCGTAATATTTCCATTCTATATCATAAATTGATCTGTATAACATCTTATAGCTTGTATCCAATCTTTCTTAAAAATTCTTTTCTATCCTTTTTATCCTCATCCTTTTCCACTCCAACCGGTACCTGGCCATCCATCACACCTAGAACCCCAATTGAATCATTTTCAATTGCAATAATAACTTTCAATGGGTTTGATGTAGCTGCAAAAATATTCAATATTTCCTGAGTTTCTTTAAGCCTGTTCAAAATGTTTATTGGATATGCATTTTTCAGCATTATAATAAAGAAATGTCCTGCTCCCACATTTTTTGCATTTTCAATTGCATACTTGATTAGCTCATTATCATTGCCTTCAAATCTTATCAATCTTTTTCCTGAAGCTTCATTGAAAGCAATTCCAAATTTTGCTCCTGGAACAGATGTTACAATTGCTTCGTAAATGTCTTCAGCACTTTTTATAAAATGTGTCTGCCCAACTATTATATTTACATCCTCGTCCGGTTTCTTTAAATTGATTATTTTTATTTCCATAGATTTTTTCAAATATTTCAGGTATTTAAATTTTGTTTTAAACTTTAGCCAAAATTTTTAATTATGAAAAATATTGTAAAATTTAATGCTAAATAATCAATTAATATGTCTACTTTCTGATAAACCTTACGTTGTGTATGTTTCTGGGAAAAATGAATGGATAAATGGCCTTGGTGTAATTGATACATCACTTTTTATCGATAAAGATTTTGGAGATGTTGTCAATATACTTGGTTTCGAGTTTAAGATTATCAGGCCTACAATTGAAGATATATTGGATAGTATTGAGCGAGGTGCTCAGGCAATAAATAAAAAGGACCTTGGTACCATAATATTCAAATCAGGTATTAAAAATGATTCAAAAGTAGTTGAGGTTGGCATAGGTTCAGGTTTTTTAACGATCACTCTTCTTTATTATCTAAGCAACGGAAAATTGATAAGCTATGATATTTCGAAGAAAAATGCCGAAAATGTTCTTGAAATATTGAAAAGATTTGATATGGATAAGAGATGGGAATATAAAATTAGGGATTTAAATGACGGAATTGAAGAAAAAAATATAGATGCAATATTTATGGATGTTCCAGAACCCTGGCACTCCATTGAGAAAACTAAAGATTCTTTGAAATCCGGTGGTTCTCTTTTAGCATATTTACCAAACATCACCCAGGTAAAAGAATATGTTGAACATATCATAGATATGCATTTTGAAAAAATTGAAATCATCGAAATAATTGAAAGACCCTGGAAGTTCGGGAAGTTAGAATTGAGGCCTGAAAATGTAGGTCTTCTCCATACATCATTTCTTGTTTTTTCAAGGAAATTTTAGAAAAGTTTATATAGTACCACTTATTAACCAAGAATGAACAACCTAAGGTTAACATGGAGGTGTTAAATATGGTAATAAGGAAAAAAAAGGATGAGGATGATATCTATTTTGGTGATTTCTTCTTTGATGATTTCGATGAGGAATTCAGAAGAATGAATGAAAGAATAACAAGGATATTCAATGAAATGACAAGACACATGACTGATATTCAGGGACCTTTCGTATACGGTTTTTCAATGAGAATAGGCCCGGACGGTAAACCGAAAATAGAGGAATTTGGAAATGTTCCCAACCTTAGAATGGGAGAACTAGAGGGTTACAGGGAACCACTTGTAGACATTTCAGATGATGAAAAGAATGTTTACGTAACCGCAGAACTTCCGGGCGTTGAAAAAAATCAGATAGACCTTCAGGTGGACGAGCAATCTGTAACAATAAAAACTGATGTTCCAGACAGAAAATATTACAAGATAGTACAACTTCCAGAGAGGGTAAAGCCTGAAACTGCCCATGCATCCTATAACAATGGAATACTTGATATTACCTTAGAAAAGGAACAGCCAAAGAGGAAAAGTGGAACAAGAGTGAAAATAGATTAAATATGACGAGCATAGATTCAATCCTAAGCGCACTTGAGAACAGAACTAGGCGTGAAATCATAAAGCGCCTGATCTATGGCGATGAATATCCTTTGCAGCTTTCAAAGGAGCTGAGGATATCACAGCAGGCTGTAATGAAGCATCTTTACATACTCGAAAAAAACAATATAGTTAAACTTAAAGGTATAGAGAAAAGTGATCAGGGACCGAACAGAAAAATTTACAGATTAGAGGACAGTTTTCTTTTAACTGTTTCCCTCGCTCCTTATTTTTTCGATATAAGGAAAAAGAACATAGATTTTAACGAGAATATGGACATAGAAGATGATAAATTAATAGAGGAACTTAAAAAAACTGAAAATGAAATAGACAAGCTAGAAAATGAACTCATTAAAATGCTCAAAAAAAAGAATGCAATAATGGAAAGAATAGATGAATTGCTTTCATCTCAGTTCAAATCTTCGCTGGAAAAAGAAATTTTCTATGCTTACATTTCATCCTGGGATGAATATTTTGTTTCAAATGAAATTGGTTTACCTCCAAATATTGTTAAGAATATAGTAGAAAAGATTCTTAATGAATATATTTGATAGTTTAGTTGAAAGATACGATAACTGGTTTTACAGGCATAAAAAAGCTTACTTGAATGAAATTTCCCTTTATAGAAGCTTTACAGAAGGTTTAAAAAATGGCATTGAAATTGGCGTGGGCACAGGAATGTTTGCCTCAAAGGTGGGCACAGAATATGGTGTTGATCCCAGTTTTGGAATGTTATTAAAAGCCAGGGCCAGGGGAATAAATGTAATTCAGGGAAAAGGTGAAAATCTACCCTTTTTGGATGAATCATTCAAATATGCTTCTTTGATTGTGACAATCTGCTTTGTTGAAAATCCCTTAATTGTTTTAAAAGAGGCGTGGAGGATTCTAAATAAGGGTGGTAAATTATTTACAGGAATAATCGATAAGAATAGTAAATGGGGCAAATATTATGAAACAATTAAAAATGAAAGCCCATTTTACAGGTTTGCCAAATTCTATTCTGTTGATGAAATAATAAAAATGCTAAAGGAGAGCAATTTTAAAATAGAAAAAATAGGACAAACATTGTTTTCAGATTATGGTAATGAAGTAATAGAAGATTGGAAATACGGTTATGGCAAGGGATCATTTGTTTTGATACAATCTTATAAATAAATTTTTTTAAATCAAAATTCAATGCACCATTAAAAATCTTAAACCTCTTTTTCTCATTTCACTGATCATATTTCCTGTCTTTAAAAAACCCATGGGATAATTATTCCTTTCCCTGAATGCAACGACATCTATTTTTTCTTTCAAACTGTCCAGTACCTCTTCTAGATTACCAGATATTACATTATTACCTGGAGGAACAAATTTTGGTTCTGGGGAATAAACATAAATTTCAGATGAAAATTCCTTTGCGTAGTTAAGAACCAAATCATCATTTTTATCATAGTAAATTACAAGTGTTTTCATTTTAATCACTCGATTTAGCCACTCAGTCCGCCCGTCTCTCATCATTTTTCAGGCAATTGAATTTCATCATAGTGGCAAAAAAATTAATTAAATTTATTATTTATCTTTTTCTCAAAATTCCACCAAACATTCCCATACTAAATACCTGTGGATATACCCTTTTTTCCTTTATCTTGAAAAATAGAAATGATCCTGACAACCTTCCTGCAAATGAGATCATATATGTATTAAATAATCCTATGTAAAGACCCAGAATACCTCCTAGCATTGAACCAAAAAATGTTATTATTCCTATTAACATGTTGTAAATGCCAACGTATTTTCCCCTATCTTCTTTTGGAGATGCATCTAATATGTACGCTATGAATGCAACATTTGTTATGGCCTGCCCTATGCCTGAAAATATGTTTAAAAAATAAAGATCAATTACGGAATTTGAAAAGGCATAAACAATAGGAACTGGAATGAATATGAATCTGCTTATGATCATTGGCCATTTTGTGCCCGTTTTATCAATAATCTTACCAAACATAGTTATGAAAGGCACAGTTGTTGCTAAGCCTAAAAGATTTAGCATTGCAACCTGAAAAAATGATGCCTTGAGAACATCTACAGTGGTTATAAAAAGTAAAGGCCATGATAAGGACATAAAGAAGTTGTAAAAAAGTTGTGATCCCATAAAATATGAAAAATCTTTATCCCTTTTCAATATATAGAATAACCCAGACTTTTCTTTTCCCTTGAAATTTTTTTCTTCCTTTGCATAAAGCATTATGAGGGATGAAAGAACGCCAAGTATCCCAGCAACTGAAAATGGTAGGTAATAAATTGAAACAGATTCCGTATTGTAGATTATTGTATAAAATAAAAAAACAACACCTGCAAAAAGCATTGCCAAATTGGAATAGAATGAAAGTTTACCTATAAAGCTTGCCCTTTTGCTTGGTAGTGATATATCACCTACAAGTGCATTCCATGCAGGTGAAACCATTGCACTAAATATGGATTGGACTATTATGATAGAAATAAAAAGCAAGGGTGATTTTGCATATATGAGTGCTATAAACATCAGTGATGAAATTACGCCACCGAATATTATGAAGAAAACTCTATTATTAAGCATATCAGATAATTTTCCCCATGGATACTGCATTACATTAGGAAAAAGGTTCTGGCTTGCCTGCAATGCACCCATTTGTTCAGAGTTAAATCTTATGGAAGCTGCAAAATAGGGAACAAAGGGTGATGCTAGGCCAGAACTAAAACTTCCTAAAATCTGGTTCCAGTACATGGATTTGATTGTCCTAGTTTTTTCATCATCCATTTTTTCTGGTTAATACAAATGTATTATAATAATTTTTTATAAATGATTTTAAAGGGAAAATGAAATATTAAAATATTCATCTGCAATATGGGTAATCTGTGATTTAAATGCAAGATGGTGGATACCTCATAATTGCAATTGCATTTGTTTTAACCCTAGTATCCGTATTCCTAATGCTTTGGATGGTAAACAAGATAGCGCCCAAGCATGATCCAAAAAAAGAACCTGCAAGGAATGATACGTATGAATGTGGAGAAAAAACAATAGGCGATGCTAAAGGTCCAATTCACATCCAGTATTATTTTGTTATTTTAATGTTTACAGTTTTTGATGTAGCAATGGCATTAATTATTCCATGGGCATATGCCTTCAAAAGCATAATCTCTTCCTATGGTCTTATTTCATTTATCAATGTATTAATATTTCTTGCAGTGATGTTCATTGGACTTTTTTATGCTATAAAGAAGGGATATATGGAATGGAGATGATTTGAAATGTCAGATTCAATATTTTTTACAACGCTGGAGGAATTGATTAACTGGGGAAGAAGCAATTCTGTCTGGCCATTTACATTTGGTCTTGCATGCTGCGCCATAGAAATGATGGGTACGCAGGGATCGCATTATGACATAGGCAGATTCGGGAGTGAAATTTTCAGGGCTTCGCCTAGGCAGTCAGATTTAATGATTGTTGCTGGGACTGTAACAAAGAAAATGGCGCCCAGGGTGAAGAGGCTTTATGAACAAATGGCATCACCAAGGTATGTGATAGCTTATGGTTCTTGTGCAACATCCGGAGGTCCTTACCAGGGTGCTTATTCTGTTGTAATGGGTGTGGACAAAATAATTCCGGTTGATGTTTATGTGCCAGGATGCCCACCTACACCTGAAGCATTGATTTATGCTATTAACAAGCTTCAGGAAAAGATAAGGAAAGGGGAGGCAGGAAGATGATTATTGAACAAGGTAAAAATAAGGATGGTAGTTCATACATCTTGATTGACAAGGGATCTTTGATAGAAACATTAACATCTCTAAAAAATGAAGGATACAATTACCTAGTTTTAATGTCTGCTGTAGATTACAAAAAATACAGAGAGGTTGTTTATCATTTATCATCTTACAGTGAGAACAAGTTAATCGTTGTCAAGGTCAGGCCAGAAGATGATACCCTTCCGAGTGCTACAGTTTTATGGGATTCTGCAAACTGGTTTGAAAGGGAATTATACGATTTGATGGGAATCAGGTTCATCGGTCATCCAGATTTGAGGAGGATATTTTTACCCGAAGGCTGGGTGGGTCATCCGCTGAGAAAGGATTATGATATGACAAAGGAACAATTCGTTAATATGAATGATGATGGTACTGATAGGGTAAGTTTTGACCCAAAGGACGGTTGGTAAAAATGGAAGAAAGAACTATTGAGGTAAATTTTGGACCACAGCATCCATCAACACACGGTGTTCTAAGGGTCAAAGTAAAATTGAACGGTGAGACAATTGTAAACGCGGAACCGATAATAGGCTACCTCCATAGAAATGCAGAAAAACTTTCAGAGGATAAATTTTATCCTGCAGTCAGTATATTTATGGACAGGTTAGATTATGTGAGCAATCATAACATGGAACTCGGTTATGTTCTTGCAGTTGAGAAACTTGCAGATGTACAGGTTCCAGAAAGGGCAAACTGGATAAGAATGATGGTTGTTGAACTTAACAGGATAGCAAGCCATCTTGTATGGGCAGGAACAATGGGCCTTGATTTGGGAATGATTACACCATTTTTCTATACATTCAGAGAAAGGGAAAAGATAGTTCAGTTGTTTGAAATGTTATCGGGTGCAAGGCTAACGTATAATTATATAAGCATAGGTGGTGTTTACAAGGACATACCAGGTGAATTCAAAGATAAATTCCTTGAATTTTATAACGATTTTCCAAAAAGGCTAGATGAAATACAGAGCCTCTTTATGGAAAATGAAATATTCATACAGAGGATGAAGGGTATAGGATATCTTTCACCTGAAAAGGCGATGAGCTATAGCATTACTGGACCCGTTCTAAGGGCAAGTGGTATTAAATATGACATAAGAAAGAATTTCCCATATCTTTATTATGATAAGGTTGATTTTGAGGTACCAATAGCCAAGGAAGGAGATAACTTTGCAAGGTTTATAGTCAGAATGCAAGAGATGCGCCAATCCCTAAAAATTGCAAAACAGGCTTTTGATAAGATGCCTGAGGGTGAATATTTTAATCCACTTTACAGAAAGCAAGGTTTAATAAAAATAAAGGGTAAGGGTGAATCATATTCCAGGACAGAATCGCCCAGGGGTGAATTCGGTGTATATATCGTGGGCGATGGGACTTCAAAACCATACAGGGTAAGAATAAGATCCCCTGCATTTCATGCATTATCAGCAACGAATGAAATGGTGAAGGGTTCAAAGATAGCTGATATGATAGCAACACTTTCAACACTTGATCCAGTTTTTGGGGAGGTGGATAGATGAATACTATCATATGGCTAATAGATTTCATTTTAAGGGCCATTGGCATCAATTTTGCTTTATACGGATACTATGGGCAATTGATTCAGACTGTAATTGTAGATCTCATAGGTGCGTTGCTCATATTTCTTGCTGCTGCTATAACCATAATCATTGTAATTTATATATTCAGGAAATATATGGCCGATTTACAGCAGAGGATAGGTCCGAACAGGGTAGGGCCATATGGTATATTCCAGCTCATAGCAGATGCATTAAAGATGTTCGGGAAGGAGGATATCATACCAGATAATGTTGATCCACTGCTTTTCAGGTTTGCACCATACCTTGTTTTTATTCCATTAATATTGTCATATTTGCTCATACCGTATGGTTCACTATATCACTGGCTTTTAATTTTCACGAATGTAAAAGTTACTTTGCTTTTAGTGATAGCATTTTCAGCAATTGCTCCTATAGGTGAGATTGTAGCAGGTTTTTCATCAGGGAATAAGTTTTCACTCCTTGGAGGCTTGAGAGCAGCCGCACAGGATTTAAGCTATGAAATACCAATGGTTTTAGCAATAATAGGTGTTATCCTTGTTTCAAGTTCCTTAAACCTTTATACAATATCTTCAAATTCAATACCATTTGCAATTCTAGAACCCATAGGTTTCTTTGTATTCTTCCTGGCAATGGTTGCGAAAATGGCAATTGTGCCATTCGATCTGCCTGAAAGTGAAAGCGAACTTGTATCTGGATTTAACGTTGAATATTCCGGTCTGAGGTTCGGGGTATTTTATCTTGGAGTTTTTGGAAACATATTTTTTGCATCACTCTTTATTTCAACCATTTATTTAGGTGGAGGATCTGATCTTCCATGGATCTCTGGTTTAGGTTATATCTGGCTTTTGATCAAAGCCTTTATTTTTATGTTCATTTTCCTTACGCTTTGGATTGCATTACCAAGGATCAGGGTGGATAAGTTTATGAATTTTGGCTGGAGGGTTTTGCTTCCCTTGGCCCTTATCAACTTGATATGGAGTGCCGGAATTGCTGCACTCCTAAGCGGGGTGATTTGAAGATGGAGGGTATTTTGAAGGGTATAACCACTGTGTTTAAACACATGTTTAGAAAACCTGTTACTGTTCAATATCCTGAAGAACCAATACCTTGGCACACAAAAAGGTTTAGAGGCAGGGTAGTCCTAAATCTCGACTCATGCATAGGCTGTACATTGTGTGCACAGATATGTCCAAACCATGCCGATCACATGGTTTTTTATGATTATGAAAATGGTAAAAATAAGAGGAAGATATATCCAGCAGTTGATATAGGTGTCTGCACATACTGTGGCTTATGTCAAGAGATATGTCCCACAGGTTCAATAAGATTATCAAATGAATTTGAACTCGCACATTTTGACAGGGATATGGATTATCTCCCAGATAGATTATCAAGAACCGAACAGGAGTTGAAGTACCATGATTGAATACCTTTTTCTTGCGATTGGAATTCTAGGTGCAATATTTGGCATGTGGGCTGTGTCAGAAAAAAAATTGTTCAGGGCAGCGCTTGCACTGACATTTTTCCTTTTATCCATTGCCTCCCTTTATGTGATATTGAATGCTCAATTCCTTGCGGCCATTCAGATAATTGTTTATGTTGGTGCTGTAATTACGCTTCTGCTCTTTACAATAATGCTTACCAGAGGTGAGGAAGTTGAAGAGTAGTATTGCAATAATAATTTCAGCACTATTTTTTATCATCGTAATGCTTTTCATTTACAATGTTTCATTTACATCAAACATATTTATTGAATCAATTAGGAATCTTGGCCAGATCTCCATTGAAATAAATCAGTACGGTTTAATATTCGAGGTGCTAGCAATACTCCTTCTCTCTTCAATGTTCGGCGCATTTTATTTAGCTTCAAAGGAGGAAGAACAATGATACCTTTAATTTATGTTTTAATAATAAGCCTGTTAATGTTTACTGTTGGATTATACGGTATATTAACGGTCAAAGGAGGAATAAGGCTATTGATCAGTATTGAAATATTAGTAAATAGTGCCAATTTGAACATAGTAGCATGGGCAACAATGAACGGTGATTCAAACGGCATTCTATTTGTTTTAATATCCATAGCCATTGCGGCTGCAGAGGCAGCGGTGGGCTTTGCAATACTCGTCGCACTTTATAGACAGACCAAGAGTGTTGGATTAAAATCCCTCAAGGAGCTGAGGTGGTGAAACTTGATCACATATACTGGATTAAATGGATTTTTACAGACACCTGTTCTTTCAGCATTCTTCATATTTTTATTGCCCATTATAATATTTCCATTTGTAATGGTACTGGGTAAGAAATTTAGTTCTTTCAAAAAATATGCAGGTATAGTTGTAACATCCGGTATATTCATTTCTTTCATTCTTGCATATTATATATATACCTTGAACACAGATTTTTATTTCTACAGTACATGGTTTAACAATTTTACCTGGGGTGTTTATATCGATCCGCTATCTGTTGCAATGGCATTGATGGTTTCAGGTGTTTCTTTTCTCATACATATGTTTGCAATAGGATATATAGGAAAAGATCCTAACAAACATGTTTATTTTGCAGAAACATCCCTTTTCACAGGTGGTATGCTTGGTGTTGTCCTTAGTGCAAATATGGTAATGTTTTTCCTGTTCTGGGAGCTCGTTGGTCTGTGCTCCTATCTGCTAATAGGTTTCTGGTGGCATAAGCCTAATGCTGCATCAGCTGCAAAGAAGGCTTTCATAGTAACAAGGGTAGGTGATGTTTTATTAATATTAGGTCTTGCAGTCCTTTACTGGTCATTCTTGCCTGTGATTAGATCATCTATAACGAATGATCCTCTTTCTGTTTATAATATAATCAATTATGCATCTGTTGTTATGAAGCAACCAGATGGACAGTTTTATTTAGCACTTGCAGGTGCCCTTGTCCTTGGGGGTGCTGCAGGTAAATCCGCACAGTTTCCTTTGCATGTATGGATACCAGATGCAATGGAAGGTCCTACAACAGTTTCGGCATTAATACATGCTGCAACAATGGTAACCGCGGGTATCTACCTTGTTGCAAGGATTTACCCTGTTTATGTTTATGCAAGTCCATGGGCAGGATATTTAGTGCTTTATATAGGTGCCTTCACTGCATTCCTTGCTGGAACAATGGGTCTTGTTATGAATGATATTAAAAGAATATTAGCTTATTCAACAATCAGCCAGCTTGGATATATGTTGGCGGCATTAGGCCTTGGTTTTGTAGCAATAAATTACATAAGTGGAAATACAATTGGAATTAGTATTTATCATCTGATTGTCCATGCATTTCTAAAGGCATTGTTATTCCTCTCGGCAGGTGCAATACTCTATGCCCTTCTTGACACAAGGGACATAAGGAAGATGGGTGGCCTATGGAAGAAAATGCCAATTACAATTACAGCTATGTTCATAGGTGCTTTAACGTTAGTAGGTTTTCCGCCCACAGCAGGCTATTTTAGTAAGGATGAAATTATATCACTTTCATATTATGTTTTTAATCAAAACCCTTACGTTCTTTACGCCTGGCTTCTTCTCCTAATAGGTGCATTCCTAACAACTCTATACACATTCAGGATGTTTTTCACAGTGGCTCTTGGAAAGCCAAAGAGCTACGCAGCCGAGCATGCAAGGGACCCTCCATGGGTAATGATCATACCAATGATTATACTTTCCATTCTTTCATTGATTTACGGTATATTCCAGAGCGGTTTTTATAATTATTTTTCGAGCATGTTCTCAGGTCAGAGCTATTCAGGTACAGTTTCATTTTCAATTCCTATATACATTGAAATTTTGCCATTCCTTCTTGTTTTATTTGGCATATATATTGCATGGATATTCTATGGATCACACAGGCTTTCATCTGAAAAGGTTGCAAAGGGATCAGGATCACTTTACAGGCTTGTAAAAGCAAAGTATTACCTCGATTTTCTATTTACAAATATTATTGCTGAAAGAGTAATAGTATTTGTAGCGATAGTTGTTTCCTTATTTGATAAATATGTCATAGATGGAATAGTAAATGGTATCGGTGCCATTGCCAATCTTGGATCTCAAGCGTTCAGAAAAGCACAAACAGGAATTGTACAGAATTACGCTGCTATGGTAATACTTGGATTGCTCGTGTTTCTGATCATAGGAAAAATACTGGGGGTGTTCTGAATGGAATCATTTTATCTCATGGTTTTATTAATTCTTCCCTTAATATTTTCCATAATATCGCTTTTAAGTGGAAAATATTCTAAAGTAATATCGTCCATTCTGGCAGGTCTGTTTATAATAATAGTTTTGCCATTTCTGCCAGTTATTAATTATTCATTGTTTAATCCTGAAACTCTTTATGGTATAAGCGTAAACCTTGAAATATCATATTTGAGCTATCCTCTCGTTTTACTCACTTCAATAGTTATATTCATCGCAATGATTTATCAGGATGGGAGGATTGAAAAATCCTACTTCTCATATCTATTTTTCTTGGAATTCTCATTGATAGGCGTATTCATGAGCCAGAATTTGATTCTTTTCTACATTTTCTGGGAGCTTGTTTTAATACCATCTTATTTCATGATACTTAGATGGGGCGGGCCTAAAAAGGATTATACTGCTTTAAAGTTTCTTATATACACACACGTCGGTTCTGTTCTCATGCTTGTTTCCATATTCATACTTGGATACAATTATTACTCTTTAACTGGACATTTTAACTTTAACATAGGAACGTTGATAACAAATCAATTCCTGAGCAACCTTTCACCATTGCTTATGTTCCTTGTTATGATGGGCTTCTTCCTTGCATTCTTTATAAAATTGCCAACAGTACCTTTTCATACATGGGCACCTGATGTATACGTTGAATCACCAACAACATCATCCATGGTATTTTCGGGTCTCCTTTCAAAGATGGGTGCATTCGGATTATTCAGCATATTCATAAGATTTGTACCTTTCTCAGGGCCAGATGTTGGATATTTCCTCCTGTCACTTGCACTTCTATCCATAGTTTATGCTGCGTTTGCAGCTCTTGCACAGAGGGATCTAAAGAGAATGGTTGCATATTCAAGCATTGGGCATATGGGCTTTATTACCCTTGCTATTTCTATAGTTTTTCTTGCACCAGTGCTTAATCTACCTGTTTCAGATGCATATCTGGCCTTAGAGGGCGGCATGTTTATGATGTTTGCACACGGTCTTATTGTACCAATCCTTTTCGGCTCTGTTGGTTCAATAGAAAGATCCACAGGTACCAGGGCGATAAGAGATCTAGGTGGCCTTACCAAGATGATGCCCAATCTTGCATTCGTTATGGTTGCGGGTTTTCTTGCATCACTCGGTCTTCCAGGTATGGCTGGATTTGTTGCTGAATTCTCAGTCGTTGTCGGTTCATGGTATTTTATAACCTATCTTTCATTCATTGTTATTTTTGGTCTGGTTGTTGTCGCAAGTTATCATATATGGGCGCTTCAGAGGACGCTCTTCGGGCCATATAACGAGTACCTGGGCAAGATAGGGGATATGCTTCCAAGAGAATTCTGGCCCATGATAATTCTAGTATTGGTTGTTATAATAGTTGGTATATTCCCATCACCTGTTTATTCCATGTTTAGCCATTATGCACAATTCATCGGAGGTATGTAAAATGATCCAATATCTTTTGCCATCTATAATTTTATTCGTGTTTGGTCTTCTTGTAATAGGCATTTCAATCTTTACAAAGGGTTCAAAATTAGTAATTTACACCTCATTATCAGGTGCATCACTTTCATTTTTAATTCTACTTTACAATTTATTAAATTTCACATTTGAAAAATATTCTGTATTTTACTTTGATTTTCCTGGTACAATATTTTCATTGCTATTTGTATTCATTTTAATTTTTGTAATAGTATCCTCAATGAGATTCAATTATTCAAAACCTGAACTGTATTATGTCTTAATGCTTTTTGCAACTGGAAGCATGATACTTGCAGCTTATTCTTATAACCTCATTGCCATATTTGTTACATTTGAGGCTGCAAGCTTGGCCACTTATGCACTTGCATCCTACCCAAAAAGTCCTAAAAGCCTTGAAGCATCTTTAAAATTCTTTGTCATAGGCGCATTGTCATCGGCATTTATCATATTCGGCATTTCATATTATTACATTTCAACAAGCAGTTTTAACCTTGGCGTAATACCTTCTAACAATTTTGGCCAGTTATTCATTTTATCACTGATCCTGCTAATAGTTGGTTTCGGTTTCAAACTATCTCTATTTCCTTTTCACAGCTGGGCCATAGATACATACAATGGTTCCAGGGCTCCTGTATCAGCATTACTATCAACTGCAAGCAAGCTTATGGCATTAATAGTGATGATAAGGATATTCCTTTCTGGAAATTTCCAGATACAGATTGGATCCACGGGTTATACATATGTTCAGGCATTTTTCATTATCATCTCTATACTTACAATGACGTACGGTAATGTTACAGCTCTTGCACAGAGGGATGTGAAAAGAATGCTTGCATATAGCAGTGTTGCTAATGCTGGATATCTAGCGCTTGTGTTCACAATTACAGGTTCAACAGCACTTTCACTTGCATTATCCTCAATATTGGTTTTCTCCATGGCATACATATTGATGAAGGGTGGTGCATTCATTTCAATGGAAAACTTTGAGGGAAAGGGTATTGGAACATCCCTGGATGATATTTCTGGAATAGCCAAGAAAAGGCCATTGTTTGCAATTTCATTCTCCATATTGCTATTTTCACTTGCAGGTATTCCTCCAACATTAGGTTTCATGGGCAAATATTTTCTATTCTTGAGTTTAATAGAGGGAAATCTATGGTGGCTTGCAATTATTGCTGTTATAAATTCTGCAATATCCGTTTATTACTATTTCAGAGTAGTTATGTACATGTGGAAGGAACCAAAGATGAATTTTGAAACAAATAGATATGTTGATTTTGTCGTATTGTTATTTGCGATACTTGTTATCATTATAGGTATTTTAACACCGCTTTTCATAGGTGGATTAAATGTTTTGTGGGGTGGATTGCCATGATATTGGTCAGACTTTATATCTCCATCTATAATACGGACCTCATCTATGGCGAAATAAATGGTGCATATAAGGCTATGAAAAGGCTTTACAATATTTCAGAAAAAGGGAGATCAAGTATATATGAAGGATTGAAAAAATTCGCAGAAATAAATCTTAATGCGCTAGAGGGTAAAATTTCAATATCCCAGGCTAAAAAAGAGCTTGAAGAATTATCAAAGAGCCATCCGGAAATTTTCTTAATAGACAGGGAGGGTACAGGAAGCGTTGAGAAATCACTCAAAGGTTATATGCACAGGCTTGAATATTCAATAAATAGATATGATATAAAATATCCGTATTTCAATATGCAGAGGTGTGATGACCTGTGAAAGAATGTATTGAGGAATGGGAAAAAGAAAAAAGCGAAGAAAAGGGAGCAGAGGTGCTTAGATGCTTCAAAGAATGGGCAGAGGAAATATATTTTAATGATGATGAAAGCAGATTAATGCTTGCAAGGGAAGTATGGGATAGATCTGTAACAGAAATTATGAAAGAAATATCTGAAACATTAAAGATAAAAACAAGGGATGATTTCATATATTTGAAGGAGAAGTATAATCTTACAATGTATTAGTAAAATTTATCTATTGAAAATGTTGGTGTTTATGTATGTATGCAATTTTCAAGGTTGAAAAAAAGGACAGTGCAAAAATAGACGAACTTTACACAGATGACATTGTTTCAAGACAGAGCATAATCAGGAGGGATGGCATATCCCTAGAGCTTAAGGATGATTCATTTTATGTACTAGTTGAAGGTTCTGAAGAGGGAATAAAAAGGGCAAGGGAGATTGCATCTAAATTTTCCAAAGTCTTGGAAGGAGAAGAACTGGATGCCATATACAGAAAATTTAAGGCACAGGATGATAAATCCCTAGAGGGCTTTGGCTCCATATTCGGCTGATTATGCTTCATTTAATCTTAGCTGATGCAGAACTTGAGCTTGTGCCAGAAGAATTATGGAATCATCCATCGGTGATAAATGTTGCACAGAGAAGGGGGAAAAAGCCAAGAAATATACTTTTAGATTCCACATTCCATCATTCTGCCATCAAGGAATATTTTAAGGGTGAAGAAAATAGAAGGGGAAGGCCTGATATTACACATTATTTTTTGTTGAATTCGCTTGAATCACCTTTAAACCTAAAGAATGGTCTAAGGGTTTATGTGCACACAAGGAACAATGAAGTAATTTTTATCAGGCCTGAAACAAGGATTCCAAAAAGTTATAACAGGTTCGTTGGCTTAATTGAAGAACTTTTTCATAATGGATATGTTCCATCAAAGAACGATCCGCTCCTCTGGATAGAAAGGTTGAACATTAAAGATCTTCTAATGAATATAGGCGAAGAAAATGTTCTTGTTTTGTGTTCAAAAGGTGAGAAGAAAAGGATTTATGAAACAATAGAAAAGGATCAGGCTGTGATAATAGGTGGATTTCCTTCTGGAACATTTATCTCTGACATTAAAAATTTTAAAAAAGTATCCATATTTGATGTTGATCTTACCGCATGGGTTACTGCTTATGAAGTAATTGCAAATTATGAATTTAAATTTTCAATCCTCTAATTGTTCTCATCTTTTCAATTTTTTTCTTGATTGTATCAATTTTTCCTATGTCATGTCTTACAAAAACATTCCCTTGAACGTATTTCAAAGAATTCTCAACAGTTTTTTCAGCTTTTTCTAAGCTTTCATTAATTCCAACTATTGCAATAGCTCTGGAGTGTGTGGTTAAAATTTTTCCATCTAAAAGATTTACTGATCCATAATAAATTTTAGCCCCTTGATTTTTTATTTTTTCTTCGTCTATATGTATTTCTTCGCCCTCTTTTGGTTTTGTTCCATAACCCTGAGGAACCACGTATTTAACTACTGTTGCCTTTTTATCAAAGTTAAAGTTATTTTTTATATCACCATTTATAATGTCTTCCATGACAGTAATGAAATTACCATTAAATGTACTGAGTACATTCATTCCTTCAGGATCACCAAATCTGGCATTTATTTCTATAACCTTTGGTCCTTTTCCCGTAATCATGAATTGTCCGTATATTACACCCTTGTAAACTATGCCTTCCATTTTCATTGCATTTACTATGGAATTTAAAATTTTAACAGATTCTTCATAATCATTTTTTGTAAGAAATGGAAGCATATGATCCTCCATAGAATAAGAGCCCATGCCCCCCGTATTTGGTCCCTCATCATTTTCAAATGCCCTTTTAAAGTCCTGAACTAATGGCATGGGTATGATTTTTGAGCCATCCGAAAATGCCTGTAAAGTATATTCTTCACCTATGAGCTTCTCTTCAATAAGAACACCCTTGCCCTCACCTATACCTTCTTTTATAACACTTATAGCATAAGATAGACCCTCATCCTTTGTTTTAAAATGATCCCCCTGTACCCTGACTCCTTTACCACCTGTTAAACCTACAGGTTTTACAACAAATTCATCTTCAAATTCACTCAAATATTTTTTTAATTTTTCAACATTATCAAAAAATGCATTATTCACATTGCCGGGTATGCTGTATTTTTCCATAAGATCTCTCATAAATTTTTTGCTTGTTTCTATTTGGGCAGCTTCCTTTGTTGGTGATGCACATTTGATACCATTTTTTTCTAGTTCATTTACTATACCATTTTCAAGTGGTGCTTCAGGTCCAATAATTGCAATCTCGATATCCCCATTTCTTATTGGCCCCCATTTTATAATGTTATCCACGTTTGTCTCCTTTTCTATTAAAAAATCTTCACTTATCCTCTTTAACCCAGGATTAAGGTTTGACATTATTGTAAATAACCTCCCACCACTTTCTTTCACTTTTTCACCTATTATGTGCTCCCTTGCTCCTCCACCAACGAGTAATACATTCATTTTTTCTCATCCTCGAGATTCAGGTTTAATTTTTTTGCAAGATATTCTTTAAGGTTTTTAGGATCTGAAATATCTATGCCGAAATATGGACCAAAATTCTTTGTTACAGAAATAAGAATAGTTTTTCCAGATGTTCTAGTGACAATTAAATTCTTAGATTTCAATACATTTACATGTTCATAAATTTTTTCCCCTATCATCTCTCTCAAGGTGCTCTGTTTTATTGGTTGATAATATGCAATTACCGCAAGCGTTTTAAGCACATCCTTATCCAGTTCAGGTTTACTAAACCTGTACGCTATTTCAAGGTAATCCTCCCTGAGTTGCATTACATATTTTTGACCAACCTTTGTTATTTCTATTGAGCTATCATTTTTTTTATAATCATCTTTTAAAGATTTTAATGCTTTGTAAACATCTTTCCTTCCTATGTTGAGTTTTTCAGATATTTCCGATATCTTTATGGGTTCATCAACAGAAAAAAGGACAGCTTCTACGAGTTTTTTAACATCCATGGTTTTGATAAATATATGATTATTAATAAATTTTGGTATGCTTCTAAGCAGGACATAAATGACCAATTTTCAAATTCAGGAACAGCTGTTTAGAAGTGAGCTATTCCTCAGCTGAAGCATTGGAGCTTCCTGTTTCAAAGACCGATATCTTGCATGGATATATTTCCTGCAAGCCCGATGTTTCGATCACTACAGGCGTGAATTTGGACTGCACCAGCCCTATTTTTATCAATCCTATTTTTCTGAGATTTTTTGAAGCATTTTAGTTTCTATCGATTATCAAACTGCATACATCACAGTGATATATACGGTCTGAAAGTTTCAAGTCACTCTTTGTATTTCCAAATCTTGAACATATTTTTGATGATGGATCAAACCTACCTATTTCTATGATATTCTTTCCTTATTTTTCAGCCTTCCATTCAAGCTTCTTCTTGAATGAATAGAAGGATACTTCTCCTATGCTTTTTGCTACATAATGGTTCTGCATCATTCCCTGAACATTCAGGTCTTCCATGATGATGGTATCAATACTGCTTGGCTATTGCATTGATACCTTATCAAGGAAGTCCTCACGCTCATTTCTCAGCTTCATGTATATCTTTCCTATCTTCAGGCTGTGTTTCTTATAGTTTTTAGAATCCTTATGTTTTCTTTACAGCTGCTTTTTAAGTCTATTTATCATTTTCTCAACCTTCTTTATGAATCCTGGATTTTCTATTGCTATTCCATTTGAGAGTGTTACGAACTTCTTTATTCCAAGATCTATGCCCACTGAATTTTCAGCTGATATTAGCTTCTTTTCTGGTAATCCTTCATCTATTTCATATATTATAGAATAGTAATAATCATCAGCATCCTTTGTTATTACTATCTGATTGATGCTCTTTATTTCAGATAACTCCTTCTCAGAACCCTCGAAGTATATGCCCTCAGAGAACTTTAGGAAGCATATTCTTTGCCCTTCTTTCTTTATTTGCTGCGGTACAGCAAAATAATCATTTTTTCCCTTTTTCCTGAATTTTGGATGTTTTGCATTCTTACGAAAGAAGCTCTTAAATGCATTATCAAGAAAGCGTAATGACATTTGTAAGGATTGAGAATTCACTTCTTATAGCCATGGTTACTTCTTCTTGAGTTCAATGAAAATTTCCCCGCATCCTTATGCGTTATGTAGTATTAATCCCTCTTAGCTAAGAAATAGTTGTATACGAATCGACAGCTACCAAAGTGCTTTCCTAGTAAAATTTTCATTTTTTGTGGGATATAACATCATTTTGGTAGCAACAATCATTGTTTATATAATTACTAAAAAAAATATAAACTTTTTTATTGAGGCAAATCCGTGAATCCAATCGCTGAAGCAATTGAGATTTTCCGCTCCTTCCAAACACCTAACATTCTTTTAAATTTGATTCAATTAATAGCAATAAAGATTGGAGTTTAAATTAGCTAAATAATACAGAAGATTTAGATAGAAGTTGCTGAGGTATATGTTAACAAATATCATATAATACTTAATATACTGATTTGCATTTACATATCATGCTGGAGGCTGTTGAAAATGGCTGAAGAATTAAATCCGTTCAAAATAGCGCAAGAACAGTTGGACAAGGCTGCAAAGATAATGAACCTGGATCCTACAGTGCATCAGTTTTTGAGGGAGCCCATGAGAATTCTTGAGGTAACAATACCAGTGAAGATGGATGATGGGTCAGTAAAAATATTTAAAGGGTTCAGGGTACAGTACAATGATGCTAGGGGACCGACAAAGGGTGGAATAAGGTATCATCCTCAGGAAACACTCGATACTGTAAAAGCACTTTCTGCATGGATGACATGGAAGACTTCTGTAGTTGATTTACCCTATGGTGGTGCAAAGGGTGGAATTATCTGTGATCCAAAATCAATGAGCGAAGGTGAACTCGAAAGATTGTCCAGGGGTTATATAAGGGCAATAGGAAGATTCATAGGCCCGGAAAGGGATATACCGGCACCTGATGTTTATACTACACCACAAATGATGGCATGGATGATGGATGAATATTCAAAAATTGTTGGTTACAATGCACCAGGCGTTATCACAGGTAAACCATTGGAAGTGGGCGGTTCTCTTGGAAGGGGAGATGCAACCGCAAGAGGTGGTCTTTACACATTGAGGGAAGCAGCTAAAAAAATAAATCTCGATCTGAAGAAGGCGACAGTAGCCGTTCAGGGTTTTGGTAATGCTGGTCAATTTGCCCACAAGCTTGTTACTGAAATGTTCGGATCTAAGGTAGTTGCAGTTAGTGATACAAAAGGAGGAATTTATTCTAAGGATGGCCTTGACTTTAAAAAAGTTTTAGATCACAAGGAGAAAACAGGTTCTGTTATCAATTTTCCGGGTGCTAAAAATATAACGAACGAAGATCTTCTTGAGCTAGATGTTGATGTATTGATTCCAGCAGCAATAGAAAACCAGATTACAGGAAAGAATGCAAATAAGATTAAAGCTAAGATTGTTCTTGAACTTGCAAATGGGCCTACTACTCCAGAAGCTGATGTTATTCTATTCAAGAAAGGAATTCTAGATATACCAGATTTCCTTGCAAATGCAGGTGGTGTTACGGTATCATATTTTGAATGGGTACAGAACATTAACGGATATTACTGGACCGAAGAAGAGGTGTACCAGAGACTCGACCAAAAAATGACAAAGGCATTCTGGGATGTAATGGAAACTGCTGAAAAGTATAAGGTAGAGCCAAGGATGGGAGCATATATAGTTGCAGTAAAAAGAGTCGCTGATGCTGTAAAGACGAGAGGTTGGGTATAAAAAATTTTAATTTTTTCATTTTTTTTAAAATTTTAAATTAAATAACTAGTTAAATAAAGGATTTATTTTTAATAATTTAGGATTTTTGAAGATTTTTTGATTGTTATAAAAATTATATTATTAATAATAAAAGCCGTGCTACACTGAACCTAGATATCATTTGTCAAACAATATTTAATAATTTGTATGTAATTCCCTATTTACCTTTATTGAGGTGAAAAATATGGAAGATGATAGGTTGATGTTAGATAAATTAAACCCATTCAAGATAGCGCAAAGGCAACTTGACAAGGCTGCGAAAATAATGAAGCTGGATCCGGCTATACATGCGATTTTAAGGGAACCGATGAGGGTTTATGAGGTAAACATACCTGTAAAGATGGATGATGGTTCGGTGAAAATATTCAAAGGCTTCAGAGTGCATCATAATGATGCTAGGGGACCTGTAAAGGGTGGTATAAGATTCCATCCAGATGAAACGCTTGACACCGTAAAAGCACTATCAATGTGGATGACATGGAAGACATCCGTGGTAAATGTTCCATATGGTGGTGCAAAGGGTGGAATTATTGTAGATCCAGAAAAATTGAGTAAAGGGGAACTTGAAAGGCTTTCAAGGGAATACATAAGGGCAATAGGAAGATTCATAGGCCCGGAAAAGGATATACCGGCACCGGATGTAAACACAAATCCACAGATCATGGCATGGATGGTGGATGAATATTCAAAAATAGTAGGATATAATGCATTTGGTGTTATCACAGGAAAACCCCTTGAAATTGGAGGATCTCAGGGAAGGACAGAGGCTACTGCCAGGGGTGGAGCATACGTTTTGAGGGAAGCTGCTAAAAAAATAAATCTTGACCTTTCTAAGGCAAGGGTAGCTATTCAGGGCAACGGAAATGTTGGTGGATTTGCACATAAGGTCATTACAGAAATGTTTGGTTCTAAAGTTGTTGCTATTAGTGATGTAAATGGTGGTATTTACAATGAGAATGGCATAGACTATTATGCTATTCAGGAATACAAGGCAAAAAACAAGGGAACAATTTCAGGCTTTCCAGGTGCAAAAGCAATTACAAACAAGGAATTGCTTGAATTAGATGTTGATGTTCTCATTCCTGCCGCCATAGAAAATCAAATTACCAGTGAAAACGCTGACAAAATCAAAGCTAAGATTGTTCTTGAACTTGCAAATGGACCATGCACACCAGAGGCTGATGAAATATTATTCAAGAAAGGCATACTTCAGGTCCCGGACATACTTGCAAATGCAGGTGGTGTTACGGTATCATATTTTGAATGGGTACAGAACATTAACGGATATTACTGGACCGAAGAAGAGGTGTACCAGAGACTCGACCAATGGATGACAAAGGCGTTTTGGGATACGGTTAAGATGGCTGATAATTACAAGGTAGAGCCAAGGATGGGAGCATATATAGTTGCAGTAAAAAGAGTAGCTGATGCAATAAAAGTGAGGGGTTGGGTTTAAATCCTTTCTACTTATTTTTATTTATTTAAAAATCTGAAAAAGTTTTAAATACAATATAATTATTAAAGAGATACGGTAAAAAGGTTAGGTGAATTTTTATGGAAGAAAAATTGAAAACCGGTACTACAACTGTTGGTATTGTTACAAAGGAAGGGGTTGTCATGGCCACTGAAAAGAGGGCCACAATGGATAATTTTATCGCTCATAAGGTCACTCAGAAATTGTATGAAATTGACAAGTACATAGGAATGACTACGGCGGGTCTTGTTGGTGATTTGCAGGTACTTGTAAGATATCTGAGGGCTGAGGTTGAATTATACAAGTTAAAGAATAAGAAACCCATTACCGTTCAAGGTGCTGCTACACTATTAGCAAACATACTTAATCAAAGTAAATTTTATCCATATTATGTAAGTTTAATTGTTGGTGGATACGATTCAAAAGGTTACCATGTGTTTGGTCTAGATGCTGCTGGTGGATCAATTGAGGATAAATACATCAGTGCGGGTTCAGGATCCCTATTTGTATATGGTGTGCTTGAAGATTCATACCATGATGATTTGACCATTGATGAAGCAATAAACATAGTAATAAGGGGTGTAAGTGCTGCTATGAAGAGGGATTCAGCATCCGGTGATGGCATAGATGTAGCGACAATAACAGAAAAGGAAGGTTTTGTTAAACTGGATGATGATGAAATCAAAAAAAGAATGAAAAAGTTAAAACTTATACAATAAACAATTTAAAGTTCTGGAAGGCGTAAAATAATGTCAATGGGTGTATGGGAGGATATATTACAGCAAACTAAGATGGCAGTTTTGGAGTTTGCTCCTTCGATTACAATCACTAGTATAGATTTTGAAGCTTCACTCATTGTAGTTTATACAAAGGACATAGATTTCTTTACAGATAACCCAAATGTTGTAAAACAGATAGCCCAAAAGATTAGGAGAAGAATATCCATAAGACCGGATCCATCAATATTGATGAATGAAGAAGAGGCAAAGGAAACAATAAAAAAGATTGTTCCAGAGGAAGCAGGTATAACTGACATATATTTTGAACCTGAAACTTGTGAAGTTATAATAGCAGCTGAAGCACCAGGTCTTGTAATAGGTAAAGAGGGCCAGTTATTGAATGAAATAAAAAAACAGATAAAGTGGGCTCCAAAGGTAGTTAGAACTCCTCCTTTACCATCAAGGATAGTTTCAGAAATAAGAGAATATTTAAAAGAAAATCAGAACGAAAGGAGAGAATTTTTAAGGGAAGTGGGCAGAAAGCTTAACAGGCCAATCCTGAACGGTGAAAATTGGATAAGGATCATTGCCCTTGGCGGTTACAGGGAAGTTGGAAGATCAGCAACTTTAATTATGACACGGAATAGTCGAGTACTCGTTGATTGTGGCGTAGTTGCCGGGAATGTTCAGGGCAATGAACCATGGTCTGGGATACCTTATCTTTATGTACCTGAGATATGGTCCCAAGATTCGTTTCAGAATGAAAATAATCCATTCAAGTATCTTGATGCAGTCGTACTTACACATGCACATCTTGATCACTCAGGCCTTTTGCCAATGCTTTACAAATATAATTTTAAGGGACCCGTATATGCAACACCACCAACGAGGGATCTTGCTGTTCTTCTTCAAATGGATTATCTTAAACTTGCGCATTCAGAGGGTGGGAAGGTTCCATATGATTCAAAGGACATAAAAGAAATGCTTAAGAGAACTATAACAATTGAATATGGCGAAACAACAGACATAGCTCAAGATGTGAGATTGACATTCCATAATGCCGGTCATATTCTCGGTTCTTCCATTGCACATTTTCACATTGGTGAAGGTTTGCATAATATTATCGTTTCAGGGGACATAAAATTTGAAAAAACATGGTTATTCAGTGCTGCAACAAATAAATTTCCCAGGGCTGAGACCGTAATAATTGAATCCACTTATGGTGGCAGGAATGATTTCCAGCCCTCAAGGAAAGAAGCTGGTGAAAATTTAAAAAATATCGTTTCAAATGTTATACAGAGGAATGGAAAAGTTCTCATACCCGTATTTGCAGTGGGCAGAAGTCAGGAGGTAATGTTAGTTCTTGAAGAATATATCAGGAATAATGAACTTCAGAAGATACCAGTATACATAGATGGAATGATTTGGGAAGCAACAGCCATTCATGCTGCATATCCTGAATACCTTAACAGGGAACTCAGGGAAAGGATATTCAAGAAATCAGACAATCCATTCCTTTCAGACATTTTTGTCAGGGTTGATACACCTGAAAGAAGGCAAAAAATAGTGAATGACCCTGATCCTTCCGTTATACTTGCAACATCAGGTATGATGAACGGTGGCCCAGTAATGGAATATTTTATAAACATGGCTGAAAATCCGAAAAATGCTTTAATTTTTGTTGGTTATCAGGCCGAGGGTACGCTTGGCAGACGTATACAGAAGGGGGAAAAATCAATAGTACTATCATACATGGGCAAGATGAATACAATAAACATTGATATGGAAATATCAACGGTAGAAGGATTTTCAGGTCATGCTGATAGAAAGCAGTTGATACAGTTTATAACATCCATGCATCCAAGACCAAACAGGGTTATTACGTGCCATGGTGATGGCGATAATTGTTTATATCTTGCAGATACATTTTATAGAAAGTATGGCATAGACGCAGTTGCACCAAAGAATCTTGAAGGGTTAAGGGTCTACTGATTATGAACTTTAAAAATCTTGATGAGATGAATGAGATTCTTGTCCACTGCAAGAAATGCCCAAGATTAGTTGAATTCAGGGAAAGTGTTTCAAAAAGAAAAAACAGATTTTTTGGAGAACAGTACTGGAGCAGGCCAGTTCCAGGTTACGGAGATCATAATGGGCATCTGTTGATACTTGGCTTAGCACCTGCTGCTACTGGTGGAAACAGGACAGGTAGAATATTTACAGGTGATAAGAGTGCGGAGTTCCTTGTTTCCTGCTTGTACAAAACAGGTTTCACAAATATGGAAAGATCTGAAAAAAAAGACGATGGTCTTGTTTATTATGATACCTATGTTACAGCCGTATTAAAGTGCGTTCCACCCAATGATAAACCCACCAGGGATGAACTTGAAAACTGTAGTCCATATCTAAATTTTGAAATAGATACCATGAAAAATCTTAAAGCGATTCTTGTACTTGGAAGGATAGCATTTGATTCTTTAAAAAGATATTACAGAAATAAAGGATTTGATGTTGATGGTCTAGAATTTAAGCATGGTAAGTATTATGATATAGATAACATCAGAATTTATTGCTCCTATCATCCAAGTCCAAGGAATGTGAATACGGGCAGAATAAAAAGTGAAGATTTAATAGATATCTTAATGGAAATAAGGGATTACATCAATAGATAAACATTTTATATTGAAAAATATTTTGGTATTTATGACAAATAAAAAACAAACGAAAGAAAAAAATGAGAAGGATGATCAGGCGGAATATGTGGATTTTCTAGAGGAAACATTGAGTGAATTTACACTTGCATTCCTTTTAGATATGGAAAAGCATGGTATATTCACTTCAAAGGATGATGAATTTATGGTCACGGACAAGTTCATGGATAAATTAATGGATTATAGCATGCAAAATTTGAACAGTGGTATGGACTCTGAGGATATAATTGGTGATTCTGTATTCAGTGCTATTAAGGAATTTTACGGTGACCAGCTTTCGGAAGAGGAGATATACCCAAGGGCAGATATTGTAATAAGCTTTGTTCTTCAGGACCTTGAAAATGCAATAAAAGAAAATTCATCTAAATGATTGCCTGTGGTATAGACGAAGCAGGGCGTGGCCCTGTCTTCGGTCCATTGGTAATTTGCGGTCTATGTGCAAGGGATGATGATATTATACGTCTTGGTGTAAAGGATTCTAAGCTTCTGAGTCCGAATAAAAGAGAGATTCTATATCCCAAGATACTGGATGTTTCTAAGGATTATAGGATAGAAATAATAAGTGCAGAGAAGATAGATGAAATGATGAAAGTTTATACTTTAAATGAAATAGAAGCGATTTATTTTGCAAAGGTTATTGATCAATTGAATGGAGATAAATTTATTGTTGATGCTGCCGATGTGAATGAAGATAGATTTGCAAAAATGATTTTAAAGTACATTGGCAAAGAAGTAAAAATAATTTCAAAACATAAGGCTGACAGAGATTATCCAGTGGTATCAGCCGCATCCATTATTGCAAAGGTGACCAGGGACAGAGAAATAGAGAAGATAAGGTCAAAAATAGGCGATTTTGGATCAGGATATCCATCTGACCAGAGAACGGTTGATTTCCTGAAATCTTATTATAAAAAGACAGGAAATTTTCCACCTTATGTGAGGCATTCCTGGAGGACACTGGAAAAATTAATTACATTGGATAATTTTTTAGGTAGTGATAGCGATGGAAAGACTTTTTGAGCTCGTTGAAAAATTCAATCAAAAGGCTTTAGAGGATGAAAAATTAAAGCAGGATTTAAAAGGTTTAGAAAAGAAGATTGAAATAAATTTTACAGATGATGGAAATTACAGCTTTATATTAAAAGATGGGCAAGTATTCAGGTATAATGGCAAATTTGAAAAGCCGGATATAACAGTATCAATATCAACAGATATTTTTAACAGCATTCTTAATAAAGAGCTTGATGTATTAAGCGCATATATAACAAGAAAATTTACTGTTAAGGCATCGCTTTCAGATAAACTTCTTATATCAGAGCTTTTAAAATGAAAATGGTTTAATCCATGTAGTGTTATACTCCATCAATGAACCCTGATAATTATTTTTTAATGCTCAAGGAAAACGCTGATAAAATATATGAGGTGGCTGAACTTGCAAGATCCAGGGGCTATGATCCTGAGGATTTTATTGAAATACCCAGAGCTGAGGACCTTGCATCCAGGGTTGAACAGCTTATAGGTTTTAAAGGTATTGCTGAAACAATAAGGGAATTTTCAAAGAAATATGACAGGGAGACAGTAAGTATAATGACCGCCCGAGAAATAGCAAAAAGGCTTTCAAATGATAAAAATAAAGCACTGGACATATCCATAAGGGTGGGTCTTGCAATTCTTACTGAAGGTATACTCGTTGCACCCTTAGAAGGTATTTCTGAAATAAAGATCAGAAAAAATGCTGATGGGTCTGATTATTTAGCTATTTATTATTCTGGGCCAATAAGGGGGGCTGGGGGAACAGGCCAGGCTCTAAGTGTTCTTATAGGGGACATTGTAAGACAGGATCTAGGCATTGGAAGGTTCAAACCATCAAATGAGCTGGTTGAAAGGTATAAAGAAGAAATTCAAATTTACAAAAATGTTGAACATTTGCAGTACAATCCATCACCCAAGGAAATAGAAATTGCCATAAAAAACTGTCCTGTATGCATTGATGGTGAAGGTACTATTGAAAATGAAGTTTCAGGATTCAGGGATCTGCCAGAGGTAGAAACAAACAGGGTAAGGGGAGGTATGTGTCTTGTTGTTGCAGAGGGTTTAATACAAAAATCAAGAAAGATTAAAGGCATAGTTGAAAAAATGGGAATAGAAGGATGGAATTTCATAGATAATCTAATAAAGGATGAAAAATCAGCAAATGGTGAAGAGAAGGGATCAGAGAAGTTTATAGAGGACATAGTTGCAGGTAGACCAGTATTTTCACACTCCGAAAGGAAAGGAGGCTTTAGGTTAAGATATGGGAGGTGCAGAACTGGTGGCCTAGCAACTGTATCAATAAATCCCGCTACCATGGTACTGATGGATAATTTTATTGCAGGCGGAACACAGCTTAAACTGGAATTCCCTGGTAAGGCTGCTGGTATGACAGCATGCGAATCCATAGAGGGTCCGATAGTGCTTCTGAATAATGGAGATTTAGTTCAGGCCAATAGCATTGAAGAAGCAGAAAAAATCAAAGATATGGTAATAAAAATATATGACAATGGCGAAATTCTTATACCATTTGGTGAATTCCTTGAAAACAATTACCCTCTTAGGCCAGGTGCATTTACCCAAGAATGGTGGCAAAAAATTGCGAAATCTAGAAATTTGGAAATTCTTGAAAACCAGGATTTTGAATACTATTTTGATATTTCTGTTAAATATGACATACCATTGAATCCAAGGTTCAACCTTTTCTGGCATGATATGGACATAGATGAAATTTTGAAATTGAGGAAATTTTTAATTGAAAAATCCATTTTTGAAAATGGAAAATTGCTTATTGAAAAAAACAATGAAATAAAAAATATCCTTTGCGAACTAGGTGTTCTTCATATTGAAAGGGAAAAATATGTCATAGAAAAATACGCAAAAGTACTTCCAACAATGCTTGGTCTTGGCATAAATGGTTCAAGGATTGTGGAGGAAAAAGCTGTCCAGGAAAAAATTTCAGATCCTCTTGAACTCATAAATTACCTTTCAGGAATAAAAGTTTATCCCAGGGCCCCGACAAGGGTTGGTGCAAGAATGGGACGCCCAGAAAAGGCTGCGGAAAGGAAAATGAAGCCGCCAGTTAATGTTCTATTTCCTATAGGTGAAACAACTGGAAACAGGAGATCCATTTCCCTGCTTATAAATGATGAAAAGGAAAAAATAACTGTAACAATGGGTATAAGGATATGTCCAAAATGCGGTAAAAAAACGTACAAGGCAAGGTGTGAAAAATGTGGTTCAAGAACAAATTTTACTGAAAATGTTCAGGATATTCAACTATCAATCGGAAGTTTATGGAAAGAGGCAATGGAAAATCTTGGAAATTTGCCTGATATTGATTTTGATGTAAAAGGTGTAAAGGGTTTGATATCAAAGGAGCTGCTTCCCGAACCCCTTGAAAAAGGTATATTAAGAGCAATAAACAATGTATGGGTTTACAAGGACGGTACAGCCAGGTTTGATATGAGTAATCTTGCCATTACGCATTTCAGGATTAAAGAAATTGGTCTTACAGCAGAAATGGCCAGGAAAATGGGTTATGAATATGATATCAATGGCAATCCAGTACAAAATGATGATCAGGTATGTCAAATAATGCCCCAGGATATTATTATATCCAGGACCGGTGCAAGCTACCTTTTAAATGTTTCAAGGTTTGTGGATGACCTTTTGGAAAAATTTTACCATATGGAGAGGTTTTACAATTTAAAAAATGAAAGCGATCTCATCGGCCAGCTTGTTATGGGCATTTCTCCCCATACTTCTGGTGCAGTCCTGGGCAGGATCATAGGTTTTACAGATCTTTCAGCATGTTTCGCACACCCATTCTTCCATGCCGCAAAAAGAAGGAACTGTGATGGTGATGAGGATGGAATAATGTTACTTCTCGATGCTCTAATAAATTTTTCAAGGCATTACCTTCCATCTACAAGGGGAAGCCTAATGGATGCACCGCTATTTCTTTCAATTAGAGTAGATCCAAGGGAAATAGACAAGGAAGCACTTAATGTTGACATTATGTGGGAATATCCTCTAGAATTCTACAACGCAGCAATGAAGAATATGAAACCTTCAGACATTTCAGATATTATGGAAACGATAAAAAACAGGTTGGGTAAGAGTGATGAACTAACAAATTACGGTTTTACAAATGATACACCTGATATAAACAGGTGTGTCAGGGAAAGTGCATATAAAACTTTAAAATCGATGGATGAAAAAACGAATGCACAGCTTTTGCTATCTAAAAAGATCAGGGCAGTGGATGAAACAGATGTAGCGAACAGGATCGTTTCCCATCATTTTATACCAGATATAATGGGTAATATGAGAAAATATGGTACACAGCAGTTCAGATGTGCAAAATGTAACAAGAAATACAGGAGAATGCCCCTGACAGGCAAATGCGAGTGTGGTGGAAATTTACTTTTAACAACATCTGAAGGAAATATTACAAAATACCTGGATATTTCCAAAAAGGTTTCTGATGAATTTAACATAAACAACTATACCAAGCAAAGATTATTATTTGCGGAAGAGGCTATAAGAACCATGTTCTCGAAAGAGAACAAAAACGATAAAAAATTGGAGGATTTTATATGAATGCCGTTCTTTTTGTTCTAGGACCTGCAGGATCCGGGAAATCCACATTTTCAGGTTCTTTCCAGGAATGGATGAGGAGCAATGGATACGACGCAATTACTGTGAATCTTGATCCAGGTGCAGAGTTTCTCCCGTACGAGCCTGATGTGGATGTTAGGAACTATATAAACCTCCAGGAAATCATGGATGATTATGGCTTAGGCCCAAATGGAGCACAAATCCTAGCAGCGGATCTAATAGCGAACCAGCTGGATGATATAAAAGGAGAAATAGATGATTTTGAGACAGATTATGTTATAGTAGACACGCCAGGCCAGCTTGAACTTTTTGCTTTCAGGACTTCAAGTGAATTTCTGCTGGAGCGTCTTTCAGAAAAGAGGGGTTTCATATCTTTTTTGATGGATCCTATGGTTGCAATTTCCCCTTCAGGATATGTGTCACTTTTAACGCTTTCTGCAAGCGTCTTTTTCAGGTTTTATACTCCTTTTTTGAACGTTATAAACAAGATAGATTTGCTTGGCGATACAGATATTTCAAAATTAAAGATCTGGTCAAGTGATCCTGAAACATTATACGATGATTTAAGGGATGAAAAGCCAAGCATGAATAATATATACTTACTTGAAGTGCTTAAGTCAATGCAATCCATTGGAACATCAAATAGGCCATTATTCTGCTCATCAAAGGAATTGAAGGGAATGGAGGAAATATATTCAAACATTCAAATGATATATTCGGGTGGCGAAGATCTAGAGAAAAGATGAATCTGATTTTATTTTATAATGCTTTAATTTTTAGCTTGATTTTAAAATGCTAATCCTCCAATAAATATTAAATCTTTTATCCTAAAGCAATGAAATTATTCCATAATGAAATTTTATATTTCAAAAAAATTGAGGTCTTGATATTTGAATATAAAACATTTTTCAAGCATCATCTCTTCAAAAGTTGAACGTCCAATGCATCAGTGTTAAATATTGCGTAATATCCATCTTTTGCAGCACCAGGGTTAAAAAAAAGTGTATTCTTTACTTTTATTATACCCCTATCTTCATGGATATGCCCTGACATAACTACCTTTGGCACTCTTTCATCAACAGCCTTCCTAATACCCCTATTACCTGCATGCCCATTTCTTATATTATCAAGTATTCCATGCGGTGGTTGATGTAGCATGAGCATGGTATTTTCATCAATATTATTTACAAGAAAATCATAAGCCTCATCATCTGTATATCCTATGCCCATATTAATGAAATTAAAATCTGAACCCCCTAGACCAACTAAATCTATACCATTGAAATTTATTTTATTTTTGTGCATATTGATCATGTTCACCTTACTTATATAATTCAAAACTTCGGGTGGATCACAGTTTCCGGGTATTGCAAGAACAGGAAAACTATCAGTAAAAATGTCCATTACAAATTCAGCAGGACCAAAATTTGTAAGATCACCAAGAAGGATTACAGCATCAACGCTATGTTTATTCCCTAGTTCTTCAATGAAGTGATGGGTAACAGTTGAATGGAGATCTGATAAAACCAAAAATTTCATCTTTTCACCTTATTCAGGTTCCAAAGTTCCATGATTCAATATATTTCTTTTGCTTTTCGTTTAATTCATCTATGTCTATATTAAAAACATACCTTGATATGTTCGCTACATCAATGTCTATGTCCCTTGGTACAGGATATACCTTTTTTTCAAGGAATGTATGATTTTTTACAATGTATTCAGCCGTGAGTGCCTGAATTGAAAATGAAAGGTCCATAATTTCAACAGGATGCCCCTGGCCACCAACAAGATTTATTAGCCTTCCATCACCCAAGAGATATAATTTTTTACCATTTTCAAGTATGTATTCATCGACATATTTTCTTACAGTTCTCTTTTCCTTTGAAAGGGAAGAAAGATGTTCCTTGTTTATTTCAACGTCAAAATGGCCTGCATTTGCAAAAATACATTTGTCCTTTGCAATTTTAAAATGTTCTTCCCTTACAACGTCCGTCATACCAGTGGCTGTAATGACAATGTCAGCATCCTTAATTGCATCCTCCATTTTTTTTACATAAAAACCATCCATGTATGCCTCAACTGCCTTTACAGGATCTATTTCAGTAACAGTAACCCTTGCACCCATGCCCTTCATCCTCATTGCTATGCCCTTTCCGCACCATCCATAGCCGGCTACAACAACATTTTTACCGGCTATTAATATATTCGTTGTGCTCATTATGCCATCAAGAGTGCTCTGGCCCGTACCATATCTATTATCAAAAAGGTGTTTCATTTCCGCATCGTTTACATCGAACATTGGGAATTTTAGTATACCTTCCTTCTCCATTATTTTTAAACGGAGAACGCCCGTTGTAGTCTCCTCATTACCCCCCATAATTTTTAAATTCCTTTCCCTGTGTAAAAGTGTTGTTAGATCTCCCCCATCATCTATAATGATATCCGGATCATTATCAAGAACCTTGTTAAGACTTTCATAATATTCATCCTTCGTTTGTCCTCTTTTAGCATAGACGTTCATTTCCTTTGATAATGTTTTAGCAACATCATCATCGGTTGTTAAAGGATTGCATGATGTAATGTAAACATTCGCACCACCATCTTTTAGGGTTTTTGCCAGTATACCTGTCTTTGCCTCCAGATGTAAAGCCATACCTATTTTAATACCCTGGAATGGTTTTTCTTCATTAAACCTCTTCCTTATTTTAGAAATTATACCCATCCTGCTTTCTGCCCAATAAAGTTTTTCTTCACCAGCATCCATAAAAGATCACTATAATCAATATGCAAATTGCATCTTAAACCTTTTGTGACTGGAGATAATTATTAATATATGTCCAGTTGACCATAAACACGTAAACCCACTGAGAACCATCCTGTGTAGAATTGTAATAAACTTCCTGGAAAGGCTCATGGAAAAATTTATCAAACGAGGCGTTAGACATCATTATAGGTGGATCGTATGAAGGATGGGTTGCAAGTTCGTATCCATATACGCCGTTATAAAACATATTTGAATTTATTAGTACGTACCCTATCTCTGGATATGTGCCGTTGAGCCCCTCAAGCTCATAAATAGTGCTATTCCAATTAGTTGAATTCCAAATCTTATATGTATATTCAAAAGTTGAATTGAATCCCAATGCTTCAAGATACAAACCATCAACTGCATCAGTTGCAACTGAATATTTTTTGTTACCATATTCTTCTAGCCAGTTTATTCCACTCATCATAACAGGTGTTACGTAATTCTGTGAAGTTTCGCTTACCTGGTTAATGAATGGATATGCTGTTACCACTGATAGTAAAACAGTTACAATGATTATTGTAATAAATAAAGGTCTCAAATTTTTATATCCCCTGGGTTTTTTTATGTATATCCTTCTTATTTCATTTGGAAATGTTATTACCATAGGTGCAGTCAGCCTGTTTTCACTACCCAGTACAGTACCGCCAAAATTGTTTTGTTGAGGAAGATAAACATAAATAACATCTCTATTATTTACTTTTATTGTATAATGCCTTAGTGTTTTGTAGAATGAATAAACACCTATGCCCGCAAAAATGGAAAATGGTTCAAAAATATATTCAAGATATCTGTATGGAATTAAAACACCGTTCCACGTAATGAATGAAAACACCATGGATATGGATAGAAAGAATATCCAACCACCTAGTATAATTTCACCGTACGGATATTCCTTAACATTTTTAACACCAACACCAACAAATCCAAGCGTTACAATAAATGGTAGTGAAAGAAAAATGCCTATGTCCGAAATTTTAATACCTTTGATTCCTATTGTTATTAGTAGTATCAGAATGCTAAGGGATAGAATTATTGTAAAAGCATAATAATAGATATCCTTATAATCGAATTTATTCGTTTTTAAAATCATTAAGAGATATTTTCTCACATATTTTAAAGTGGTTAATAAAATTAAAATTAAAATATAGAATAGTGCGATAACAAGATACCATGGTAGCAAGCCAAGAAATGCACCTGTGATAAATCCGTACATTGAGGGAATGAATGTAAGCCAGAAAAAGAAGGTAGTAGATGTAAAAACTAAAAGATAAATAACATCATATTTATAATTCCTATAATCTTTTTCAAAAATTTTTTTAAAGTATATTATGCCTATAATTGAAATAATGTACATATAAGTGGTTAAATGGTGGGATAGAATAAGTGCAAGGGATGAAAATGCAAGAGGGATGTAATACTTCACGTTATCCTTTGTATATATGAAAAGAAGAATTGATAATAAAAGAAAAACATGACCAAAGACAAGGAGACCGACCATTGATGTTTCAAATACTTCCATTGGGTTTACTGCAAGAAACAATGCAGAAAAAATTCCAATAAAGTCAGAACCCGTAATCTTTTTTGCAATTAAATAAATGATTGGAATTGTTAAGCCAGCAAATATGGGTGGAAAATGTAAAAGTAAAGTTTGAACACTAATCCCTGTTAGATCATGTAAAAAAATCATCGTCCAATAAAACATAGGGAAATCCCCATATCCCGAGGTGCCCCATATGGACGGAAGCGTTGTAAATATCTGTCCAAGGTTAACAAAAGCAGTAGTTAAATCGTAGTAAATACCAAAATCCACACCCCAGATAGCATATCTTAGAGATGGTATGGATCTTAACAAAATACCCACTAACGTTATCAAAGAAACAATAATCCAGATGCTAACTTCAGTTCTTCTTTTATCATTTTTATCCATAAATTCTATTGGTAATATACATATGAATATCTTAAATCTTTCTTAATTTTTACCGTCTTCGTTACCATTAAATATAGAAATTCTTTGTAAGAATTAATGTTTGATCCAGCAGTTTTTCTTGCCGCAATGGGAATAACACTTCTTGAAATTTCGGAAGCTTCAGCAGTAGCTCTTGCATTGTATGCTGAAGGGGGTTCAAGGGCATTTGTTTATGTTTCCCTTGGTATTGCAATTGTTCTTATAATTACATTTATAATTGGTCAAGAAATTTCCCTTCTTCCAATACTATTTGTCAGATTAGTTGCAGGCTTTCTGTTGCTTTACTTTGGAATTAGATTGGCAAGAAGCGCCAGAAGGGCTGTATTGCGATCAAGAAAAGGTAATGGAAACTCAGAGGAGAATATTGAAAGAGGATTATTTTATACTGGCTTTTCGGTGGGCGCGGTTGAGGCGTTTGAAGCCGCAATAGTTCTAGTTGCTTTGATACCTATAAATTATACTTCAACATTTTTAGGTCTAGTTACAGGATTGATGATAGTGGCTATTGCTACCGTGATTCTTAGAACGCAGATAAGAAAGATTAAACAGGCAAATATGAAAATTGCAGTCTCTGCATTACTTTTATCATTTTCATTATTCTGGGTTCTTGAAGCATTTATTGAGATATCAGATCTCTATTTGATATTTTTCTTTGCAATATTCTTCTTAGGTGTGTATTTATTTGCACATAGAAAATAACAATATATAAATTATCTAAGAAAAAATTATATACGTTGAAAGCTATTTCATTTTCATTATGAATGGTAATGTTATTAATTCACCATATCCCGCAGAAATAGAGAAATTTTTAACAGGAAAGGCCGGTACATCATTAATAATAAAAGGTCCGCCTGGTGCAGGTAAAACAACACTTGCATTGCAAATTCTAGAAAGATTAAGCAATAAATATAAAATAATATATTTTTCAACAAGGGTTGGAGATGAAAGTCTATATCAGCAATTCCCTTGGTTAAGATCTCTTGAGAAAAATATTAAACTCTTAATTTCTTCAAAATTGTTTTTGGAGGAAATATCAAAAAACAAAAGAATTGAGGAAAAGCCTGTAAAAGAATATGGTAAAAGGTTATTAAAGGAAATGACTGGAGAAGGTCAGCCACAGGTCTACAGGTCTATGTTCAATTACTATTTTAAAGATTTATCGGTTCCTGAAATTAAAAAACTTTATGACGATATAGAAATGAATTTACCTCAAAAGACAATAGTCGTTGTTGATTCAATAGAGGGTATAACGTCAAAATATAATATTCAGGAAAATAATTTTGTTTACATGCTTCAGAAAGATATAGTTGAGGGTGCACAGGCAAGCATAATATTTGTTTCAGAAAAGGATTCCTTGGGCCCAGAGGATTACGTATCTGATGGTTTAATTTATGAAAGACACTCTATTGAGGATGGAAGAAGGATTAGGATCATAACTTTAAACAAGCTAAGAGGTATTGAAATTGGTCAGTCAAGCTTTGCATATACTTTGGATGGTGGAAGATTCAGAGTATTTTATCCTGAAAATTACTATTTTGAAAGTAAAAATTTTGTAGTATCTAAGAATACGAATAATAGATATAAGGTAGGAATACCAGGGTTTGATAATTTATTAAATGGTGGCCTCTTTCCAGGATCCTTTTTTACAATAGAAGTTGATAAAGAGGTTTCACAGGATGAATTAAAATTATTTCTTAGACCAATTGGTTTGAATTTTCTTATGAATAATATTGGTATACTTATGATTCCCCCTGGCGGATGGTCAGTTGAAAAACTCAAAAATGATCTCGTAAGGTTTATTCCAGAAAAAATTTTTGAAAATGGAATAAGGTACATAGATTATCTTGCTCAGGAATCCAAAGCAAAATATCTTGTTCCTGCAGGTGGTAATGACTACAATGAAATAAATGAGAGACTTTTTAAGGCGATGCTCGAATTATCGGGAATGGAAAACAAACCCATATTGCATTTCATCGGGATGGATACATTAGAATACGTAAAGGGTAAAGAAGCAGCAATCAAGGAAATATTCAATATGTCACAGGCAATAAAATCATCTAATGATATTGGTATATCTGTTGTTAGAATAGGTCAATCACTGAAAGAAGAAATAATAAATATATCAGATTATTATATAAAGCTTATATCAATAAACAGTGTACCTTTCATTTATGGAATAAAGCCTAGGACAGTCTATTATGCATTAGAAGTAGACCAGGAAAAGGGATTTCCAAATATAAAATTATCTCCAATGTTATAAAAAAAATTTACTGGGGCCTTTCGTATCTAGCCCACCATTCATCTACCATTTTTTGTATTTCCTTTATTTTTTCCGGCTCTGAAAATAGGTGCTTGAATCTTCCCTGTGGCTTCAAATATTCTTCTACAGGTTTTCTCTGTTTTGGCATATATGTTATTTTTCTATGCTCAAGGTCTCCGTTCTCCACTTCCCATAGAGGAAATATGCCTGTTTCTGTTGCCAATCTCATAATTTCTATTGTTTTGCTTGGGTCATGCCTCCAACCTGTTGTACAGCTAGAAATTGTATGAATGAATTTCGGGCCTTTAATACTCAAAGCCTTTTGAACCTTGTTTTTGAAATCAGGGAGGAATGCAGGGTTTGCAGTTGCAACATACGGTATTTTATGCGCAGCCATAATATCTGCTATTGGTTTTTTGAACTCTTCTTTTCCAACAGGTTTTACTGGACCTACCTGGGTTGTGGTTGTCCAAGCACCAAAGGGTGTTGATGATGATCTCTGTATGCCTGTGTTCATATATGCTTCGTTATCATAGAGAATGTAAAGTATATCATGCCCTCTTTCTGCCATACCACTAAGGCTCTGTATACCGATATCGGAAGTCCCTCCATCCCCGCCAAATACAATAATATTCATACCATCCCTTTTACCCATTGCTTTCAATGCAACATCTATACCGCTGGCTGTTGCAGAAGCATTTTCAAATGCAACATGTATCCATGGTAATCTCCAAGCAGTATGGGGGTAAGGAGTTGAAAACACCTCTAGACAGCCTGTTGCATTCACTACAATTGTATTTGGTCCCGCAAGCTTTAAGACCCATTTTACAATGATAGGTGCAGCGCAGCCTGCACATGCCCTGTGCCCAGGAGCAAAAAATTCAACATCCTCGTAATTCATAGTGATCCCTCCACTTCCTTAACGGATTTTTCATCAACATCTATCCATTGAATTTCCTGGAATTTTCCTCTCTTCGCCTTTTTAGCTCTTTCGTAAATTTCTTCATAATTCTCTATTTTTACGTCCCTGCCGCCTAAACCAAGAATGAAATCCAGAATCCTCGGTTTATTCTTAACATTTGAATATGAAGCTGCAATTTCAGTAAAAATAGCACCTGCAAATCCAGGTGAGATATTTCTGTCCACAACCGCAATAATATCAGCATTTTTTGTAATCTCTAAAATCTCTTCCCTTGGAAATGGTCTAAATACTGTTATCTTTACAAGACCTACCTTCTCTCCTTTTTCCCTCAATTTTCTCACTGTTTCCCTTGCTGTTCCTGTCATTGAACCCATAGTTACTAGAATTACATCAGCATCTTCAACCATAAAACCAGAAACCTTTGAATACTTTCTTTTAAATATCATATAGAATTGATTGAATGATTCATCTATTACCTTTTTTGCATGCTCCATTGCAATATGCTGCGAATATTTAAATTCCATATAATGTTCAGGAAAAACAAAAGCACCAAAAGTTGCAGGTTTTTGTGGATCAAGCACAGGATAATTTATTTTTTTCTCTCCAAGAAATGCATCCACATCTTTCTGTTCAGGAACATTTACAGGTTCCATTGTATGTGTTAGAACGAAAGCATCCATACCCATCAGTGCTGGAAGTAGAACGTTCTCATTTTCTGCAACCTTGAATGCTATTATTGTAAGGTCCAGTGCCTCCTGGTTTGTTTCAGCATAAAAATGAATCCAGCCTGAATCCCTTTCTGCCATGGTATCCTGTTGGTCAGCCCAAATATTTACAGGTGCTGCAAGCGCTCTGTTTCCAATTGCCATTACAATAGGTAATCTCATACCACTTGCAATGTATAATACCTCATGCATGAACGCTAAACCTTGGCTGGCAGTTGCAGTCATAGTTCTAACACCCGTTGCAGCTGCACCTATGGCTGCTGAAAGTGCCGAATGTTCGCTTTCCACAGGTAGAAATTCTGCATCCATTTCACCATTTGCAATAAGTTCCGATACTTTTTCAGGAAAAACGGTTGAAGGAGTAATAGGGTAAGCTGGTACGACTTTTACTCTTGCGAGCTTGGCCGCATATGCAGTGCTTTCATTACCCTTTAACATCATCATTGGCATATTACTTCTCCTCCCTTACAAAGTCAATTGCCTTTGTCGGGCATTCATTTACACATATGCCACAACCCTTACAATACTGGTAATTTATGACTGGTACGGGCATTTTAATAAGTTTCTGGTTTGCCACAGGGTATTCTTCCCCTGGCTTCTTTTCAATTGCAGGTTCTGGACAAAAGTTCCAGCAAATCATGCATCTTATGCATTTTTCATACTTTATTTCAGGTCTAAATGTCCTCCAAGATCCTGTTTCTTCAAGTGCAGTACTTCCCGGCTCACTAATAACAATACCCTTTGTAATTTTCATACATGATCACCAACCTAATACAGTTCTTTTATACGATTCAAATGCAGCGTTAGCATTATCCTCACCACGTGATGGTGCGCTTTGTTTTATTGCTTCAAGTATACTTTCAATTTTTACATTGCCAACAGCTTTTGCATATGCACCTAGTATTGCAGTATTAACAATAGGTGAAGATCTTGACCCAAGTCCAAAGTTTACAGCAACATCAGTTGCATCAACAACAGCTACTTTGTAATCCTTTAGATTAAAATCCTCAGGCTTTTTCTGGGTATTTAGTATGACATATCCACCATTCTTAAGACCCTTTATAACATCAATTTTGCTCATCAATGATGTGTCAAGAACCACAACAGCATCCGGATTGTAAATATACATCTTTATATCTATCTTTCTACTGTCTATCCTTGTATATGCTTCTACAGGTGCTCCTCTTCTTTCAACACCGAAAAAAGGAAACGACTGGACATCATTACCTTCAAAAAACGCAGCTGTGGCCAAGATATTTGCCGCTGTTACTGCTCCCTGTCCACCTCTACCATGAAATCTTATTTCAAACATAGAAAAAGGATATGCTGAAATAAAAGATAAATGTTTTCTAATTAAGATTATAAAATACAATGAAATCAGAAAATACTTTATTTATAAATGTAATACAGTTAATCATGAAGGATTACTTCACCATGGATGATTTTGATCTAAGGGGTAAGCGCATTCTTCTCAGGCTTGATTTAAATTCTCCTGTGAATACTGATACGGGAGAAATTACAGATATTTCCAGGTTTTTGGCACATTTAGACACATTAAAAAAGTTGGGTGAAAGCAAGGTGGTTATTCTTGCCCATCAATCCAGGCCTGGTAAAAAGGATTTCACAACAACAAAAAAACATGCAGAAATTTTATCAAAACTTTTGAGAAGACCAGTTACATATATTGATGGTCTTTTTGAAAGTGTTGTTATAGAAAAAATAAAGCAGATGAAAGATGGTGATATAATTTTTTTAGAAAATACAAGGTTTTATTCTGAAGATGTTGTTCTAGCTGATGAGCCAATTTCTATACAAAGGAAATCGCACATTGTTAAAAAACTTGCACCTCTCTTTGATTATTTTATAAATGATGCTTTTGCTGCTGTTCACAGACCCCAGACTACCCTTATAGGTTTTACAGAAGATATTCCTAATCTGGCAGGCATTCTTATGGATAAGGAAATTACAATGCTCAGCAAATTCATTCAAGATGATTCAAGGCCTAAAATGGCCGTTCTTGCTGGTGCTAAGGTAGATGATTCATTAAAGGTTGCAAGAAATTTTCTTGAGAAAAATATTGTTGATAAGATTATTACAGGCGGTCTAGTATCAAATCTTTTTTTACTTTCAAAGGGTATTGATATAGGTAATTTTAATTTAGAATTCCTAAAAAAGGAGCTCGGGAATATAGAACCCTTGCTCAATATATGCAATGAAATTCTTCAGAAGTATGGGGATAAGGTTGTTCTTCCTGTGGATTTAGCCTTGAACAAGGATAATAAAAGGTTAGAAATCTCTATAAATGAACTTCCAATGGAATATCCAATTATGGATATCGGTCTTGAAACAATTGAAAAATACAAAGAAATTCTTAAAGATGCAAAGGCGATCATACTAAACGGACCAATGGGTGTTTATGAGATAGATGATTTTGCCATAGGAACAATAGAGATATTTACAGCAATTTCAGATATGGATTGTTTTAAGGTAGCTGGTGGAGGGCATACAATTTCAGCAATAGCAAAGTTAAACCTGAACAAAAAATTCACTCATGTGAGTGTAGGTGGTGGAGCACTAATAAACTTTTTATCCGGTGAACCTATGCCTGTTATTGATGCATTGAAATTATCAAAACAAAAATTTATGGAGGTTAAAAAATGAAAATCTACAAGGTAATTGGATCAATGAAAAATGGTAAAAAATGGGAAAGCATAAACAAGGAAATAGCTGCAAAAAATAAGGAAATGGCAATGGATGAATTTTATGCATTACTTGGTAGTATATACAAAAAGAATAGAAGGGAAATAAAAATAGAAGATGCATATTCTATACCATTAAAGGATGCAACGGATCCGAGAGCAATTTATAAAATAAGAAAACATGGTGAAGAACATGGAGAATGAAGGAGCGCTTGAAAATTTACTTGCTACAGCAGATGTTTTAAAAAAGCATATTGAAAATTTAAATGTGCAGATACAGTTTTTAAGGGAACAAAGGGAAGAGCATTATAATGCAAAAGTGACACTTGAAAATTACCTTAAAATGGAAAACGAAGAAATACTTATGGACATAGGTGCAAATACATATGTTTATTGCAGGGTAAGTGAAAAGAAAAAGGCAATGATTTCAATAGGTTCAAACGTAATTGTTGAATATGACATAACGAGGGCAATACAAACATTAGATTCAAGGATGAAGGATCTTGAAGATGCGGAGAGGAAATTTATCCAAGAAAGTGAAAAGGCACAGGCACAGTACGCCGCTATAGAAAGAAGGGTAGAGGAAATATATAATTCTTATAAGGGAAAGGAAAATGTTCAACCGCCTTAAAGAAAAACTTAATATTTTTAAGAAAAAAGTGAGCGAAGAATTAATGGAAGAGGGTCTAACAGAGGGGTTTGGGAAAAAAATAAATGAAAAGCGTCTCGATGAAATTCTTGATGAACTGGAAATATCTTTACTCGAAAGTGATGTAGCTTATGATGTTGCTGAGGAAATCAGGAACAGTATAAGGGAAGGTATTCTTGGTAAAAAAATTAAATGGGGACAGGAACCAGAAAAAGTTGTTGAAGAAATAATAAGAAAATCAATTTTTGAAATTTTGAACATTGAATCAAAAGACCTTATTGAAATGGTTAAAAATTCTGAAAAACCATTTGTTATTATGTTTCTAGGTATAAATGGAACTGGTAAAACTACTACCATTGCAAAAGTTGCTAATCTTTTGTTAAAAAACAAATTATCAGTTGTTATTGCTGCTAGTGATACATTCAGGGCCGGGGCTATAGACCAGCTTGAATACCATTCACAGAAGTTACAGGTCACACTTATTAAACACCAGCCTGGAAGTGATCCAGCGAGTGTTGCATTCGACGCGATTGCACATGCAAAGGCAAAAGGTAAACATGTTGTTTTGATTGATACTGCAGGGCGCATGCAAACCAATAAAAATCTGATGGAGGAAATGAAAAAAATAAAGAGGGTGGCAAAGCCTAACATAACAATATTTGTAGGTGATGCTCTTGCTGGGAATGACATAATATCACAGGCAACAATATTTGAAAATGAAGTCGGTTTTGATGCCGTAATACTTTGTAAAATTGATGCTGATGCAAAGGGCGGTTCAGCAATAAGTATTGCGCACCAATTAAAAAAACCAATTATTTATCTTGGTGTCGGACAGGGATATGATGATATTGTAAAATTTACACCTAATTACATAATGGATAAAATATTCTCTAAAGATAATGCAACTTGAATTTTCTTCTAAAATTAATCACATCATCTGAAATATTCTTTTTAAGGGCTTTAATAATAAAATCCGATAATATTTCAACATCCTTTTCTTTAAAACCTAGTCTTGAAATTTCATTTGTACCCATTCTACCTACACAGTCGATTATGATCCTTGATCTTTCCAAAATTTTACAAAATTCAGGATGTTCGATAAATATCTGGTGTGAAGATGTATATCTTCCATTGAATGATTTTATTCCAAATCTACTTTCATCAAGCAATTTTGCTAGTGTTATGGAATTTTTTATTACAGCTTTTGAATAATTTTTTCCATGCCTTTTCATCTCTTCCATTGCCTGCACAAGTGCAGCAACCCTGTTTAGATGATAATTGTCCATAGTTCTCCAAACAATGTTTTTTTCAATTTTTTCATACATGTCTTCATTGTTAGTTAACAAAATACCGCCCTGTGGTCCGAAAAACGTTTTATGTGTTGATCCATAAACAATATCTGAATATCTAAATATGTCTCCCTGGAAATTTTTACCTGCAACAAGACCCATGATATGTGATGCATCATAAATTAAATTGAATGAATAATCCAAGGATAAATCGGAAAGAAATTTCAAATCGTAGGGAAAAAGCATGTAACTTGCACCTAAAATAACTGTATCCGGTTTGAATTCTTTAACCTTATCAGTGAATCTTTCATAATCAATGTTCCAGACCTCTGTATCGAATGGTATCGGTTCATAATCCATTGAGAACATATCTGCCATATAATTTTTAGAATATCCATCATACCCGCCAAATTCAGGGTCTATTGCCATTATTTTACCATTTTTCTTTGTAGATGATAAGAGTGCAATCATTGCTGATATATGCCCAGATAAGGGTCTTATTTCAGCAAATTTAACGCCGAAAATAGATTTGGCCAAATATTCTCCATGTTCAAGGATTTTATCAAAAAATTTTGTACCGCCATAGGCATTTTTAACATTGAATCCATGAACATTACTGTTAACATATAATGAATACCTAGAAGCCAAATCTGAACCAAGAATTATCCTTACCTTATCGCTTAAAATATTTTCACTTGGTAATAGATTAATTGAATTTTCCCTATAAATATTATGTTTTTCAACAAGTGATATTGTTTTATAATTCATATTGAAGAAAATTTATCCTCAAGCTCAGAATTTAAATGATCTAAAAGTTCCTCTATGTTATCACTCTCAATTGTAGAAATCTCACCATCCGGCATTGTTATTCTCGCAATAAATGTGTCCCCATCCCTGACGATTTCCACATCAAAAATTTTTTTCATAATATCACCAAAAAATAATTTTTAAGGGGTTTTTCCCCTTACTTTTTAAGTGAAATTTCTATGGATGATACGTTGCTTTCTCTATCCTCGCTTTTTATTTTCTCTGTTCCTAGTGTCACCATATAGTTCAGATCATTCAAAAATCTATTTCTGACAATCTCTGCTATATCCACTGCTTTATTGATTGATTTTCCCCTTGCCTTTATTACCACGCTTTTTGCACCATTGTTAAACTGTGTAACCACTGCAAGCACATAATTCATTGTCGGTTTTTTTCCAACATACACAACGTTTTCATCGCTTTTTGCATTGTTTTCTGGCATATTTAAGACCTCCTTCAGTTATGCAAAATCATCAATAATATCATAATACTTATAGTTTTTGGTATTTGCTTTTTCAATTTTAGCATTCTTTGCTAGATAAATTTAAAATAAACATTAGTAATAAAGAACATTATAAATGGTAACATTGATTTTGTGTGTTGACAGAGATGACGATATTGGTAGAAAGGCTGGTATTAAAGGACCCATTATAGGTAGAGATGAAAATATAAGGGCTGCAAATCTCCTAGCTCTAGCAGATCCTGAGGATTCTGATACGAATGCTATATTTGGTGCTGTATCCACTTATGATGTTTTAAAGAAAGAGGGAAGGGACGTTGAGGTTGCAACAATTACAGGTAATGTATCAGTAGGAATCAAGAGTGATGAAATCATCAGGAACCAGTTTTTGGAACTTTTAAAGAGGATTAAAGTGGATAATGTAATTCTTGTCAGTGATGGTGAAGAGGACGAATTTATTTTGCCAATAATTACATCTATAGTTCCTGTATTGCATGTTAAAAGAATAATTGTAAGGCAAAGTAGAGGTCTTGAATCAACATATTACATTTTTGTCAAGGCATTGAAAGATAAGGAAACAGTAAGAAAAATTTTGCTTCCTATAGCATTGATTCTCTTAGCATTCAGTTTTTCTGTTTTTGGTATTTTGATATGGAGATATTATTATCCAAATTCTTACCTTCTTGATCCTGGAACATTTGGTCTTTCCATAGTGTTTTTAACACTAGGTTTTTATTTCCTATTCAAGAGTTTCAAGATAGGAACAAGGATAATAGATTCATACAAAAGATTTAGAAAGGCATTTGCAGAGGCAAAAATTTCAATTACATCCGATGCCGTTGCAATATTAATCATAGTCTTTGGCATTCTATCTTCATACGATTCAACAACTTTTATATCTTTAATTCCTGAAAAGATTGCACTTTTCTTCCAGTCACTTGTTTTCTGGGTAGTTCTAGCAGTTGTTGTGAGGGAAAGTGGCCTTTATGTTGATCTTTGGTTTCATAAAAAAAGTTATTCAAAGGGTTTCTGGACAGGTATTTTAATAATGGTTGGTTTAGGCATAATATTTTATGGATCAATAATGTACATAAGGATACTTCTTGGATATTTGCCCGGCTTTTATTCTACGCCAAGTACAATAATAATTGCACTAGGTATATTGTTATCCGTGTTTTCATCAATAATCAGGAGGATATTCTTCCCGGAGGAAGAATCTAATGAATTACAGTGAATGGAAACCATATTACAGGAGAATCCTTTCCGATTTCCATCTAAGTGAATCATCTGATAAAAAATCGGCACAGATGCTTTCAAATATCATAGAAAATGATTTTTTAAGGATAAATGATATTTCAAAAATATTTAATGGAAAGGAAATACTGATTATAGGTGATTCTCCTTATTTTTCTTTCAATAAGGTTTTGTTGGGTGATAGGGTTCTTGTTACGGCAGATGATGCAACAAGGCATGTTTTAAAACTTGGTATAGTGCCAGATCTTGTTGTAACGGATCTTGATGCAGGAGAAGAATTGCTTTTAAATGCTTCTTCTATGGGTGCAATAATGTGTATTCATGCGCATGGGGACAATATGGATAAATTGAAATTAGCAGAAAAATTTGATATCAGGTTTGGTACAACGCAAGCCGAACCATTGTGGAATGTCTATAATTTTGGTGGTTTTACAGATGGGGATAGGGCTGTGTTTCTTGCTCACCATTTTAAAGCAAAAAAAATTTTAATTGCCGGTTTTAACTTCTACGATCCAAATCAAACAAAGGGCAAGGATTTTCAGAAAAAAATGAAAAAGCTCACGTATTCGAAAATGCTTATTACGTTACTTAAAAATAATTATAATGCAAATATAATTATACTATAAATAGCTCAGTAGAAATCCTTTTAGAAAAATTAATTTTTCATAATTTTTTGTGATTCTTATCATCCTTGTGATATTATATACCAAGAATTTCATTATTTCTTCTTTCATTGAATTAATATTATTCATTAATCTCAAAAAATCACCAAATCTTCTTTGGATTACAGAATGTACAGTTTCTACTTTTACCCTTTCCCAGTATTCCTCAGGTATTTTCCTTTTCATCTTTTTATGGTAATATCCTCTTGTCCCATAAATAAATACATCATTCCTTGCTGGT
>Ga0080003_1000023_pt1 | contig 107020 bp, 99 predicted proteins | sample JossMetagenome_FD_69206 | JGI IMG/M metagenome (GOLD analysis project Ga0080003, IMG submission 69206) | Hot spring microbial communities from Joseph's Coat, Yellowstone National Park, USA - JC2_E (SPADES assembly) (version 2) | ecosystem: Environmental > Aquatic > Thermal springs > Hot... | reverse complement strand
CAATCGACCGTGATCTGAACGCCGCAATAAACGTACTGAGGATGGGATTTCTTAAAGTAGGGAAGGGCATTCCCGAATTCACGCCTGTGGAGATGCCTCTGGCGGGATACCTGAATCGTGAAGGTATTAGCTATGCTTCGTTGAAGCAGGAACCTCAAATCCTTCAGGGATGAGAGGATGTCAGTGGCTCTTGACGTATCCACCAGTCAGGTTTAAGCCTCGAAGATCTTGGTCAAGCTTCCGTCCTGACTTCGCGTTGAGCAAGATCTTGTGATGGGTTTTTTCGTCCTCGGCAATGACCGCGAACAATTCTCTCAGGAAATTTGACTCCAGCTGCTGGGAAGCTTGCTCATAAAATGCCAGAGCCTCAGCCTCATCTTGGTCCTGTGCTTCAAGAAGCTCGGCGAGCCTTTCTGCGCTTGCCTTGCCTCCTTCCTCGCGCATGGCTTGCTCCGTCTTGTCAGCAGCTTCAACTATCCCCCTCATTATAGCGGCGTGGAGATATGTATCAAATATCATTGGTTGGATGAGTTTGCGCGTCTGGCCATCCGCCAGCCTGTTGAGGTTGAGTAGATCCGTCAAGGCCACGCTTTCTACGAATAGAGCGCGCAAGGTCTTTCCTTTCAGGAGCTCAGTATCCATACAACTCCGTGGCGGCACCCTAAAGGGGTTGCGCAAGCGTTTGAGGCACGATGGGCCCGAACGCTCGGGGCTTCGGCGAAAAGGGTTTGCAAAGCTTGCTCTTCATTTTGTAGCGCGGATTGGCCAACCCCTAAAAAGGCGTGATGTAGGTACTATCTTTCCAGGTCCAGCCGATGATCGAATGACTGGGGGGTCTTGTGCCCTTGAATTCAACTACCGCTTGGCCGGCATGATCGTTCAAAATCGCTTTACCGACTGCCATGAAAGCCCATTTGCTGGAAAGGTGTAGATCGATTTGCGCTCTGGATTGAGGCGGGTCAGACCAATTCATGTTTCAGCGGCTTGACTATGTGGCTTGGCATGGGGGTTAGCACTTGTTTCCGCTTTGCCGTTTGCCCCGATGGTGCTCTACCATCGCGGAGGAATGGACAGCTTCATGACCTCACAGGATTTCACCTGGGGACGGCGGGATTTGAACCCGCGATCAACAGCGATCTGGGCAAGCACCCCAGGCTGCCATCCTAGACCATACTAGACTACGTCCCCACGGACGGGCTGATTGGAGATTTAAGTCTTTGTAGGTCATCGATTTCGGCTTTCAGCGGCCTGACTATGCTTAAAAGGCAACGCAGCTACTAGTTGAGGCCTATGCCATCAGAGAGGGTAGATTACGGCAAGGTGGAGCTTCCGTTCGGGGAGGCCGTCAAGGTCTCCGTGGAGAACATAAGGAAGCGGCTGGCCCGTACCATCGTCCTCCTGGCCGGAAACATCATGGGGATAGCTTTCATGATCTACGTTATCGCTGGAGGAGACATCGCTGCATCCGTTGAGGGTTTGGGCGCTACTAGTATCCACGCGTATCAGCTCTGGATGGTAACCATCGCCTTGCTGGTCACTGTGATCAACATAGTGAACGTCATGCTGATGTCTGTGACGGAACGGTATCGTGAGATCGGTACCATGAAGACGCTGGGTGCCCTCACTCGTCACATAGTCCTTCTCTTCATGATAGAGGCCAGCATAGTGGGTATAATCGGAGGTTTCTTGGGGGTCATTGTTGGCTATACGGCTGCGGCTTTAGTCTACGGGTTTCAGTATGGGTTTGCGTACGTCGGCAGGGCGGCAGCTGCTCCGTCGACCTTTTTTGCTCTTGGACCAAGTCTGCTTAGTTACTTTGTGATCGGCGTGGGACTTGCGTTTTTGCTCAGCGTGATCGCTACGATCTACCCTGCTTACAGGGCAGCTACGCTCAGTCCAGCCATAGCTCTGAGGTACGATGTGCGATGGCAAACCAAACCACAACGCCCCAGCCAGAAGCTACACAACAGCAGAAATCCCAGGTCGATGCGGAAACCGTTCAGTGCGTATGCGGGACATACATCAAGAGCCCGGCGGACTATGGGCTGGTCTTTCTGAAGAAAGATCAGATGGAGATAGACATAATTTGCCCTAATCCCGACTGCTATCTTCATGAGCTTGGCTTCATAAAATTCGATGTGAAAGACGGAAAGCCACGGTTGGTGAACGCCAGGTTTTATTCCCCATTCTGTACCTGGAACGCTTCAAGGATGGGGACCAAGGCCATGGAAAAAAAGCTGAGAGAACACTTGATTTGGCTCGTGGAGGAAGGGGTGGACTGGAAGGGCGTCTTGGGCGCGCTTAAGAAGTACGAAGAGCAAAAGGCGGAGGCAGAGAGGGTCAGGCAAGAGGGCCAGGCCAAGGCCTCGGCCCAGGCGGGAGGTGAAACTCGACTTGGTGGTAGAGTACTCGGTTGAAGTTGAAAACGTGTCGAAGGTCTACGTACTGGGCAAGGGAGGATCCATAAAGGTGAACGCTGTCGAAAACGTCACATTCAAGATGAAAAGGGGAGAGTTCATGCTTCTCATGGGTCCATCTGGTTCTGGCAAGAGCACTCTTTTCAACATCATGGGGGGACTTGACAGGCCAACCAGTGGGGTTGTCTACATAGATGAGGTTGACATATCCAAATTGGATGCATATGAGCTCGCCTGGCTCAGGAACAAAAAGGTTGGCTACATCTTTCAGACCTTCAACTTGATACCCACGTTGACTGCGCTTGACAACGTTGAGTTGCCCATGGTGTTTGCCGGCGTTGACCGCGAGGAGAGAGAGAGGAAGGCCACCGAGCTCCTGAAGAGGGTTGGCCTTGGCGACAGGCTGAACCACAAGCCCTCCGAGCTCTCTGGTGGGCAGCAGCAAAGGGTGGCCATAGCCCGTGCGCTTGCCAACGACCCTGCCATAATACTGGCCGATGAGCCAACTGGTAACCTTGACCTGAACACCGGCTTGGAGATAATCGGCCTGCTGAAGGATCTCAACAGGGAGAAGGGGGTGACCATAATGACGGCTACTCATGACCTGAAGCTGCTCGACGTTGCCGACAGGATACTTTGGCTTAGAGATGGCAAGATAGAACGCATAGAGGAGAGAGCAGAGGTTGGCGTGGAGGCCGTTTCTGAAGGGGAGAACGTCATGAGAAGGAGGTCAGCAAGATGAGCGAGACGCAGCAGGTTCAGAAGGAAGGAAAGGGTGATAACGTCATAGAGGTGATCGATCTCTGGAAGACTTTTACCCTTGGGAACGGTCTGGCAGTTACTGCTTTGAGGGGAATAAACCTCACGGTCAGGAGAGGGGAATACCTTACGGTAATGGGTCCCTCTGGCTCCGGCAAGACCACGCTTTTCAACATGATTGGGGGATTGGACAGACCCACCAAGGGGAAGGTTTTCATAGATGGAAGGGATCTGAGCACGTTCAGTGACAGGGAGCTCAGCTCATTTAGGTCGCACAGGATAGGCTACATCTTTCAGACCTTCAACTTGATACCCACGTTGACTGCGCTTGACAACGTTGAGTTGCCCATGGTGTTTGCCGGCGTTGACCGCGAGGAGAGAGAGAGGAAGGCCACCGAGCTCCTGAAGAGGGTTGGCCTTGGCGACAGGCTGCATCATTTGCCAACTGAGCTCTCTGGTGGGCAGCAGCAAAGGGTGGCCATAGCCCGTGCGCTTGCCAACGACCCTGCCATAATACTGGCCGATGAGCCAACAGCCAACCTTGACCTGAACACCGGCTTGGAGATAATCGGCCTGCTGAAGCAGCTGAACGGCGAGACAGGTGTCACCGTCATCACAAACACCCATGACCTGAAGGTCATAGACGTCTCGGATAGGATAGCTTGGCTCTCTGATGGTCAGTTTCAAAGGATCGAAGACAAGATACAGGTTTCCATAGGCCCAGAAGACGTGAATATACGGTTTTAGGACCTCCATGCGAAAGAATTAAAAGCCTCGGGTCTTCACAACCGTTCCATGGGAAGTCAAGCTGCTTCTGTGAGGCACTTCTTCGAGGGCATCGCAGGGGATGTTGTGCTTCTATTCTCTGGCGGTCTTGCCAGTACGGTGTTGCTGAAGGCTGCCGTTGAAAGCGGGAAGCGCGTGACGGCACTATACGTGGATGATGGGCTGATGATGGACGGCGATTCAGAAAGGGCAAGGGAGATCGCTGAGTCTTTCTCAGGAGTTGAGTTCAGGGTTCTGAACATGAATGAGGACTTTGAGCGGGCTCTCTCAGGCGTCAGGACTTCGTACGAGAAGTCCACGAAAGTAGTTGAGAAGCTTCTGAGCGCTGGCTCGGCTGAAGTTCGTGGGCTTGGCAAAGGCATTCTCGTGTGGGGAGGACGGGAGCCCTGGACCTTCGCAGAGCAAATTGGGGCAAAGTCACCTTTGATTGGGGTTTCTTACGCAGAACTGACGGGAATCTGTGCGGAAATGGGTCTATCTCTTGGATCGGACCTCTCCTGGCGTCTGCCCGTCTCGGGGCTGGCCAGCAGAGTTGTGGGAGAAGTGACATCCGAAAGGCTCCAGGGCGTGAGGTTTGCATCATCTTTACTCAAGAAGGCCTCGTCGGAGCTTTCCCGCTATGTCCCCATCCTCTTCGTGGCGAGCATGGAGGGGAAGTTCAGGAACGACCCGACTCTTCCTCGGCTTGAAGGTGCCATATCTGGCGTACTTTCTTTCTTCGGGGCGGAATTTGTCAGCGTTAGGATGATGAGGGATTCTGTGGACGGATCTCCCGAGGCTGCCTACGGGAAGGTATTGGCAGTCGAGGCTCAGGACGAAGAGGGCATTACGGTGAAGCCGTGCAAGAAGATGATCGGGGCCGTTAGAGATCGGCTGTTTTACGCTGACTCTCGCGTGGGCCGCGTGATCATGAAGGTCGCAGGGCCGTCAGGAAGTGGAACGGGTCAATTCTTCATAGTGAGGGCTGTTCAAACCATCGACATGATAACTGGAGAACCGGTACTGCTTTCCGAAGAACTCATGGATCGCATGGGTCGCGAGCTTGCAGCAGCCTCCTCGACTTCAAGGCTTTACTTTGACATAACCCCAAAGCCGCCAGCCGCCATAGAGTTCGAATGAGTTCTTTCTAGGGTGCCGTATATATCTTTCATCTTGAGCGCATCTTGCTCCAGCGCTGAAGTTTCTGCTATGAAGGTCGGAGAAGAGGCCCTCATGAGGACGAAGGCGCGAGCTACTTCGTCGAAGTCAGGGTAAAATGCCGGTTCAGACATGTCGTGATGTTTGACCTCCCCGCTCTTCGAGAACTCCATCTTGCTGTAATGGGAATGGAGGCAGTCCAAGGCAGTCCTCCCCAGCTTGTCCCACACGGTTTGAAGTACAGACAAGACCTGATCTGTGGTCCTCATGGCTCCCTGCGTGCGTGCTTCTAGGTGGCCCCAGTCGATGACGGGCTCCGCGAAGCTAGGGAACCTTTGGCACAAGGAGATCACTTCCTCGAGGGTCCCGACTTGTGATAATCTTCCCATGGTCTCGATTCCCAGTTTGGGGCCCAGGTTTTCCTTCGCGAGAAGCCCTATGGCAGCTTCTATCCTTTCGAGGGCATGGTCCGGGTTGGTCCCGTAGTAACCCACGTGTACCACAACGGGCGAGGCGCCCATGCGGTATGCAGCTCTGAGGCTGCTTCTTATCCTTTCTAGGCTTGCCCTCCATACCACGTCGTCGTCTGAGGCCAAGTTAACGTAGTAAGGGGCGTGCAGGGAGACCTTCACGTCAAACCTTTGCGCTTCCCGCTTGACTTCGTCGCACGCTTGTTCGCTTATCCTTATCCCCCTCACTGCTTCGTACTCGTACGCTGTCAAGCCCAGCCCTGCCAAAGCCTTCACTGCGTCGGCAGGCCTTCCCTTGTCTCTCATGAAGGTGGGGTTTCCGGCGGTGCCGAACCTTGCACCCATGATCCTGAAGCTCGCTTGGCTTAAAAGCGAGCCGGAAGAAGGTTTAATAGGCGCGGGCGCCAGTTTTTCATGGGAATTGAGATACTTCTTGCGGCAGACCTTGGGGCTGGGGCCACAGAGGTAGGTGAAATCCTGTCCAAGAAGCTGAAGTTTGAGGTATGGAACTACGAGGCAGCAGTCAAGGACATAGTTATCTCTAGTGAGAGGAGCATGTCAGAGATAAGCGAGATGGCCAGCTCGGGGGAGATTGACATAAACAGCCTGGTGGCCTCCCTCATACGCGATCGGATAAAAACCGGGAAGGCCATAGTGGAGGGGAGGGCAGCTTTTCTCTTCCTTCTTGAGCCGGCAACGCTGAAGGTGCACCTCGTTGCCCCGTTTCAGGTACGCGTGCTTCACGTCTCAGACTACAGGAAGATCGACTACGAGAAGGCCTTGGAAGCTGTCCGGCTTGACGACGAAGCCAGGAGGTCCTTGGCGCAGAGGGAGAGCAAGACCGATGCAAATGACCCCACCGTCTACGATGTGACCATAAACACGGCCGCTTGGAACGCTTGGGACAAAATAGCGGACCTGATAGTTTACCACTACAACCAGAAGAACTTCATGCTCGGAACAGGACTGGCTCAGACCGTAGGGAAGGTTGACAAGATCACCGTTTTGGTGGGCGCACCACTTGAGGACGGAAGCGAGAAGGTTGCGCTTGACAGCTATCAGATGAACTCGCTTGGGGTAGGTCCAGGTGACATCGTCAATCTCGAGAACAACATCTGGGGATTCATAAGGGTCAGGAAGAAGGCCAAGGTAGTGGCCCAAGACAAGGATGATGAGGGGAAGGGATATGTCAGGCTGACGCCCGATCTGATGAGTCAGGGCTTCTACAAAGGAGAAACAATTGACGTGACGCGTGCGCGAGTCAGTAGGAGCTTCTGGTAGGTTCTTCGGGGGGCTCTTCGAGGGCTGAGATAAACTTATTCGTGACCTGCAGCATGCCTCTGAGTTGATAGAGATAAGATGGCACGGAAGAGGGGGACAAGGAGCCGTCACGGCTGCCGAGCTCTTGGCGAAGGCGGCTGTCAAGAACGGACTTTACGCCCAAGCTTTTCCCAGCTTCGGAGCTGAACGCACTGGTGCCCCAGTCCTCGCTTTCACCAGGATAGACAAGGAGTTCATAAGGAACAGGAACCAAGTATACGAACCTGATATAGCCATAGTTTTAGACCCAACGCTCCTCTTCATGGTAAAACCTGCTGCTGGGCTGAAGGAAGGAGGGGTACTCATTGCCAACACGCAGAGGAGTCTTCAAGAGATCAGACAGGCGACGGGCTTCTCTGGGAAAGTCGCCGTTGTGGACGCCACTGACATAGCTTTGAAATACCTGAAGGCAAATATAACCAACACGACCATGCTTGGAGCAGCAGCAAAGCTTGTGCCCGGGATAACCTTGGACGCGGTGATAGAGCAGGTCAGGATGAGATTCCCGACCCTGGCGGACCAAAATACGGAAGCCGTAAAAGAGGGCTACGAGCAAGTAAAGGTGTTGGAATGATGTCGTCCAAGTTGCCTAGTTGGCAAGAAGTGACTGATGCAGGCACGGTTTTGAATCCTCCGAACTCGGTCTTGCTCAACAAGACCGGTAGCTGGAGGACCTTTAGACCCGTGATCGATCAGGATAAGTGCATTGACTGCCGGATATGTCTGTTGGTCTGCCCAGACTCGGTCATCATCAAAGAGGACGTACAGACAGGAAAGCACAGCTACAAGTACGTCATAGATTATGACTTCTGCAAGGGCTGCTTGGTCTGCGAAAACGAGTGCCCGGCCAAGGCGATTTCCCACGTCTCGGAGGCGGTGTAGATGTCGAAGACCGTGCTGGAGGAGAAGAGGGGCGCAAAGACAATACTCAGCGGCGATCAGGCGGTCGCAGAGGCCGCCAAAATGGCCAACATCGACGTGGTCAGTGCCTATCCCATCACTCCCCAGACCATAATTGTTGAAACGCTTGAGCACATGATAGCGAACGGTGAGCTCAAGGCTAAGTTCATCCCCGTCGAGTCGGAGCACTCTGCGATGAGCGCAGCTGTTGGTGCCAGCGCCGCGGGTGCGAGGGTGTTCACCAGCACCGCGTCCCAAGGGTTGGCACTTATGCACGAGGTAGTCTACATAGCCTCGTCTCTGAGGCTTCCCATAGTGATGGCGGTGGCAAACAGGGCTCTCTCGGCTCCGATCAACATATGGAATGACCTGAGTGACGCCATGGCTGAAAGGGAATCTGGATGGATTCAGTTCTTTGTGGAGACCGTGCAGGAAGCCTTTGACACGACCGTGGAGGCGTTCAAGATAGCTGAGGACCCAAGGATATCTCTGCCCGTCATGGTCGGTCTTGATGGGTACATACTCAGCCACGAGTACGAGCCCATTGAGCTCCCGTTCCAAGATCAGGTGGACAAATACCTTCCAAGGAGACAGCCCACGGTGAAGCTAGATCCTGCGAAGCCCGTTTCCATGGGCACGCTGGGTCCTCCTGAGCTTTATTTCGAGATAAAGTACAGGCAGGAAAGAGCAATCGACACTGCTCTCCCCATCATACAAGAGTTGGATGACGACTTCGCGCAGCACTTCGGTAGGCGGTATGGGCTGATCGAGAAGTACAAGCTGGAAGATGCCGACTACGTGCTCGTGACCATGGGATCTGTGAGCGGTACAGCCAAGGAAGAAGCCGACAGGCTGAGAGAGCAAGGCATGAAGGTCGGAGTGCTGAAGGTCAGGCTCTTTAGGCCCTTCCCGAAGCAGCTTGTGGTAGATGCTTTGGCAGGCGCAAAGGGTATAGGTATATTGGATCGGTCCATGCCCATGGGATCCAGTGCGCCTTCGCTGGCTCAGGACATCATGGCCTCATTGATGCAGGCAAGGCAGTACCCGACCTCCATAGTCAGCTTCGTCTCTGGGATAGGCGGCAGGGACATGAAGCTGACTGACTTTGAGCAGATGTTCCAGGAGATAAAGACGGCTGTAGATGGGAACATCGCCTACAGGATATCATATCCTGCCTTGAGAGGGTGAATGAGATGACCGAACTCTACAAGACCATAAAGGACATCCCGACCACAGAAGGCATACTTGCCCCTGGCCACGCGCTGTGCGCTGGGTGCGGTGCTGGAACCATACTGAACATAGTCGGAAGGGTCGCAGGCAAGAACGTCATAGTGGTGAGCGCCACTGGCTGCGTGGAGGTCACCACGACCTATCTTCCTTACTCCGCGTGGCGGGTTCCATGGATACACAACGCCTTCGAGAACTCGGCGGCCACCGCCTCTGGGGTCAGGGCCGCGATAGACATAATGAAGGAGAAGTACGGTTACTCCGAGGATCCGAGGGTCCTGGTGGTTGCTGGGGACGGAGGTACAGCTGACATAGGGCTGCAGTCTCTCAGCGGCATGCTTGAGAGGGGAGACAGAGTCACGTACTTGCTTTACGACAACGAGGCTTACATGAACACTGGTATACAGAGGAGCGGGTCGACTCCATACGGGGCTTGGACCACCACCAGCTGGGAAGGAAAACCAGAGATGAAGAAGGACATGATGGGCATAGTCACTGCTCACCACATACCCTACGCGGCCACGGGATCGCCTGCGTACATATTGGACCTCGCTAACAAGGTCAAGAAAGCCTTGGACGCCGAAGGTCCATCCTTCCTCCACGTGCTCTCCGACTGCAACTTGGGATGGAGGCATGACTCAAGGATATCGGTCGAGGTAACGAGGCTGGCGGTTCAGACAGGGTTGTGGCCCCTTTATGAAGTGGACCACGGCGTCACCAAGTTGACGGTACCAGTTCCCAAGAGGAAGCCTGTGGAAGAATACCTCAAGGTGCAGGGAAGATTCAAGGGTCTCACGCCAGACAGGATAAAGGTGATACAAGCGTACGCCGACCAGCTGGCCCAAAGGTTTGGCCTCGGACCAGTGGGCTGAAATTCAAGCGAATTTTTTCGCTTTTCACTTTCTGGGAAAGGGTTATAGACGCAGGCATGGGAAGAATCTGCGTTGCACTTGAGAGAACCACTGAGGCAAAGGTTGCAGAGGGTCATAATCAGGCTCAATACCCAAGTGGCCAAGCTGAAGCAGGAGGAATACGGCATGGAGGTTAGAGAAAAGGGTCTGATAAGCAAGGCCACCGATGCGGTGGCTGCCGGGGACCAAGAGAGGGCCAAGATCTATGCGAACGAGGCAGCGGAGTTGAGGAAGGCCGCAAAGACGGTTTTTTCGACTGAGATCGCACTTGAGAGGGTAGCGCTGAGGCTGGAGACAGCGCTGAACCTCGGGGACTTCGCGGCTAGCCTTGGCTCATCGTACGGGATCATAAAGAAGGTCAGCGCGCCCCTCAAGGAGATAATGCCCCAACTCTCAGACGAGATGGCTTCGATCGAGGAAGAGGTTGGTTCTCTGATGTCTGAGGCGGAGATCGCGACAAGTTCGGTGGTCGGTGCCCCTCTCTCTGAAGATGCGGAAGGGATAATGAAGGAGGCAGAAGCCCTCGCCGAGAGTCGCGTCAGGGAAGGCTTTCCAGAACCTCCCGCTGACCTGTTGGCAAAAAAACGACATCCCATCAGAGTATGGAGCTTTGGAGCTTCCTGCTCCATGCTTCGTATCCAGCTACTTGGTCCTTTGATAGGCTGGGCTTGACCTCTTGCATCGCTTGGTGAAAGTCGTCCATGGTCACCTTGCCAGGCTTTCCCTCCTTGCGCAACCTGATTATGGCAGCCTGCCTGACGAGGGCATAAAGGTCAGCGCCAGAGTAGCCCTCTGTAAGAGCGGCGACCTTCTCCAAGGAGACATCTTCTCCTAGAGGGACTTTCTTGGAATGTATCTTCAGTATTTGCAGCCTTGCCTTTTCATCTGGGGGTGGTACGTAAACCACTTGATCGAAACGGCCTGGCCTGAGCAAGGCAGGGTCGAGTATGTCTGCCCTATTCGTCGCTCCTATCACGAGTATGTTTTTGAGCGGAGATATCCCGTCCATCTCAGAGAGGAGCTGGTTCACTATCCTCTCCGTCACGCCGCTGTCGAAGGACTGTCCCCTCACTGGGGCTATGGCATCAAGCTCGTCGAAGAAGATCACGCATGGCGCCGATTGCCTGGCCTTTCTGAATATGTCCCTTATGGCTCTCTCGCTCTCTCCAACCCACTTGTTCAGGATCTCTGGTCCCTTGACGCTTATGAAATTGGCCTCGCTCTCGGTGGCCACGACCTTGGCGAGCAAGGTCTTTCCTGTCCCCGGTGGTCCGTAAAGCAGTATCCCTTTGACTGGCTGTATCCCCATGCCATCGAAGTAATCTGGGTGCTTCAGGGGCCACTCCACGGCTTCTCTTAGTCTCTGCTTCACGTCCTCCAGTCCTCCCACGTCCTCCCAGTGAACTTCAGGCACCTCCACATAGAACTCTCTGAGGGCCGAAGGCTGAATGACCCTTAGGGCATCCTGAAAGTCAGACGCCTGCACCTTTATTTTCGAGAGTACCTCTGTGGGTATGATGCCTTCCTTGAGGTTCAAGGAAGGCAGTACGCGGCGCAGCGCCGTCATGGCTGCCTCTTTGACGAGGTTCGCCAGATCAGCACCGGTGTAACCATGCGTTATCTCTGCCAGCTGATCAAGGTTGACGTCTTCGGCAAGCGGCATGTTTCTGGCATGCACTTGAAGTATTTCCTTCCTCCCCTTGACATCTGGTATGCCGGTCTCTATCTCGCGGTCAAATCTGCCGGGTCTCCTGAGCGCCGGGTCTACCGCGTCCACACGATTGGTGGCTCCTATGACGATGACGTTTCCCCTGTTCTTCAGTCCATCCATGGCAGTCAGGAGCTGGGCGACCACTCTCTTCTCGACATCCCCGCTTACCTCTTCCCTCTTCGGGGCAATGGCATCGATTTCATCTATGAATATTATGGATGGTGGTTTCGCCTCCGCTTTGTTGAACACATCCCTGACCCTTTCCTCAGACTCGCCGTAGAACTTGCTCATTATCTCCGGACCGTTTATGGTGAAGAAGTTTGAGTTGGTCTCGTTCGCAATGGCACGCGCGAGCAGGGTCTTTCCTGTCCCCGGTGGTCCGTAAAGCAGTATCCCCTTTGGTGGTTCTATGCCCAGATGCTTGAAGAGCTCGGGATGCTTGAGTGGAAGCTCGACTATTTCCCTGACCTTCTGCTTGGCGTCGTCCATGTCCCCGATGTCTTCATACGTGACGGCTGGTGCTGCAGCGGAGGGCATGCTGATTGCCTCCGATGATATCATTATCTCGGTTCCCTCAGATACAACTCCTCCAGTCGCTGGAATGGCTGAGGTCACGTACAGCCGGATGGCCTGCCCCATGATTGGTATGACCATCATGTTTCCCGGAGCTGCCGGCTTTCCCTGCAGGGTCTCTGACACCAGCGCCCTGAAGTCCGTGCCAAAGGCTATGCTCTCTGTGGGGGCAAGCGACAGCCTGGAAAGCGGCCTTAGCTCGATTCTCCTGACCTCGACCACGTCACCTATCGTGGCTCCTGCGTTTTCTCTGATGATGCCGTCTATCCTGATGATGCTCTGCGACTCGTCTTGAGGGGATGCTGGCCAGACGGTCGCATATGCGACCTTGCTGCCCTTTATGGAAACGTAGTCGCCCACGCGGGCGCCTATGGCCTGCATGGACTTGGAGTTCATCCTGGCTATCATCCTACCCACGTCGCGCGCCATGGCTTCCTGTACGGTTAACATCACGCTGCCGGTTTCCATAGGGTGGTGGCACGGTGCAATAAAAGCAGTGATGCTTCTGACCCGTACCCCGATTGGCCGAAAAAGCTTATGTGGGATTGCAAGCGTCCTTTCGTGGACAACCTGGTCAGGTTCTATCTGGGCACTACGGTCGCAGCCATAGTGCTGGGTCTGCTCGTCTTTGCAGGTGCCACGCTTGGGGAGGAACTCAGCATCCGGGCTTGCTGCGACAGACCTACGTCGGGGTTGCTGATAGTCTCCGGTGCCCTGATGGGCTTCGCTATCGGTCTCTTCCTGGTTGTCCTCTTGGCGCAGGTCTTCCGTCCTCGTCCTGCTCACGTCGGTCCACCACCGAGCCAAACTGGTTGACCTGCCGAAGACGAGAAAAGCTGTGTGAGGGAGACCTAGGTTTTCAGGCCTCGTGGCGTCCTTTGCCACCTTGATCTTTCTCTCGAGGAGTTCCAGTGCTTCAACGTCCGCGAATCCTTCGGCTTCGAGTGCCAGCACGGTTTTTTCCACCTGATCAAAGGTCGGGCATATGCAGGCGCAGCTGGAAGCTGGTTTCAGAACAGCTTTCAACCACTTGGCCAACAGCCAAGGAGATGGAAGGTCCAACACCACGGCGTCTACCGGCCCGTCAGAGCACGAGCTGACGTCTCCGTTCCTCAGATCTGCGTTGTCCAGCCCCATCATGGCCAGGTTCTTTTTGGTCGCCTCGATGGCCGAGGGGTTCAGGTCGTAACCTATAACCCTGCCCTGAGGGCCGACAGCATGGCAAAGAGCGGCCGTCAGGCCCCCGCTGCCGACTCCGGCCTCTATGACGGTGGTTCCTGGGCCGATCCCCGCGTAAAACAGGATCAAGGCCGCGTCCTTTGGGTAAACTATCTGCGTGACCCTGGAGAACTTTCTGACAAAGTCCCTCACCTGAGGTCTTAGGACGAGCATCTTGACACCTCCAGAAGTGGTTACGGCGTCCCCGAAGTTGGCCGCGACTAGGTCTGATCCATTTATGTATCCTTTGTGCGTGTGGAACTTGAGGTCTGTCCTTGCCTGAATGACGTATCTGATTCTGTCATTCAGATAGAGCAGCACCCAATCTCCCTCTTTGACCAACGCTCGCTCACCCAGCTTGACGAATGCCCGGCAGATCCAGGCCGTCCCTGCCAGCAAGATCTCTGGCTTGACCTGAGTCAGCTGCTCCATTGAGCCAATCCCCGAGATCACGGCCACAGGGATGGCTCCTGCTGCCCGAGCTGCCAATACGTCTATCGGCGTGTCGCCAACGTAAAGGATTTGATCTGGATGGACCCTTAGCTTCTTGGCTATCTCCAGTAACTCGTCTGGTGCCGGCTTGCCTCTTATCTTTCCTGCAGCAGCCACCGCATCGATGAGGGGTCCAAGGCCACTCCACTCCAAAAACTTCTCAACTATGGGAAGCATGGCGTTGGTCGCCACGGCCAGCATGATCCCTCTTTCTTTCAGCTGACTCATGCAGTCGGCCACCCCGGGGAAGAGGTTCAGCAGCTTGTAGTACTTACTCACGTAGGTCTCTGTGATCCAGCGGACCAGCTCTTGTACGCTGTCGTCATCTTGGCTCCTGTCGCCCAACAGTCTCTTTGCTATTTCCTCGTCCGTCATCCCAAGCAGAGTCACGACTTCTTGATCAGGGGGAGGTTCCCGCCCGTGGTCCCTGAAGTAATCCCTTATCTGTGCCCTTATGGCTTCGCGAGAGTCAAGGAGCGTGCCGTCCATGTCGAAGGCGACCACGCGGATCAAGATGCCACGGCCGTGTTCCTGCAAATAAGCGCTGCTGCCTCCACTCGTTGAGGTCGGCACGTTCATGGCCAGAAGGGATGTTCATTTATATAAGTGTCGTCCTTATATATGATGGCAGTTGGACGAGTTCTCTATCAGGATAGAAAACGTAGTGGCCTCCGTGTCACTCGGAGAAACCATCGACCTCTATCAAATAGCAAGGGCCATACCAGGGGTGGACTACGATCCCAAGCGCTTTCCTGGCTTGCTGTTCAGACTTTCCAAGCCAAAGACGGCGACGCTCATTTTCTCCTCGGGGAAGATGGTATGCACGGGCGCCAAGAGCTCTTCTGGCGTCTACGAGGCAGTCGACGAGATAGTGCGCACGTTGAGGGAGAAGGGAATAGAGATCAAGGGAAAACCAGAGGTGTTCATTCAGAACGTGGTTGCGAGCGCAAACCTGAACTCGGAGGTCAATCTGGAGAAGGCAGGACTGAAGCTGGACAACGTGCTTTACGAGCCAGAGCAGTTCTCTGGTCTGATATACAGGATGGGCGAGCCAAAGGTCGTGCTGCTGATATTCGGCTCTGGCAAGATGGTTTGCACGGGCGCCAGGAGCGAGCAGGACGTCTATGATGCTGTCAAGAAGATCTACGGGAAGCTGAAAGAGATAGACGTCCTGATAGCTAAGAAGCCCGCTCGAAGAGCTGTTTGTTCCTGCTCTTCATCCTTTTTATAGATCCGCTCACATCGGCTATCCTGTTTTCTGTGAGGAAGTTCGCGGCACGAAGCTTGTTCATTCCCTTGTTCGAGACTCTTATCACAAACCATCCGTTTCCCTTGAACATAACTCTCGGTCCGACGGTTTCCCATCCGGTCTGGCCGAAGAGCTGCCTGATCCGATCAAGTTCTTCGTCGACGCTACCGAAGACAAGGACGTACCTCCTTTTTTCCCTCAAGGGTTCCACCCCCAGCCCGACACGGCCTTCCTGGCCCTTTCAGTTTCCATGCCTGCGACCTCTATCAAAAAAGCCATGAGGTCTCTTGGATCCTTTACCTCCTTCGGGCAGCTTGGGCTTGTGGTGAAGAAGAACATCGTTCTTGGGTTTGAAGATATGAGTTGCCTGAGAGAACGTAGGCTACGCCCCCATTCATTCAAGTCAACGATGGCCTTGATGGGCCCGAGTTTAACAGGTGGGGGACTCACCACGTATATGTCGGCCCTACCCTTTCCAAAGGGCCTCTCTATGACGTCGCAACCCTTGCTGCACTTGATCAGGATGCGCAACCCCAGACGTGAGGCTTCCACTTGGTCCTGCCCCGAGATTGTTCCCTTCGGGGCGAGGATCAGTCGATAGCCTCTCTCCCTGAGGGTCTCGTAGAGCTCGATCCCTCTCCCCACCAGGTTGGCCTCTATTGCCTCCAAACTTGGTCACCAAGTGTTCTCTGTACCAGGCCAACGCGCTTTCTCCGGCGCTTGGCCTGCCTCCAAGAAGTACCGTCACCTTGACGGTGTTATCTCCAGTGCCAAACACGACCTTTCCCTCAACCAACGCATCTTTGTCGAGTCTCATGTGAAGTTTCCACCCCTCGATCCTGAGCTCAAGGTTGCCGAGGATTTCCTCTGCGTTCTGGGCTACCTCAAAAAGCCTGTTTGCCGTTTCCTCCGCTCTCCTATCTTTTTCCAGAAGAGTCAGGACGGCCATCGGCTCACCGTAAACGCCCGTTGCAGGCCTTGAGACGACCTTGCCATGCAAGTTCAGCAGGCGAAGGGCTTGTTCAAGCTTGTCTTCGTCTTCGGTCGCATGACAAATGGCTGTCGCTTCGAACCTCTTCACTCTCATGAGATTTGCCGAGCTGGACTTAAATGGATATGCTTTTAACTCTGATGCCGTGAGCCGCCAAGCAAGGCATGGAGACCCTTTGCGGCTTGTGGAGGCCCGAAGGTGTTAGGCTTATAAGCGGCGCATCTGTTCCCTTCGGGCATGAAGACGCCGTCCCATGGCTGATCGAAGATGATGTCCTCGCGACGGACTGACCCCCGCATCGCGGTCGACGTGGGCGGGGTGTTTGGCCAAGGCAGGTTCGGCAGGCACCAGTACAGGTTTGCCTATGTCACAGAAGGCACCACGGCAGGAGATGTGAAGGCACAAGTCCTCGCTCAGCTGAACTTTCCAGCTCCTGAGCTGTTCTACCTCAGACTCGGAAGGCGCGAGTTGCGTGACGAAGAACTCATGGCCAGCTTGGGAGACCTCAAGGGACTCAGCTTGGTGTGCCGGGACGTGGATGCCTTTCACAAGGTCATGAAAGAAAAAGGACTAATGCGAACCCAAAGGCTGCATCTTTTCCTTGCCCATGTATGGTCTGAGGACTTCCGGAACTAGAATAGAACCGTCTTCCTGCTGGTAGTTTTCCATGATGGCAACGATCGTCCGGCCAACGGCGACGGCCGTGCTGTTCAGCGTGTGCACAAGGTAGTTCTTTCCCTCCTTGGACCGGTACTTTATGTTCAACCTTCTGGCTTGGTAATCGGTGCAGTTGCTGCAGCTGACCATCTCTCTGTATTTCGCCTGGCCAGGTAGCCAAGCCTCTAAGTCGTACTTCTTGGCGGCGGATGGGCCGAGCTCAGACGAGCAGACGTTGACGATCCTGTAAGGTATGCCTAGGGCTTGGTATATGCCCTCCGCGGTGTTTATGAGCTTCTCGTGCTCATCCCAAGAGTTCTCGGGTTTTGAAAACACGAACATCTCTACCTTGTCAAACTGGTGGACCCTGAATATGCCCTTGGTATCCTTTCCGTGCGCACCCGCCTCTGTCCTGAAGCAGGAAGAAAAGCCGGCGTAGTACTTGGGAAGATCTGACTCGTTCATGTAATCTTCGGCGTGAAGGCCGGCCAGGGGAACCTCCGCAGTTCCGGCCAAGTAGAGGTCTTCCCCCTCAACCTTGTAGACTTCCTCCCTTCCAAGAGGGAAAAAGCCGGTGCCGAACATCATCTTTTCTTTCACGAGCACTGGAGGGATGACTGGAGTAAAGCCTCTCTTGATCAGGTAACTCATCACGAACTGCACCAGAGAGAACTCCAGCATCACTAGGTCTCCCTTCAAGTAGGCGAAGCGAGCGCCCGAGACCTCCGCTGCCTTGTCTGTGTCTATGGCTCCAAGAAGCGAGCCGAGCTCCACGTGATCTCTTGGCTTGAATGGAAGCGGTTTGGGTTCTCCCCATTTCCTGACCTCCACGTTGTCTTCGTCGCTTTTTCCGAAGGGAACGGATTGATGGGTGATGTTGGGTACGGCTGACAGAAGCCTGAAGAACTCCTGCCTCAGTGACTCTACCTGTTTTTCGAGCTCAGCTATGTCGTCGTTTATCTTCGCGCCTTCTCTGATGCGGGCTTCGACGTCAGCGTGGACTGCCCCCTGCGACTTCATGCGAGCCACGATGTCGGCGTTCTCGTTTCTCTTATGTCTCAGCTCCTGCGCAAGGGCTCCTTTTTCCCTAATGCTTTTGTCAAGCTCTAGCAGGCGTGACACGATTTGTTCTGCGTTGTCCTTTCCCCTTTTCTTGAGATCCTCTGCGATAAGCTCAGGATTTTCCCTGAGCAGCCTTATGTCGATCATAACGGCATGAAGGTTACGCCTTTTAGCCTTTGCCTGCGCTCGCTTCGGGATGCTCAGAAAGCCCAACAACAGGCCGATCACAAAGGCCAGGGATGAGATGGCAAGGTTGTCATAGGCCAAGAAGGCTAGTTCGCTGACGTAGCTCAGGACGCATTCCCAGAGAGGCTGGGCATCCCACGGGTAGACCATGTAGATTATCAGAAGGGCCAGCGGAAGAGATATGTAGAAGAGCAGCGCCGCAAGGCTTCTGCGCGTAAGTATTCCAAACAGGAGGCCTAGCGCAAAGAACAGGGCAGCGACCTCAATAACTTGCATGGGTTGCGAAGGCGCTGGTTTTTAAGCTTGGCAGGAGTTCATGCGCGAATTGAAGGTCGGCATATTCACGGCTCTGTATGCGGAAAAACCACTGGATGACGTGATGAGCTACGTTTCGTCGCTCGGTTACGAAGCGGTCGAGCTTCCCGCGTGGAGAGGTAGTCTGCACGTAGACCTGGACAGCGTGCTTTCTGGGGGAGCCTCTTCGATCAAGGCACTTGCCAAGAAGCACGGCCTCGCGATATCAGCCATTGCCATTCACGCGGATAGCCAGCTGGTGCTTGGCCCTCTGGGCCGGTCTACTGATGGAGTGTTCCAGGGAACGCCAGAGGAAAAGGTGAGTTACGGCGTTGAAAGGGCAAAAAAGGCAGCCGAGGCTGCTGCTCTTTTGGATGTGCCCGTGGTGACTGGCTTCGTGGGGGCAGCTGATTGGTCGCAATGGTACGTCTACCCAGCCCCCAACGAGGAGTTGTTTGAAGAGCAGCTCCGTCTCTTCGCAGAAAGGTGGGGTGACATAATGGATGTCTACGCAGCGCACGGGGTCAGGTTTGCTCACGAGGTTCATCCGCAGGAGGTCATATACAACACCTATACCGCAAGGCGCGCCCTGCAGTTGATGAACAGGAAGGAGTTTGGCTTCAACCTGGATCCCAGCCACTTGGTCTGGCAGGGAATTGACGTGGTTCGTTTCGTACACGAGTTTGGGGACCGTATATACCACGTCCACGCCAAAGACGTGGAGCTAGTCAGGGATGCGGTTCCAGAGGATGGCCTGCTCTCCACTGGTTCTTGGACGAGAAGGGGAAGAGGCGTGAGGTTCAGGGTGCCAGGATGGGGAGACGTGCCGTGGAAAAGGCTCATGACCGCTCTTGTGGAGGTCGGGTATGACTACGTCATGTCATACGAGCACGAGGACCCCGTGATGTCTAGGGAAGACGGCTGCGAGAAGGCCATAGCTTATCTGAAACCCTTGATCATAAGGCACCCGCTTGAGAAGACCTGGTGGTGAGGCACGCTTAAAAACGGTCAACGATCTCTTTCATGCGCATCGGTCCCTTTGGAAGAAGGGAACAGCCCAAGCAGGGAACACGGGATCTCCTTCGTTCATATCCGCTTCGGAACCCATTGGTACAAACAAAGGTCAAGGAAAACGGGGAGATCCAGCTTGAGATACCTCTGAAAAAACCCTCCAGATGGGTCAGACTTCTAGCTTCGCCACCGGAAAAGAAGGTGATAGAACTCGACAAGCTTGGATCATTCGTTTGGAATAGGTGTGATGGAAACCATAGCTTCGAGGAGATCGTGGATGACATGGTAAACGAGTTCAAGTTCACAAAGGCAGAGGCTCGCGTCTCCCTCACTGCGTTCCTGAAGAACTTGGCCGAAAAAGGGCTCATGGCTTTCTTCCTTCGGGACCAAGCGCCAAGCCGCGATGCCCCTGGTGCGGAACAGGTAGGGGCTACAGACGGAACGAGACAAGATGGTTGAGTTGAAGGCTGGGTTGAACGCAGATGCAAAAAAGAGCACACTGCTTCGCGTGACGCTGCTCTCATCCATGGGAATATTCATGGATGGTTACGTGCTTACCATATTTTCCGCTGCCTCTGCCATTCCTCGCTACGGATTGCGTCAGGTATTCTCGCCAACTCCTCTTGAACTGGGGCTCATGGCATCGGCCCAGCTCTTTGGGATGCTTGTTGGCGCTCTGCTGTTCGGGAACTTGGCAGACGCCATAGGCAGAAGGAAAGCCTACATATACGATCTTTCGTTGACCTCTGTCCTTCTTTTCATCACGGCTTTTTCCTTCACCTGGACGCAGTTTTTCCTCCTCCAAGCCCTAGTCGGAGTAGGAATAGGGGCCGATTACCCCATAAGTTCTGCCATGCAGAGCGAGTTCTCACCCACAGAGAAGAGGGGGGCACTGCTGGTTTTCAACATGTTTGCCTGGACACTTGGCGCCACCGCTTTGTTGGTTCTGGCCATACCCATGTATTGGCTGGGTCCCTTGGACTGGCGGGTGATGTACGCTTCGGCCGGGCTTCTTCCCCTTGCCGTCGTGCTTGCCAGGCGCTCTGTGCCCGAAAGCCCGCTTTGGCTCTCAACTCAAGCGCAACGCCCAGCTCAGGGAGAATCCGAGCAATCGCGCCCCTCCTTCAGGGAGCTCTTCGCATCTCAGTACATATCCCTCACGCTTTTTTCTTCAATCGCTTGGTTTGCCTATGACTTCTCGAGCTATGGGGTGTGGTACTTCACCCCCTCTGTTTTCTCGGCTAGCGTCCCGTACACGGTTTCCATAGTGGGTGACCTCGTTGAGGAGATCCCGATCTTCTTGGGATTTTACGTGTGCTATAGATTGGTGGAGAGGGCGGGTAGAAGGCCTTTGCTGGAACTTGGTTTTCTCGGTGCGGGGATTTCGTTGTTTGTGTTCTCTCTCTCATCGATGGTCATGCCAAGCCTATCGAGTAGTTTCTTGCTCAGCTTCGCGGCCTTCGCCCTCATGCACTTCTTTCACAACGTCGGTCCCACCAACTTGACATATGCTTACCCAGCCGAGATCTTTCCCACGAGACTCAGGGGCACGGCTCACGGCTTTGCCACTGCTGCAAGCAGGATTGGAGGGATTCTAGGTACCGTTGCATTTTCTGTGTTTTTTTTGAGCTTCGGGATGGCCCAAGTGCTGGTAGTTCTAGCTGCGTTTGAGTTCATTGGTCTTGCCGTGACTTACGCGTTTGCCCCAGAAGTTAAGGGAAAACGGTTGACTCGAAGTTCGCCGTGCCTATGTCGATGGTGGCGCGGGTCAAAGAGAGCGTTGGGGTAGAAATCAGACGGTATCGGCCGTTGAGCGGTCAAGGCCACGCGCAATCCCGACGCGAGGTGAAACGGATGACGGAGCTGAGGAACATGCGTTTCAGGATTAGTTCATCTTCAATCTAGCCTGCCCATGGCATGAATGGATCGGCCATCCTTTTAGATGTAGGTTGCCATGCAGTTTTATCGCCTTGGGCTTTGATGAACTGTCGCAGGCCGAAGGCGAAGCGGACGGGAGGCCATGTTCCCGCTGACCCAAAACCTCGACCTCTCTTGTATCCGAGCTTCCTGAGTAGCTCCTTTCTCTCTCTCTTTTCCTCCTGATCTTCTAAGCGCTGAGGCCTTAGGCCATCCGCTACTCCTAGTACGCCGATCGCTTCTCCATCGACGGCAAGAAAGACCTTGACTGGGTTGGCAGTTGCGCAGTAAATACCAGCTACCTCCGGGACTGCCTTGACGTCATTCAACACGTTTATGGGAAACGCTTTCCTCATGTATATCAGAAAAGAGTGGCCTGCCCCAATTTTCATGAGATCTGAGCATGCCCTTTCGATGAGCTGCGGATCGTTCCCGTCGAAGCGCAGCTCTCTCTTGCCGGAGCTCTCGGCAAAGGCTACGGCGAACTCGATTCCTGGCATGGAACCCGCAAGGACCTCTGCAAGATCCTCAACGGTCTTTATGAAGTGAGCTTGCCCAAAGATCAGGTTGGCGCCCTCGGGAGGCGCAAGGTCTACCTCCTTGATCTCCATGACCACAGCCATGCGACGGCATAAAAGCCTTGTATTTTTACCAACGTTTGGGATCTGTAGGCAGTTCATGGCTTCGCGCGAACGCTTGGTTCCCGCATTTTCCTGGCGATCTTGGGGTTCAGATGTCCTCAATCCTGCCTTTCCATCACGAGTGGTTTGGTGGCGTTCACTGGGTTCATCTGAACTGAACCTCAGCCTCGCGGCTTTGTTTACTTGCCCCTCGAAGTCGAGCGTCCGCCACCATCGAGGACACTGCCGTGGGCTCCAGAGGCGACCTCTCGTTCTGTCGCAGTTTGCGACAAAGGAAAGCCGTTAATTTGACCTGTCTGTTCACTCATGTCTTCCAACAAAGCTGAAGACAATCCCCTCCTGATGATAAGGACCGCTCTGGCGGAGCTGTCGCTTCACGGCTCTCTTCAAGAGATACCAGAGATGCCTGGATTCGCGGCGCATTCTCGTTTGTACAGCTACGAGGGATACACCGCGGTGTTCTCTGGCAGCAGCTGGAAGTTGCTTTCTGGGATAGCGTTGTCCCCTCCTTCTCCAGTCATCTCTGCCGGCTCCACGTCAAGGGACATCGAGATCACGCATGAAGCATACGTCGTCAACTACAAGCTCGAGGGTCCAGAGCTGGTCGTCTCTTTCCGCGGGAGCATTGATTGGGTCGTTCCACTTGTGGAGATACGCGACGTTTACTCAAAAGGTTCATCTTCAACTTGGGCCTGGGATGGCAGGACGGCAACCGTCATCTCCGGTCCTCATGGGTTTACCGTCGACCTAGAGGCTCCGCCGGAGCCCCTAGAGCTCACGTTGCAATTGAAGTACCCCAACGGTTCAGGGTTCAGAGAGAGCTTTCCTCCTAGACCCGTCTCGGAACTTCACTCTGGGCAGACGTTGTTCAAGGTGAGGGGCAAGGATGGGTTGCAACTGCGGTTTAGGCCTGTCCCAGACGTTCAAGTCCCCTTCGAGACACAGCAGCCTGAACAGTTACCGCAGCTGTTTCCAGAACTGTCTCAACTTGAAGGTCTCGGACAGGCTTTGCTCGCTAGGACCAGGTCGCTCTTTGCGTTTGGCGTGGCTTGCGACGGCCAGGTTCTTCCCGACGCGGGAGCTTGGTGGTTTAGGCAGGTCTGGGCCCGGGATCTCTACCAAGGGTTGCTTTTCAACGTAGTTGCTCTCAGAAGGAGCCCCTGGGGCAAGGCCCTTCTCTGGGACGCTCTCAGAAAGGGGCTTCTTCTGTTTGACCCCATCCAGTTGCTACCTGGCAGGCTGTGTCCGGTATCTGGGTACGGGGACAACGTTGATTCCTTTCCCTTGATGCTCATTTTGGGCTCAGAATTGCTTTCCCTCGAGTGGAGAGACGAATATGCTCGCGCACTGGCTTCCGTGGCCAATGCCTTTGTGAGCACCAAGCGTTCGGGAAACGGAAGGCTTGAGCACGACATGGTGCTTTCGACCCCGTGGGCTTCTTGGTGGGATTCTCGCGTGTACAGGGAAGGGGTGTTGGTCTCAACTAGGTTGCCCGAGGGCTGGGTTGATCACGGCTCGTATGTTCTGCCAGAGGCGAATGCGCTCTACGCCGTGGCCTTTGCCCAGGTCTCCCAGGTGGCCGAGAAGGTTAACATGCCATCTGCTGCCTTGCGCGAGCTCTCTGGAAGGATAGTTACTTCCTTGAAGGCCATATCCCAGCCATACCTGCCCATGATTTACGATCCCTTAACTGGTTCACTGGATCGCACTCCGACCTCTACTGCCATGATGGCTCATGCCTTGCTAGGCAGGCTCCAGCAGCAACCTGCGTTTGAGATCTGGCACTCGTTGGTCGAACCCCTTCTTGTGAAGAGAAGGAGCTGCAAGCTTTTGCCAGATTACCTGACCTTCGGCGTGAAGGTGAGGCCCGGTCCTTCGCCTTACCTTGGAGACGAACAGTACCACGGGGGAGTAGTTTGGCCTCGGGATACACCATATCTGATTGAACTGGCGTCCAAGCTGGACATGAGACTGGTTAGAGAGCTTCTTCTTTCCAACCTTGATGCTGGCCTGTGCGACGGTGCTATCGGCTATGTGCCAGAACTTTACAGCGTAGAACGCGGCGTCCCCTTTCCGGAGTTGGTTCCAGTGAAGAATCCCGCCCAGTTTTGGTCTCTTTGGATGGATCCCTACCTAGATAACCTTGATCTGCTAAAGGAGCAGGCAGCATTCGGATAGCGATGCCCTGCGGCGCAGAAATCACTGCTTTCCGGATCGATCCTAAGGCCTGAGGATGTCTTTGTGCGCTTAGAGGTGCATGGCTTCCTTAGAGATCTCATTGACCCGATGAAATTCTTTGGGAAAAGCAATTCATCAGGGTCCGACTTGCACGGTTTGGCTCTCAGGCAGCGCAGGGCTATAAAAAGACTTAAGGGCTGTTGCAGAATTGCGTTGATCGTTGCCGAGGGTCAAGAGGGAGGAGTCGGAGGATTTGGATCGCAGGATAGCGAGCTCTCTCAAGGGGCAGGATAGGATCAGCCTGTCGGATGTCGCCAAGAGCGTGGGTCTGAGCCCCTCCACAGTTCACGAAAGGGTTGTTGCGATGCATGGAAGGGGCGTCATACTGGGCTATACCGCTGTGCTTGAGAAGGAGAAGCTGGGCTATGGGGCAGGTGCACTTTTGATGCTGAACGTCAGCTCCGAGCTCGACGTGGAAGAGATAGGACGGCAGTTAGCCTCTATACCAGACATAGAAGACGTGTATGAAGTTGGGGGAGAGCCAGACTTGGTAGCCACCGTCTGGGCCACTACGCTCGAGGATCTCAGGAGTTTTATCAATGAGAAGATATCTAAGATACCTGGCGTAGAAGACGTCACCCCCCTTATGCTCATGAGAGTTTACAAGAAGTCTGGCTTCACGATGCCAGCTCGCAAGGTTTGACAGGGATAATCTGCATCTGCCTCTTAACGAGCTGAGCCCCAGGGCGTCCTTTCCATGCGAGTTCTGCGTTATTTCGAGTTCGCTTAACTCAGCGAGCTGGGCGTTCCGCTGAAAACGAGTTGAGTATGCGGTCAGAGGAGTTCCGCAACCAACCCTCCTCTCAGCATCATTTTCCATACTGCCTGCGTCGAGTTCTTGGGTGCTCTCGCTTTCGGACATCAGGACTTCTGCCTCGGTCAATCTGCAGATGTTGGCAAACGTCAAGAGTGTCCCTCCCAGTTAAGGTTATAATCCGAGCTTTACACTCCATATGCCTCGCGTGATCCTGAGGTATGACAGGGGTACACTGCTTGCCCTTGGGGGCTTCAGGATACCGGGGTCTGTGTACGACGAAAGGTTGGGGGTCTACAGGGCTGCTGCAATCAGGTACTCAGACGCGTTGGAGTACATCAGAGCCAGTGGATTGGACTATCAAGACGAAGTGATGGATCCCATACCTGCCCCTCGTCTTGTATCCAAGACTCCCCTCAGGCCGTATCAGGCGACAGCGCTGAGGAACTGGTCTCTGAATGGGAAGAAGGGAGTTGTGGTGCTTCCCACTGGTGCTGGCAAGACCCTGGTTGGCATAAAAGCTGTGGAAAGCGTGGGTCTCTCTGCGCTTGTTGTCGTGCCCACGCTTGATCTACTCTGGCAGTGGAAAGAAGCACTTGAGAAGGAGTTTGATCTTCAGGTTGGGGTGCTTGGGGGAGAGTCATTTGAGCTGAAGGCGATAACCGTATCTACATATGACTCGGCTTACCTCCGGGCCGCCGAGCTCGGAAACAAATTTTACCTGCTTGTGTTTGACGAGTGCCACCACTTGCCTTCGGAGGGTTACAGGCAGATAGCCGAGATGTTCGCCTCTCCTTACAGGTTGGGCCTTACGGCCACTCCGGAGAGAGAAGATGGACTTCATCGCGACCTCGCTTGGCTGATCGGAGGACTGGTCTACAGGGCCAGCCCATCGCAGCTGGCTGGAAGGTACCTCTCAGAGTACAGGGTCGAGAAGATCGTCGTGAACTTGACTCCCGAGGAAAAGGTTGCCTATGAGGCTGAAAGAGCCAAGTTCACCTCGTACGTAAGGAGGATGAGGATATATCCATGGGATTCCAGAGGGCTCCTCAAACTGATAATGATGAGTGGCCGCGACCCGGATGCCAGGGAGGCTTTGTTGGCAAGGAACCGCGCGACCCAGATAGCCTTCAACAGCGAGGCAAAACTGAAGGCGCTGGAGAAAATACTGAAGGAAAATCGGCAGGAAAAGATCATCGTTTTTACCCAGTACAACGACTTGGTCTATCAGATATCGAGCAGGTTCTTGATGCCCTTCATTACTTACAAGACTTCTCCCTCTGAGCGTGCTGACGTGCTGAAAAAGTTCAAGGATGACGAGTACGGTGCCATCGTCGCCTCGAAGGTCCTTGACGAGGGCGTGGATGTCCCAGAGGCCTCGCTCGGAGTGATCCTGAGCGGAAGTGGCAGTACCAGGGAGTTCGTGCAGAGGCTGGGTAGGTTGCTCAGGAAGAGGGAGGGGAAGTTGGCTAGACTGATAGAGATCGTTTCTGCCGGGACCAGCGAGATGTCCGTCAGCTACAGGAGAGGGAGGCGCCTGAGACAGCCGGGAGGCCCGAGCGCAGAAGGTTTGGCTGAGGAGCGAGGTGAGAGGGTGTGTTTCAGTCCACCTTGATGAGGGCGAAAGTGGTGAGGGGAGCAATCCACCCGTTGTTCAGCCAGCTCACGGATGAGGACCTTAAGCTGGCATCCGCCATCATAGAGACTTACTCGTCCATGGTGGGGATGAGGAAGGGTATGCTGATGGAAGCGCTCAAAGAGCTTGAGTCTGCCGGAGATTACAGGTTCGTCCGTGGTCTGTCGGTGTTGATGGAGAGGAGAAGCACATTTGTCTCGTCAGGAAGCCTGGACCCCGTGAGCACGAGGGCGCTCGTATTCAGGCTGGCTTCAAGGAGGTATCTTGAAAGGGATGAGGTGCTCGATCAGGCTGCGCAAGCTTTGGGTTGCAGTCGCGATGAGATCGAGAGATCGCTCTGGTCGGACGTAGAAGAAAACCTGATCCTGAAGGGTTTCTCGCCAGTGAAGCCCGAAGAGCTCCTGAAGGAGTACAACGTCGAGTTGGCAGAAACGGCGATCATGCGGGCAACCTCCATGACCCTGTGGATATCTGAGGGTTGGAAGGAGTTGCTGAGAGATGCGAAGTGGCTGGGTCTGATGTATCAGGCTTCGAGGGAAGGGGAGCTGCTCAGGCTAGACCTCGAAGGCCCCCTTTCCTTGCTCAAGATGACTGACAGGTATGGCTCATCGTTGGCCAAGCTTTTTCACATGGTGGTCTCGGGCAGCATTTGGAAGATAAGGGCACAGGTCGTGAGTGGTTCGCGCAACAGGCTGTTCGAACTGGAGCTCAGCTCGGAGAAGGAGGGCCGCCTTCTCGCAGGACTTCCTCAAGAGAAGGCCGTCGCGTTTGACAGCGAGGTCGAGTCCCGTTTCTATGGGGAATTTCGCTCCCTTGGCACTGGGTGGGAGATCACCAGGGAGCCTGAGCCTCTGATCGTCAATGGTACCGTGTTCATACCAGACTTCGCGTTTCAAAAGTACGGAAGAAAGGTGTACATGGAAATCGTGGGTTTCTGGACGCCTGATTACCTCAAGAGGAAGATTCAGAAGCTGAGAGGGCTCAGCCAAGACATGATCCTTGCGGTAAACGAGGAGCTGGGAGAACTGAACGTCGATCTTCCTGAGGTGATAACTTACAAGAGGTGGGTGCAACCGGGGGATGTCTACAAGCTCCTTTACAGGCGTGAGGTCCAGGAGCTGGGAAGGATTGCAGCCCGCGAGTTCCATTTTGAGCCCGAAGGGGATGCCGTCGATCTGAAACGGGTGGCATCTGAGAATGGAATTCCGATGCAGCTCCTGAAGAAGAGCTTGGAGCAGAAGCCTCTTGCCGGCTATCACCTTGTTGGAGACCACCTTTACTCTGACCTCTTGATGAATAGGGTTGCCAGCATCCTGGAGCGCCTTGAGGGATCTGGTCTTGCTGAAGTGCAGGCTGCCTTGGCCGGCGTCGGAGTAGCTGATGCCGAAGCCGCATTGGAGACGCTCGGCTACAAGGTCGTCTGGTCGTCTTTGGATCCAAAAGACGCAAAGGTAGTGGGCTCATCGTGCGGAAGCCCCCATGGGACATAGAGTCAACGCTTAAAGCATCATCCCAATCCCATCGAGTCGCTTCAAAGATGATGAAGGGTTTATCCCCTGGCTTGACGGGACAGGAAGCTCGCCCCGTGCTGATAGGTCACTACTCGGAGGTCGCTCTCAAGGGCTCGAACAGAAGCTACTTTGAGTCCGTCTTGGCCCATAACATAAGAGACAAGCTCGGTGAAGGATACGTTGTCCGCAGGGTGGAGGGACGGCTCTTAGTCTACCCGCCAAGCCCAGACGGAAACGCGATGTCGTTCGCAAAGCAGGTGATTTCCCAGACATTTGGGATCAGGAACTTCTCTCCAGCCTACGAGGTCTCCCGGGATGATTTCGTCCATATCATCCCATCTCTGTTTGATCTAAGCAACGGAGGCACGTTTAGGGTGACTGTCAAGAGGTCCGACAAAAGCTATCCCTTTTCTTCCATCGAGGTGCAGGCGAAGGTGGGAGAGGCCCTGCTGCGCGCGTACCCCGAGCTGAGGGTTGACTTAAAGAACCCCTCCGTGACCATAAGTCTCGAGATCCTGAGGGATCGGGTCTTGGTCTACGAGGAGAAGCTGGACGGGCTTGGAGGATTGCCCGTCGGTACATCTGGGAGGGTTCTAGCCCTCTTCTCGGGCGGGATAGACTCGCCGGTGGCTGCATTCCTCTCGATGAAGAGGGGATGTGACGTTGACTTGCTTCACTTCCATCCCTTCAACGACGCTGAAGAGGTTCGGAAGAGTAAGGTCGCGAGGCTGGCAAGAGTGTTGTCGGCTTACGAGCCAAAGATCAAGCTCTTCGCCGTGCCTTACTACCATTTCAACGTGACCTTCCTGACTCAGGGAGACAAGTACCAGCTTCTCCTTTTCCGCCGCTTCATGATGAAGGTTGCAAGCGAGTTCGCCCGGCGTCATGGTTACGACGCGCTTGCCACAGGAGATAGCCTCGGCCAGGTCGCCTCTCAGATAATGCTCAATCTGAAGCTCATAGACGCTGCAGCTGAAACGCTCGTCCTGAGACCTCTCATTGCGTTCGACAAAGAGGAGATAGTGGCCTTGGCCAAGCGCATTGGGACCTATGAGCTTAGCCTTGAGCCTTATCGGGACTGCTGCTCCATGGTAGCGCTTCATCCTTCGCTGAGACCCTCGCAAGAGGAAGTGGAAAAGATCGAGGGGTCTGGAAAGTACGATGAGCTTCTGGAACGGACCCTCGGAGACCTGAGGGAGATACCTGTGCGAGGCCTCCCGTGGGTCAACGGCGGCGGTACTCATTGGGAGAAACAGAGAGCTGCTTCTACTAGATTCTGGGATACGCATAAAAGTGGCCGTGTGAACCCAAGTCATGAGGGCAGTGGTCAGCGGGGGATCTACCCTTGTGGGCAACGGGCTGATCAGAGCCCTTGCAGAAAACGGCGAGGTGTTTGCCATAGGAGTTCATCCCGTTACGAGCTCTTCCAGCATTCACTACGTCCAAGAGGACGTGGGCGAGGTGCACAGGATAGAGGCCAAGGTGGACGCCGTGTTCCATGTCCTTGCCTCTGAACCCCCGGGTCTCGACTCGCTCACAAGGTTATCTGTTGGGACTCTGAACTTGCTCCGGATCGCCCACGTGAAAGGTGCGACGTTCGTGCTCGTCGTTCCGAAAGACGCCTTCGTTTACTCCGGCTCGGAGGATGTCTCTGGTCGCTTTCCAACGGGAGTCAGGTTTGCGATCTCTCTGTCTTATACCTTTGGCGAGGAGAGAGGAGTAGACGTGAGGGTCGCGCAGCTTTTCGACGTGTACGGGCCGGGCGGAGTGGATGGATTTAACTCGATTCTGTTGAAGTTGCTGAATGGAAGCAAGGTGGTCTTTCCAAGAGGACCGACCTATCTCTGTCACGTGGAAGATGCTATCCGCGCGCTGATGGGGTTGACCGAAGGGACTGCGAAGAAAGCTCATGTGGCATCGGCTAAAGTTGACGGACCTGACGTAGTCAAGATGGCCAGGAGGATCGCTGGCTCTTCGTCCGAGCTGATCTTTGTGAAGAGTCGGGAACTTGAGCTTCCAAACCTGACAGAAGGCGATCTCGCGATCTCTCCATCGATCGGACTCGAGGAAGGATTGAGGCAAACCATTTCTTGGCTTAGGGCAAACGGGGATAGATTTGGGCGAGCTAGAGGAACTGGAGGCGAGGATCACGAGGTGCAGCCTTTGCCCAAGGCTTGTTGAATACAGGGAGATGGTTGCCCGTCGGAAGAAGAAAGAGTTTGCCTCGTGGGAATACTGGGGCCGTCCTGTACCTGGCTTCGGTGACCCACATGCCAAGCTGATGGTCGTGGGCCTTGCTCCTGCCGCCCACGGTGGGAACAGGACTGGCAGGATGTTCACGGGGGATAGCTCTGGTCAGTGGCTGGCAAGGGCACTCTACAGGGCTGGTTTGGCCAACCAACCAACGAGCACCTCTAAGGACGACGGGCTCAGCCTGAAGGGAGTATTTTTGACTGCCGTGATCAGGTGTGCACCTCCAAAGAACAGGCCCTTGCCCGCGGAGATCCTGAACTGCAGGCCCTATCTCTTGGAGGAGATAAGACTCATCGATCCAAGAGCTTACCTTGCTCTGGGGCGCGTGGCTCTAGCTGGTCTGTTTCATGCTCTTTCCGAAGTCCCTCCCCCTTTCTCTCACGGGAAGCATGTCGTTCTGCGCGGAAAACCAGTCATCATGTCATACCACCCTAGCAGGCAGAACACGAACACTGGAAAGCTGACAGAGCAGATGCTTGATCTAGTCGTAATGGAAGCCAAGCAGGCAGCGGGGCTCTGATCAGCTCTTCTCGAGGTACTCCTTGAGCGCCACGGCGCTGTTTCTGTCCCTGTCCTTCGCTGAGAAAAGTAAGGTCAGCGTGCCCCTTCTGGCATATTCCTTGAGCTCCTCTATCTTTGGGTTTCCTCCGAGCTCCGCCCAGTACTTCCTCTTGAACTCGTCCCATTTGGCTGGATCATGAGAAAACCACTTGCGCAACTCCGAGCTCGGTGCAACGCTCTTTTCCCACGCGTCGATCCTGAGCTCATCCTTCTTCTTTCCCCTTGGCCACAGGCGCTCGACGAATATCCTCTTTCCGTCCGAGTCGTCTGGTTCATCGTAGATTCTCTTGACCTGTATGCGCATAACAAACACTTTTTGGCACATTTACGCTTTGTTGTTCCAGACGCTCCCAGGCAAGGAGGCTTAAATCTCGAGGGGTCGATCCACGCATGATATACGCGGCTTCTGGAGCTGTGCTGCAGGCGAAAGACGTGAGATTCTCTGCCTCTTTTTACGAAAAGCTCTCGGGCAAGAAGGCGGTGTTTTTGCCGCCCGACAGCAAAGAACCCAAGGAAGCCTACGTTCCCTTTGGATTGGGCTTTGTTCGTCTCGTAGAGAAGCCGGGCAAGCGCGCCTTGGGCTCTTGCGGCGTTGTCCTGCTTGTGGATGATATGTATGCCACTCTGGAGGCACTTCGCCAAGCAGGGATCAGCTGCGGTCAGCCTCAGATGGGGCTTGGGGGAAGCATCAGGACAGGCATCCGCGACAACGAAGGGCGTCCAGTGGAACTGCTTCAGATAATACCTGGCTCAGTTGAGGCATCTCTGTGGCTCTCAACTTCTGCAAAAAGAACCTGATAAAGGGCAATTATCCGAAGTATTTTCGAATAAAACCGAAATATTTATATGCGGTCTGTTTGAGACCTCGGTGCAGAAGATGACCGGCCGCTTCAGGCGTGACCTTGGGTTGTTCCCCCTGACTATGTTTGGTCTGGGAGCCATCCTTGGAGCTGGCTGGCTCTTTGCCCCAGCGAAAGCTGCTGCCTTGGCTGGCCCCTCCGAGGTGTTGGCGTGGTTGCTTGGAGGAGTCATGATGCTCGCACTGGCTCTGGTCTATGCTGAGCTTGGCTCATCGTTTCCGACTGCGGGAGGGGTTGCAAAGTACCCTGATTATTCTCACGGCCCCTTCTTGGGTTTCTTAACGGGATGGAGCGTGTACATATCCGGCGTGAGTTATTCTGCGCTTGAAGCTGTGGCTTCTGCCCAAGCTCTTTCCTTTGTTTTTCCCCAGCTCTTTTCCTCTGCAACGCGTTCTCTTTCAGCGGAAGGAGTGCTGCTGGCTTTTGGTTTACTTCTTCTCTTCTTCTTGCTTAACTTCGCTGGGGTGAGAAGGGTAGGTGGGTTCGTGTCTTTCCTAACGGCGGTGAAGTTCTTGGTGCCCGCACTCACCATAGCCTTCGTGTTCACCCTTCACTTCAACGCAGCTAACCTTGAGACGGGAGGGTTCGCGCCTCAAGGGTTCGCTGGGATCCTCATGGCAGTTTCTGCTGGAGGCATAGTTTCTGCCTACAGCGGTTTCAGGCAGCCAGTTGACATGGCTGCAGAGGCCAAGCACGCTGACAGAGACGTCTCGAGAGCCATAATCTATTCCATGCTGATATCCATCGTGCTTTACACGCTGATAGGGCTGGCCTTTGTGTTGGCTATAAACTGGCGTCTCTTGGGTCTCAACCCAGGGAGCTGGTCTGCTCTAACTGCGCTTAAGTCATCTCCCCTGATAGACGCGGTGGCACTGACTGGCGCCTTTGGTCTGCTCACCTTGATGCTTTTGGACTCTGTCTACTCGCCCATGGGTGAGTCAAGCGTTTACTTCACCACGTCGTCTAGGCTTGGCTTTGCCATGGCCGAACAGGGGTACTTCCCATCCTTCTTGTACGACTTAAACGACAAGGGCGTGCCAACCAAGGCGCTCCTGCTCAGCTTGATTCTGGGAGCCGTATTCATATTGCCTTTCCCCAGCTGGTATCAGATGGTGGAGGTCGCATCGGGCCTTACTGTGATCACGTATGCGTCTGGACCTGTGAGCATGATCGTCCTCAGGGGCTACGGCAGGAAGTCCCACAGGCTAAAAGGAGGAAGGCTAATTGCCCCCCTGGCATTCGCCGTCGCAAGCCTGTTGCTCTATTGGTTCTGCTGGCCATATACGCTCTACGTGGTGGTGCTTGCGATGTTAAGTCTGCCGCTCTACATGTATTACAGGTTCAAAAACGGGAAAAAGGGCATTCGTTCAGCGACGTGGTTTTTGGTCTACTTGGCCGGGATGCTGCTGATCTCTTGGCTCGGTTCCAAGCAGTTCGGAGGACTGGGCCTGATTCAGTTTCCTCTGGATCAAGTGATCGTGGTGGTGTCCTCGTTCGGGTTCTACGCTTGGGGTCTCAAGAGCGGCACACCGTCTGTCCCTCAGAGCTTTGTCTCGAGTCCGTTGAGCGGCTTTGAGGGTTTCTCGCCACGTTCTGTTGGGATGCCTGTTTTTGGTCTCCTCAGTTCAGAGTTGAACTCGGGGGCTGCCGGTCAGCATGAAGGTTTTTATAAGCCCTTAGCGTCTCAGCCATGAGCTTTTTGCCCTGCGCTGAGGGGGACATGGTGATCACGGAAGGCGGTCAAGCTCTTGAGGTTATCGCCAGGTCAAGGTTTCGGGGCTGCGCGGCCGTCTTGCGTCACGTTGCTCGGGAAAAAGGGATGAAGCCGTCCGAAGGCTGCTTCTCGCCGGCAGCTGATCGCGACAAGTTGACAGGACTTCAGCCCTTCTACGTGCCCAGAAGCTACTGGATACCACGGGACATGGTGGCGCGCCACGAGCTACCAGAAGTCCTTGCCAAGGAGCTCCTGTTTGGGAAAGGAGGACCTCTAGCCTCGCTGCTTTACGAGTTATCCGCAAGGGCAGGTATAGCCCCCTTCTCCCTGGGGATAGGAGGTGCTGCGCTTCTGGGACTAAGAGATGGCTTGGCAGAGGTGATCGTCTACGGCGCCGAAGAGGCGCACAAGGTCTGGACCCTTATGGAGACAGGACGCTATGGCCAGGAGCACGGGTACCTGACCAGGAAACCTTGGATGGACGACGCCTCCTATGCGGAAATGAGCAAGAGGAAGGTCGATCGGGGCGTTTTCAATGGCATGGAGTTTGAAGTGATGGGCGTGCTTCCCCGGGGGGAGCCCCCGCTGTGGGAGCCCAACGGGTTTAGGAAGGGCACGACATCGGGCGTGGCCAAGATCGTTGACGACCACGCCGGGAAGCTCTACCCATCCATCTATGGACTGGAAGGCCCCGTTGATCGCTTGGTCGTGCTAGATAGGTACATGGTCGGGCTGTTCTCTGTGGGTCAGACCGTGAGGTATGCTGGTTCCCTGGAGATCTCTTACGTTGGCCCTACAAGGATTTCTTCTGTCGTGATCGGGGCGCCATCCGATTACGTGGCGCCGATGCGTCAGGGTAAGCAAGGATGAACTGCTTCTCCTTCGCGGGCTTCCGTCTCCTTTAACCCCAGTTAGAGTTAAAGGCAGCGGCAACTCTACCTCGTCTTGGCAAGCGTGCTCATGCTGTCTTGGGAGTACCCCCCGAGGGTCGTAGGAGGTATCTCCTCTCACGTGCGCGACATATCGGCAGCTCTGGCCAGAAGAGGCAACGTCGTGCACGTTGTGACTCCTGAGTTCCCAGGGGCCCCTTCTGAGGAGAAGGTGCCCGAGGGAAATGGCTTCGTTGCCGTACACCGTGTCGAGGTCTATGACACTCTTGCCCCAGACTTCCCCACATGGGTTTCTCTCATGAATGCCTCCTTGGAGAGAAGGGCCATTTCGCTGTTCAAGGAAGAACCCTTCGACGTCGTGCATGCTCATGACTGGTTGGTTGCGGAAGCAGCCATTGGCCTCAAGCACATCTATCGGAGGCCTCTTGTTGCTACCGTGCATGCCACAGAAAGAGGAAGAAGAGGAGGCATATTCTCTCAGTTGAGCGCCCACATAGATCAGGAAGAGAGGTGGCTGGTCTCAGAGGCCTGGAAGGTGATAGTTTGCAGTTGGTCCATGTACGGTCAGGTCGAAGACCTTGGGGCTTTTCACGACAAGATTTGGCGGATCCCAAACGGGGTGTGGCCCCAGCAATTTCAGCAGCCAAGACAGCTGGATTTCAGGAAAAGGTTTGCCTCGGATGATGAGAAGCTGGTGCTCTTCGTGGGAAGGCTGGTTCAAGAGAAGGGAGTGGTTTTTCTCCTGAAGGCGTTTCCAAAAGTGCTTGAGAGCTTCAGGGCCAAGTTGGTCATAGTTGGTGATGGATACCTCAAGCAGCCGCTTCAGGACATGGCCTACCAGATGGGCGTCGGTCAGCAAGTTTACTTGACAGGTTTCTTGGACGAGCAGGAGAAGAGAGCTCTCTACTCGTCGGCAGACGTGCTCGTGGTCCCCAGCCTTTATGAGCCCTTCGGCATAGTAGCCCTAGAGGGCATGGCATCTGGAGTTCCTGTGGTTGCCTCAAATGTAGGTGGCTTGGGAGAGATAGTCGAACATGATAGGAACGGCGTCCTCGTCTACCCAGGGGACCCTGGCTCCATAGCTTGGGGTATACTTCACGTTTTCTTGAACCCCGAAGGTGCAAAGAAGTTGACCGAGAACGCCAGGCGGGACGTTGAGCAGATATACTCTTGGGAAAAGATAGCCAGCGAAACGGTCCGCCTTTACAGGCAGGTCGGGGAAGAGTACGCGAGCGGGTCTTGGAAGCCAAGGGGATTTCCGCCGCCTTCATTTGACTTTAGGTAGCACTGGCCACATGAGAAGTCGCCAAAGGCACGAGGTAGATCTTCACCAAATAGGTTTATCAACCCATGCGGCATCAGGCTGTCATGCACGAGGGAGAGACAGCCGAGGAAAGGCTGTTTACCATGATGCACAATGCGGGGATCGTGAAGGCGAAGAAGGCATTATCGGCGGCCGAGCTGGCTCAACTCTTCTCCCTGAGCACGGAAGACGTCGAGAAGGGGATAAGGAGCGGTCTGGCCCACGGTTACGTGGCGGTGGCCGAAGAAGACAGGTTTTACCTGAGCAGGAAGGGGATACTGTTTGTATCGGCCATCTTTACCCGAGGTCCTGTTGCTTACTGCCCAGTATTCTCCTGTCGATACACCCCTCTCGGCGTTTTCTCTTGCGATTGCCCGCAGCTTGGCCAAGCGGGCCCACGTGACTGTGGTCACAACAGGGCCAGGAAGGCCGGAGGTCGGTGGTATAAGAGTGCTGGGTGCGTATAACCCAGTGTACGATCACACGAATGTGCTTAGCTGGGCACTTTCGATGGGCCGCGAAGTGGAGAGACAAGTAGCCACCCTTTACCACGAGACGGGCATCACCGGCCCAATCCTGGTGATAAACTGGGAGTTTTCCCAAGCGGCCATTTCCTTGTCTCAGGCTTTCGGTCATAGAGTCTTCTTCGTACCTTACTCCTTCGAGGCCCAAAGGGTTGGCTTGAGATCTCACTTGAGCATCGCCATAGATGCCATGGAGAAGTACGCGGTTTCACAATCATCGGCAACCGTGATCTTTGATCCCTTCTTGGAGGCTCTTTGCCTGGCCATGGGAGCGAAGCAGGAAAGCTTGATCATGGCTGACCCATCCTCCACGCTGACTGACCCGGCTTGGGGAGAGAACGCCCTCTCAGCAGTCCTTGGTCATGCATAAGCGTAAATGGTCTCCCACTTCAACCCTCGTGAAGTCCAGAACAACCCTTGGGGTTTTTGGTGGGATCACGGCGGCGCAGCTGCTTGCGCTTGGCGTGGCCTATGTGACGAAGCCAGTCACCATCGCCGCCCCTCCTAGCCAAAACGGGAGCGTGCCAATCTACGTGAAGGGCACGGTAAAGAGCGTGTCGGCCTCAAATCTGACAAATCGCATGCCCGTCGAGGGCATATCTCTGTTTGGCTTTGGTGCTCTTTCGTCGGTCGCCACCGCTGGACTCTTGGTGCTTGTCTCTCTGGCTGCCGCCTTTGCCTTCGCCTTTCTCTTCAGAAGAGGAGGGGTGCGCTTCCTCGTGGGTGGTGTTTTCGCGCTTGCTAGCTTTTCGCTGAATTGGTACGTGCTGTACTACCTTCTTCCAGCGAGTCTGTGGCCCGTGTCCTTGGGGTTTCCAGCTGCGGTGGCCGTGCTCATGGCTGCCTACTCGATTCGCCCAGAAAAGTTCCGCGGAAAGGCATTGATTGTTGCCAACGCAGTCGTCATTGGGACGGGCGCGGAGCTCGGCCTTTTCCTGTCATCCTCTTTCCCAAAGTTGACTGTGCTCGCGCTTGCGGTGCTGTTCTCACTGTATGATTTCTACTCAGTCTTCAGAGGGCCCATATCTCGCATGCTTGGGCCACCGTCAAGGGGAACGGAGGGGATGGCGAAGAGCGTTAGACCTGCGGCAGCAGAACTGGGACCCATGATGGTCAACTTTGGAGATCTTCAGATGGGCCTGGGAGACGTTACGTTTTACTCCATGATGCCAGCTGCAGTTTATGTAAACGGCATGGGCCTTTCTTTTGTGCTTGCTGAAATTCTACTCATCGACCTAGGGGTCTATCTGACGATCAGGTTGCTGAAGAAGATCAGGCCGCTTCCGGGCCTACCAATCCCCCTGCTCTTAGGAGCTCTTGTGCTGTTGTTCTGAGCCTTTCTCTGGCCCCGATCCCTCGTGGTCTTGGACGGCGGGGTTGAGGGAACTCTCCGCAGCTGCCCAATGGCAGGATACGTACTGGGGGCAAGTTGGAAGCTTCTCGTCTTGTCTGTAGTCGTGGTGAGGTTTTAGGGGAACTACCAGTAGGTAAGCGGAGTTGCTCTCCGGGCACGTCCACGAGCAGGCCAAGTAGAACGCAGAAGGCTTCCTGAACAGTCCTCCTCCTTGAGAAAAGAGCAGGGCAGATGCCCTGTGCCCGTTGACTGCTTGGTCTTCTTCTCTCTTCTCGAACTTAATTCCTCCCAGATACTTGTGGCCCAAGCTGTTGATCTCTTTCCTGGCCCACGGCGCGGGGTCAGCGTCACTCAATCTGGTCAGGTTGTACCTTTCCACCAGGAGTCTTCTGGGTTCTGGAAGAGGAGCTGGTCTCAGAAAGGATGAGGGGCCTTTTTTCTTCTGTGGTTCCCAGTAGCCTCTGAAAACGGCAATGAGCCTCCCTACTTCTGCTTTTTGGCTGACGAGCTCAAAATCTTTGGGCAAAGACAGGTTCAGTCCCAGGTACTGCCACCTGTAGTATGGGAGTGAAGTGTGGCAGGTTATCCCCTTGATGATGGACTTGAACTGTTCTTCTGCGCCAACGAAGTGCAAGTAGTAGTACCTGTCAGTGTTGCCGCAGAACCAGACGGCATCGTAACCACTTCCCTGCGAGTCGCTCCAGCTGCTGATGGCTGCCGTGTGACCGCCTATCTTTTCCTCCGCGACCCCCTCTTGGACGTCTAGCCCCTTGATCTTTTTCTTTGCCTCTTGATGGAACTTCTCTGAGACCTCGTCTGGCCTGAGAAGGCGTTTCTCCATTGGTTTTCCCTTTCTCCTTGCCTCTTGGCGCGCCTTCTTCAGACCAGCTTTTTCCCAGCGCACTTCTATTCTATTCTTTTCGGCATCTTGTATGCCCAGCATGGTCATTCCTTGCTCCAGCCTTATGGCGCCCACGTCCCAGTCCGTTGGTACCAGTACCGAGAATCCAGCGTAGGATATGGGTTTGGTCTCCACGGGACCCATGCTTGAAGAGAGTTAAGTCTTTCGAGCGTGGCTTAAATGCGCCCGCGCTACTGGCATGGGTTGAGGCTGGCAGCACTTTTGTCCGGGGGAAAGGACTCGTGGACGGCGCTTCAGCTTGCAGAGCAGGAAGGTCACAGCGTGGCGGTCGGCGTGAGCATTAGGTCTTCGAACCAGTGGAGCTACATGTTCCATACGGTAAACGCGTGGGTGGTGGAGGTTCAGGCCTCTGCAGCTCGCCTGCCCTTGGAGGTCTTCACGACCTCCGGAGAGAAAGAGGTAGAGGTAGACGACCTTGAGTATTACCTGAGGGCGGTGAGAGACAGGTGGGATGTAGAAGGGGTGGTGACAGGCGGCATAAGGAGCAACTACCAAGGGGATAGGGTCAAGAGGATATGCGATGACCTTTCTCTGGAGCTTTACTCTCCACTTTGGCATCGGGAAAGCGAGGATTTGCTCAGGCTTTATCTGAGGATGGGCATGGATGTCATATTTGTGCTGGCGTCGGCGATGGGCTTGGGTCCAAATTGGCTCGGCAGAAGGTTGGACGAGACTGCCGTTGCCGATCTCGTCGCGCTTCAGAAGAAGTGGGGCGTGGATCCGACCGGAGAGGGCGGCGAGTACGAGTCCATGGTTCTTGATGCACCCATATTCAAGGAGCGCCTCGTGGTGGAAGATGCTCAGAAGGTCTGGAAGGTCGACACGGGGGTCATGCTGATCAGGAGAGTGAGGCTCCTGCCCAAGATCTCTTGAAAGCGACCACCAAGTCGGAGACGTTTGTGCCCGTCGGACCAGTGGTCAGGAGCGCGTTCTCTCTCACCAGGCAGGACGAGGAGTCGTGCCTCCTCAAGCAATCCAGGGCCTCTTGTCTCGTCAGCTCGAGCTCCGCTACAAGCGCTCCCGCGTAGGGCGTGGGGCCATCCACTCCATCTGTTGCAAGTGCGCCGACGGCTGCCCCCCTCTCCAGCAGAATTGAGGAAGCGAGCGCCAGCTCTTGGTTTCTGCCGCCGAGGCCCACGGCTCCTCCTTTAAATTCGACGGTGGTCTCGCCTCCTAGTACGAGGAAGCCTTCAAACCTCTTCTTGGCAATCCGTCTGCCAGCAAGGCTGGCCTCGCCAGTCAAACGAGCGGTTTTCACTGGAAAGCCCAGCTCCGCCGCAGCCCGGACAGCTCCCGCAACCGCTGTCCGATTCCCTCCTACAAGAAACGTCGGCCGAGCGCGGGCTGGACTCTCTTTTCCAGCCTCCAAAAATCTTCTCAGGCCGCTCGGGAGCCCCTCAAGCCCCTCAAGAGTCCATCTGAGCCAGTCGAAGTCGGTCTTAGCTGGTATGGTTGGCGAAGAGGCCACGTCCGCCAGTCTGTCACCTGGGACGTCTGAAAGCACAAGGGTCACGAGTTTTCCCCTGCAGTGGGCTGCCAGCTTGCCTCCCTTCAAAGAGGACAGGTGCTTCCTGGCCTCGTTCAAAGTCTCGATTGGGGTACCTTGAGACGTCAGGGCCTGATAAACCCAAGCCAAGTCCTCCAAGCCAAGCCCATCTTCAGGCAACTCCATGAGGGAGGAAGCTCCTCCTGACAGGAGCATGAGGATGCTGTCCTCGGTTTCAATAGCGTTCATCACCTCTTGGCCAGCTCTTATTGATGAGTCGTCAGGGGTGGGGTGGTTTGCCTCCAAGTGCCTGAAGGGGATAGCCCAGTTCTGGTAGCCCTTCGGCGTCACCACAAGTCCCCTTCTGGCGCCGGCGTTGAACGCGGCCCAAGCCATTCCTGCAGAGGCCTTCCCAACCGAGATCACGAAGGGGTCCTTTCCCAGATCAAACCCCTCCGCCAGTAGCTTACCCTTAGAGTTAGATAGGTGCGTTGATGTCAGACGCTCTGGGTCTGCCGCCTTCAACCCTGCCGAGAGCACCCTCAGGACCAGCCTTTTCTCTTCTGAGGTCCCGTTTCCCAACAGAGGAGGAGGGTACCCCCAGCTGGACGAGCTCAACTCAGGTTTGCACCACGCGAGCGCCGGGGACGGGATTCGAACCCGCGAGGCCTGTAAAGACCAACAGCTCTCAAGGCTGCCGCCATTGTCCTCTCGGCCACCCCGGCAGAAGGTGCAGCGGCGAACTTATAACGGTTTTCATCGCGCGCCTTCAGGTGCTGCCCTTCAACATCTCTCTTAGGGCCTGTCTGATGGCTTGCTCGCTTGTGGGGAACTTCGGCCTCCAGCCTGCGCCCTTTGCCTTCTCTATGGAAAGCCAGGCGTACTTGATGTCCCCCATCCATCCTCTTCCATCTGGCCCTCCAGCCAACACTAGCTTGACCTTCTGCGAGTCAATTCCCATCTCTTGAGCTGTAATGCGGGCTATGGACAAGACGTCGAGCGCGTCTTGGGCGCCGAGGTTGAACACAGAGTTCTTGCCCCTTGCTCCCCAGTTTATGGCTTGGTAGAAGCCAGCGGCGCAGTCATCGACGTGGAAATAGCTTTTTGTCTGCGTGCCATCTCCGAGTATCTGCAGTTCTCTCGGGTTGGCGCGTAGCTTTGTCATGAAGTCCCTCAGTACGCCCCTTGGGGCATCGCCGCCAACGACGTTTGCCAGCCTGAGGCTGACGGCCTGCATGCCGTAATAGGAAGCGTAAGCCGATATCAGTGCCTCGGCGGCGAGCTTGGCGGCCCCGTAGCTGGATATGGGCGAAGTCGGGTAATCCTCAGGCGTTGGCTGAAGGCTGGCCTCCCCATACACCACGGAAGAAGAGGCAAAGATCAGCTTCCCCACGTCTGCCTTGCGTGCTGCCTCGAGCACCCTCAGCGTCCCGAAGGCACCCACGGAGAGATGGAGCTCGGGGTCCCCCACGCGGACCTCTGGGTTGGCTGCCAAGTGGAAGATCGCAGATTTACCCTTTGCGGCCCTGTCAAGTGCCTCCTGGGAGGATGGAAGAGATATGTCAGTCACCACGGTGTCGGGTCCACGTGGGACCGTGTCTACGATCGTTGCGCTGCCGAGCAACGGTATGAGGTGCCTGCCTATGAAGCCTGCGCCTCCAGTCACAAGGTAATCCATGACTTGGGGTCTTCAGCGCATAATAGGGTTTTTGGTTCGGAAAACGCTTTTACGGCCCCGTCATGCAAACGGGTTGGTGTAACTGGATGAGCGCTGAGAAGGCCAAGAAAGCAACCGCAGAAGACATGATGAAGGAGCTTGGTGCCAAGGCGGAAGGCCTGAGTTCAGAAGAGGTCGAGGAGAGGATAAAGAAGTACGGCTACAACGAGGTAGAGGAAAAGAGAGAGAACCCGGTACTTAGGTTTTTGAGCAAGTTCTGGGGGCTGACGCCCTGGATGCTAGAGGTCACGGTGGTGCTCACGTACGTGCTTCACAAGTTCCTGACCATGTACATCATACTCGGTCTCCTCCTGATGAACTCCATAATAAGCTACGTCCAAGAGTACAAGGCCGGCAACGCCGTGGAGATGCTCAAGAAGAGGCTGACGGTCAACGCACGCGTGCTCAGGGATGGGAAGTGGCAGAGCGTGCCTGCCAGGGAGCTTGTTCCAGGAGACGTTGTCAGGGTCAGGCTGGGAGACTTCATTCCAGCTGACCTCAAGGTGATGGAGGGGAGCATCTCTGTGGATCAGTCGGCTCTCACCGGGGAATCGCTGCCTGTAGAGGCGGCCAAGGACTCCATGCTCTACTCGGGCTCCGTGATAAGGCGCGGTGAAGCGACGTGTCTTGTTGTGGCTACGGGAAAGAACACCTACTTTGGGAAGACGACGGAGCTTGTTCAGGTCGCCAAGCCAAAGCTGCACATACAGGAGGTGATAATGAAGATCGTGAACTACCTCATAGCGATGGACGCCTTCTTCATAGGGATCATCCTTGTGGGTTCTTACCTCGAACATCTGAGCCTTCTGGACGTCCTTCCTCTTGCGCTGATATTGCTTGTGGCCGCCATACCCGTCGCGCTGCCAGCCATGTTCACCATAGCCATGGCATTGGGTGCCCTTCAACTCGCCAAGGCTGGCGTCCTCATAACTCGCCTGAACGCCATAGAGGATGCAAGTTCGATGGATGTCGTCTGCATGGACAAAACTGGGACCATAACCGAAAACAAACTTTCTGTGGCCAGCGTTACCGCATTCTCACCTTTCACCAAGGATCAGCTGGCGGCATATGCCTATCTGGCCTCGCAGGAGGCCAGCCAGGATCCCATCGACCTGGCCATCATAGCTTACGTCAAGCAGAACAACGTCAAGCTGGACGGCTACGTTCAGGGTACCTTCAAGCCCTTCGATCCCTCCACGAAGAGGACCGAAGCCGTGGTTGAGCACAACGGGAGGAAGTTCGTGGTCATGAAGGGGGCACCTCAGATAATCGCCTCCCTCGCCGGCATGGAGGGAGAGGAGATGCAAGCCTTCCAGGGCTACGTCGAAGAGGAATCTTCCAAGGGTTACAGGGTGCTCGCCGTTGGCAGAGCCGACGTGGAAGGAGGAGAGAACCTCCAGGGAAAGGTCAAGATGGTCGGCATAGTGGCTCTCTACGACAGGCCGCGGCCAGATTCGGCCAAGCTCATAGGAGAGCTGAAGAACCTGGGGGTTTCTCCAAAGATGCTGACCGGGGACAGCCTGCCCATAGCCAAGCAGGTGGGAAAGGAAGTGGGCATAGGTGAGAACATAGTTAGGTTCGGAGAGCTGCAGGGAACATCAGCCAAGGACAGAGCCAAGCTGGTCGACGCAGCAAACGGCTTCGCGGAGATATATCCAGAGGACAAGTACACCATAGTGAAGGGGCTGCAGGCCGCAGGTCACGTGGTTGGCATGACAGGAGATGGGGTCAACGACGCGCCTGCACTCAAGCAGGCTGAGGTCGGCATAGCCGTGAGCAACGCTACCGACGTAGCAAAGGGAGCCGCCAGCGCTGTCTTGACCAGGGAGGGAATAGCCAACATAGTTGACCTGGTCAAGATTGGCCGCCAGATATACCAGAGGATGATCACGTATACAATGAACAAGATAATAAAGGCATTTCAGATAATCGTCTTCATCAGCTTGGCCTTCCTGATATTCAGGGAATTTGCGACCACAGCTTTTGACGTGGTACTTCTTCTGTTCGCCAACGACTTCGTGACCATGTCCATCGCAACGGACAGCGTGAGGTATTCTAGGTCTCCAGAGAAGTGGAACGTCAACAACTTGGTTGGAGCGGCGGCCATAATAGCGGCTGCCGTGACGGCGGAGTTGCTGGGTGGAGTTTATCTTGCAAACTACCTGCGCATGCCCCTTCCGCAGCTGCAGACGTTCGTGTTCGACCTTCTCGTGTTCTCTGGGCAGTTCACCGTTTACGTCGTGAGGGAGAGGAGGTTCTTCTGGGCCTCCCTGCCAGGCAAGTGGTTGCTCACGTCATCTCTTGCTGACTTCTTGGCGATCTCCCTGATGTCGGTGTACGGCATATTGATACCCAGCATAACTCCATTTGACCTGATGGTTGCCTTGACGTACTCGGCCGTCATGACCCTGTTCCTGAACGACCTGCTCAAGGTATTTGCCTTCAGGTACTACAAGGTGAAGTTCTAGGGGATACCAATGCTTGGTGCCGGGATCGTTCTGGTCTGTGGCCTTGCGGGATGAGCAGGAATGTACGCCTACCTTTCCGTCCCGGCCGTATTTCTGTTCTCGCTTGCCCTCCTCGCCCTTTGGTTGCCTGTAGCCAAGAGACTTGGCCTCGTTGGCCACGACGTCCACAAGCCAGGATCCCCAATGGTACCAGAGATGGGAGGAGTAGTCGTGCTTCCAGCCCTTCTGCTTGGCTTGGCCTTGCTGCAGGCGGTTGGTTCTCCGTACGCTGGTCAGTTTTGGTTCTTGGTCCTCGTGACGGGCATCGCTTGGCTTCTTGGGTTGGTGGACGATCTGTTAGACCTTGCGGCAGTCCCGAAGCTCCTGAGCTCCCTGCTCATGGGTATCCCAATATTTTTCTTCTTCAACCCCTTCAACCACGCCCTGCTGGTGCCCTTCTTGTTGCCCGTCAGGCTTCACTGGGTTTACCCGTTTCTGGCGCTTGCCCTCATAGCTGGGACTGCCAATGCCCTCAACTCCTACGATGTGGTGAACGGGAGCAGTTCGTCCTCCTCTTTGGTGATCGCAGCGGCCCTGTCCGGACTCCTCTTACTCCAAGGAAAACTCGGTCTCTCTACCCTGGTCGCCATGGTGGGGGCAGTTTCGCTCTCCCTGTTCATCTTGAATGCCTATCCATCTAGGGTCTTTTTGGGGGACACGGGTAGCTTCTCTCTGGGGGCAGCGCTGGCTTCGGCTTCCATAGTTTCTGGAAATGAATCTTTCCTGTTCATTGCCCTGCTTCCCATGATCGTGAACTCTGCTGCCAAGTTCATGTCGGCCAGGAAGATCTATGAGTCACACAGGGCGAGACAGAAGCTGACCTTTTTGAACAGCGATGGCAAGATACAGTCATATGGCAGGGAGGGCGGCATCTCTCTGTTGAAGTTACTTGCGGCATCGTCCCCCATAGGCGAGAGACAGGCATCTCTGGAGATGTCGGCACTAGTGCTTGTTTCCACGCTTCTCGCCCTGGCAACCGTTCCTGCTCTCGGCGTTCCCCTGTTCAAGGATGTGATCCTCCCTTGAGGTCAGACCTCGTTTCTTTTTTGGTCGCGCTTGGGTTGCTGCTGTTCTCTTGGCTGACGCTCCTTGGGTACTTGGCTCTGGTATCGGCCTTTGTGGCGCTCAGGATTCCGGCAGGGGGGATCGTGGATGCAGGTGCGTCTTTGGCTTCAGGTTTGCTTTTGGTTTATCTTTGGTACAAGATGCTCGTGAAGATCTTCAGGAGACTCTCACCCTCGCGGACAGGTAGCTCTCAACGAAGTCCGCGATGTAAACGGCTGGGTTCTCAAACTTTGAAGTCAACTTGGACGCCTTGCGTCTGAAGGCTTCTCTCTCTTTCCTGAGGTCCAGCCCAGATGAGAAATGCCTCAGGAGCTCATCTTCGGTCATTCTTGTCAGGAGGCCCACCCTTTGGAGGTAGACCTCGTAGTCCACGGTGCTGCCTGGGTAGATCGAGTAGGTCGGGGTACCCAGTAGAGCGGCTTCCGCGTTCATGGTGCCTCCGGCGCCTATGAAAGCATCGCACTCTTTGAGGATCGGAGTCATGATTGGGTGCCCCCTCACGATGCTAGCTCCCTTCACCTCTTCGCTTCCTTCGTAGCGCGGGATGTAGACAACCGAGTAGCCGAGTTCGGCCAGAGCTTGCGCAAGGCCCGCGGTGTGTGCCCTCTTTCCCTCCAAATACGAGGCCAAATACTCCTCTTCTCTGATCGCAACCAGGCCCCTGCTCTTTTTCGCGTCCTCCATGAACTCAGGGCTGGACAGGGGCTCTGGAAGAGGTAACTTGGAAGCCCACGGTATCCAGGCCATGGGGTCCAGCGCCTTGTACTGGAGCACCTTGGACCCATGAATGCCGTGTACTTCCCAGTGAGACTTTGGAACGGCAAAGGGAGTAAAGAGATAGGTGGCCAATGGGACGGTTAACTTGCTCTGTGCCTCTGCGTGAGGTGAATCATGGGTCATGAAGTACGGCACGCCCAGCCCAAAGGCGACGCGTGCAGTCTCAGGAGCTGCTTGAGCCAGGGCCAAGTCCACGTCTTCGTATAGCCGGGAGAGTTCAAGTGACCTCTCCAGGCTCAGCTGCAGCTTCTCCCGCTTGGTGGTACCGTGCCTCCCCACCACTACCGTCTTTATACCAGCCTGCCTCAGGACGTTGTCCAGCTCGACGTATTCCCTTGACGTCACGATGATCTGATGGTTCTTTGCAAGTCTTTCCAGAAGCGTCTTCATGAAGAGCGCGTACTTTGGCGTCAGGATGTCCACGTGTATTTTTGCCATGAGATGCGATGCACGCGCCTTTTTGGCTTTATCCTGTCGCTCCGAAAAATATATATGCTGTCATAATATGGGTCGGGAAATGAACGTGAGGGTCTGTGCGGTGGCTTCGCCCCAAGTCGTGAGCGCGCTTGGCGCTTACCTAGACACGCTCTATGACGCTCAAGTTTCAATGACCTGCGCCGTGTGGCCTTCCATGGCCGGCTCAACGATTTCCCTTCCAAAGGGTGCCGGCATGCGCGTCTCTGGAAAGGAGGCTCTCGCCTCGCTGACCTCTTCCGGTGCAAACGTCATGCTTTTGGACTTGCTTCCCGGTGATGACGCCGAGGAGTACGTGCGTGCTGCCCTTTCAGCTGGCTTGTCATTGGTGAACGCGGGTTTGCAGTCTGTGGCGACCGACCCGCTTACCTATCGGGCTTTTCGCGACAAGGGACTGATGGTCTTGGGCGACGACATCCTGGAAAAGTTCAGCCCGGTGGTTTTCATGAAGAGCATCATGGATCTGATCAAGGAAGGGGGAGTGACTCCCAGTAGCTCCTACGTCCTCGGCGCCGGTGGTCATGAAGTTGACGACAGCATGAGGGAGAGGAGAAGGTCAGACGAGGCATCGTTGGTGAAGGGGACTCCATCATTCGTTGGCTCTGTTGAGCCCATAGACTTCTTGGGCGACAGAAGGCACTACTACGTAAGCGTGAAGGGAAAAGGGCCCCTTGGCTCTGATGTGACCGTGGATCTGGCAATAAAGTACGAAGAGATCCCATTCAGGGCTGCGTCGATGGCAGAGGTGTTGGCCCTGCTGGGAAAGGGCGGGCCAGACCTTGCCGAGGATCCTCATCTTAAAGGGTACTTCAAGAGGAAGGTTCAGAGAGGGCAAGCTCTATAAGCCCCTCTGTCCCCATTTTCGCAGTGCTTGATCTCAGATTGGCCTGCGGCTCGGTGAGAGAAGACGACCGAGGCTGGGAAATATGCCCCTGCGCTTCCAATGCCTGTCCAGCAAGGTCTCAGGGAAGTCGACGCTCGGCTTTTGGAGCTGTTCAAGGGAGGCGATGACCAGCTTTTTCAAGCAGCGGCTCATCTCCTTGGGGGAGGAAAGAGGATCAGGCCGACTCTGGTTCTCCTCTCTGCTTACTGCCTCGGGGGGGACGTCGGCAGGGCTGTTCACGCGGCGATTGCCGTGGAACTTCTTCACGTGGCGTCCTTGGTTCAAGATGACATAATGGACGGGGATGATTGCCGGAGGGACCGGCCCACTGTCCACAGGATCTTCGGAGTCAACAAGGCAATCTTGGCCTCAGACCTCCTCATGCAAGGGGCCGTTAGGGAAGCCAACACCCTGGGACGGCGGGTCGTGGCAGAGCTGGCCAGAGCTGCCTCCCAACTGACCAAAGGACAGGACATGGACATTTCCATGAAGGACGTTCGCGTCAGCAAAAGGACTTACGAGAGGATGGCCATGCTGAAAACGGGAAAGCTGATGGGTTGCGCGCTAGCCGAAGGAGCCATAGTTGCAGGCAGAAGAAGCAAGGAGATCCGGTTGATGAGGAAGGCAGGCGAGCTCGCTGGGCTGGCGTTTCAGTTGAGGGATGACCTCATGGACTGGGAAGCTGGAGAAAGATACGCGTCAAATGCTGTGTCCGTCTTTGGTGACTTGACTGGGCTGTCCGTTTATCACTCGAGGGTCGCGTCTCGCATGAAGAGAATGCTTTCGACCGTCGAGGGTTGTGGGATTCTGGTTGACTACTTGGAGTACTCGGTTTCGCTTCCTGGAAGTATGCTAGGAGCTCCCCGATCTGACTGAGAAAACATCCCAGATTTTCTTGCGGAACCCTTGCGCCGCTGGCCGCTGGGTGTCCTCCCCCGTCTCCACCGCAGGAGCTCGCAGCTGCATGAGATAGCTCGCCCAAGTCCACCTCCACTCCCTCCGCGCGTCTCAGTGAGATTTGGTACTCACTCCGAGCAAGGTCGAGCCTGTAGGCAACCGAGATTTTCAATGGAAGTTCTTGCAACATCGCATACGCGGCCCTCCCCGTGAAGAAGTCTGCCTCTGCAGCCAGCCAGGAGAACCTGCCAGAAGCCATCGGGCTGAGGCCCCGGATCTTGGATATGAAAGAGGATACAGCCTCGATCTGCCTGAGGGCAGGCTGAACCAGCTCTGGGTCGTGATAGTAGGGATCCCTTGCCAGTGCCTCTAGAAGGTGCAGCCTTTGCGCTTCGTCGTCCTGGACGAGGCCAAGAGTGAGCAGCGATGCCTCGAAGTAGGCAAGTATGCCATCGGCCTTATCCATCAGGGAGGCTGCCAGCTTACCTCTTTCCATGTGATCTCCTATGGCAGCGTAGACCGCGTACAGGAAATAGCGGGGAGGCAACCGGTCCTTAAGGTGATCGTAGGTCAGGACTCCTGCGCAGTCCTCCCTTGAATGGACAACCGTTGTACCTGACTGAGCCAGATGGGTCAGGACCTGTGGGTCGTCTGGATGATGGTCGATGTAGATGACTTGAGCGCGGCGACTCTTTTCCATAATGGTTTTTTTGAAGGAGGGCTGGGTCAGGGGATCGATCCCCAGATCAGCCACATAGATCTTGTCTCCTTCTGCTTGGGCTATCTTCTCCAGGTAGTCATAGTAGTCGGCGAACCGGACTGTCACAGAGTTTCCGGAGATCTCTTCGGCTTGCTTTATGAGAAGTGCCGACATCAGTCCATCCAGGTCGGCGATGTGCGATACCACGTGAACGTGCATGAGATGCATCTGACCCCAAATAAAAGCGTGATATGCTTATATCGGTTGAAACTGGGTTTTTGTTTTGTCTTCTCTCCGCGGTTCCCAATCAGCTCCGAGGACCCTGCTGGCGGAGCTCATGTACGCTCACTTCACCAACGACGTGTACAATTTCCTGTTGCCTCCGCTCCTGGTCGTCATGGGTCACGACTTTGGTCTGACCTACACCGAGGGGGGCCTGCTGGTGGGACTTTACTTGGCAGTTTCTGGCCTTGCTCAAACGCCAGTGGCCAGGTTCGCAGAGAAGAGAGGGCTTCAGAAACAGATATTGGTGGCTGGATTCCTTCTGATGTCCTCATCCGTGCTGATGATGGGGATTTCTTCTAACTTCTTGGAGTTCGTCTTTGACTCGGTGGTTCTTGGCCTTGCGCTATCGCCCTATCACGCCCAGGCCATAGGGGCTCTCTCTTCCGCGTTCAAGGAAAGCTCGAGAGGAGGAGCCGTGGGCCTGCATCAACTAGGCGGGAACCTTGGGATGTTAGCGGCCCCCCTTCTTGTGGGATTCCTGTTTGCCGTGGTGGGCCTGAGCTGGTTTGATTCCTTGGCTTTGCTAGCTCTTCCTGCGGTCCTGGCTGCCCTTCTCTTGCACTTCGCTCTTCGCATGCCCTCCAACGCCAACCCAGCCGTCGGACGGGACTCGGATGGCAGGAAAGCAGCCCTGATGTCACTCTCAGTTGTCTTCTTCTTGGCTATCGCGTATGCCTTCAATGCGGTTGCGACCAGGGCATTCTCGTCCTTTGCTCCTTCGTACATAGACTTCCTGACCAAGAATGTCGCTCTGTCAGAGTTGCTCACGAGCTTCGTGGTGGCATCTGGAACGGTCGCCTTTCCCCTCGGAGGTTTTCTATCTGACAGGATGGGCAGATGGAGAGTTGTGGCTGGGTCTTACCTGCTTGCTGGAGTTTTCTACACGGTGTACAGCGCGGAAGGAGGTCTGTTTGGATTTCCCCTCTTGTTTGCAGCGTTTTTCTTTGGCTATATGGGCTCTGCCCCGGCTCTGGCCTATGCCGCCGAGCTCGGTCCGAGGGGAATGGCCAATTCCAGCGTCGCCCTGGTCTTTGGTGCCGGTACTGTCGGGAACGCAGCAGGGCCGTTCTTGGTCGGTTTTCTCATAGATAGGATGGGCTTCTTGAACGCTTTTCGCGTCGCCTCTATATTTGCGATGCTTGCTGCTGTTCCTCTCCTTCTGCCCAGAGGTGCTCGGAGGATGCAGGGATCGTCTAGGCATGTCGAATCGTGAGTACTTTCGGAAAAAACGATTTCAACGGGGATGGCGCGTCTGACCCAGTATGCGCTTCTTCTTGGCGGCGGGATTTCTGCTGGCCATAGCACTGCTAGATGTCCCAACGTACCCTGCCTCGGCCGTCCAGGCAGCCTACGTCGTTCCTGCCGCATCACCGGTCTTCATGGGAAGCGGTGGTCCCTACGTTGCGACGGTGTACCTGTATGCCGTGAACCCGTCGGGATGGCCAGTAAGGCTTCGCTTGGACTTTTCCAGTGCCAACGTGAGCGCATCACCGCGCAGCATGGAGCTTAACATCTCATCCTTGAGCTATCAGCTCGTGGGAGTTTCCGTCACGGTTCCCAGCCAGCCGGGCAGTTACGAGCTCGGTTACTCTTGGTCAAGCGGAGGGTTCTCCAGCAACGGCAGCTTGCAGGTTGACGTGCTTCATGTGATGGAGGAGGGAGAGTTGATAGACGTTTCAATGCCATACGCGCTGAACCTTCAGCCAGGTCAGGATGTTCAGGTTCCCATCTACGTGGAGGAGACCCAAGCGAAGGGAACTACCTCTGCCGGATCTACCTCTTATGAAGAGATAGATGTTCCAGCTGGATCCCCCTCTGAGGTACTTTTGAAGTCCATCCCCCTTACGGTCAAAGAAGAGAACCAGACCTTGGAGCTCTATGCTTGGCTGCCATATAGGGTCGCCAGTTACAGCGGCGACGGACTGCTTCTGGACGCGCAGACAGCTCAGGAACTTCTTTCCTCCTCGTATCAAAGGACAAGCGTGGGAAAGGTACAATTTCTTCTGTCTTCCTCGAGGATCACCTCGAGCACTACTGATTATTTCTTGCTCAATCTGGGCGGAAACGCGACCCGCTTCTGGTTTGCCTTGAACACGCACCCCCTTGAGAACTTCACTCTCTCTGGAGGGTTGCTTAGTCTAGACGGAGGGAGTCGCCTCCTTGAGGGCTGGACTTACTTCAACGGGACCATCCTTATAGCCATAAACAGCACGGCCCCCCTGAGCTGGGAAGTAGGAGAGGGAGGGGATAAAACGGGCTGGCTTCCCCCTCAGAGCGCGCTTGGTAGGGTTGCGGCCTTTCTGCCAGTGGCTTCGCTGATTGCCGTGGTCATCGTGGTTGCAGCAGCCTTGATCTACATCGGATCTCACAGGAAGAGGGGATGGCCGTACTCATGGGACCGAGGAGCAATATTTATAGCTCGCGGTGCAGTATGGACAGAAGCAGGGCACGGCTTGGATAGAGCTTGCCTCCTTTCGAGGGAAGTGTCCTGCCCTGCTTCTGGAGAGCCTTCCCCGAGCTGGTGGTGTCCCAGATGTCCTTCCAGGAATTTGCGTCCGTTTGCGCTCTGGTAGAAGGCGAAAGCACCAAGAGGGAAAAAGTAAAGGCTATCTCTGCCTACTTGGGCAGGCTGGTAAGCGATGATCTAGAGACTGCAACGCGGTTGTTCCTCGGGACGCTTCTACCCAAGGGTAAGAGGCTTTACGTCAGCTACTCCTCCGTGATACGCGCTGCTGCCCTGATTGCAAGGGTGGAGCCTCATGAGCTTGAAGAACTCGTCAGAAGATACGGGGACGTCGGAGAAGCAGTGGAGCAGATCCTGGAGACTAGGACATCCACGATCCCACTTCTCTCGAGCTCTACCCTCAGTTTTTCTCTCCTGCGCGGCGCGTGGGAAGCAATGGCATCCGATTCTGGTCCCGGCAGCGGAGGTCGGAGGGTCAGAATGCTGGCAGGGCTCCTTTCTTCGTGTTCGCCCAAAGAAGCCAAGTACCTAGTTCGCTCGCTAGGAGGAGAGATGAGGATAGGAGTCAGCGAAGGCATGCTCGAGGAGGCCATCGCCATGGCGTTGGGTCTGGAGCTGGAGACGGTGAGGAGAGCGCACACTGCGATAGCAGACTTGGCCAAGCTGGCAGCGCTGGCCAAGGCCGGCGCGTTGCCGCTGGAGATCCAGCCCATGCAGCCCTTCAAGGTCATGCTTGCGGAACCTGCCAGATCTGCTTCCGAGATCTCCTCTGCTCGCCCGCTCTGGATCGTAGAAGACAAGTACGACGGCATAAGGGCTCAGCTTCACAAGTTGGGAAGTAGGGTCGCGATCTTTTCAAGATCGGCAGAAGACATGTCCGAGAGGTTTCCCCACTTGGTTGAGCAAGCTTCTGTCCTACCCGACGTCGTTTTGGACGGGGAGTTGGTATCGGAAGAGGGAGGAAGGCTTCGCTTCTTCAACTTGCAGAGGATTTCTCGGTCCTCTTCGCATGGTCTTGTTTACGCCGTGTTCGACGTGCTTTACCTTGAGCAACGTCCCTTAAGGGCGCTTCCACTTGTTCAGAGGAAGGAAGTGCTCCGGAAATTGTCCTTGACTTTCCCTCCTGCTTTCTTTGCGGTGCCCTATGGTACGGCATCTGGGGCGGATGAGATCCAAGAGTACTTCCAACAGGCCTTGGCTAGGGGAAACGAGGGGATCGTGGCCAAGGACCCTCAGTCCTCTTACGAGTTGGGAGCCAGGGGCAAGAGTTGGATGAAGCTCAAGCAGGTCTTTGACACGATCGACGCGGTCGTGATCGGAGCGGAGTGGGGACACGGAAAGCGGAGAGGTCTCCTTTCCAACTACGTGTTTGCCATTTGGTGCGGCGAGCGGCTTTGCCCCATAGGGAAGGCATACTCGGGCTTGACAGATGCGGAGCTGGAAGAGTACACCAAGCTGTTGCTGGAGAACTCCACAGGCGAGAATCACGGGATGGTGCTTGTGAAGCCCTTCATGGTCGTTGAGGTGGGCTTTCAATCCATACAGAGGAGCAACGCCTACGAGAGCGGCTTCGCGTTGCGTTTCCCGCGCATAATGAAGGTCAGACAAGACAAGGGCGTGGACGAGGCGGACGACTTGGAAAGGGCAAGGATGATCTATGAGAGCCAGGCAGGTCGATAGCCAGCTTCGTCAAGCAACCTGTTGCAGAGCGCGTCGACCTCTCTTATGCGCGGATGCTCCCTGGGGACCGCTTCGTACTTGACTTCCCTGAGCCTTGAAGCTTCCTCCCGCGCTGCTTTTGCAAGGGCACCGAGCCTGGGTTCGCGTATGGCCCACCGTCCCGTCATTTGGTTTATCACCAGCTGGCTGTCAGAGCGAACGATCAACTCCTGAAGTCCCAACCTCCAGGCGTTCCTTAAGGCTTCTATTATGGCTTTGTACTCGGCCTCGTTGTTGGTGCAGGTCCCTATGACCTTTCCTTGCCTTAGGAGCAGCTGGTCTCCAAGGTATATCTCAAAGGCCAGGGCGCCTGGGCCGGGGTTGCCCCTCGAAGCTCCATCTGTGTAGGCTATGGTATCGGCCATCCTCTTCTTCTCTCCATCTGATCTGGTCTGCGGTCAAAGGAGATCTTGGGCTGAGGGAGGGCCTGCCAACCGCAGAAGGCACAAGCCCCAGTGCGCCATCTAGGAGGGCAAACAGGGTCAAGGCTGCGGCCCCCACGCTCAGTGCTTGTCCCTGAGGCTCGGGCTTCTCTCCCGAGTAGAAATCCGAAATGGCTCCTGGCTGATGTCTGCCCACCAGGCTTAGGATGTGGCTCAGCGCTGACCATCCTAGCTCTGGTTGGTCGTAGGCGTAAGCTGCAATGGAGTAGAGTGCTGTGAGGTCTGGCCAAACCCCGCCCGTCTGATAGCTGCCGTCATAAGAGGGATCTTTGCTTGAAGCTGACCTCAGGCCCCATCCCGTCATGAAGTCCTCTTGACTCAGCCTACGCACCACCGCGCGCCCCAGCTCGGGAGGAAGAAGGTAAAACGCGGCCGTGAATATTGACAATGGAGAAAGACCATCCGAGGAGACATCAAGGCGTTCTCTTGTGATGCCTTCTGTGGCAAGGAGATTCTCCACCAAGTTCTTCACCAGTATGGCAGAGGCCTCCTCTGTCGCTTGTGCCAGCTTCTCGTTGCCCATCCAGAAGTAGACCTCCGAGGCATCCATGAGTGCCTTAGCCACGAATGAGTTGACCTCAACGAGAGGCCCTTGCCTCTTCAGGGCTTGGCTCCGTGGCCACCCGGCGATCCTCTCCTCAGGAAGGCCAATGAACAGGCCTTGGTGGTACCTGTCTCCCTGGGTCAGGTAGGAGATCGAGGCTTCAAGGTTGGTTTCAAGATCTCTGACTGCGGAGATGTCACCTGTCCAGGCGACGTAGTCGTGAAGTGCCATTATCCAAAGAGGAGTTGAAAGACCTGAGGAGGACAGAGACGCATCGCCTGCCAGGGGACCCAGCTCTACGGCATCCGGTACCATGCCCCGCGAGGGTCCCCCTTTGAGCTGCGCCGAGGCGAGAAGGCGAAGCTCGTCTCTGGCAGATTCGGCTGCCCCAAGCCGCAGTGCTGACATGGCAGCCCACAGTCCGTCCCATGAGGAGTACCAGTAGCCTACTGGTAAGCCCGAGATCCATCCCCCGCCTCTTGAGCTTACCCTGAAGCCGATCGTTAGAGAGGCCCTTAGGCCAGTTAAGGCAGAGTTCAGCAGGGGTTGACCCAATTCCAGAATGCTCATCCTCGGAGGTTCCGGTAGACGAATTCCTTCCAGTCTTGCGCGCACCTTCACCAGAAGTTTTCCCTCTGGCGAGGACGCAGTCCATCCTTCGAGCTTGCCTCCCTCGGTTGTCACGAGAAGCGAGACGCGCTGCCCTACTTCTCCCGCAGCGATGAATTCAAAGCCCTCCGCGGTGGGAGAAGGTCCAGCGACAACGAGCTTCCGCTGTTCAGTCGAGGAGATCTCCCTGAAAACGGGATCCAGCAAGAATCTTGTCTTTCCATGACTGAGACAGAGGAGGTTGAGTACGTCCCCGTCAAACCAGTGAACCTCCTTGAAGTTCTTTCCCTCCCTGGCGACTATCCTTGGGCTTGCCCTTGCCTCGAATGGTAGATCCGACGTGGATTTCTGATCCACCTGAGCTGTGATGTTCAGCAGCAAGTACCTATCGATCCAGAAACCCCATGCTCCAAGGCCTTGGCTCGGTGGCCTTCCCTTGAGCTTCAACAGGAGGTGAGAGACGGGGCTTGTCAGTACCTCGACGGCCGTCTCTGGGTCCACGGGGACTGCCTCTTCGTACCATTCTCTTGCAGGCGATGATAGCTCGTCCATGAAGTGCTGATGCATGGGTTTTTTTCTCTATCGCTTTTTTAGAAAAGCATTAATCGCTGTACTTCGTTGAACGAATGACTCCTGCGGGTTGGCTTGTGGTCGCCACGCTGGTCTTGGTGGTCCTTCTGTCCTCTCGCGTCAGGTTTGATCTCTTGGGCATGGGTGCTCTGATAGTCTTGGTGGCAGCAAGAGTCATAACGCCTTCCCAAGCTCTAGCCGGATTCTCGAGCTCTGCGGTGATCGTCATCGCTTCTGCCCTTGTGCTCGGGCATGCCTTGGTCAACACGGGCATATTCAGCAGGTTCGAAGGTATTCTTTCGGCCAGCAGACAGCCCTTCCTGTCGATGATGTTGCTGGCTCTGGGGGCTTTTCTGACCTCGGCTTTTATCAGCGATGTGGCCACCGTGGCGCTCTTCATGCCGATTGCGCTCCGCGTTTCAAAGAAGATGGATTCCTCTCCGTCAAAGTTCCTTATACCGCTCTCCTTTGCCTCCATACTGGCAGGTAGGCTTACTCTCATAGGTTCGTCGGTGAACTTGGTTGTGGCACAGTTTGCCTATCAGGCAACTGGGAAGTACATGGGGATCTTTGAGATAACTCCTCTGGGGATCTTGCTCTCTGCTGCTGGTCTTTCGGTCATCGCCCTCGCGTGGTTGCTGTTGCCAGACAACGTGATGCCTTCTGAGGCCGGAGTGGAGGCGTACGTGACCGAGGCCAGGATAAATCAGGAATTCCCAAAGCTTGGAATCAGGCTGATAGAGGCAGGCAAGCTGATACCAGCTAGGGTTCTTGCCCTTTATCGGGACGGAACAGGCATTTCTGGATTCAGGGCGCTCTGGGAACCATTGCGGGAGGGAGATGTGCTTGTGGTGAGCGTTACACCAGAGAGGATATCTTCTCTTGCGCATGCCAAGGGCCTTGAGCTGATACCCAAGGTTCAAGACATGCCCAGCGGCACGCTCACGGAGGCCGTTGTGGGAGCGGGTTCGCCTCTTGTTGGGAAGACGGCTGCCTCTCTGGACCTCTGGAGAGCTTACGGGATATCGCTGATTGGAGTATCTAGGCCCGGTGTCTATAGGCCCTGCAGGTTGTCTAAGTTTCAGCTTCAACAGGGAGACGTGCTCCTCTTTTCGGGGACATCCGCGACTGCCATGCATGACTTGGGCCTGCTTCCCCTCGTGGAAAGAGGTTATTCGATTGCCAAGAGGCGGGACGTCCTGATAACGGTGGCTGGTTTTGCGTTCGCCGTCGTGGCATCAGGACTCAACCTCTTGCCAATATCCGTGGCGTTCTTGGGAGGCGTGCTTCTGGTCGTTGGAGGCGGAGCTCTTAACCCTAAGGCAGCGTATGCCTCCGTGGAGTGGGACGTCGTGGTGATGATAGGATCCTTTTTTTCGCTGGCCCAGGCCATGGTGGCCACAGGGGTGGCATCCCAACTTGCCTCCTCGGTGTTCGTTGGGCCTTTTTCTGGCTTCATGCTGGCGCTTCTCTTGTTATACGCAATAACCGCCGTCTTGGCCAACGTGATAAACTACGTTGCGGCGGCAATGATAATGTCTCCAATTGCTCTCTCTCTCGCGTCCACAGCTGGGCTGTCTCCCCTGCCCTACTTGGTCGTCGTCATGATGGCTGCATCGTCCACGTTCATGACTCCATTCAGCCATGGGGCAAACCTGATGGTCGCCGCACCAGGAGGCTATTCCTTCGCCGATTATCTGAAGTCAGGTCTGCCCATGGTGCTCTTGCTCATGTTGCTCACGGTTGTTCTTGTCCCGTTCTTCTTTCCGCCCTGACCTCGGGGAAGGGATGTCTCTTCGACCAAGAGAGCGCCTGACCTCGGCTGCTCCAACCAGACCGAATAGGGCATCGTTGGGATGACCGCTGTTCAGGCTTTCTAAGCAGGCAGACGCAAAGAGGCCGTGTCTCATGCCATCTGAGTCCTTCGGACCTATATCGATACCTAGCTCTTCCGCGGCTTTGAGGTCCTTCTCTATCAGGTCGTTCAGCGAGGGCTGGATCTTGATTCCCCATACCCCCTCTTCCCTCATCGTGTTAAAGCATTCCCACGAGAAGAAGTTCGTGGCTACCTCAAGTTCCTGGGGCAACAGAGGGAAGAGTTCTTCTACTTGTTTCCTTTGAACCTGGGAGAGGTCTAGCATGGCATGAAGGCCCAGTAGCTCTGGAGGTAGCCCGATGGAGTAAAGGGCTCCCGTGAACGCTATGGCCCTGGGCAGGTTCTTGCTGCCGACCTTTCTTCCATATCCAAAAGGGCCTGAGTGGGGCTTTCTAGCTCTCCTGCTGGGAAGCAGAGTCGTCAGCTTGTTCACGACGTGGGCCAAGCCAGAAGCTTCCTTGACGTAGGCTTTGGCCAACCTGTCTATGGCTTCAAGGAGGTCCTTCAGGCTGGTTGGTTCATCCGGGTCTCTGACTTGAGAGGAATTGAGCGCGGAGACCGCTTCCTCTGCCTCTGCCTCGTCGTAGTCGTACTTGAAGGCGCTTTGAATTGTGATCGTGTAGACCCCTGGGTACGTCTTAAGCGCTGAAGCGTAGCTCCTAGGGCTCACGTGCCCCCTGAAGGGCAGGGAGCCTGCTCCCAGTATGGGATAAACGCGCACGCCCTGCTCCTCCTCAACCCTCTTCAGTTCCCAGAGTGCGAACTTGACGGAAAGGGTGGCAGGTATCATGCCGAAAGACATGGCGGGGTCGCTCCTTCCCAGAAAGACGCGGAGGTAGTTGGTCTTGGACCTCTTTATGAAGTCGCGTATCACTTCGGCTGCCTGTAGCAGCGAGGGCACGTCTTCAAAAAGAGGTATCACGTTGATCCTCTTCGGGTTGACTTCTCCTATCCACTCGCGGACGGTCAATCCTGCGTCGTTCACGGTAAGGGCTTCTCTTCCTGCGACTGCCTTCTCGTAGTAGTTCAGGATGTTGGCCAGGTCATCAGAAGTATGGGTGAAAGGCATTATGACTTCGAATATTGGAGCAACTGCCCCGTCTCCGTAGAATTGCTTGGCGACGTCGTACGCAAGGGGTATGTTGTCAAGGGTTTCGGTGATCACTTTTTTTTCGGCGGCATCTAGAACGGGGTTGGGGACCCTGTAAGTGAGAAACACGTCGCGCCCCATGACGGTCTTCCTGAAGTAGGACGGGTACTGGCTGAGGAGCTTGCGTACCACGTGCGTGTCTACGTCTTTTCCCTCGGCATCCCACATGACCTCTTGACAGCCATATGACCTGTAGGCTAGGTACGCCTCTTCTACCTCCTGATCTCCCTCTATGACTTCTCCATGAACCCACCTCGGTAGTCTGGCGTTATCGGGATGTTGGGTTGACATGGTGCGCGGGATCCGACGCTCTTCCATTTGTTCTATGTCGAGAGGGTATAAAAGCCAAGCTGATCGATTCAAGAACGCTTTTTTCCTGATGGCAGAAAAAAGGCGTGATCTATGCCTTCGTGAGACGGGAAAGGGCGGAGGAGTTCAGGAAAGAACTCAGTTCGCGTGGCCTTCTTGGAAGGGGAGCGCTGCGGGAGGGTGGCCTCGTGGGTTTCCCGTTGGTGGGTCCTCTTCCCCAAGATCTGAGGGACAAGTTCTCTCCCAGCGAAAAGGCCCTCTCTGGAAGGTGGCGCGAGAACTTGAATTGGAAGGAAGCTGTGCGTGGAACTGGCTTCCCTAGGTCCTTTGACCTGATAGGGGACTTGGCGTTGGTCAGGCTTAAGCCTGGCACTCCAGGAGTGGAGCAAGCCAAGCTTTTGATGAAGTTGAACCCAGAAGTGAAGGGGGTCTTCGCGCGTCAGGGCGCGTTGGAGGGAGAGTACAGGATCTCGCCGCTCAGGCACTTGGCAGGCGTGGACAGGACTTTGACAACTCACAGGGAAAACGGTTTCGCATTCGTCGTGGACGTGGCGCAGACCTTTTTCTCCCCTCGTCTGGCCACCGAGAGGGCAAGAGTGTGCCAGCAGGTTAGGCCGGGAGAAAGGGTGCTTGACATGTTTGCTGGCGTAGGGCCTTTTTCTGTGCAGGCGGCATCCAGAGGGGCAGTCGTGCTTTCCTCCGAGATAAACCCAGTGGCGGGAAGACTGCTTCTGCTCAACGCCAAGCTGAACGGAGTTGCATCTCGCGTGAGGTACCTCCCGGGGGACGCGTCGAGGGTGGCCAACGGACAGGCCCGCGGCTGGGCACAAAGGATAATAATGAACCTGCCTGGGCTGTCAACGCGCTTCTTGGCCGACGCGATCGCATCGACTGCAGCCTCTGGGGCGATCATAAACATTTACGTCAGGTCTGAGAAAGACCCATCGGAAGAGCTGAAGGATCTGGGGCTTTCCATCTTGCAAAAACGGCAACTGAAGGAGGTCTCATCAAGCGAGAAGGTATACGCCTTGGACCTTCACGTCCCTAGCGTTTCTCGACGGCTTCCGAAAACGTCGCCATTATCTGAACGCCGTGGCTGGAACCGATCCTGGATGCTCCAGCGGCTATCAAGGCAATTGCGTCGGACGCTGTCCTGATGCCTCCAGCGGCCTTCACTCCCAACCTGTCCCCCACGGTCTCTCTCATGAGCTTAACGTCGTGCGTGGTTGCCCCGCCCTTCCCGTAGCCGGTGCTTGTTTTCACGTAGTTTGCTCCTGCCCTCTCTGCCGCTTGACAGGCCCTTACCTTCTCCTCATCGTTGAGGTAACCCGCCTCTATGATTACCTTCAGCAGCTTGCCAGCTTGACGAGTTTCTTGCGCAACCGACGCTATGTCTTGCTCGACCAGCTCCCAGCTACCCGACCTAGCGGCGCTTACGTTCATGACCATGTCTATTTCGTCTGCTCCAGCCTCCATTGCGAGCCTTGCCTCTGTCGCCTTGACGAGAGGGAACGTTGCCCCGAAGGGGAAGGCTACGACGGCTGTCACTTTTACACCAGTTCCCCTCAGGTTCTGGGCACACCTCTTCGCGTAGGTTGGATTGACGCAGACCGAGTAGAACTTGTACATGATCGCCTCCCTGCAGAGTCTGTCTATGTCCTCAACCGTGGCAGACGGGTCCAGAAGCGTGTGATCGATAAGCCCTGCGAGTTGATCTGCCGTTTCGACCTTGATGCTTGGCATGAGGACTCCCCGCCCCAGGCTTTATGTCTTCTTCTGGTTGGCCGGACCTCTTCGGACAGCTGGCTCCCTGAACTTCCTCGGAAGCAGCCAGAGCGAGAGGGGTAGGATGGACGCTCCTATGAGTGCGAAGGGGGCCTCGCGGACAGAAACGGACATAGCCCAGCCGAACAACGAGCTGACCCACACGCCAATAGCCATGTTCAGAAAGTTCACCGTGGCAAGAGCCAAGGAAAAGTTCTTGGATATGGAGGATGTGAAGGCGTAGTAAGAGGTGAAGGCGAGGCCTGAGAGCAGCCCATTTGCCAACATCGCGATCACCATCACGGTGGCCCCGAGCCCTATCACGGCAAACGTGGCGGAAGTTCCAACCATCAGGCCAAACATGAACGCCCATTTCCGTCTGACCTTGTCGAACGAGTGACCAAACAATCCTCCAGCGATACTGCCGACGAAGAACACCGACGTGAGAAGGCCCGCATAGGCAGGCGTAGCGCCGTAGGCCAACTGGGCGTAGCTGGCCAGAAGGGTCCCAGCTGCGTAGTTTGAGCCCCAGAAACCCGCCGTGGAGATCCCCAGCACGAGGACCGGGACCGTCAGCTCTACGGCCCCGCTACCCTTGGGGACCTCTCTTTTTCCGACCATGGCGTTTTCGAGCGTCAGCGCCAACCCTATGAGACCCCCGAGGGCCATACCTGCCCTCCATCCCAGCGCCGTCTCGGGGATTCCCCATGCAAGACCAAGCATGCCTCCGACGTTGAAGGCAGCGTTATAAGCACCCATGACCAGCCCGGCCCTGCTCTCCCTGGCCCTGACCAAGACGGCGGCGGCGGGAGAGAAGAACAGGCCAGCACCGAAGCCTGCAGCAAGCCTGGCGGAAAGGAGGGTCGTCTCTGTGGTGGAGATGGAGGCTGCCAGATCCGCTCCTGAGAGCAGTCCCAAGCCGGCCACGTAGACCCACCTGGGGCTGAACTTCGAAGAAAGAAGGCCGGCGGGTATCTGGGCTGCAGCCGCTCCAACTATGAAGGATACAGGTAAGAGCCCGATCTGAGAGAGCCGCATGCCCATGGCCCGCGCTATGACGATGGTCACTGGGGCCAAGAAGTACCACTGCATGGCGTACACCACCCGTGCCGAAAGGATGGAGGGGATGTCACTCCTCAAGGCAAGCGCGTATATGGCTGGGCTATAAGCTAGTTGGATCTGGATGCATGCAGTGAAGGAGAAGTTCGAGACGTTGACCCTAGATCTGGGAGAAGGGCAGTACGCGGAGGTCAGAGTCTTCAGGCGCCCAGTCAAGAACGCTTGCATCTACGTTAGGGCTGATGGCGTGAGACTCGTGGTGCCAGAGAGCTTCGAGGGCGACGCTCTTCTCATGCTGGCGCCGAGGCTCGGTTGGCTGAGGGAGAAGCTGAAGAAAACATCACAGGCAAGGCCGGTCATGGCTCATGGGAAGTTCTTGCTGGATGGGGAGTACAGGTCCTTTGAAGAAGGCCTTTTCAAGGGCTCTCTGACGTCATTCTACCGCTCTTTGACTCTGACCTTTGTCGAAGAAGAGATAGGCAAGTACCCAGAGCTGAAGCCAAGATCCATAGGCGTTGGAAACAGCGGTAGGTGGTGGGGAAGGTGCAAAAGAGGTGGTGACGTTGAGTTCAACCTGCAGCTGGCCGCTCTCCCGCTTTCCCTGAGACAATACGTCGTCGCCCATGAGCTGGCGCACTTGAAGTTTATGGATCACTCTGCGAAGTTCAAGGAGCTCTTGGGTAGGCTGATACCAGATTACAGGCAAAGGGAGAAGGAACTTCGCTTCTACATCCCCATGAGGGCAACTTAGGTTGCTTCGCCGATGCCCTTTGGCTGGTCTTCTCTGCTAGAGACCCCATCAGCCAGGGCATGGTAGTTTGCCAGAGGCCAGCTCAGAGATTTTCTTCCAGATTGCTCTTTGGTCTGGCTGGCAGGCTTAAGTGCAAGTGCATGTAAGGCGCATGCAGGGTAGCGGCGGAGATTTTCCCGGCGCGACAGTTCGGCGCGACCTTGAAGAGGTGCTTCGCGCAACCCACTTGCACAACGTGTGGCGGAGGAAAGAGTGCATAAACCTCATACCATCCGAAAACGTGATGAGTAGGCTGGCCGAGGTAGCGTACATGTCAGACATGATGTCCAGGTACGCGGAGGGCAAACCAGGCAAGAGGTTTTACCAAGGGGTAAATTACATGGATGAGGTGGAGGTGCTGGCCTCTCGCCTCATGAGCGAACTTTCAGGCTCATCTTTCTCGGACGTCCGTCCGATCAGTGGCACCGTGGCTAACGCTGCCGTCTTCAGGAGCTTGGCAGGATGCGGCGACAAGGCCTTGGTAGCGCCAGTTCAGGCGGGCGCGCATGTCAGCCACACAAAGTTTGGCACTCTTGGTGCCCTTGGCATGATGCAGGAGTTCATGCCCTACGACTCTGACGCAATGAACGTAGATGTGGACGGAGCCATAAGGATGATTTACGAGGCAAAGCCCAAGATTGTCGTGCTTGGAGGTAGCTTGTACCTGTTTCCGCATCCAGTAAAGGAATTGGCCCCGCATGTCAAGGCGGTTGGAAGCACGCTCGTGTACGATGCGGCTCACGTGTACGGTCTCATAGCTGGAGGCGCTTGGCGCAACCCCCTTTCAGAAGGGGCAGACGTCATGACAGCCTCAACTCATAAGACTTTTCCTGGTCCCCAAGGAGGCCTGATCTCCTCTAGCGAGGAGCAGAAGTTCAAGGCAGCTTATAAGGGAGTTTTCCCTTGGTTCGTAAGCAATCATCATCTGCACAGGCTTCCCGCGTTGGTCATAACAGCCTTGGAGATGAAGGCCTTCGGCAGGGCCTATGCCGCCCAAGTGACTTCCAACGCCAAGATTCTCGCTCAAGCACTGAGCGCAGAGGGCTTCAAGGTAGTTGGTGAGAGGCTGGGCTTCACCCGCAGCCATCAAGTGGCCTTGGACGCGAGCAAAATCGGGGGAGGGGCGAAGGCCGCGCTTGAGCTTGAGAAAGCCGGGATCATCGTGAACAAGAACATGCTTCCTTGGGATTCTCCTGACATGGTTGACAATCCCAGCGGTATCAGGATGGGCACCCAAGAGATGACGAGATATGGCATGAAGGAGGATGAGATGAGAGAAGTGGCCGCTCTCATGCGGTCCCTCCTACTCGATGCGATGCCAGCGGAAGAGGTGAAGCGGAAAGTCGTCGCCCTCAGGGCTCAGTTCCTTCAAGTCGGCTACTCGCTTGACGCTGACCTGTCTGAACTTTCTAGCTCCAGCTTGCCGCTCCTCATGCGAGGGAAGGTCAGGCTCCGGCGTCAGGCGGAATGCTAGAAAGGCTTATCCCTATGCGCTTGTCATCGGCCGAGACCAAATGGAACTATATTAGAGGGCAGGGACCTGGCCTTTGTATATGAGAACGGCCACGTTGTCTTCGACGACGTCACGGTAGAGTGCTACGGAGACGAGCTGACTGCGCTGGTTGGCCCTTCAGGCATTGGCAAGTCCACGCTGCTTCGTATACTGGGAGGGTTTATCCGGCCGGCCAAAGGAAAGGTCAGCCTCCTCGGCCAAGAGGTCGTCAGACCGATCCCCGACATAACTTTGGTTCATCAATCCATAATAACTTTTCCGTGGTTGACGGCCCTTGAAAACGTCAAGCTCGGTGCAAAGAGTCGCGACGTGAGCGGTGAAGAGGCGCAGGACCTGGCCCAGAAGATGCTCTCTCTGGTCGGCCTGAAGGGCTGCGAGGAGATGTACCCGAAAGAAATGAGCGGTGGCATGAGGCAGAGGGTTGCCATAGCCCGCGCCCTTGCCGCGCAACCGACCGTGCTTCTGCTCGACGAGCCTTTTTCTCACCTGGATGAGCTGACGGCTGACGAGTTGAGGGAAGACATATACGGGATGATATTCAACTCTTCCATACCCTTGAGGTCAGCAGTGCTGGTATCTCACAATCTCTACGAGGTCATATCGTTGGCTGACCGCATTTACGTCCTGAACGGAGCTCCGGCTCGCATCGTCGGTGTCATTGACGTGGACATGCCGAGACCCAGGGATCCAACATCTCCTGCTTTTTCGGACTACCTGCACGATCTCAGGAAGCTGCTCTCTACGACTGCTACCGCAGGTGAGAGACCTTGAACGTCTTTTTGCTCATACTTTTGGCCACTCTGGCGACCACGGGCAGGGTGCTTGGTCTCATACTCATCTCGGTGGTGACTGGTTGGTTCTTGGCCTACGCTGCCATCAAGAGCAGGGTCTTCGAGAACGTTTACATCGCCAGCATAGAGGTCCTGGAGTCCGTCCCGGTCATAACGTTCTTCCCCGTCGTGCTCATATTCTTCATCTTCACGATCGGAGGGGAACTTGGGGCGGAGTTGGCCGCGGACTTCTTGGTGTTTACCGCGGTCGTCTGGAACATCTGGGTGGGCGCCTATCAGGCCTTCAAGACCATACCGATTGAAATGGTTGAGATCACAGAGAACTACGGTCTGGGATTCTTCTCAAGGCTGAGGTACGCCTACATACCGTTCTCCATGCCAAGGGTTGCTGCCAACTTGTTTCCAAGCGTGGCTGATGGCTTCTTCTACATAAGCGTCAGCGAGGTCATCACCGTGGGCACGACCAGCGTCCAGACCTTTGGCATTGGGACGCTGATCGATCAGTTTTCTGCCTCAGGTCAAACCGGTCTGGTCTACGCTTCCTTGATATTCATAGCTGGGGCCGTCGTGGTTACTGTGATCGGGCTTAGGTGGTTTGGGAGGTACGCCGTTGCCAAGTACGCCCTAGACACCGGCGTTCCGCTGAAGAGGAGGAGGCCGATCAGGGTGTCCGCGCTCATGTCAAAGAACCCCCTCCAGAAGCTAATGTTCTACAGGTTGCACGCCAGAAGATCTGTCGAGGCAAGACCCAAGGCCCGGCGGACATGGAGCCGCGGAAAGAAAGAGCTCAAGCTCCTGCCGTCTGCCCTAGGTGTCCTGCTTCTTGCTCTGATAGCTTACGGCTCCATAAGGGTGGTCGGAGGGGTCTCTGCATCCACCTGGTCTCTTCTGATCGCACAGACTCCTCCAATCTTGGTAAGCATGATCGTCGACTACGCGAGGGTGGCTTTAATAGCGCTGGTATCCTTGGCGCTTGCGGTCACCATAGGCTATTACTTGGCCGTCAATGCCAGAGCCGAGGCTTCCGTGGTGCCCGTGGTGCAGGCCCTGAGCGCGTTTCCGGCCCCGACGTACTTCCCGGTCCTCTTTGGCCTGACCTACGGCGTCGTTTCGTCGGCCTTTGGGAGCTGGACCGTGGAGTTCTATGTCCTCCTTCTTGGATTCGTGAGTACCTTTTACTACATATTCTACAGTTTCTGGATGGGTGTGAGGGCACTCCCTCAGGAGTACTGGGAGCTCATGGAGAACCTCAACATGGGTTTTTTCAAGAAGATGCGCTACGTGCTCTTGCCAGGCACGTTTCCCTACGTCATAGCTGGGATATCTTCGACCGTGAACAGCGCTTGGGGAGGACTCATGATAGGAGAGTACTGGCCAGACGTTTACAAAAGTTACACGCTTGCCGTCAAGACGGGGCTGATGAAGATGCTAGACGTTTACACGGCCGAAGGAAATCTGGCAAGCGCCTCATGGGCATCGCTCATTTTTGGGATTGTTGTAGTAGCCTACTCCATACTCTTCACGCGCAGGATGATGGATTTGGCAAGGAAGCGCTACGTGGCCGAGGAAGGGGTCTACGCCGCCTGAGGGCTTTTGGATGCCATAAACAGGTGCTCCGGGACCGATTGCCGTTTAAGTCAGGGCATGGGGTCTAAAATGAAGGTTGGGGTCATAGGAGTTGGTGGTCATGGAACGAGTCGTCACCTTACTCAGTACAAGGCGCTTCAAGGATCTGGAGAGGACTTGGAGGTCGTGGCGGTTGCTGATTCCAACGGTGCGCGCGCAGAGGCCGTGGCTAGGCGTTTCGATGTTCCCCGCTTTTATTCTAGCCATCAGCAGATGCTTGACTCAGAGGAGCTCGATGCGGTGAGCGTGGTCACCCCCACTGGCCTGCATGCGAGGATCGCTGCGGACGTCTTGAGGAGAGGAGTGGCTGTCTTGGTGGACAAGCCCATGGCCTCAAGCCTTGAGGAGGCGGTGACAGTCGCTCAAGCTGCCCATGATTCTAGGGCAGTGCTCATGGTTGGTTATTGGTCAAGGTTCTCTCCAGCCCTCAGGTATGCCGTTGGCCTCAGAGAGGAGGGCTTCTACGGAAAGATCTTCTTCTCGCAGGCCTCCATGCTTCGCAGAAGAGGAATCCCAGGGATCCCGACGTTCATAGATCCGGTGCTCTCTGGAGGGAAAGGAGCTCTGCTGGATATTGGCTGCTATGCCATAGACGCGCTTCTGGCAATCGCTGGGTTCCCGACTCCTGTCAGGGTATCTGGAAGGGCCTACACGGTCTTCGGGAACCAGCAAGACGAGTCTCGCATGGGTTGGGGTAGTTGGGAGGCCTCGAGTTTTTCGCTGGACGACTATGCCGCAGGTTACGTGAGCTTCGAGGACGGCAGCTCAGCGTTCTTGGAGGCCAGTTGGGCGTCAAACCTTCCTTTTCAGGGCGAGAACCTGCTGATAAGGGTTCAGGGCGACGCGGGCGGCGTTGAGGGTCGCGGGGACGAGGCAGTGCGCCATATCACCCTTTCCTCCAAGTTGAAGGGAGTCGTGACGGACACGCAGCCTTCGCTTGGAAGGGTCGACGAAGCCACTGAGATGATCAGGTCGTTCGTCAGGGCCGTCAGGACAGGGGTTCCCGAGGTCACGGCAGATCAGAGCCTCAAGCTGCACGCCATAATAGATGGGGTATATGAATCCTCAAAGTCAAAAAAAGAAGTGGAAGTGGTGGTGCCTGAGATTTAGGACGTCGAGAAAGAAGCCGAATGGCCGATGAGAGTGCTCCTATGTCGCCCACAATCAGGTTCCCAGAGAACTCCTGAGCGACTGAGCCGGCTGAGATCAACGCACCGTGCAGACCGGCCCCTATGGCCCCGCAGAGGTCCTCGTAGGCGTTGTCGCCAACGTGCAGCGCCTCCCCCGGCTGTCCCACGCCGAGATGTTCAAGGGCAGTTTTGAAGGCCAGCCTACTGGGTTTCGCGGCCCCGATTTCGTCGGAGTAAAGCTGAGCCAAGAACCACCCTGAAAGACCGGCCTTCTCCATGAGGACCCTTGTGTACGAGCCAGGCCAGTACACCACGTTGCCGAGTACCACCAAGCGGTAGTCCTTGTGAAGCGCGGGGATAAGTTCTCTGACTCCTGGCTGAACCAGTTTGCTTGGATCCACATGCTCAAGGGCCTGCGCCATGGCCCTGCGAAAAACCTCAACGTCGATTCCCCTCTTGGCAAGCAAGCCGAGACTCACGTCCACCTGATTTACCCCATCTGGGATGGCTCCCTCCCTTCTGAGCGTCCTGAGTTCGGAGTACGCTGCAGCCATGTGTACCTCGGCATCGTTTGGGGGGAGTCTGGCTAGGTCGGCGTAACGACGAGATATTTCCCTGAGGAATTCTTCCGTGAAAAGTGTGCCCCATACGTCGAACGAAATCCCTTTCAGCATACCGTCGCGGAACAGGTCAAGTTAAGCGTTGTCCGTCAGCCATATATTGGTCGTCGTTTTTGGACGAAATGGACCGGGCGCCGCTCATATACCTTGCCAAGGGAGTCAGGGTGTTCGCCTTCGGCATGGTCACCATAGTGACACCCATATACCTGGCAAGGCTTGGCTTCAATCCCTTGATGGTAGGGGCTTCGCTGTTCGCGGTAGTCTTGGGAAATGCGGTCTCCAACCTGTTCCTGACCTGGTACGGAAACAGCTTCGGCAGGAAAAGGAGTCTGCTCGCATTCAGTCTTCTAATGGCAGCTTCTGGGGCGCTGCTTTTCCTCTCAAGCTCGCCGCTTGTTGTGTTTCCGGCTCTCTTCATAGGAAACATCAGCACGAACAGCACGGAGACGGGCCCGTTTCAATCGGTGGAGACCGGCGTTCTACCCAGCTTGGTGAGGTCCAAGGAGAGGGCCTTTGGGATATACAACTTCATGGGCTACGGGGCAGCATCGGTCGGGTCGCTGGCGGCCAGCCTTCCTGCCTACTTCAACCAGTCCCTGCTTTCCTTCAGGGCGCTCTACTTGCTGTACGGCTTGGTGGGAATGTTCTTGTTCGTCGCGTACCTCGGCCTCTCCGGGGTCGAGTCGGCCTCCAAGAGACCAGGACTGTCGTACTTGACAAGTGCCGGGAAGAAGGATCTTGTGAGGCTTTCGGCTCTCTTCTCGGTAGATGCCTTCGGCGGGGGCTTCGTAACGCAATCCCTGCTTGCCTACTGGTTCTTTCTCGAGTTTCATGCATCGCTTAAGGAACTGGGACCTATCTTCACTGTTGTGAACATCATAACTGCGCTCTCCATAATCGCCTCTTCATTCATAGCTGAGAAGATCGGGAACCTCCGGACCATGTTTTACAGCCACTTACTCTCCAACGTCTTCTTGATAATGATCCCACTGTCTAACGCCCTTCTGCTTGCGGTTCTCTTTCTTTTCCTTCGCCAGAGCGTGTCGCAGATGGACGTACCCGCGAGGCAGGCACTCATGGCTGAACTGTTCAACCCGGACGAGCGCGTCACTGCGAACGCCATAACCAATACTGCAAGGACCCTCAGCGCGCTGCCGGGTTCGCCAGTGACGGGAGCGCTCCTATCAGCAGGGTATGTCGCTCTTCCCATATTTGTCGGGGGAGTGAGCAAAATAGGCTACGACTTCACGATGTTTGGAGCATACAGAAGGCGCGTCAGGTAGGGACTCTTCAAGCTGAGGCAGCTTTTGCTTAAAATGGGACCAGTCTATTTTGCCGCGCCGCGAGGAACGGCAGTCCTGAGGACTCTCAACTGGTGGCTAGCCCCAGATTTCTTCTCTTACCGGGAAGGCATCAGCTACGCGTCGTTGAACCAGGAACCTCAACCCCTTCAGGGATGAGAGGATGTCAGTGTTCAGAATCCCAAGATCGCGGCCCCGCTCGAGTTTTGGGCGTCTCGGAGAATTCCTCATAGGTAGCCCTTCGCAAGGCTGAGGACTGGGCTTGATTTGGCTCTAGTTTTGATCTGTTAAGCCCTGCGGGTCGGTGCCCTTGCGCCATCCTGACCTTTGGCGAAGTTGGCTTCCTCGGCAATTGCAGAGTCAACGATTCTTGCAGGGCTTGTAGACATCAGTTTTTATCCGCAAGGCGTTTAACTGCTTCCAGCGAATCTGCGTGCCGGACATATCTCTCAACAGGCTAGCTGTTCCTTACTACGACCAGCTGACGGAAATGGCCTCAAGCATTGGAGTTACCATCGTGAAGGTGGGTGAGTTCGAGGTCGTGGACGCGGGGGTGAAAGCCTCTGGGTCCAAAGAAGCTGGTGTTCTCGTTTCAGAGATGTGCTCCGCTGGGTTGATGAACTTGGAGCTGGGCGAGAGCGCCTTTGGCCCCTTCGAGCTTCCAACGGTTACCGTTTGGAGCGACAATCCGGCTCTATCCTTCTTTGGAGGCGTGTATGGAGATTGGGAGATCTCTCTACCTGGCCTTTACGCGGTCGGTTCTGGTCCGGCAAGAGGTTTGGCGCTTCCGCGCCCTCTTCCGCGTGGCGTTTCAGATAACCTGGCGGCGTTGAGACAAAGAGGATACACGATACGCACGCCGCAACAGATCTTCGAGTCGATTGGGCATGAGGAGGTCTCTGACGAGGCCTACTTGCTCCTGGAGACCTCAGACTTTCCCGAAGAAGAACACCTGAAGGCCATCGCTTCTTCTTGCCGCGTGGAGCCAAGCGCGCTTCACGTCGTGGTTGCCAGGCAGTCGTCTCCAACCATGGCCGTGCGCCTTGTCAGCTCTGTTGCGGAGACTGGACTACACAAGATGGCGCTGCTGGGCCTTGAACCGAGGCTGGTCAAGTTCGCGCTGGGCAAAGCTCCAATCCCCCCGGTCCTGGCAGGGCTGGATGACCAAGCAAACGGGAAGGCGAATGACGCCATAAGGTTCGGTGGTATCGTCTACTACGAGCTGCAGCGGCAAGGCCTTGAGCAATTGTTGCCCATGTTAGATCGCCTGCCTCCAACGCATCCGAGCATACGGTTCCAAGCCCTGCTTGCATCAGGATTTTACTCGGTTGATCTCGGTGACTTCGCCGCCGCCAAATACGTCCTGACGGATGGTAGCCGGGTTGTCTCCTCGGGTGACTTGGCGGAGGAGAAGCTTATCTCCTCCTTCTTTGGTGTTGCAAATGGACGAGCGTGACTTTGCAGGTTTCAGAGAGCTCTTGGAAAGGAAGTTTGACCAGTGGGGACAAGAGGGTTTGCTTTCATACATCAGCCAGGCGCAGGTTGAGGGTATGGTGCGCGAGCTTTCCAAGGAGCCGGACGTTTTCTCCAGCTGCGAGCTGTTGCGGGAGGTAGATAAGGAGAGACTGTTGGTCGTAGTTGAGGCTTGTCTCTACGAGCATGTCCCTTACGCCAGCCAGTCGGTTGCACGTGGAGCCTCGGAGATCATCATGAAGGCCTTGGAGGTCCTATGCCGCATGAACTCGGATCGTCGGCCTGCCCTGTCCTGAGCTTGGGGGAAAACCACCTTGGATGCTGATCGCGTCGCCTTCCTTGGGACGTCAGCGTCCCTCCTTGAGCTCTCGGGCTGGCCCAAACCTGGAAACGTTCACAGGACCGCGGATTTTCCTGGCACCAGGTTCGAGCACTTTGAGATCGGGGCGGCATCCCTTTACCCTTCGTTGAAGCGGGCAGCAGCTGGAGAGAAGGCTTTCGGCTTGCTCTTGATGGATCACGTGAAGCTTTCCTACTCTCTGCAGAAGGGAGGAAACACGCATCTGGGCACGGCCATGCTGCTTATTCCTCTTGCCTATGCGGCTGGAGGGGAGGAATTAGCCTCGTGCCCTGAGGCTAGAAGACTTGCGAGGGAGGCCTCTCAAGCCCTGAAGGAGACCACGTGGGAAGACTCCCTCAACTACTACCAAGCCATCAGGACTTCCATGCCGGCCTCCATGCTTGGGAAGCTGAAGGAGGACACCGTCCCAGACATCATGGACCCCGAGGCTGGAGCCAAGCTCAGAGATGCTGGCTCCTCTGTATACGACATAATGGAAGCTTCATCGGACTACGACATGGTTGCAGACGAGCAGGCGCATGGGTTTGTTCGCTCGCTGGAGGTCTGCAACTCCTATTCCTCTTATCTGGCATCTGGTGCCAGTCCGAACTCCGCTTGCGTCAAGGTCTTCCTAGAGGTGCTGGCCAGCTACGGGGATACCTTCATGGCCAGAAAGGCTGGCACGGGCGTGCAAATAAGGCAGAAGGTGAAGGACGGGCTGAGCCGCACGTCTTGGGTCCGCGCCGAGGCCTCGAAGATCTTGTCCCTCGGGGGACCAGATACCAAGGAGGGCTTGAAGATGTTGTTTTCCCTTGACAGGAAGCTCAGGAGAAGGGGGCTGAGCCCAGGCAGCGTTGCTGACGTGACGGCCGCAGGCATATTTTTGGCCCTTCTGTCTGGAGCAATAATAAGGTAGCCAGAAAAGCTTTTTTAGGTCCGCCTAAAACTTATGTGAGCACTCAGTCCGACGAGGATTACCTATTGGCAGTTTATGAGCTCATTGACTCTTGGGGCAGCGCTAGGCTGGCCGACGTTTGCAAGATAATTGGGGTGGCTCCAAGTTCCGCAATGCAGAAGCTTGATAGGATGACTTCGCAGGGGATCTTGCTCAAGAACGGCAGGGGAAACTATGAACTCACCGAGTCTGGCATGAGGCTGGCACTGAAGGTGGTCAGGAAGCACAGGCTGGCGGAGCGCTTGCTGACAGACGTCCTGGGGCTGGGCTGGGCAGAGGCGCATGAGGAAAGTCGGCTGATCGAGCATGCGATCGACGAAAGGATTGCGAAAGCCATAGAGGAGAAGACCGGCGCCGTGACGTGTCCTCACGGAAATCCCATACCCTCTAGTACGGGTAGCGTGGAGAGGCAGCAGGACGCCCCACTGGACTCCCTGAGCGGAAAGGTCGTCGTGAGCCGGGTATCATACGAGGAGTTTGAAACGCTTTACGTGCTCGAGGCCATGGGGATCAGGCCTGGGACGAAGCTCCAGGTGGATGTCGAGAAAGACGCGGTGCTCCTGCACCTGGCAGACGGGACCAGAAGGGTGTCCAAGGCGCTGGCTCACGTGCTGAGGGGAAGGCCGCTGGAGGAGATGGCAGCTTGAGAAGCTGGACGAAGGGCATCAGGTCATTTGCACGCGTGTTCGGCCCCGCATGGGTGGCACTGATGGCCGACATGGATGCGCCAAGCATAGTGGCGGCTCTGGCGTCTGGAATGAGCTATGGGTACAGCCTGATATTCCTGATGGTCCTGCTGGTGCTTCCCCTTTACTTGGTTCAGGAAATGGCTGCGAGGATAGGCCTGGTAACGGGCAAGGGATTCGCTTTCTTGGTTAGGGAGACCTACGGGAAGTTCTGGTCATCTCTTTCGGTGGCAGGGCTCTTCCTCGTGGACTCCATCGCCTACGTGGGAGAGTTCGCTGGTATGGCCGCGGGAGCCGAGATGATCGGGCTATCTCTTTATGAGGCGCTCGCGCTGGCTTTTCTGTTTCACACTGTGATCGTCCTCACAGGAAGCTACAAGAGTGTCGAGAGATCCCTTGTAGTGGTTACTGCCCTCCTGCTCTTGCTGATAGTGCTTGCCTTCATGGCCAGACCAGATCCCGCCCTTGTGTTGAGCGGCTTCAGTCCCTTGCAGCCTTATCTATCACCTGGAATGTCCTACATGGTCGTGGCGGACGTCGGAGCGGTGCTGATGCCCTGGATGATCTTCTATCAACAGACGGCGGTGGTCGACAAGGGCCTGACCAAGAAGGACCTGAAGATGGAAAGGCTGGAAACGGCCTTTGGGAGCGTGGCCACGCAGGTGCTCATGATAGCTGTGATAGTGCTTGGGGCGTCGGCCTCCGGCACAGCGCGCGGTCAGCTCAGCGTGGCGTCCATGGCCAAGCTCTTTGAGCGCTTGGCAGGTCTGCCTGGCCAGCTGATATTTGCGATTGGCCTGATGGCAGCTGCATTGCTTGCGACGGTTACCATATCCCTGGCCTCAGCGTACAGCCTGGGGGAGAACTTTGGCTGGCCATCCAGTCTAAACCTCAGAGATTACAGGTCTCCCTTCTACGTGATTTACTTTGTGGAGATAGTGCCAGCTCTCGTGATAGTGGCTGGTTTTCAGCAACTGGTACCCCTTATGATAGCAGCCATGGCTCTGAACAGCTTGGTCCTCGTGCTGCCCTTGGTGTACCTGGTCAAGCTAGCGGGTGACGAGAGAGTAATGGGGGTCTACAGGAACGGGAAGGTCAGACAGATCCTGACTTGGGCTCTTGCGGTGACTCTGGTCGTCGTCTCGATTCTTGCTTTCACTCAGTCGCTGCGAGGTCGAGAGAGCTTGCCCTGGCCAACCTGACCCACCATCGGGTCAAGCTGGTCCAGAGGTGGCCCAGACAACGTTTGTCCTCAGCACGCTCGGCCCGTTCAGTGTGCCTTTTCTGACGCATTGCTTTTATGCCTTCTTGGCTATATGGGCATGAAGTACGTGCGTGTGGGCGGTCTGGAGCTCTCGGCGATCTCGTACGGGACTTGGCACCTCCCGATCTCTCCGGAGACGTATCCGGATGGTGTCCACAAGGTAGACGAGGCAAGAAGCAAGCAAATAATAAAAAGGGCCTACGACCTCGGGATAAACTTCTTTGACACAGCAAACGTCTACGTGGGCAGCGTGAGCGCGGCTCATGCCCACTACGAGCACGCGGGGACATCCGAGAGGATACTTGGGGCGGCCCTGGCTGGGTACGAGAGGGAGAGCTTTGTGCTGGCCACAAAGGTACGCGCCAAGATGGCGGCCTTTCGCAACGGAGAGGGTCTCTCAAGAAAGCACATCATGTGGCAGCTGGGTCAGTCGCTGGAAAGACTGGGCCTGACCTACGTGGATTTGTACTACATCCACTGGTCGGATCCCAGTACACCCCATGAGGAGACCATGAGTGTCCTGAACGACTTGGTTCACGAGGGAAGGGTGCACTACATAGGTGTCAGCAACCACTCCCCTGAAGACATGGTTGATCTTCAGGAAATTGCCGAGAGGAAAGGTTGGGAGAAGTTCAGGTTCATGCAGGACAGGTATAACCTGCTCCAGCGTGACGCGGAGCTCTCCAAACTGCCTGTGGCCAGGCGTTATCGCATGGGTTTTGTGGCATATTCCCCTCTAGCTCAGGGGGTGCTTGCGGGAAGGTACTTGGCTGGGATCTCGGATGGGAGCAGGGCAAGCTTGGAGCCCGGCCTCGTCGACTTCATAGGCAACGCGTCGGCAGCAGTGTCAACGCTGAACGAGCTTGCTACGTCAAAGGGGCTCAAGCTCTCTCAGATGGCGCTCGCATGGCTTATGAACGTCGACGTGGGGGTACCCGTGATACCCATAGTTGGGGCCACGACCGTGGAGGAGCTTGAGGAAGACGTGGCAGCCACCGAAGTGAAGCTGACGGAGGACGACATGAAGGCTGTGGATCAGGCGTTGAGGCGCAGAACTTGAGAGGGGTCGTACTCGCAGGCGGCAAGGGCCTCAGACTAAGACCTTTGACAGACAAGGTCCCTAAGTGTCTGGTGGAGGTTGGAGGGAAACCCATACTGGCTCACATCTTGGCTTGGTTGAAAGAGAACGGCATAGACTGCGTGTACATTTCTCTTGGCTATCTTTCTGAAGTGGCAGTGGCCTACGTTGAGGCCCACAGGGATGAACTAGGACTCGACCTTGAAGTGTCAGTCGAGAAGGAACCCGTGGGCACCGCGGGCGGTCTGCGTCTCGCCATGCAGCGCTCTGGAGACGAGGATCAGGATCTGTTGGTCGTCAACGGCGACGTGCTCACGAACTTTGACCTAACAGGATTCATGGAGGCGTTTCAGGCTGAAAAGCGCATGGGTGCGCTAGCCTCAATCGCGCTGAAGGAGGAGGTGAGCCCCTACGGCGTGGTACTTCTAGACGGGACGGGATTCGTGCATGCCTTCGAGGAAAAACCCGTGCTTCGGGGAGTTTGGATAAACGCCGGCATCTATGCCATGTCACCCGCGGTGATGAATTACCTACCAGATAAGGGAAGCCTAGAGTCAGATGTCTTTCCAAAGCTCGCTTGGGAGCACAAGCTTGCCGGCTATAGGATGCCCGAGGGCGTTTTCTGGAGGAGCATCGACTCGATGAAGGACATAGAAGAGGCAGCAAGGGCAACCCAGTCGGCTGGAAGTCGGTCATGACCCTTCGGCGAGAGGAAAGCTCCAGAATCCCGCTGAGGATTGAGTAGAGGCGCCTTGGCATCATCTGCGCTATGAGCTCGACGTCATCGCGAGAAAGGGGCTTGAGCACGGCATCAAAAAAAACGAGGGACGCGATGCCAGCCAGAAGGTAGAGCGGGATGAACAGGGGTCCTCTTAGGAACTGCTCCAAGACGATCATCACGGCAGCCATGGCGCCGGAAGAGGCCCATGATAGGCCCGTGGTCCTCAGGTCCAGCTCAAAGAGCTCTTGCGTCCTGGCGCTGTAAGCAAGGACAAAAAAGGAGGACACGTACGAGATCGACAGTCCCAGCGCAGCTCCCTCCATGCCGATGAGCTTGAGCATCAGAGCACTGACGGCTAGGTTTGTGGCAAGCGAAGCCAAGGAGGCCAGCATGACTGCGTGGGACTTTCCCTTGGCAAGCAGGGCGTTGGCAAATATCCCTCCAGAAAGGGTTGCTGCCGAGAACACCAGAACCGTGGCCAGAGGCAGGGCTCCTTGGGCATACTCCCCCTTTCCGAAGAGGGAGAGGACTGGCCAAGCAAGGGCTGAACTCCCTAGGGCCATGGGCACGTAAGCTACCGTCAGCAGCTTGTTGGCCTTCTTGACGACGCTCCTCACCGGCCTACCTCCGCTCTTTCCGTATAGTCCAGATAGAAAGGGATACGTGACTCCCAGCGCCGCTCCCATGAACCCAGACACGGCTCCCGAGGATGATATCGCTATGTTGTAGATGCCCAACATGCTCAGTGTCCCAAGTCCCAGTACGACGTACCTATCTATGAGACCAGCCCCGTAGGATATCAGGTTCGCGGCGTACAGGGGAACACCATATGACAGCATTTCCTTGACAGATGCCGGCTCGGCCTTGCCTCTTGCCATAGGCAGGGAAAGAGAAAGGTAAATCATGCATGCGATCAGGTTGGCGGCGGTCCAAGCGAACACTAGGCCGTATAAGCTTCCAAGTTTCCAGAGGGCAAGCAGACCCAGCAGGTAGTAGAGCGCGTTGTAAGCGACTTGGGTAACGGCGTAGGTGCCGAACTTCTGCCTTGCCATGAGAAGTGAAGATGCAAACGAAGAGAACAGGGCCAAGAACACCGTTCCCGAGTAAAACTTGATGAGGACGGAGTAAGCGCTGCTCTTAAGGAAGAACTGCGAGAGTTGCGCGGAGAACAAGAAGCTCAGCGCCAAGACCGCTCCGGAGACCAGTGAGCCAGAGATCAGGGTGAACCTGGCGACGTACACGGACTTTCCCTCTTCACCCCTTGAGCTGTAGTAGGGCACGTACCGCTGAGCCACCATGGGAATCGCCAGGGTGAGCACCACGCTGACCAAGGATGAGAATAGGTAAAGGGACGATATCTCCCCGACCTCTGAGGTGGGAACCAGCTTTGTCACGAAGAACCAAAACAGGAAACCAAGGCCAGCCATGGCAAGGGATTGAGAGTATATGTAGGCCGAGCCCTTCCCAACGTGCTTTGCTCCATCTCTGCCGTATATGTCTGGCTTCGGCTGGGTCAAGGTGAGCCCTGCCTTTCGAAACGCATGGTTACTATTCCTCTTGAGTGGGAACGCTGGAGGAGCCTGTATCCGAGGGCCCTCATGGCGTGGTCGGCTAGCGTGGCTATGAACTTCGCTTGGTTGTCGGAGATGTCCTTTCCCATGGTCTCAAGCCTTACTCCGTTCGCATCAATGGCAAAGGTGTACATGGTGGCGTTCCAGCTCAGTAGTTTCAGGAGTTCGCCCAGGAGCTCAGCGCCGTGGTCGATGCTAGAGAGGTACGTCCCGGCGCTGAGACCAAGCTGAGCCCAGTCCTCCTCCTCCGCTGGGGTAACTGATGACCTCTTCCAGAGATCGGAAGGGGCCAGCACCATGCCAAGCGTCCTGGCCAAATGGGTGGCTGCCTGGATCGTCCCTCTCTCCTTGGCGGAAGTAGATGGCTGCTGCTCATCAAGCATGAGGGCTGATTCCAAGACCTCGTTCAGGTAAGCATACAGGGTCATGCCCTTCCTCTTAGCGGTTGCTGCGGCCCTCTCCGCAAGGTCTGCCCTGGCTGCCATGAGCTTCCTTGGCATGAGGGGGGCATCGGACTGTATATAAGCGTTTACTCCGGAGCTGGCCTGTTCCAAAGTTCAAGAAGTCCCATGCGTTTGATCTGAGAGCTTCGCGGGAAAATCGACTTCCATGAGACTAGATCTTTCTACAACTTCATCATGGAGGAAAAGCGGAGGCCAGAAACCCAGTGCGCGTGCTGCAGAATGATGCAACAGCGTGATTGAGGAGAAAAAGACGCAAAAGCTTATACGGCCACTTGGGTCCGTGCAAGAATTGGCTAGCGACAGGTTAGTTGGTGGCTCGGTGCTTGCCATAGCGGTTGTCGTTTTGGTTCTGGTCACGGCTTTCATGTGGATACCGCCGTTTTCCGAGTACGCGATATTCCTCACGGAACTTGTCGTGTGGTTGGCTGTTGCAGCCTTGGCGGTGCTAGCGGCTTGGATTGGTTGGACCATACTGGAAACCGTGCCGCCTCCCCCGTTGGAAGAGAAGCAGGCCCAAGTTGAAAAACCAGCGACACAGGGTTCCGCCGAGGGGCAAGCATCTGGAAGCAGTCCGCAGGAGGGCGGGGACCAGGGAAAAAAGGATCAAGGTACTGGACAGTGATCTTTGCAGCTTGTTTTCTCTGCCCTTAAGTCAGGCCAGCTCAATGCCCTCCCGCCTCAGCTCTTCCATCAGTTGAAGCGAGTTTTTGTAGGCATCCGTGTTGTTGAAGACGACCACAACCTCCCCTTCGAGGTCTTTCAGCATGTCCTTCAGTCTTCTTATCTCTTGAGTGGAATAACTGTAGACGTACGCCCTTTCACCAAGGCCGTGAAGCCTGAAGTAGTGAAATACCTCCCAATGCACCTCCTTTTGCCTGAAGGGGTCCACAACCACGCTGGCTAGACCTTGCAGGGAATCAGCCAGATCATCGCCGTGACCTTCCCAAGACGGTCCCCTTGGCTCGTAAGAGATACGGGAGTTCAGCTTTTGCTTCAGGTCTTGAATCACGGCTCTGACAGCTTCGAGCCTTTCTGGACCGAAGGAGGGAGGCGTTTGCAGTAGGAGGTACCTGGCCTGAAGGGTGCTCGCTGCTAAGACGGTCTCTTTCAACCCCTGCCTGGCCAGGTCAGTGCCGAGGTTCATGGCTCCATCGTGTGTGAGCTTTTTGCTGGCCTTCACCGAAAACACGAATCCAGGAGGCGCCATCCTGACCCATCTTTTCAGAGTTTCTTGTCTTGGCAGCACGTAAAAGGTCCGGTTTATCTCAACAAACCCGTGAGTTGAGAAGTAAGTGCTCATGGAGACCTGGAAGTTCGCGCACCCTACCAGCACGCGGTCAGGCACGGGTAAGCGAGGGCTCAGCATAATTGCTTTGCGGTCTGGTCAGACCGTTGGCTTCTTTACGGTAGAAGCGCTCAAGCTTAAAAAGAGCCGTCTCAACTTTTGGAGCCCATTGCACCCCTTTGTAGCTTTGCTGGACGCGGCCCTTCTCATCCTTGCCCTCTATACCTACGGTCAGACCAGGAGGGGAAAGTTCGGGCATGGAGAAGGTTACATCTGGCTTGTCATATGGTTGCTCGTCGGAGTTTTTGCGACGTTTCCCTCTGCCCTCGCGCCCATCTCCCACTTTCTTGGCGTCGAACTTCCCGTCGACCTCATGCTGGGGATATTTTCAGTTTTTCTGCTTTTTGCCGTCTTCAGGTTGGAGCAGAGGTTGGACGAGTTGCAGCGCGTGGTACTCAAGTTGGTTCAGGAGCGCTCTGCTCAAGAGTTGATCGGCAGGTCAACGGATGAAGGTCGGGAAGAGCGTTGAGAAGACCGAGGGTGGTCTTGGTCGCCAGCTTCTACCCTCCGTGGAGGGGAGGTGAGGAGGTTCACGTGAAGAACCTAGCCGAGGGGCTCAGTAGCATGGGTTACGACGTCGAGGTCATTTGCTCATCGCTTCCCCTCCCTCCAGGGGAGAGGGACGTTGATGGCGTGAAGGTAAAAGGTATGAGGACGCTCGGGCTGTTTCTTGGTGTGCCCATCTGCCCTTCCTTGCCTTTCAAGTTGCTTTTGTCTGGGCCTGACTTGGTGCAGGCCGAGTTCCCGAACCCTGCCTTTTCATTCGTGGCAGCGCTCGTGGGAAGTGCCCTAGGCGTGCCGGTGGTATTGACCTATCACAACGACCTTCCGGCGGTAACCCGCCTGGCATCCGTGCTGGCAAAGCTTCACGATGACTTGTTTGCCCCGCTTTACTTCCCCATGTACGCGGCCATCGTCGCGACAACATCGATTTATCCCAAGGGATCCAATCTTCTGAAAGACAGGAGGTACTTGGTGATACACAACGGCGTTGACACGGAGCTTTTTCACCCGGCAGCAGAGCTCGGCGAGGGCATGCTCTTCGTGGGGGCCATGGGAAGGTACCACTGGTACAAGGGAGTTGACGTGCTGCTGAAGGCTTACGCCCTGTATCGCTCCAGGGGCGGACGGAGAAGACTGGCGCTTGTCGGAGAGGGTGAGCTCAGGAGGACTTACGAGGGGCTGGCAGCCTCGCTCGGGGTCGATGCCGTTTTCCTGGGGAACGTGGATGATCAAAGGTTGCCAGAAGTCTACAGGCAGTCAGGCGTCTACGTCTCGGCCAGCCTCAACAGGTCTGAGGGCTTTGGCCTGACAGTTCTGGAAGCCATGTCCTCTGGCTTGCCTGTGATAGCGACGCGGGCCGGAGGTCTGCCGGAGCTCGTGAAGGATGGCCTGAACGGATACCTCGTGGAGCCGGGAGACCCCGAAGGCCTCGCAGCTGCCATGCTCAAGCTTGATGACCGCGAGCTTGCAGCCAGCATGGGAGCCGAATCAAGGCGCTTGGCGCTCGGCATGACCTGGAAGGACATGGCAAGAAGATACGCTGACCTGTACGCTAAACTCGGAGGCCCCTCCTTTGAAGACGAACCAGAGGTAGAAAGGGGAAAGATAGTTGCAGTAGTACCTGCCAGAAACGAAGAGGCAACCGTCAGGGAGGTGGTTGAGGGCGCAAAAAAACACGTTGACTTAGTGATCGTTGTGGATGATGGAAGTCAGGACAGCACCAGGGAGAAGGCAAGGGCTGGGGGGGCACTGGTGGTCTCCCATCCCACGTCTCTGGGAGCGGGAGCTGCTCTATCCACGGGCATCAGGACCGCCCTTGCGCTCGGGGCAGACAGCGTGGTGACGCTTGATGCCGACGGGCAGCACGACCCGAGCGAAATACCTCGCCTGCTTGCAGCCCTTGAGACCTGCGACTTCGTGGTTGGGGTGAGGACTGGATGCCAGATGCCAAAGCTCAGAAGGCTGGGCAACTACCTGCTCAACGCAGAAGTCAGGTTGATTGGAAGAGCAGATGTGGGGGATAGCCAGTCTGGCCTTAGGGGATACAGGCGCCAGTGCGCCAAGTTCTTCGTGGATCAGGTGAGGTCGTGGGGTTACGGGTGGGCCACAGAAAGCGTCGTGAAGCTGGCCAGGTCTGGTTTCCGCCCCTGCAAGGTAAGCGTGAGCTCGAGACCGAGAAGGGCCGGCAGGGGGACCGCGTGGTGGGATGGCCTTCTCATATTTCTGCAGGGATTGAAGTCGGCACTCGAGCTCTGAACCTCGTATGCTCTCACTCAGATGCGATCATATCGTAGAACACGGCGGCGTCTGCCAGCAGGTCGCTGACCCTGCAGTACTCGTTGGGTTGATGCGCCGTTTCCACAACCGTGGACCAGACCACCGCTTGCAAGCCGGCCCTTCTCAGCACGGCTGCCACGGTCCCGCCACCGATGCCTACGAACTTTGGATTGATCCCCCTTACCCTCTTGATTGATTCGCTGAGAGCAACGGCTACCTCGCTCCTCGGGTCAGTTGGGGGAGCTGGCTCCTCCAGCGATATGGGCTGAACCTCCACCTTGCCGCCGTACTTTTTGGAAACGTATGCAGCTACCTCACTCGCGTCTTCTAGGACATCTTGAACCCTGTAGCTAGGAAGGATCCTGCAGTCCATGTAGCTTATGTCTGTCCCAGGGACTATGTTTATGCTGGCGACGTTTGGCTCCCTCTTGGTGGGTTCGAAGGTCGAGCATGGAGGCATGAAAAGAGGATCGTGCGCCACATACTTCTGGTGGAGCCTTCTGTCCATCTCCAGCAGCGCTTCCATTGCCATGCGATTGGCATTCAGGGCAGGCGTGGAAGCGTGGGTCTGAAGCCCCCTGCTGATGATCTTCAGCCAAGCGATGCCCTTTTCGGCTATCTCTATGGTTGAACCGTCTTCGGTGCCGGCATCGGGGACGACGTAGAGGTCTTGAGGGGAAAAGCTCCAGTTCTTGACAACGTGTTTCAGGCCGTAAGTGCTTCCGGTCTCTTCGTCCGAGAGCAGGGCTAGAGCATAGTTGTACCTCATCCTCTTTCCTCTCAGTGCGAGCATGGTCACGATTCCAGATACTAGGGATTGTCCGTTGTCCAAGGTACCTCTTCCGTACAGCTTGTCGTCGTCTTCTACGACCTGGAAGGGATCCGTCCTCCAGGCTGAACGGTCACCCTCTGAGACCGTGTCCATGTGGGCCATGATCCAAAGGGTCTTGGGCTGGCCTGCGTCGAGCCTGACCAAGGCGTTGGGCCTTGTGGTCCCCGTGGGATCCAAGGCGTCAAGCCTCACGACGCTTGCCTCTGGGACGTTCTTTGCGATTGTGGAAAGGAGCATTTCCAACCTTTCCCCCTCTCCCTTACCTCCGGCAGCGGGGCTGATGGCCTTCACCGGGATCATTTGCTTCATGGTGGTGACAGCAAAATCCCTGTATTCTTCAAGAGGCACATTCATGGGTGAGGAGGGACGGCTTGCCATAAGCGTATCGCCCCTTGAAGGACCTGGGAAGCACAGATTATGCCGAATAGGCGCGGTGGATCGCTTTCTGGCTGGTTTCAGCTCGTCGAAAAGAAGCCCCAGAAGCACTCCGTACACTGGAGCGAAGAAAACGGCGGGGGTAGCCACGTAGAAGTAGCTCTGCTGCCCGCACACCACGGCCAGCGCTGCAGACGAAGTGTCCATCAGCCAGAGGGACAGAAACACGCCTTTTTCGATTGACGACGTACCTGGGAGTTTGTCGCTGTAAAGCACGAAGAAGAAGCTCATCAGCGCGCCCGCCGAAAAAGACACCACAGATAGCAGGGCAAAGTTGGGGGTGGGTGCAGGCATGAAAGGCATGTCGGCATACCACTCGACGGCGTGCGACGGGAAAACTGACAGCACGATCCATCCGAAGCCAGTGACTAGGGCTGAGTAGACCAGGCCCGAAAGCAGGCCTGCCACAACCCCCCTCTCGGCTTTCTCTTCCATTATACAGGAAGAAGGCGCGGTGAAGTTTAAGGTTAGCGAATCCACCGAATCTCGCGTGCTGGTCCGTGAGAGGTACTCGAAGTCCTGGGATGACAGCCTCCAGTCGCTGGCCCCCGCGTTTTCGAGTATGTGCTCCCGCTTGAGCGCCTTTGGTATGGCGAACACCGGCTCATGGTAGGTCAGCCAGTTCAGCGCGACTTGAACAGGTGTTTTACCGTATTTTTTACCCACGGTCTCCAAGGCTTGACCGATCTTTCCCGAAGCCACCTTTCCATGCTCGATCGGGGTGTACGCGATCAGGGCAAGCGCGTTTCTCTCGCAGTATGGCAGCACGTCGCGTTCTGCTGACCTGTCAGTGATGCTGTACTTCACCTGATCTGCGACGACCTCATATTTGGCCGTACTGCTGATTGCCTCATCGAGAAGCTCCGCAGAGAAGTTGCTGACACCTATGTAGCGGGCTAGACCCATGTCAACGACTTCCTCCATGCTCCTCATGGTTTCCTGGAGGGGAACGTATGGGTCAGGCCAGTGAACCATGTACAGGTCCACGTACGTGCCCAGTCTTTCCACCGATCTTTTGGCAGCCTTTATTAGATCATCGTGACTGAGGTGCGTGTGCCAAACCTTGCTGATTATGAATAGATCATCGCGGTTAATGCCGGCCCCCTTTATGGCCTTTCCGACCAGTTCTTCCGAATGACCTGAAGCGTACATCTCGGCTGTGTCTATCAGCTTGAACCCAGCCTCTAAGTTCTCCCTGATAGCTTTCACGTAAAGATCGTCGTTGGAGGTGTCGGGTTGCTCATAGCCTCCCATGCCCCAGGTTCCCACTCCTAGTTCAGACACCCTTTCGCCCGTCTTGTCCAAAAGTTTTGTGTACACGAGAAGAATTTCGCGGAGAAATGTAAGTCTTTTGGGATCGCTCCTTTTCTGCTACCTCTTTCTCCCCATTCTGGATGGCTGGTCCTGCCTCCTTGTCGTACTTCTTGAGGAGAGTCAAGAATTCTCCAAAGTGGACTTTTTCCTCCTCGGCTACTTCCTCCAGGGTCTTCCTAACGTCGTCTTGCAGTACGAGAGAAGCCTGCTCCAGGTATAGGTTCACGGCATCGAGCTCGGCTTGCATGTCATCCCTGAGGGCCAAGAGCACCTCTTGTAGGGTAAACTTTTCTTTCCTTTGAAGCTCAATAGGGTCCTTCGCAAAGCCCATATGCGAATAGCGGCACAATATTTAACTCTAACTGGGGTCAAGGGAGTTGAGTTCCGCGAGGTAGGGATGAACCCTAGGCGTTTTGATGAATTCAAGCCAGTGCAGTCGTGGGATCGGAGTCCCCCTGCGGGGATCGCTGCCTCGGCGGGATGCCCGTGCAGGCACGGCTCCTCGAATGGCCGGCCGAAGGGGGAGGGGTAGCTCATTCCTACTGGAGATGGGTTTATATTGCAATCAAAGTTTCTTCATATGGTGTCGCAAGCGGGTCCGTTGAGGGTCGTGGAAGCAGAGTACGATGATCCCTACTTCAACCTAGCGGTGGAGGAAGCCATACCAACGCTTGTGGGTGCGGGAGAAGTACCGCCTACTTTGAGGGTGTGGAGGAACAAGAACGCCGTGGTCATAGGGAGGTTTCAGTGCCCAGAGCTTGAGGTTGACCTGAACTTAGCCGTTAGCAAGGGCATAAGGGTCGTCAGGAGATTCACTGGGGGAGGCGCGGTTTATCACGACATGGGAAACGTCAACTACGCGCTCTCCTTCAGAGATCGCAGCCCAGACATGAGGGAATACTTCAAGCTTGTGGGGGAATCTGTCGCTGCTGGGCTGGAGTCCTTGGGGAAGTCTGGCTTCGCCTATTCCCCTCTTAATGACATCGCATATGGTCCCTCCAAGGTATCTGGCCTGGCGGCGTCCTTGGGGGACGGATACATTTTTGTGCACGGGGCCCTCCTCGTTTCTGCAGATCTTTCGGTCCTTTCCTCTGTCCTCAGGCCCCCACCAGAGAAGTTTGAGGGAAAAGCCGTGAGGAGCGTGGCCAAAAGGGTGCTGAACGTCTCGGATGTGTTGCAGAGGAAAGTCAGTTACGAGGAGATAAAGTCAGCACTCATGAAGGGTTTTCAGAGCGTCATGGGGGTTGTCCCTTACGAGGACGAGTTGTCCAAGAGGGAGCTTGAGCTCGCCCAGGAACTGTACGACAGGAAGTACTCAACGCTTGAATGGAGCCTCGGCTCGTTGACCCTTTGTCCAACGACAGAGGAAGAGAGGGAGCTCATAAGAAAGGCCTGTCTGGGCGACCAAGGATGATGATCAGGAAGACGGGTTCGGTCAAGTCGAAGGAGGGGAAGCTGGTTAGGGTTTCCGTGTACATAGTCGATGGGAAGGTCCAATCGGTCATGATAACCGGGGACTTCTTCTTTGAACCTGCTTGGCTCCTGGATCAACTGGCCCTCTCTCTCAAGGGAGTCGACGAGGCCGGTTTGCCAGCTCGCATAGAAGAGTTCATGAAGTCGCGCAGGCCGCTCATGGTCGGCGTATCTGAGGAGGACTTTGTGACTGCTTTTGAAAAAGCTTTGAGAGAAGGGGAATCAGAGACGATATTTCAGCGACAACCCTGTGAAGTGGACCAAGCGGGATTTGAACCCGCGACCTTTCGGATGCAAACCGAACGCTCTTCCAGCTGAGCTATTGGCCCAAGGTTGTGTACTGGAGTAGCTTAAAGTTTTTGCCGTGCGTCTTGTTGAAAACGTTCGAGTTCTCTGGATTCCATTCCAGTTCATCTGTCTTCGTTCTAAGATGCCTTGAGTTCCCGCACTAAGGGCGTATGATTTGCCTTTTTCCAATCTGGCAGTCAGGTTGCTCCTGGCATTGGTCTTCCTTGTGCGCTGACTGGCTGAAGGGTTTTTCTAGCTGGGATATCTCATCCGACGAGACGTTGACAGCGCGGTGATCCAAGCTCGTTCTCGCAGTCTGATGGTGTTGTTTTTTAATGGCAGAAGCCTCCATGAGTGCGCGATGCTTCTTCCCTGCTGGCGTTTTGCCCGCTTTGTCGCGTTGCAGCAGATGGCCACCCTGCTGAGCAGAGAACTTTCTACGAAAATTGGGGAGTTGGCACGCGTTGCATGTGCACGCAGGACGCTTGACCCTGGAATCAACCCATGTGGTGCACGAGATGGCGTTTTCGATGGCTTGCGGGCCGCCAGCGATCTTCAAAATTGAGTAGTTAGACCAGCTTGGTTGCGTGAAAGCCAGGCGCTGCAACTAGGAAAAACTGTGACTATGCCTCAAAAACGGGAAAACGCTTATACGCTTCATAACGCTGTTATGCGAGAGAGTTGGAGGGTCTTTTTCCAGAGAAGTTGACGGTTGGTTCGATATCACCAGATCAGTATGCGGAGTTCGGCGTGACTAGGGAAATGCTCCTCAGCATTTACAGGAAGATGGTGCTTATCAGGACGTTCGAGGAAGAGGCTGAGCAGCTCTATGTTGAAAAGGGCGTGCTGGGTGGCCTTTCCCATCTGTACTTGGGGCAAGAGGCGATAGCCTCTGCCGCCTCTGAGGTGTTGAGGCCTGGAGACGAGGTCCTTGGCACATACAGGGGCCACGGGCACGCGTTGGCGCTGGGTATACCACCCAGGGAGGTCATGGCCGAGCTGTACGGGAAGGAAGGGGGCGTGGCCAGAGGGCTTGCGGGCTCAATGCATGTCATAATGGAGCCCAAGAGGGGCGCGCTTTACTCAACGGCAATTGTGGGAAGCCACGTGCCGATTGCAGTCGGCGTGGCCTATGCCATGAAGTACAGGCGGTCTGGTGCCATGGCCATGGTCTTCTTTGGAGATGGCACTGTCAACACCGGATCGTTCATGGAGGGCCTGAACATGGCTTGGTACCTCAAGGCGCCCGTCATGTTTGTGTGCGAGAACAACCAGTACGCTGAGTTTTCCAGCACGTACAGGATGCTTGGCGGAGGAAGCATAGCAGGGAGGTCCAGAGCCCTTGGTGTCCCAGCTGAGGTTGCTGACGGGAACGATCCCTTGTCGGTCCTCAGGGGGCTCAAGCTGGCAGAGAACTCTGTCAGGAAAGGGGAGGGGCCAGCGCTTCTTGAAGCCATCACGTATAGGTCAAAGGGTCACAACCCTTACGACCCTGCAACTTACAGGCCAAAGGAGGAAGTTGACAAGTGGGCGAAAAGGGACCCGATAGCTCTATTTGAGAGCAGGCTCCTCTCGGAGGACGTGCTCGACACAGACCTGATAAGGCAGGTTCGGGATTGGGCGAAGGAACAGGTAGCTGACGCTGAGAAGTACGCCGAGTCAGACCCTGTCCTCCCCTTTGAGGACATCATTGATTACGTGTGACCAACCATGCAGATGAACATCGCTGAGGCCATCAGGAGAGGGCTGGAAGAGGAGATGCAGCGTGACGACCGCGTGGTGATAATCGGTGAGGACGTGGGGGCCGCTGGAGGCATAATGGGCGTCACCAAAGGACTGCAGGCAGAGTTCGGCCCCGAGAGAGTAGTGGACTCGCCCATAAGCGAGCTAGCGCTGGCCGGTTTTGGGACTGGAGCGGCCATGGCTGGCCTGAGACCCGTGGTAGAGATCATGTACATGGACTTCATGCCTCTCGCGCTGGAGCAGTTGCTGAACCAGGCAGCCCAGGCTAGGTTCATAAGTGCGGGCAAGCTGTCTGTGCCAGCCGTGTTCAGGACCCAGTACAGCTTGGGTAGGCACAACGGACCCCAGCACTCCCAGTTCTTTCCATCTTGGTTCGCGAATATCCCAGGCATAAACGTCGTTATGCCATCGATGCCCCGGAACGCAAGGGGACTCATAAAGCAGGCCCTCAGGTCTGACCGGCCTACGCTCTTCATCGAGCCGTCTCTTCACTACTTCGACGTCACGGAAGATGTGCCAGACGAGGACTACGTCGTGCCATTCGGGCAAGCAGAGGTGCACGGAGAGGGAAACGAGCTGACGATAGTGGCTTACTCAAGACTGGTGCCAGAGGCGCTGGGGGCGGCAGAGATCCTGCGCCAAGAAGGCATAGGCGCGGAGGTGATCGATCCGCTCACCGCCAGACCTTTGGACGTGGCGACGATAGCAAGGTCGGTGGCCAAAACTGGCAGGCTGCTCATAGCTTCCGACGAACACAGGTTCTCAAGCCTGGCATCTGAGATAGCTGCGTCCGTCTACGAGATCGATTTTGGTCGCCTCAAGGCACCCGTGCTCAGGCTGCATCCTCCGGAGACTCACGTACCGACCTCACCCAGCCTTGAGGCCCAGTACATGATAGATCAGGCTAAGCTCATAAGCGCGGCCAGATCTCTAGTGGGCGAGAAAGTATGACAGATGTGTTTGCGCCTCGCGTAGATCCATCTACGGAGACCGTCAGGATACTCAAGGTCCTGAAGAAGGAGGGGGATACCGTGCAGCAGGGGGATCCTATTTTTTCAGTCGAGGGTGCCAAGACCACCTTTGAGGTCAAGGCTCCTACCTCGGGAAAACTCCTCAAGCTGCTCGTTAAGGAAGGAGACAGGGTAAAGGTAGGGGTGAAGCTGGCAGAGGTAGGGCGATAGCGGTGAGCGTCAGGCAGCCAAAGATCAGGCAAGTCGTGGAGCTGGAGGGGATCAGAAGGACGATCGCAGAGAGGATGTCCTACTCAAACCGGGAGATCCCGGCTGCCTACCTGACCATGGACGTCAGCATGAGCGAAGTCATGAAAGCAAGGGAGTCGAGGGCCGACAAGCCTTCTCTGAACGCGTACATAGTGAAGGCAGCCGCCGTGGCGCTCATGAGTCATCCCTACGTCAACGCCATCTTGGAGGAAGAGAAGATCTACTTGGCGGCGGAGGCCAACGTCTGCGTGGCCGTCGATACCCCCAGGGGCCTGTTCGCACCGGTCGTGGGGCAGGCGGATAGCAAGAAGGTAGGTCAGATCTCGCTTGAGATATCAAGGTTGGCAGAACAGGCCAGAGATGGGACCATTGGGCTCTACGACCTGACTGGCGGGACCTTCACCGTCAGCAATCTGGGTTCCCTCGGGGTTGAGTTCTTCGTGCCCATAATCAACCCGCCTCAGACGGCCATACTCGGCGTAGGCAGGATAAGGGAAGACGGGCGCGCTTACCTCACGCTTTCAATGGATCACAGGGCATTTGACGGAGCTGAGGGAGCAAGGTTCTTGGTGGATCTAAGGAAGGAGCTCGAGGAGAAGGCCGCCTCATACGATTAGCAAGGTTTATATGGAGCTTTTATTTCTGGACAGCTTGTCCATCAAGATCGGCCCGTCCAAGCTTGTATCATATGTTGCTCTGTTCGCGGCTGCTGACGTGGTCCTGGGGGCCATCCCAGCCCTTCCCATGATCAGCTGGGCTGCGTTCATGAAGCCCTTCGAAGGGATAGCGCTGGGGGCCTTGGGTGGTCCTCTTGCTGCCCTGCTGGGAGGCTTCATCGGGATGCTGCTCTTTCCGGCGGCAGCCGGACTTGGTCTCTACACTTTCACCACGGGTGCCGTGGGGGCGCTGGTCTCGGGGCTGATCGTCGACAGACGTCCTCTACCTGCCGCCCTAGTCATGCTATTGCCCCTCTTGGCGTTCTTGGCAAGCCCTGTTGGACGTACTGTGTGGCTGCCTGCCCTTTATGATCAGATCGTGGCTGTTGCGCTGCTCTATCCCTCTTACGTGTTGCTGAAGGCGGCTGAAGGGCGGTCGGCCTACTTGCCTGCAGCCATCTTTTTGATAGCCTTCGTTGGGACCGAAGCAGACAACCTGACTGGGAACGCCCTCTTCGTGGATCTTGGTCTCTACTCTTCCCTTTACGGCATGCCGGCGTCCTCGCTCTACGGCATGTACATGGCGGGTGCGTTCGTCTATCCCCTGGGAAGGGTGCTTGTCGCCCTGATGAATGCGCTGGTAGGCGTGCCGGTGCTACTAGCCTTGAAGAGGGCTGGCCTCTTGTCGTGGCCCTTGACCTGAGGCAAGGGTTAAATGCGGACGCGCCCGGCAGCCCATGAACTACTTGGTCCCAGCCGGGCTTTTGTACACTCGGCAGCACGAGTGGGCTAGGGTTGAGGAAGACGAGACTGGAAAGGGAGTCAGGGTTGGCGTGACGGACTATGCCCAAGCCAAGCTTGGGGAGGTAGTCTACGTTAGGCTACCCAAGCCAGGAAGTTTCAAGAAGGGCAGCGTTCTGGCCGAGCTTGAGGCGTACAAGGGCGTGGCCGAGGTCTATGCGCCGGTCTCTGGAGAGCTTGTGGCCGCGAACGACGCGTTGCGTTCCTCCCCAGAGCTGGTGAATCTGGACCCGTACGGCAAGGGGTGGATAGCTCTTCTAAAGCCCAGCAACATGGAAGGAGAGATCGCAGAACTTCTGAACCCAGAGGAGTACTCCAAGATAGGTGGAAAGGATGAAAGACGAGGTTGGCGATCCCTACTCGCCGCTTTCTTATCAGGACATCAGGCAGATGATGAATGCCCTTGGGCTGGGCTCCTTGGACGAGCTCTTCCGGGACGTGCCATATCCGACTCACGATCCCCGGCTTCCCCCGAGGGTCACGGAGGAGGAGTTGGAGGCGGAAATCGAGGGACTGCTGGCAGATTCCCCGGTAGAAAGAGCCGCGACAACAGGGCGGTACGTGCCATCAGCCGTCGACGAGATAGCATCAAGAGGGGAGCTTTACACGGCCTACACGTCGTATCAAAGCGAGCTCAGCCAGGGCATGCTCCAGGCCCTGTTTGAGTACCAGTCCCTGATCTCTGAGCTGACTGGTCTCGACGTGGTGTCCTCTTCACTTTACGACGGAGGGTCTGCCCTTGGAGAGGCTGCTCTTCTGGCCAAACGCGTCACAGGCAGAAGCTCGGTGCTCGTGGCCAGATCCGTGGATCCAGAGAGATTGGATGTGCTCAAGACGTACCTGTTTGGAGCAGACATGGAGGCGAGGCTCCTCCCTTTCGACGGGAGGGGAGAAGTTGAACGTCCTGCCTTTCAGCCAGACGACGCGGCTCTTGTGTACGTTGAGTCACCCAACTACCTCGGAGTCGTTGAAGAAGGACTTGAGGACCTAGTTGCTTGGGCCCACCAAGGAGGGGCTCTTGTTGCCGTTGGGGTTGACCTGCCATCGCTTTCCGTGCTAAGACCTCCTGGGGAATTCGGCGCAGACCTTGCTGTTGGGGAAGGAGTTGGCGTCCACCCATATGGGTCGCCCTCGCTGGGAGTGCTGGCAGGCAGGAAGGAGTTAATGAGGGATATGCCTGGGAAACTCGTGGGAGCGACGCTTGATCAGGAGGGAAGGCTGGCCTTCGCGCTGACCCTTGTAACAAGGGAGCAGAGCATCAGGAGGGAGAAGGCCACTAGTAACGTCACCACGGACTCTGCGCTCAGTGCCGTTCAGGCTGCGGCCTACATAGCCCTGATGGGTGCGTCGGGACTTGCGGATGTCTTGAGACGGGAGGTGATCTCACTGAGGGTGGCTGAGGCCTGGCTGGAAGGACTTGGTCTCTTTCGTACGTTTCGCGGGCCAGAGCTCTCTGCGCTTTGCGTGGGTCGGCCGGGCCTTGACGAGGCGATGCGCGGCCTTCAGGCCCAAGTGCCCATCTCGAGGCTATCTGGGATATTTCCGGAGCTGAAGGACAACCTGAGGATCGGCCGTTTCCGCGGTGATCCAAGGAAGGTACTTGGCGGCATCAGCCAAGTGCTGGGAGGCGAAAGAAGTTGAAGTACAGGCAGGCCAGATGGGAAACCGAGCACCCGCTGGAAAAGCTCATTCAAAACGAGCCCTTGCTTTTCCAGCTTGCCTCCAATGAGGATGCTTGGAGCACCGAGGGGCTGGGTCTGCCCGAAGAGCTGCTCAGGGGGTCCGCACCATCCATCCCGAAGGTGCCAGAAGTAAGGCTCGTTCGGCACTACGTGCACCTGTCGCAGATGAACTTCGGAGTGGATTCGGGCATGGTACCGCTTGGGTCTTGTACCATGAAGTACACGCCAAAGGTGCTTGAGAGGCTGTCCAGAGACAGGAGGTTGGCTGACTTTCAGGGCTGGCAGGACTCGACATTTCTGGCCAAGCTCTACTGCGAGCTTGAGGACATGCTTAAGGAGCTGACCGGGATGTCAGCGTTTTCCCTGACCCCCAGGGCTGGATCGCAGGGGGAGCTTGTGGCTCTCTTGATGATCAAGAAGGCGCTCGTGGAGAGAGGGGAGCTGCGGCGTTCAGGAGGGCTGATGGAAGGCAGGAACAAGGTGCTCATTCCCCTCACGGCTCACGGCTCCAACTTCGCGAGCGCCTCCATGGCTGGGTTTCAGGTCGTCAGGCTTCCGGCCCGGGACGGCCTCTTGGGGGAAGAAGCGCTGAAGGAAGTAGATGGTTCGGTGGCTGCCATCATGCTGACCCTTCCGAATACTTACGGCCTGTGGGAACCCTATGCCCCCGAGCTCGTGAGGCTCGTGCATCAGGCGGGGGGCTTTGCCTACTTCGATGGTGCGAATATGAACTCGCTGGTGGGCCTTTACAGGCCGGGCGACTTGGGCTTCGACGTGGTCCAGTTGAACCTGCACAAGACCTTCTCTTCTCCTCACGGAGGAGGAGGCCCAGGGGCAGGGCCGGTAGGTGCCAAGGGCTTCCTCGCAGATTACCTTCCCATCCCCCGCGCGTCAAGAGATGGCTCTGGCCGCTGCTCTTTCTCGGTTGCCTATCCAAAGAGCGTTGGCAGGATCTCCGAAGGCTACGGCAACGTGCAGGCGGTTGTCAGGGCTTACGGGTACATCCGCCTGCTGGGGGCTCAAGGGTTGAGGGAGGTCGCGAGGCTCAGCGTGCTCAACGCGAACTACTTTGCCTCCCTGCTTGGCGATGGCTACTACATACCTTCCCCATCTCTTCCCAGGAAGCACGAGCTCGCCTTTGCGCCGAAGAAGAAGAGGGCGTCGGACGTGGCCAAGTTCCTGCTTTCTCGCGGCTATGCCCCTTCCGTTCACTTTCCCCCAGAGCTGGAGGAGTCCATGATGGTTGAGCCAACTGAGACCGAGGGAAAGCAGGAGCTGGAGGACTACGCGGCCGCACTGCGGGAAGCTGCTGAGGCCGAGGACCTCTCGGGTGAGCCCAAAGGGGCTTCTGTCTCAAGGGTCGACGAGGTCAGGGCAGCTAGACACCCAGTCCTCACCTACAGGCAGCTCCTCCTCAGCGACCTGATGCAGGGAAAGCGACGATCAAGGCGACCACGGTGTCGTTCAAACTGTCTTGGGGAGGGTTACTCCCCTCTGCCCGGAGTAGAATCCACCATAGGGTCTCTCGACGCGGCTGAGGGTACGGGCAAACACCACGTGGGCAAACCTCTGCCCCTTCCTGAGCAAGAGACCGTAGGGAGCGTTGTTCACAACCTCAAGAGTTATGGTCCCCCTGAACCCAGCGTCCACTATGGTGGGAGGTATGCTCAGGCCGTGCCTGGCCCAAGTGCTCCTGAGTTCCACGAGACCCATGAGGTCGTCTGGCATCTCCAACCTCTCAAGGGTTGACAGTAGGACCTGCTCCCCTGGTTGCACGACGTACGTCTCCGACTTGGAGACCGTGTATGATCTAAGCACGTCCTCTTCCTTGGACGGGTCGAGCGGTTCCTCCCGCCTTTGGTGCCTGGCGACCTCGTCCGAGAGCCTGAGGTCCAGTCCGTTTTCCCTGACGACTTCTTCGCTGAAGGGTTCGACCAGCAGCCTGCCGCTTGCTATGAGGTTTTTCAGGTCGAAGTCAGAAAGCATCATGGGGCAAGAATCGAGGCAGATATAAGCGCTTTCTGCTGCCCAACACGTGAATTACCTCGTCCTGACAGACGAAGCTTCTTGCTTCAACCACAATATCCTCCTGTAGGGGTACGCCCCGCTCAAGCCCGAAGGGGCGATCTCTACGGGCGTGAGTTCTGGCCTCACCAGCCCTACCCTTGTCAGACCCATGTTATTGATGTTGATGGCTGCGTTGTAGTCTCCATCACAAGCCCCCAGACGTCGCAGCGACGTACGCGATCAGAAGGCTCCAGGTCATGCCTTACAGTCAAGTATCTGGAACCTAGAATGATGGGTCGAACCTGCCCATTTTGACGACGTTCTCGCCGTATTTCTCGGTCTTCCACTCATTTTATGCCTGAAGGCGTAGAAGGATACGTCCGCTACACTCTTTGCCATGCTGTGATCCCTCGTCATCCCTTGAACGCTGAGTTCTTCAATTGCAATGGCATCGTACCGTTTGGCCATCCCGGTCGACGCTTTATCTATGAAGTCCTGCGGGCATTGCGAAGGTTCCTGTACTCCCCCAAGTCTCAACGTGATTTTGCGCCTGTCCTCTGAACCCTCCTTGCTTCGATCTGGTTGATCATCTTTATTTCAGATAGCTTCTTCGCCGAACCCCTGTAGCCGCTATCATCATCGTGAATTTTAGGAGTTACTCATGAACGCCTCTGCGGGGGCCATCCCTATAACAAGCGTTCTTCCGACCCCTGCCCCCCGTCAGAGTTAAATCCTCGCGCCGTCTTACGGGGGAAAGATGAAGGCGATCTACTCTGCCCTGCTGGTGGCGCTCATCCTCTTCGGTACCGTGTACGTCATATACGAGAACTACCAGTCATCTCCAAACGTCAGCATCACGGCCGTCAACCTGAACGTCCAACTCCCCAAGGGCGTGAAGCTCAACATAGAGACCAGGCTTCTGATCGACAATCAATCCATAAAGGCTTCAAGCTTCTTTGGGTACATGCTCAACTTCACGAACGACGGAAACCAGACTATCTACGTTGATGACATAAGTACAAACAGCCCAGGCTTCTCCATATCAAGTACGTACTTCTCTCAATCTCTTCCCATGTCGGTTTCTCCCGGAACTTACAAGGTGCTCTACGTGGCCGTCGAGGCGCCGCCATCTGGATACCAAGGACCAGTTAACATAACTGTGGGCATAAGCAAGAAGCGAGCCCGTCTGATCTCGGGAGGTGACAGCCCAGGCTTCCTCCTGAGGTGTTCTCTGCTGGTCGGCATTTGTCTCAGTACTGGGACAGGGATCCCTCCCTCCGCGCTTGCTTGAAGCCCATGCTGAATGCCAGTAGGCCCAGCGGAAGGGTGACGGCCGTGAATCCCAGCAGTATGAGCTCGTAGTGGGCCAAGGCAAGCACGCCGTACCCCTTGAGAAGGGCCAGCCTTATGGCCTGAAGGGACCAGGTGAGGGGAAGGATGTAGCTGAACAGTCTCAGCCAGTAGGGAAGTACGGCTATGGGGAAGAACACCCCTGAGAGCAGGTTGCTCACGGCGTTGAAGAAGAAAGATATGGGATCTCCCTGCTTCGTGATCATTATGACTCCGGCCGATATCATTCCCAAGCCCATGTTGCTCAGGATGGCAAGTAGAAGCGCTATGACTGCCCCCAAGATGTCTGCGTGGGAGAAGGAGACTCCGAGCACGAAAACCCCGACTCCCATTATGACGGCTGCGTTCATGCTGTTGAGCAGAAACGCCCATGCCACGTTGTAGAGCAGAAAGGAGGACAGGCGGGTGGGAGACATGAGCACGTACTCCAGGGTTCCCATCAGCTGCTCGTTCCTGATGCGGCTTGAAAGGGTCGTGAATGCAGACGAGACGTAACCCTGAAAAGCGACCCCGACCACCATGAAGTCCACGTAACTCCCCCCGTACTGCTGAAGTGCGGGGGCCACCGCGCCCTTGTACATCACTCCTATGAAGTAGTAGGAGAAGACAGGCAAGAGCCAGCCGAGCACAGTGAACACGACCTGCGTCTTATAGCTTATCCAGACCTCGAAGCCCCTTATGGCGACAAAGACGTAGAGCTTCTCGAAGAAAGTCCTGATCCTCAACGGCATCGCCTCAGGGTCCCCTCCTGAAAGCCCTCCTCTGAACGGGCCCCTCCATCTGAACCTGGCTGCCTGTCAGTTGGGCAAAGACATCGTAAAGCGACGGCTCTTCCATCTTGACAGAGAGCACCTTGGTGCCCGAGTCGATCAGGCTTTTGATCAGTTCTGGCACCTCATCCAGACCCGATATGACGACCCTCAACTTGGCCTTTCCAGTTGGGTCGCCAGCCACCGCTTCGTACCAAGCCTTGTCCAGTCCGAGCTTCTGCGGCAAGGACGGTCCCCCGCCGAGAAGCTCGATCACCACGGCCTCTTCCTTCTTGAGCTCCTCCTTCAGCTCGCTTGGCGTCCCAACGGCCACAAGCCTTCCCCTGCTCATGAAGGCCACCCTGTCGCAGAGCTCGTCGGCTTCTTCCATGTAATGGGTGGTCAGGAGGACTGTCTTCCCCATTTCACTTTGAACCCTGTTCTTCAAGAAGTCTCTCACCTGTCTTGCAGATATGGGGTCCAACCCTATCGTCGGCTCGTCCAGTATCAGAAGCGGGACATCGGGTATAAGGGCTCTCACGATTGCCAACCTTCTCTGCATGCCGTTGCTGTAGTTCATGTACCTCGTGTCCGCGTACTGGTAGAGCCCCACCATCTTCAACAGCTCTTCAGCCCTTTTCCTTGCCTCCCTCAGAGGTATGTTGTAAAGCGACGAGAAGAAAAGCAGGTTCTGCATGCCCGTCAAACGCCAGTAAAATATCCTCTCGCCCACCCCCACGAGACCAATTGAGTTCCTGACTTCCCTTTCCTGCTTTACTATGTCGTAGCCCATGACCTTCCCGGAACCAGACGTGGGTATCATGAGCGTGCTTATGAGCTTGATGAGCGTGGTCTTCCCGGCCCCGTTGGGACCGAGCAGACCGAAGAACTCTCCCTGCTTTACCGTCAGGTTGACCGAGTCAACCGCCCTCAACTCCTTCTTTTCTATGAGTCCCGACCTGAATATCTTCGTCAGTTCCTGCGTTTCGATGGCGTTCAAGACTTGGGTTTATGCGGGGGGTCTTATACGGCTTTGGCGGCTGCCGCTATCTGCTCGGCCAGCTTGGAGAGGTCCTCATTGGAAATCCTCTCCTTGAAGGAGACGGACGCCCTCACGTCAAAGCCCAGGTTGCTCAGGGATTGCCAGAGCTGCTTTTCGGCAACGGATCCCCATGCGTATGACACCAGCACGAAGGCGGGCTTGCTAGTCCCCTTGAGCTTGGAACCCATGGACGCGAAGAGCTCCTTGACCAGTGGATGAGCTTCGGTCTCGTAAGTCGGGGTGCCCAGCACTATGACGGAAGCCGTGAGGGCGTCGGCGAGCAAGTCCTCCCGTTCGCCTCTTTCCTCGTCCGAGAAGGAGTACTTCTTCACCGCTATCCCGTGCCCTTGGAGAAGGGCAATCAGCTTCTCCATGGTCTCCTTGATGGATCCGTACATGGACACCCAGGCGACCACGACCGAGCCGTCGGGGGTTGCCTTTCCCCAACTCTCGTAGAGGTCGACGATGACCTTTGGTTGCTTGACCCAAACCAAGCCGTGGGCAGGCGCCACCACACTGGGGTCTGGCATGCTGGCCCTGAGCTTTGAGATCGCCTTCACCAGGTGTTCCCTGTAAGACCCGATGACCGTGGCGAGATACTTCTTGGAATACCTGATGTATTCCTCCTGGACGTCATCGTCGGACCAGCCCGAAGGGATGGAATACCCTCCGAATGCGTCACCTGATATGACAACTCCCTCCTCTGGGATCAGGCTCATCATGGTCTCTGGCCAGTGAACCCATGGGGAGTAGACGAACCTGATGGTCCTGCCTCCAAGCCTCAGCTCGGAGCCGTCCTTGACTGGGACGAAGGCGATGTCCTGCCCGTACTTTGCCTTCACTATGCCCTCTGCAACCCCTATTCCAACCACCTTGGCATCTGGGCAGAGTTGCAAGAAGGGCCGCATTGCTCCCGTGTGGTCTGGCTCGGCGTGGTCCACGATCAGGTACTTCACCTCGGCGGGGCTTATCACCTCCTTCAGCGCCTCGAGGTACTCCTCAGAGAAGCGCTCCTTGGACAGCTCGAACACCGCTGCCCCCTCGCTTGTCCTCAGGACGTACGAGTTGTAAGTTATGCCTTCCGGTATGTGCCACTGCGACTCAAAGTACTTGACCCTCGTGTCGTTTATCCTGATCAGCGTGAGGTCGTCTGTGACCTGATGCACTTCGCTGGTTGGCATGCACGTGCCTTTCTTCAAGACTTAAGCGTAGCGCGTCCTCTACGTCGAGGTTCGAAACGCTTAATAGTATCGATTCGATATCGATCGATAGAATTGTGGAGCGAGTTCCTTTACCACAAGAGGGGAGCCGGGCTTCGCCTTTGGGTGATGGCCTTGCTCAGCAAGTCTCCCAAGAACGGGGCCGAGCTCATGGACGAGATAGAGAGGATGACGCTCGGATTCTGGAGGCCTTCTCCGGGCTCGATGTATCCCCTCTTGGAGCAGTTGTCAGAAGAGGGACTGGTTTCAAAGCGTCAGGATGGGAAGTATGAGCTCACGGAGAAGGGAAAGGTCGAGTACGGTCACCTGGGATGGGGACCTGCGAGGGCGCCTGCAACACTGCCGGAGATGATAACCGAGATGAGCGGGTATCTGTCCTTCATGGAAGAGCAGGGAAAGGGTTCTCTGGCGGCCTACCGGGATCAGCTGAAGAGGATAGCCGATCGCTTGAACAGGTTGTTGGAGGAGGGCGACGACCATGAGCGATGAGGTTGCCATCAAGGCCGAGGAGATCACGAAGGTCTACGGTGGCTCCGTCCTGGCCGTGGACCACATAAGCTTTGAGGTGAAGAAGAACGAGATATTCGGTTTCCTTGGTCCCAACGGGGCTGGAAAGAGCACCACCATAAGCATGCTGACGACCCTCATCAAGCCCACCTCCGGGAGGGCCTGGGTGAACGGTTACGACGTGGTCAGGGAGGCAGCCAAGGTCAGGCAGACCATAGGCGTTGTCCCTCAGGAGTACACAGCCGACGAGGACCTGACCGGTTGGGAGAACGTGCAGCTCGTTGGAGACCTCTATGGCCTCCCGCGCGAGTACACGAGGAGGAAGGGCAAGGAGCTCCTTCAGATGGTAGAGCTTTCGGCAGCTGCAAACAAGAAGGTGGAGGACTACTCGGGAGGCATGAGGAGAAGGCTGGAGATAGCCATGGGGCTCATAAACCAGCCAAGCGTCCTCTTCTTGGATGAGCCAACCCTCGGGTTGGACGTGCAGACGAGGGCGGCCATATGGTCCTACGTGACAAAGCTGAGAGAGGAGTACGGCATGACCATCATGGTGACCACGCACTACCTAGAGGAGGCCGATGCCTACTGCGACAGGATAGCAATAATCGACCAGGGCAAGATCAAGAAGATCGGGTCACCAAAGGAGTTGAAGGAAGGCCTCGGCGGAGACGTGGTGACCGTGGGGATCTCTGGTGATCAGGAGGCGGCCATCAGGATCGTCGAGGGGGTCGCTGGCGTCAGGCCGGAACCGCAGGATGGCCTGCTCAGGTTTAAGCTAAGGGATGCGAGCACGGCCCTGCCCAGGCTGCTTGAGGCGCTTGCCGGCAAGGGGCTGAGGGTGAGCAGTCTTCGCATAAGCGAGCCGACCATGGATGAGGTCTACATGGAGTACACGGGCAGGAGCCTGAGGGAGGAGCAGGCAACCTCAGAAGAGGTTGCCGCCATCAGGCGGACGATAAGGAGGGCGAGGTCACGATGAGCAACCAGACCTTCGGAGACAGTCCTGAGGGGGTGAACAACGGCCCCCTGCACGGCCTCTGGGCCATAACGAACAGGGAGTTGAAGAAGTGGTACAAGCAACCGTTTGTACTGGGCATGTCGCTTGTGCAGCCCATAATATGGCTGGCACTTTTCGGGAAGTCCATGAACTTCGGTGCCCTGTTCACAGGCACCTCCTTCAACATACCTGATCTTGACCTGCCTAAGCAGGTAATCGACCAGCTCTCCAGCCAACTCATGCTGGGTACGTTTGGCACCACGGACTACTTCTCTTTCCTGGCTGCCGGGATGCTTTCATTCATAGTGCTCTTCACTGCCATGCAGAGCGGCATGAGCATAGTCTGGGACAGGAGACTGGGCTTCTTGTCAAAGCTCCTCACCACGAGCGTGCCTAGGGGGAACATACTGGTCGGCAAGGCCCTTTCGAGCGTGATCAGGTCCTTGGTGCAGGCCACCATAGTGCTCTTGCTGGCTGTCCTGCTGGGCATGCAGTTCAGGGCTGGGCTGACTGTCTGGGATTTCGTGGGGACTTACGCAGGTCTATTCCTCATGTCGCTTGGCCTGTCGTCGCTCTTCCTGATGCTGGCGCTCAGGTCTACGAGCTGGGAGTCTCAGATGGCGGTCATGAACCTCTTGAACCTTCCCCTGCTGTTTGCCAGCAACGCTTTCTTCCCAGTCAAGATGATGCCTGGCTGGCTCAAGCCCGTGGTGGCCGTGAACCCGCTCAGCTACGCGACGGATGTGTCCAGGACGCTTCTGCTTGGGACGACCAGCTCATCCTCCCTTGCCTTCGACTTCGCATTTCTAGGTGCCTTCGCGGTCCTTTTCACGGCCTTCTCGATGTTCCTTTCCTGGAGATACCTGTCCCGTTGAGTGCCCGCTGGAGGGACGTCCTACCCTATCCTGATGCCCAGTCCCGAGCCCTGCTGGCCACGAGGGATGTAGGGCAGGATGGCCTGCGCCAGCTGCTGGGCCGTCAGCGAGTGGACCATCACGTTTCCTGGCCCCTCTATGTTCACGAAGAACAGGCCCTCGTGGGCGAACAGCATGGTCTTGATGCCCCCGACGGTAGAAACGCTATAGTTCATGCCTCCGTCAAAGGCAAGAAGGTGAGCAGCTTCTACCTGGATCCTCTCTCCTGGACCCAAGGCGAACTGCTGCAGCGCTCCGTAAGAGTGTATGAACAGCCTTCCGCTTCCGGTGAACTTCGCCATGAACAGCCCCTCTCCGCCAAGCAACCCCGCAGCCAGCTTCGCCATCTGCGAGCTGTACTGGACGCTCTCCTCTGCGACCAGGAAGGAGTGGGCCTGGGCCAACATGGAGCTTCCCTGGAGGTCGACCTCAACAATCTTTCCTGGGAATATGCCAGCAAAGGCGACTTGACCGGGCCCCGTCAGTTTGGTCACGAAGAAAGAGCCCCCTGTCACCTCCCTCCTCAGCCCAGTCAGAAAGCCGCCGAGCATCACGGTTTGAAGGCTGACCGAGTCCGACTTGGATAGTATGTGACCGGCGTCGGCGTACACGCTCTCTCCTTGTCCAAGTTCCACCTTTATGTACTGGATGTCGTTGCCGAAGACGTCAAACTTTGGCATGACTTGGGGCCCCCGCTGAGTTTTAAGTCCTTCTCTTGGGCTCAATGCCGCAAGCGTTTTAAGCTGAGGCAGGACAACTTCATGCCCTTCGAGAACCTCCTTTACCTTCACGACTCCTACCTTCGGAGCTTCAGTGCAGAGGTCGTCGCTGAGGATGCTTCTGGGGTGGTCCTCAGCAAGACGGCGTTTTACCCCACGGGAGGGGGACAGCCTCACGACACCGGAGTGTTGAGGTCAACGAGCGGCTCATCGCTGAGGGTGATCGACGTAGTGAAGATGGGCGACGAGGTACTGCACGTTTTGGAGGGCGGCGCTCTACAGAGGGGTGAGCAGGTGACGGGTGAGATAGACTGGGAGAGAAGGTACAAGTTCATGCGTCTCCACAGCGCCGTGCACCTCGTGGACGGCGTCATAATGAGGGACTACAAGGAGGCATTCCTGACCGGCAGCAACATAGGCGAGGAGGGAGCTAGGTTTGACCTCGACTGGCCGGACCTCAGGAAGGAGCAGTTACCAGAGCTAGAAGAAAGGGTAAATCAGGAGGCCCTGAAGGGAAGGCAGATAAGGGTCAAGTTCCTTTCAAGGGATGAAGCGTCAGCGTTGCCAAGCTTGGCGAGAACCAAGCCAGGGCAGGAGCTTCTCTCGCAGCTGGACTGGGTAAGGGTCGTGGAGATAGTGGGGCTTGACGAGCAGATGGACGGGGGCACGCACGTCGCAAACACCAAGGAGATAGGAGAGATAAGGCTGCTGGGCTTCGAGAACAAGGGAAGACACAACAAAAGGATCGAGCTGAGGCTCAATCCCCGAGGCAAGCTCTGCTCAGCGTAGGGTGCGTTAGGTCAATGCAATTCTTGGTATATTACCTTGCAGCCCTTGGGCTGTCCGCCATGGTGGGTCATGCCTTCAGGGTCAAGAGGGCCGGTTCCGCCCTGAACTACGTGGCCTTTGTGCTGATATACTTCATCGGAAACTGGGCAGGTTCACAGGTCAGGTCCACGGCCTCGGTGCTGGGAGTCTTTGTGTCGGCCTTCGAGATATTCCTGCCCTCAGTTGTGGTAGCCTATGCCTTGGCCTTTGCGGTGGAGGTTGCCCTTGGGAAGAGGACCAGCGGCCCAAAGAGAGGCCGGGCCAAGAGAAGCAAGGTGCCCTACTTCTTCCTCCTTGCAGTTTCCCTTGGCTGGATCAGTGGGGCATTCTTTCCGATCCCAAGGGTCGAGGACGTGGTGTACTCCTTCCTGATAGTGCTCTCCGTGGTCGTCGGTTTGGACATGGGAGGAACGGTAGACATGGAGTCCCTCAAGAGGCAGGCCAGGAACCTCTGGTTGCCAGTCTGCGCGATGGCTGGAGCAGTGATAGGAGGTGGGATATCTGCGCTCCTGTTCGGATTCAGCGTCAGGTTCGCCGTCGCTAGCTCTTTGGGGATGGGCTGGTACAGCCTCACGGGGCCAGTCGTGTCGTCCTACATGGGACCCCGCTATGGGGCGATCGCCTTCTTCGCCAACTTCATAAGGGAGCAGGCAACTTTTCTGCTTGTCCCGCTCGTCGGAGGGGATGCAGGCGAGTCCATCCTCACGCTGGGTGCCAGCACGACCATGGACGACACGCTTTCGCTTTACATGAGTGCCCTCGGTGATGAGAACAAACTGATAATATTCTTCAATGGGTTCATCATAAGCCTGCTCATACCTTTCTTGGTGCCGCTGGCCCTCACGATCTGACGCTACCCCACGTTGGCCGAGCCTCGGCTGGCCAAATGGCCAGCCGAAGGGTTTATAACGTCGTGATGGATATATGATGATAAAAAATGGTTACAGTAGGAGAACAGGCACCGCAATTCAAGTCAAAGGCATTCTTCCCAGCCGAGAACAAGGTCAAGGACATCTCTCTCTCCGACTACAAGGGAAAGTGGGTAGTCATGACCTTCCATCCAGGGGACTTCACGTTCGTGTGCGCCACAGATCTTGCAGCCTTCCAAAGCCACTATGAGAAGTTCAAGGCATCAAACGCAGAGGTGTTGGCTGTGAGCACCGACTCGGTGTACTCACACAAGGTCTGGTGGCAGACCAGCCCCAGGGTCAGCCAGGTAAAGTACCCGCTGGTGGATGACATCAGCAAGAGCATATCGACGGCGTACGGCTTCTTGAATCCCCAGACTGGCATGACGCGCAGAGGGACGGTGATAGTGAACCCTGACGGAGTGGTTGAGTACGTGGCTGTTTTCAACGACAGGCTGGGCAAGGACGTGGGTCACATATACAACGCCTTCAAAGGGCTGGTCTACATATACGAGCACCCCGGCACACCCGAGGAATTCGACATAATCCCTGCAGACTGGAAGGAAGGACAGAAGCCGCTGTTGATCAAGGTACCAGACGACATAGGCAAGCTCTAAAACCAAAGCGAAATTTTGATCTTTTTTAACTTGTATTATCCTGCAGCCAAGAGGATATGAGCTTCAGTCTGCGAATCCTGTGAGACGGCTTTCCGGTCCGGCTGAGGTCGTGGTTTTCATTCGGGAAGAGGGCGATCTTGACTTTCTTCCCAAGGTAGGCTAGGGAAGAGTACAGCTCCACGGCTTCTCCGTGATGGCACCTGTAGTCTTCCAGAGAGTGAATTATGAGAAGAGGTGTGGTGACCGACTTGGCGTTCATCAGGGGAGACTTTTCCAGATAAGATGACGTGGCGCTCCATAGGTCAGCCTCCACCGAGCCAGCAACTTGGTCTGCGGAAAAATAGGGACCGATGTCGCTTGAACCAAAGAAGTAAGTCCAGTTGCTTATGGACCTCTCGGATATGGCCGCTCTGAAGCTCGAGCCGTGGGTCACCATCCAGTTCACCATGAAGCCACCATAGGAGCCTCCCGCCACGCAGACCCTGTCGGGATCTGCCTGAGGAAAAGAGGAGAGAAAGGCCTTGAGGCCATCCATGAGGTCTTGGTAGTCCCTCTCCCCGTAGTGGCCCCTTATGTCTGCAAACTCTTCCGAGTAGCCCGCGCTTCCCTTGGGGTTGAAGTAGACGACCGCGTACCTCTGAGACAGCAGCTGATGCTCGAAGGTGAAGGAGTAACCGTACATGGTCTTGGGTCCTCCGTGGACCTCCAGAAGCACTGGTACCTTCTTTTCCAGCCCCTCTGGCATGAGGGCCCAGCCATCCACTTGCCTTCCGTCGCTTGCGCTTACCTTGAGGGGGAGTGCCCTCTTCAGCGGCAGCTCGGCGACCAGGTCGTCGTTGAAGCCTGTCACGCGCTTCGTGTTGCCGTCCCTGATGACGTAGAGCTCGGCCGGCCTTTGTTCCGTCATGGCCGTGAACGCCACCGTCTCTCCGTCTGCCGAGAAGCTTTCCACTGCCCAGTCAGAGCTCGTCAGCTTCCTCACCTCTCCCGAGATCTTGGCTGAGAGCAAGTTCACCCTACCAGCCTCACTCGCGGTGAAGAGCAGTTCGGGACCCCACACCTGAGCCCAAGAGTCGGGAGGAGAGCCCCTCATGTCGGAGTTGGCAGCGTTGCCGACCTCCACCTGTAGGTCTGGCAGGAGGTCCCTTACGTTCCCCTCCAGGTCGACCAAGAGAAGCCTGTTGTGAGATGCCAAGCCCCTTCTCAGGTCATGACCGACGACCACGACCGCCTTTCCGCTGAGGGGATAGGGGGCCCAGCAGACGGATTCCACGGCCAGTTTCGGGCCAAGGGTCAGGTCCTCTCCGTCTTTCAAAACGTGCAGCTGGGCCAGGTATGGGCGCCAGGGATCGGTCACCAGCGAGTAGATCAGGCTTCCGTCTGGGGCGACGTCGAAGGCGGTGACGTCCCCTCTCGCGTCGCTTATCCTCTCTGGCTTGCCTCCCTGAGCCTCGACCCTGAAAACCGCCCTTCTCGTGTCGTGGACCCAGCCCTTGCCGTTGAGCCAAAGGGGATCTCCTTCCGCGATCCTGACGTCATCCTCTGCTTCCTGCGAGGTCTCCTGTGGGCTGTCGGGGCCTTGTCTGATCTCCTGCTTCTTGCTCTGACTGATCCTCATCAGAAAGTAAATGTACTTACCGTCCCCGGGCCACCTGATTGACTCGATGTCCCCCTCGCTCAGTTGGTAGGCCTCACCCCCCGAGATGTCGATCGCCATTAGCTTGGCTGGCGCGTCCTTCCCTTCCGCCCGCCTCAGGAAAGCCACGGTGCGTCCGTCTGGAGACCAAGCAGGGCTTGCGTCCCTTCCTCCCCTTGTGAGCTGCATCAGGCGTTCTCCGTCGGTCAACCACAGGTTGCTCTCGTACTCATCGCCGGAGATCTGGGTGACCGTGAACACCACACTGTTTCCCCTCGCCCTCGCTTGATGGACCATCTTGAAGAGCCTTATGTCATCTGGCACTATCTGGCGCATGAGGGTCTTCTGCAGAAGCATAAATGTCTATTTGCCCCAGATCCTTGGGCATGGGCTTCGGCCGAATCCGCCCTGTCTCCTCCCTTCGGTGGCAGAAGCCCCTTGGGCGATCCTGACTTCAGGCGGCTTTCGCGTTTGCCTGCACAGCTCTCAGCTCATGACCTCTGCCTGGGCTTGCCTCCTCATCCACGGACCAGTGTGGGAGTTCATGAAATGGCTGGGTATGGAGGCGGTGGCTGGACACCTTAAAGATGGAATGGTAGAACTGACCCCTTATGACTCCCTCAAGGGCGTCATGAGGTTCAGCTGCCTCAGCGGGATAAGGCTGAGGGTACCTCCTCTCTGGGGTAGGTCATGGCCAAACCTGCGGAGATCCAGTCCAGGGACGAGTGGAAGTCGGGTTCTTGGGTCCAGTTGGCCTGCCTTCGTGCTCTGAGATGATTTTTGTCTCATGCGGCCCGACGGCATGACGATGGGGCACTGCGCGCCTATGGCGTTCGGCTTGCACTTCTGGATTGTTGCAGAATTCCAGAGAGGTTTCAACACGCGGGATAACTGGTTCGAACCGCAAGGTTATGGTAGTCAGTAGCTCCGATTACAGCATATTAGCAAGAAAGCTCCGACCTTTAGGGAGGAGATGAATTGCCAGCCAAAAAGTTTATCGGCGCCAGCAAAATTGTGTAAGCGATGATCAAGACCCTCAAAGTGAGACTATATCCAGATGAAGGCCAGAAAGTCCTTCTGGAAAAGCACTTTGGGTCTTGCCGCTTCGTATGGAATCATTTTCTAGAGGTCAGGAACAAGTACTACGCTGAGCACAAGGGCGATAAAAAGAAGAGCCTTTCCGCGTTCGATACCATGAAGATGCTCACGGCGTTGAAGAAAGAAGTGACGTGGTTGAACGAGGTCAATTCGCAGAGCCTCCAGCACTCCCTTGTTGAACTGGATAAGGCGTTCAAATCCTTCTTCAAGCGCAATGCGGCATATCCGAGATTCAAATCAAAGAAGGATAAAAAACAGTATTTCATAGTGCCATCGGGTTCAAAGGCAG